>WNFM01259829.1_pt1 | contig 46815 bp, 63 predicted proteins | sample 5400271 | NCBI WGS metagenome assembly WNFM01 (sample SAMN13153352, study PRJNA577476) | soil metagenome | isolation source: 60 cm saprolite on Douglas fir-dominated hillslope | place: USA:California | collected 2013-09-17
GTGCCCCACAGGCGGCCTGTATCGAACGAGGTGATGGCCTTCCAGTGGCAGACATCGTTTCCGCCGCCGCGGCGGCGGGGGATCATGTTGACGAGCGGGGTCTGAACCGGGTAGATCGTCTTGGCCGGCGCTTCGAGCTCGTAGCCGATGAGGCCCGTGCCCGTGGTCACCGCGCGGGTGGTATCCGCCAACTGTTGGCGGATGAGGTCGATAGTGTCATCCGAGAAAAATGGCGCCGTCGGGTTGGCGAACGCCGGAGCTTGGAGCGGCATACGAAAACTCCTTGGAGGCAGATAGGGGGTCGGAAGAGAAGGGGATGGAAGGTTTCGAGGAGGAGTTAGCGGCCGCGGGGGCGCTGTTCGAGTAGGTTGCGCGTGGGCGCGCCGTTGACGCTATCGCGTTGCAGGCGGGCCACCTCGACCGCTAGGCGGGTCGAGACCTGTGGATCACGGGTCTGGCGACCAACTTCCTGCAGTGCGGCGATTTGCTGCTCGATGCTGTTCCCGCTGGCGGTGAGGGCTCCTCCGCCTGAGCCGGGGTAAGGCATTGCGGTCCGGTTCATCGCCGGGCCGGACAGGTCCAAAGGCTGTGCCTCAAGACGCGCCAGGCTCGCACGGATCTCTTCCACGTCTGCTTTCCGATCTGCCTCTGCGGCAGCAAGGGCTTCCAGGCGCTGGCTGAGGGGTTCGACGAGGGCGGCGACACGGGTGGTGGTGGTTTCCGCGAAACGGACGCTCTCCGCGTCCGAGAGGGTGGTCGTGGGGAGGGACCGGGTGACGTCCGCGAGCGCCGCCCGCTGATGCTGCTGGCTGTCCGCCAGCGTCATCTCGAGGTCAGCGAAGCGGGTCGTCCAGGCGTCGGTGAGATGCGCGACCTCGGCGGCGACGGCGCGACTGACCACGGCGGCCAAGAGGCGCTGCTGCGCGAAGAGCGCGGTGGCATGTTCGGGGTCGTCGAGGAGGGCCTGCAGACGCTCAGGAGCGCCCAGCGGATGCGCCAGATTGGCGATATGGTCGAGGTAGCTGGTGCACTCGTCGCAACTGCAATGGCGGCAGAGCTTGACCAGTGCTTCGATCTGCGTGCTGCGCGCCGTGTGGATCGCCTGGCGACCATCCTCCGAGATGCGCGCGCCAACGCGGGCTTCCTCAGCCTCTGCGGCGCGTCCTCCTGGATGGACCAGGGCGGCGTTGTCGATGTTGGGACGCGCACCCTTGTCGAGGCCCGGCATCGTGCCGGAGGACGTGGCAGCCAGGGCGCCGGCGAGCTCTCGGGCGTCTTCGTCGCCGTCGTGGTCGCCATCGCTGTCCTGTATCCCCGCGTTCTCGGGCAAGCCGCCGTGCGGCAGTTCGTCGGTAGGATTGGGGGCCTCGGTGTGCACGAAGGCGGCGTTAGGTGGGTTCAGGCCAGCGGGGGCCATGCTCCCCTGGTGGCCGCCCTCATGGAGGCCCGCAGGTGGGGTGATCTGCAGACCATCGGGGCCACGACCGTCCGGGCTAGCCTTTGGCTTCGCCTCGCCCGGCACACCAAAGCTGAGCGCGTTGCCGTCCTCGGTATTGAGGATGTCGAGGTTGCCCGCGACCGCGCTGTTGACCGCAAGCTGTGGGGACTTGGGGGCGGGATTGACCGCACTCTGTGCGCTGCCGGAGACCGGGTTGAGCGTCATGGGCGGCACGGTCGGCGCGAGCGTCTCCAGCACGGTCGTCTTGCGCGCGCGCTGCTCCTGTGCCAGGAGCAGGGTGGTGTCGTGGGGCTGGCCGGAGCGGTAGGTGTGGGTATGCTCGTGCAGATGCGCGTGGTCGTGATCGTGTCCGCTGGCTCCAGCGGCACGCAGCTCGCCGTGATGGTCGGCGTGGTCGTGGTCATGCAGGTGCGGATGCTCGTGGCTGGTGCCGTCGCGATGCAGGTGCTCGTGTCCGTGGCTGCCGTCCATGCCGTGCTGGTCGGTCCCCATGTGGCCATGCCCATGCACGTGCCCCATGCGCTGATTGTTGAGCACGGGCGGCGCTGCGGCGGGCGTGGGACCGTTCGGGGTCACGAGGGCGCTATTGGCGGGCGCGCGCTCGGCCAGCGCCTGCTCGACCGCGAGCCGCACGGCCTCAGACAGCGCGTCGAGGGAAACGGGAGACGCCATGGGAATCGGGGCGGTAGGACCTTGTGCGCGAACGAGGCGTGCGGTCTCGGCCACCTGGGCGCGCTCGGCGCGAACGACCTGCGCCGCCTGCTCCTGCTCGACTACAGCGGCGCGCTGGGTCGCCAACTGCTGCTGGTGCAATGCCTGGACCTCGGCGCGGGTATGGGTCGGCGTCTGTTGTGTGCTGGCGGCCTCGGTCGCCAGACGCTGCTCGACCGCCTCCTGCTGTTGCTGCCGGAGAACCTGTTGCTCGGCCATCCCACGGGTACGCATGCGGCGGGCGTTCCACACGTCCCAGGTCTCGACGGCCGTCGGGTCCCAGGGCGGGATACTCGCCTCGGCGAGGTCACCTGCCATGGTCACCACCGCGGCACGCTCTGCCTCGGCGGCCTGGCGGGCTTGCCGCAGGGCGCTCTTGGGCGGGAGGTGGAAGCTCTGCGGGCTGCCGGTCGCGCCGTAGCCGAAGGGGGCCAGGGGCGTCCCAGCAGTGCTGGCCGCGCTGACGCCGCTCTCTGCCGCGAAGTCGCCGACGCGCTCAGCGAGGGAGCGCGAGCCAGCCTGCGCCGCACGTGGAGCGGGTCCGGCGTTGTTGCCAGGGAGCAGGCTCTCGATGCCACCCATGCCGTCGGCGGCGTTGCCACCATGGCTGCCGAGGACGGTCGCCGGCCGGGGGGCGGCGAAGGTGCCGTCATCCGCGTCGGGGGGTGGGCCGCCCAGGGGGCGGAATTGCTGCAGCACGTCCTGGTTACTGTTTCCTGCGGCGGGCACCGTCCCCGCGCCTTCGAGCTGCACGGGGCGCAGTTGGGGGTCCCATTCCTCGACGGTATGCTCGGGCTCGGCGTTGAACAGCGCATCGCGTGGCTCGGCGTCGGCGTCCGCATCACCCTGGCCCATCGCGGCTAGCACGTCATGCGGGCTCGTGGCGGGCGCATTCGCGCTCACAGAGGAAGCACTGCCCGTCGAGCCGCGGGTCTCTTCGAGGCCGGCCGCGCGCAGGATGCTCACGCCCACCCCGTCGGGATTGCTGGGCAGGTCCACCAAGGACAGCTCGATGAGATCGTAGCGGGTTGCGGTAGGCACGAGCTTTTGGCCGACCTGCTTGCGCTCCCACTGCACGTTGGACGCGCCAATGGACGCCCCGGTCAGCGTGCCGTCGAGCAGCTTCTGCCAGGTGTCCTCGGCGCCGCGGGAGATGCGCCCGCGGACGTAGACCTTGTGGGCCTCGTCGTCGAACTGCACATCGACCTTGCGCCCGACGGCCTTCTTGTCGTGCATCTCGCGGATGTTGCCGAACCAGCGCGTGAAGGCGTCTTTGCTGGCGTCGTAGCCGAAGACCGTGCCATAGCTGTCCACGGCCTCGGAGGTCGCGCAGACCTCGACTTCGCGGCGCTCGGCATCGGAGATGCGGATGCTGGACGGCAGGATAATGCGCGTGGCATCGGTCAGGTTGCGGGTCGTTTCTGGCTCCATGACGCGCTCTTTCTCTTTCTGCCCCGTCCAGGACGCTGGGAGTTTGGCCACAAACTCAGGGCCAAGCTGGTGGGCGATCTTGGTGATGTTGGCCTGGAGGGTCTCTTTGCTATCGTGCTTGGAGTTGCCGATGAGTCCAGCGGCATCCTCCACGTCCTGCGGCGTCACGATAGGATACGTCTGATTGCTTCCGGCGAAATGCTTGATCTTCTCGCGGTCTTTGTCGGTGTAGTGGCCAGGGCTTTGGAACTTCGCCATGGGAGGCTCCTTGTGTGGGGGCACGACGGTTCGCGCCCTGGCCAGAGTGGCTGGGCGTGGTGTTGGGGGAGGGAGGGGGAGTCGCTCAGTTCAATGAGGCGGTTATGGAGGATGCTGCGCGGAAGAGGACAATGCGCTGAATCAGGGAGTGCACGAGGTCGTTGCGGACCACAGCACGGCGGGCAATGGCTGAGACGCCACCGAGGCACGACCGGAGTCCTGTCGCCTCGGTGGACACCCACTGCCCGCACACGCCGCACCAGACCTCGACGTGCAGTCGGTCACCGCCCGCGAGTGGCATGCTAGACACAATCAGTGGGGCTCCATCTACGGGGCAGCAGGGAGACACATCGTTGCGCATGGTTTACTCCACGCCTTCGAGGTCGTTTTCCCAGGTGGACACGTCGTTGCCGAGTTCGCTCCAGAGCGCGCCGTCCGCGAAGTCCTGGCCATCGAGCGCGGAGAGCGCCGCGTCAGTCTGGGGCAGGTCCACGCCCTGTGTCGTCGCCCAGTCGGTGGCGGCGCTGTCGGCAGTGTCCGCCAAGGAGGACGCGAGCGAGTTGAGCGAGTCGGCGGTGAGCACAGCGGCAAGGTCGGGCGGCAGCGTGTCGGGGTCGATCAGGCCGATGTCGGCGGCGGTCGGACTGCGAGGTGGGGCTTCCCCACTGTACATGTCGTCCAGGCTGGGCCAGTCCACGTTGGGATAGTAGCCATAGGCCGGATCGAAGAGCATGGCTTCCCAGTCGGAGCTGAGGAAGTTGGGCGGCGTCTTCCAGTCTTCGGGGTTGAACTCCGCGGGTGCTACTGGTGAGACGGAGCACCTGCAGAGGGGGTGCTGAGGCGGGGATTTGACGCCACTGGGGAAGTCCGCATCGAGCGGGATGGGGTCGATCTCGGCGTTGCCGATGCAGATTTGGCATGCGCCGGCGTTCACGACCCAGCGCTTCCACTTGACGCCCATTTTCGCATAGGCCACCATCTGGCCGAAATTGACGGCACGCGCGGTCTCCGTGCGCGTGATCATCATGGCGCGGTAGCGGCTCATGTTGGCGAGCAGGTTGCCGGCGAGGTCGCTCTGCTCCTGCAGCCACGTGGCCAGGCGGTCACGCGGCATCCCGAAGAAGCCGTCACCGCCGCGGTACGCCGCCCACAGGCTCTCGGCCACGAGCTGGCGGGTGCGCTCGTCGATATTGGTGATCAGGTATCCCGTCTGCTGCCGGAGAAAGTCCATGGCCGCAGGGTTGGTGATGTTGAAGCTGGAGATGAGCGCCCAGGGGACGCCGGCATCCTCGGCCGCGCCCTGGATGCCGAGCTGGATCGCCTGCTGCGCCCAGTAGTCGTTGAGCAGTTGCATGACCTGCAGCGAGCCCAGGACGACGTCCTCAGCGAGGAGGTTATCAGGGATGGGCCACTCGTCGGGGTACGCGATGACCGTCTCGGAGGTAGGCGGCAGGTCGTCGGGAGCCCCGTCCGTGCCAGTGGCAGACCACTGGGCGATCTGATCCAACTCCTCAGGCGTCAGGTCTTCGGGAGCGCCAAATGTCTGGAAGAAGCCGATGTAGTCGCCGTCTTCGTAGAGTTGGCCGGGGTTGCTGGCCACCGAGTCGGTGACGCCTGCCACCAGCTCCTGGGTGGTGATACCAAGATACTGCCCGATGGCGTGGAGCGCATCCACGGCGTCGCCACTGTAGCGGACGAGGAAGGCGAAGGGGTCGGCCTCGATCTCGGCCAGGAGGGCGTTGGCGTCCTCGGCGGAGATGTCCGTGGCGACGAGCGATCTGGCGAGGGTGGCGAACTGCTCCGGGTCTTCGAGCGCGAGCCGGTAGACCCACTCGGCGTTGACACTCTCAGGATCCACAGGCGGGAGGCCGAAGGGGGTATCGTCGCCGTCGGCGCGCCACATAGAGCCAGTCCACATCGCCGCGGTGCGCCTCGTGGGGAAAGAGCACCCAGTGGGGGACATGCTGGCCGTGGGTGTGGGTCCAGCGCGTCGAGAGGGGCAGGGTCGTCCTGGCGGCGTAGCGCTGGCGCGCGATGCGCCAGAGCGCGTAGCCTCGGAAGCGCCCCTGCAGGCGCAGGAGAGTGCTCGGCGTGGGGCGCTGGTGCCGCAGGAAGCTCTGCCAGACCAGGAAACGCGCCAGCGCCATGCGAGCGAGGTCGGGGTGGTCCCGCAACTCGTCGCGCGGCGCACCCAGGTCCTTCATGCCGTGTGGCAACGGACGGGGCATGTGGTGATCGTGGGCGCGGAGATAGGTGGCGAGGGTGTCGTTCAAGCGGGTGAGGGCTGCGAGACGCGCTGCTGGCTGCATCATGCCACCCATCCCAAACGTGAGCGACCCGCCAGAGGGACGAATCCCCGGCGGGTCGCTCTTCACGCAAGTCCAATCATACCAACACTCTTATTATAGCACATGGCTCTAAGCAGTCAACCGATGAATAACTTGCAATCGGAGAAGCGCTTTGTCTTCCAATTGGCGCACGCGCTCACGAGTGATACCGAGGAGTTTGCCAGTTTCTGCCATTGTGCGCTCTTCACCAAAACGGTATGTGAGCAGTTGTTTCTCGCGTTCTGTGAAGGTTGTCCAGACCAGTTCTGGCTTTGTTGTTGCTATCGCCTCCTGTAAAATACGCCGTTTCCGCGCAAAACACGCCTGCTTATTCCGCAGACCGAATTGCGGACTGAGATGGGCATTCGACCGCGACAACCGGAGACGATTGGCCTCCGCTCTACGTTCAGCCGTCCACAGACCATCTTTTAAGAGGATGTGACGCACCATCATGATGCTTTTGCCAGTCATCTGCGCGATTTCAGTAAGCGTAATGACGCTTCCTTGCGCATCAAGTGTGCTGAACGCTTCAAGAACCACAGCGCGTGCTGTCATGGGGCGTAGGCTCCTTCTAACACAAATCACACGTGCCAAATTGCTCTTGACACGTGTGATTTCGGGAGGGCAATCGTCTGCCTAAACGCGCGATTTATGCGCGCGCGTGTTTCTCGTTATGCGCGCGCGTTTAACCGCGCATAAACCGCTCTATGCGGCGGGCACTGGCGAGAGGTCGAGTTCACGGATGCCGCCCTGGGCGCGATAACGCAGGACACGCTCGGTCGCCCCGTGACTGCTCTGGTTGTAGACGAGCGCGTGTTCCACGCTCCCCTCATCCCCCAGACCGAGGCCGCGGAAGTAGGGACTGCCCAGCAGGTTGTGATTGTGACCACCTGAGAGGTAGTGCAGATGGGCGGCGAAGATCAGCGCCTCGCGCTGAAACGTGCTTGAAGCGCGGGTGACGGCCACGCCCCCTTTCAAGGCACGTCCCAGCACCCCGAAGGCGCGCAAGCGGGCAACAGTTGTATCGGTCAGTTTCTTGACCTGCGGCATGCTCCATTGCAACTGTCGCTCATCCGACAGCAGGAAGAGGTGTGAGGAGATGGCCCGCTTGAGTCCGGCCAGATCCACCTTGCTGCCGTGACTGAGCATACCCAGCGTCCGCGCGACGGGATGCGCCATCACCTCACGGAAGGTTGCGTCGTTGCGCATAGCCATGAGCATGAGGATGGCGGTGCGTTCCTGGGTATCCGTGCTGTGCGCCAGCGCATCTGTCATGGCACGGAACTCTGGCGAGCGCCGGTCCATCACGTAGAGCGACGAGAGCTTCGACCACGCGGACTTCCGCGCGGCCATGGTCGGAGCCATCACCATATTCTCATCGACCGCTGTCGCTCGCAATTGGGCGCGAGTGGCATTGGTCGGAGCGAAATAGAACACGTTGAGCGCGGTATCCGGCCGCGCTGAGGCGTTGAGCATGCGCGTCGTGTAGGGCTGCTGTGCGCCCGCTGGCAGCCGCTTATCGGCCACCACCTTTGGCGCTCTGGCGGGCCCGCGCTGGGTCGTACTGCGTTGGCTCCCCATGCGGAAACCTCCTATGCGCCCAACCAGGACGCGCGGAATGGGTTGCTGCTCAGCGGTAGTCGTGGAAGGTGCCCAGGCTGTCGTGCAGTTCGGTCAGTTTTGGCTTGTGGTCAAAGGTCAAGCCAGCCAGCGTTTGGCGCTCTGTGCCATCTGCCGTGCGATAGTGGACCACGGTGCCGCCAGTACTCTCGTGTGTGCCCGAGATGATAGCGACCGCTGACTTGTGCGCGAGGTTATCCAGCACATACACATGCGTGCCGGCCGACGGCGTGCGACCCTGATGATCGTAACTGCCACTCCCTGCGCGCCCGCGCGGAGGGCTAATGCGCGTTGCGGCAGACTGGCCCACAGGTTCGTTCAACGCTCGCGCGGTGCGGTCCATAGCAGCACGCAACGCGACACGCTTCTCCATGAGGTCACTGCGCTGGGCCAACGCCGCAAAGTAGGCTTCGCGCTTGCGCGGGAAGTCCTGCGTGTGCCCATAGACACCCACCGACGTTCCCGCACTGGTGCGCACAAAGCGCTCGTAGTTGGCGTTATTCTTCATCGCGCGCTCTGCCAGTTGGATGGCTCGCTCATTCTGCTGATAGGCGGTGACTGCCTCCTGGTAGCGGCGATTGCGCGCATCCAGTTCTGCTTTTCGCTCCTCTTGGAGCCGGTACTCACGCACGCCAGCGGGCTCGCGCTGACTTGCAGTGCGGCCGCGCTGACGTGCTGCGACCCCTTCCTGCTTGGCAACGGCGTTGGCCTTGCGGGTTTCTGGCGGGAGGTAGGTGTCATGCCGACCGGGATAGTCGTGGAGGATGTGATAGCGCTGGCCAGCAGTGAGCTTATCCAACACACCTGAGGGGATCGTGCCACCGGCCCGTACGTGGGCGAGTACGGCCTGGAAGTGGTCGTCCTGGGTGCCAGTGACAGGATGCGCGTCTTCGGCTTCGTGTTTTGTGACGCCGTACTCCTGCCTCGTGCTGGCAATCACGGAATCGTGGTACTGCTTCGGCGTCATCTGCCATGGCTCTTTGATTGCCGCAGACCCGCTAGTTGCGCCAGCGGCCCCCCGCTGCGTCGTGCTGCGTTGGCTCCCCATGCGGAAACCTCCTAGGCGCCGAGTGCTTCGGCTACCTGTGCGCGGAGCGCTCGCACCTCACGAGTCGTCGAGGCCTCCAGGCGTTCCAGGAGCGCGCTCGCCAGATCGGCCAGTGGATCAGCGCGCCCGGTGCCTTCTAGGGCGTTGCCGTTTTGCTCGGTGCCCAGCGGGTGAGTGCTGTGCGCGTCCCCGATGGCGACCGTCACCGCGTGGAAGGGGATGTCGATCTGAGGGAGCTCGATGGGTGGCGTCGGCTCGTCCGGTGGGACATACGCCAGGGTCACGTGTGGCTGATAGTCGTGGAAGGTCTCATCGACTGGCAGGTCGCGAGCTTTGAGCGTCGCCACGAGCGCCTTGCGGAAGTCCTGGAGACCAGAACTCTCGACGACACCGTGGACCGCATCGCCTTCGCCCGTGGGATCCTTGCCGCCATTGTGGAAGCGCCCCAGCGTGGCCACACGACCCGTGAAGGGCTGCCGATCTGCGGCAAAGTCTTCCACCACGCGGCGGAGCTGCTGCTGCTTCTGCGGCGTCCAGGCTTCGTCGGTCGTCTCGCCGAGGTAGGCGAGCGTAACATGCATGTCGTCGGCGCGCTGCCGCTTGATGTCCGACCCCATGCGGAGATCCTCGTCGCGTCGCTCTGCCAGTTGCTGCGCGGCGTCGGACGGGAGCATGAACGCCACCATGATGCCGGTGTGCGGGTCATCGTCGGGGGCGGCGGGTGGGGTGGCCGGGCGTTGGCGCGCCGCCTCGAAGATCGCCCGCACCTCGTCGGGCGTCTTTATGCCCGCGAGCTGCGTGCTGACGTGCTGGTGCGCGTCTTCGGGGAGGGCTGTGCCTGTGCGGTCCCACGCGGGCTGCCGCCGGCCTTCTTTGGCGGCTTTGAGGGCTTTTTGGCGCCACGCGCGCCACTCGTCTGGCTCGGCCCTGGGGCGGTAGGCGGCGTCGCCAGGACCTCCTTGGCCAGGTCCTGCGGCATCCCGATCATCTGCAGGAACTCGAGCGGCGTCATGGAGACCTGCTCCCCGTCCACTGGGGTTGTCGGCGCCTCCGACGGGGCTGGTGGTGTCGGTCCCGTCGTCAGGCTCACGGTCATCGGCAGGGGCTCCGGCGACGTCGGCGTCGTCCTCATTCCCAGTTGTAGCGACAGCGGACCCCACGGCGTCGTCAGCCCCTCTACCCCCACTCTTCCGTCCCCCAGAGACTGTAGGTCCACCACGGTTTGCCAGTGCTGGCCGAGATGCTGCAGGTGCAGCTCCACTCGGGGCTGCGGGTCGCGGTCCATTTGGTTGTCCTCCTCCTGTGGGCGGCCGCGGGGGGCCGCCACTCTTAGGGCTTTGTGGACCCTGTTGTGGGTTCGCCAACTGCTGGGCCTGCGCCTGGGTCTGCTGGCCCATCTGTGTCGTCTGCTCTTTGGCCTGCTTATTGTGCTCCTTGGTCGCTTCGATCTGCAATTGCGCCATCGTCAACTGGTGCTTCTTCGCCTGCGTGTCGAGCGTGGCCTGCTGCTGCTGCTCCGAGCCGATGGCGGTCTGCTGTTGCGCTTGTTGCGTTTGCGCGTCGAGCTGCGCGCCGTGCGCGGCGTTGATCTGGTCGCGCTGCGCCAACAGGTCATCGAGGAAGACGATGCTGTTGGGACCAGCGGGGGCCAGGGTCCAGGGCGGCACGTGCTGCTCGCCTGGCATGACGGGGATTTTGAGCATGTGCTTGACCTGCGTCGGCCCGATAATGCCACTCTTGGACAGGGCGTTGAGCGCAAACGCGCGTTGATTCCAATCTTCGGGCTCTTCGATACCGCCCCAGCGCACGCGAAAGCGGGAATCCCACATGCCCTTCGCGGGCTTGGTGGCGCGCCCGGGCAACGAGAGCATGGCGTTGCGGTCGGCGATGGCCAGGCCGTCGTAGCGGCGGATGATGCCATTGAAATAGCGCGCGATGAAGTCCGTGCGCGGCCTGACGGCGTTCCTATAGACGACATCTTCCTGCTTGGCCCCGGTGCTGCGGTTACTGGTGTCGGTGAACGAGAGTTCTTCTTTGCTGAGACCGTACATCGAGACCGTCGCCGCGAGCAGGAACTCGTGCAGCGGCAACGGCGCTTCGTTGGCTTTGGTCTGCTTGTAGTGCCAGCCAGGGATCATGGCCTTGAGGCCGACGCGCAGGGCGTCATTGCCCGCCAGCGTGGCATTGAGCAGGTCCTCGAACGTCTTGATCTGGTCGGCGGAGACGTTGAGGAGCGCCGGATTATCCGTCTCGATCCAGCCCTCCGGCGTGGACCCGCGGGTGTACTGCGTGAGGTCGAAGTTCTGCGCCCGGAGCGCCGTGTTGACGATAACGATGATCTGCTCAGTCGGCGGCAGGCCATAGAGCGAATCGGTGCGCTCCTCGACGCGCAGGTAGTCCAGGTCGTCCGCGGTACCTTCCCAGCCGATGGCGCCGTGCACCGCCTGGCCGTAGGCGGGATAGGGCCGGACGGGCACCGTACCCACGGTGTCCATGTAGCGGATCAAGGTATCGCCAGCGATAAAGCGCAGGCCAGCGAGCTGCCCACCGCGAGTGCGCTCGTGGAACACGCCACAGGCGTCGATTTCCAAGAGATCACGCATCACGGCACGCATCCAGGGGTGCAGGCCCTGCGTGCGGTGGGGCTGCTCGAACCAATCGCGGATACGGCGCGCGGGCTCCAGCCACTTGTCGGCGTTGCCATCATCGCCGACGCCGAGGAAGTCAGGATGTGGGACCACCTGCAACTCGAGGCGGTCCAGAATGCGCAGGATGACCTCGACGCACGCCTGCACGCCCCAGTACAGGCGTGCGAGGTTGCGGAGCTGGAGGAAGCCGATGCCCTCGGTGTTCCGCGGGATGGCCGTGATGTTGACGCCGGTCGAATACGCGAAGACGCGCGGGCCCCCGAACGCATCGTCGAGCATGGGCGCCGGGCGGATGGGGTCGCCAGGAGCGAAGGAGATCAGGCCGCCCTTGGCACCCGGCAGATTGGCCATGAGGCCGCCGGCTTCGGGCGGCGCTGGGCGGTAGGCGGCGATGTCGGTCGTGTTCTGGCCGGCGATGTTGGTGCCCGTGGCGTAGGGCCAGCCGGCCATGTTGGCACCCTGCAGCGTGGGAGGCACGCCGGGCTGCGAGATGGTCTGCTGGGCTTGCAGGTATGCCTGCTGCATCTCTTGCGGAATCGGCGTGGCGTGCGCGCCAGCGGGGAGACGGGAGCCACCGCGGGCGCGCATCGTGTCGGCAGGCCACGAGGCCGGGACGGGGGATGACGTGCTCGGCGAGTGGCGACGAGACTTGCGGCTCATGGCAGCCTCCTGAGGCAGTTAATCGGCATCGACGACAGGTCCGGTGATGACGGGGGAGACGGGGGCGGGGAGCGGGGAAACGAGGACGGGGCCGGGGTGGAGCAGCGTCAGGTCGCGACCCTGATACGCGGGCTGCGCCTGGGTGCGCGCATGCTCGATCTCGTGCTCCTGGAGACGGGCGGTGACGAGCTCGTGCATGCGTTGGAGGTAGGACAGCGCCTGGGCGGGGGCGTCGGGCTGCGCGAGGATCCAGACCGCGATGGACGTCGCCATCACGAGATCGTCATGGGCTTTCCCCGCCACGCCGCCGATCGCGCCCATCTTCTGGCCGGTCTCGTCGCGGACGAATGAGCGGCACTCGTACACGAAGGCGTTGGAGCGCGGGTGGTAGAGCCCTTCGCGCAGCGCCTTCGCCAGCGCGTCGATGGCCATGGGTTTGGTCATGCGGTTGGTGTGCCAGCCCGCGCGGAGGATCGGCGACGCGCCGGGCACGGTGGCGTCGGCCTGGAAGAACAGGTGGCCGTAGCCAGTGAGGGCCGAGAGGCCCATCGAGGAGGTAGGCGGGGTCGGGCGGTCGGCGTTGACGAACAGTTCCGTGAAGGGACTGCGCAGCGCCTGGAGGACGGCGTGGCCGTGGTTGTTGCGCTCGACGGCCAGGAGGGCGGGCAGGCCGGCGGTGCCGTAGCGCTCGCCCAGGCGCCACAACAATTTCGCGTATTCCTCGGGCTCCCACTTGCCGCGCAGCTCAGCCACCTGGCGCCAGGTCTGTCGGTCGATGACGACGGCCGCCGACCAGTCGCCCTTGAGCATGCCCTCAGCGACGTCGGCGCCGATGACGTACGAGTGCGCGGGGTCGGGCGCTTCGTAGACGGTGAGGCCGCTGGTCTGCTCGAGGGGCGTCAGGCGCTCGTCCTCGATCTCCTGGGCGATGCGGTTGATGTACACGGGGTCGAAGACGGGATTGCCGGAACTGATGAACGCCTCGGTGGGCTCACGCGGGTATTCCTGGTGGAGCTTGGCCTGCTCATACTGGCGCGACTGCTTCTGGTACCAGGCGTCGTCGCGGTCGGGGTGCGCGGCCCAAGGAATGAACACCGGGAAGAAATCGTTATCGCCCCGCATGGCGGCGACCCACATCTCGTAAAACACGCCGCGCATGCCATTGGCGGTCGAGATGCCGACGAGGCGTCCGCCGTTGGCCACCGTGGGGGCGATGGCGGTCCAGATTTCGTAGTCGAACTGCTGGTACGCCCATTCGTCCAGGATGACCAGGGTCGCGGAGGCGGAGCGCCCAGTCGATTTCGTGGCCGGGAGGGAGCGGATCAGGCTCGGGCTCGCGTGCCCCTGCTTGTCCATGTGGTCGAAAATGAAGGCGCTGCCCGTTTGCTTCGAGAGGTAGCAGGTGTCGGGCGGCTCGGGCAGGCCGCGCTCGTTCCGCGCCTGGAGCCACGAGGGCAAGTGCGCATACGCGAACTGGAGGCGGCGCAGGAGGTCCTCGGCGGCCGGCTGCGTTTTGGAGACGATCAGGATGCGCTGGCTGTCGAAGAATCTGGCCCGCCAGAGCGCGTAGGCGTGCGCCAGCTCGGAGACGCCGACCTGGCGAGACTTCAGCACGATGGTCAGCGACTCGTTCTGCCACGCCTCGATGAGCGCCGCCTGCCAGGGCCAGAGGGCGAAGGGCATCGTGGTGTCGCCAGAGGTGACCTGCACGTAGCGGCGAATGAAGTAGACCGGATCGGCGAGGCAGCGCAGGTACTCGCGCAGGACCTGCGCGGGGTCGTCGGGGTCCACCTCGGCCCACGGCAGCGCGAGGCTCAGCGCCTGTTCCTCGGTCAGCAGGGGGAGGTCGTGGTCGGGCTCAGCGGCCATGGGTGGGACTCCTGGCGTGTAACTCTTGACAATGGGTGGCCAATGGTTTATACTAGGCTCAGACGACGCGGAGGGGAAGCCGCAGCGTCACCACCAACGAGAGGATCGAGACCATGGCAGCCCGCACGATTCAGAGCCTGTACGCCGGCAAGTGCCGCGACTGCGGCGGGGAGATCGAGATCAACGAGGTCGTCTGGTATGACGGCGGCGCGCCACGCGGCAAGAAGACGTGGCATGTGGACTGTGAGAACAGCAAGGCGAACACCTACCGGCGCACGAGCGCAGCGCTCACGCAGGAACTCTATGAGCACGCGGAGAAGACGCTCGCCCAGTACGGTGCGGTGCAGGTTGGCGCGCACGTGCGCTGCCTTGTCCGCATCCACCACGAGGGCTGGTTTGACGACCGCCGCTTCGATTTGCAGCCGGGCGATGAAGGCGTCATCGAGCGCGTCACCGTAGGCGACGCGAGCACGAGCTATCACGGCGTGTCCTGGCAGGTGAAGTGGCTGCTCAACGGCGGCCAGCGCATCGAGTATTCAGATGTCTACCCGAACGGGCAAGTGGAAGTATTCGCCGTGGTGGAGGGCTGAGACGATGCCGCAGACCATGCCGAAGCAGCGCCACTGTGAGGGGCGCTACATGACTCGACGGGGCGCATGGTGCGTACAGGCGCTCTGGACATGCGCAGAGGCTGAGCGGTTTATGGCTCAGCGTCGCAGGAATAGGGAGCACGCGGAGATCATCAACGAGGCGGGTGTGGTAGTTGGCCGCACACGTCTGCGTAATTGGGGATTCGATCCAGCGGCGTTTGACTGTTAGCGAGCGGTGGAGGGCTGAGACGATGGATCAACGAGCAGTGGCGCGACTTGGCGAGGACTGGTGGACGGCTGAGGAAGCCGAGAACGGCATGGTGCCTGAGAATGCCACGTGGTTTGAGACCCCTGTGAATGTGTGCCCGCGCTGTGGGGAGCCGCTGACAGATGAATGCGACCCCAACTTCTGCGAGGGCTGCTTTCAGGACTTCCCGATGCATAGGGGCTCGTAGCGCATCACACGGCGGCTGCGCTACCGGCCAGACGGGCGAGGGAGACAGACGATGGAGAGCACACACCAGACGCGGACACTTGACGAACTGATCAAAGCGGCGCAACAGGCCGAGCACGAGGCCGCTATGGCACGCGAGGCGACGCAGTTGCGGGAGCAACAGGAACGTGAGCAGCGAGAGATTGAGCAGTGTCGCCAGACCACAGAGGACTCGTTTTCCGCCGAGCTCCTGGCCGCGCTGGACATCCGCTACACCATTGGCGATCTCGGAGAAGCCGGGCGACACGACCATCGTGCCTATTCCGTACTCGCAGTGGACGCCAGCGAACTCAGGCTCTACTTCGATGTGGGCATGGGTTGGACGCTGAGCGATCCCGGGAACGGCACGCGCTACTTCGCTCGTGAGCAGAGCACAAATAGCAACGACCGCGGGCTCTTACTCTGCATTGCAAAGTGGCGTGGCTTCTAGCTGCGCGAGGGAGACAGACGATGGAGAGTAGCACCACGAAACTGGAGCAACTACTAGCAGCGCGGCGCGTCGAGCGCGCGGAGGAGGACGAGCGCCTCACTCGCGACGCAAGGGAGCACCGGGCAGAACAGATGGCTACCGAGCTGCGGGACTTCGAGGCCGCGCTCAACGCCGCATTCAGCGCAGACCTCGTGCTGGCGCTAGAGCCGCAGATCGAATGGGTCAGCGGCACGGTCGGTGAGACCTGGGACGGCCTGCGTCCGGGTGTCATGCGGTTCACGATCTACGGAAAGACGCTGACGTTGCGTGCGGGCGTGTGGGACGGTGACGCGGGCTGGGAGCTAGACTTCCCGGCTACGGCGTATGTGTACGAGCGGTTCGATGACCCGGCGGCCGACAGCAACTTGCTGGACGCCATCAACGACCTCCTGGTGCAGTTGGGAGTGCTGACGGAACCGCAAACGGTGGAGGAGTGAGACGATGGCGGACGAGCTACCAGACGATTACGATACCGTTCGCTGGGGCGGTCGCTGGTATGTCACCTACCGGGACGGCGAAACAACATGGGTGCTCGATGAGCGCGGTTTCTACGCTGGACGAGTAGATATGGACAAACCAGCATGGCCCGGCGCCTATCGGACGCCAAAGAGCTTCACCTCCAAGGCTCGTGCCCTTGCATTCCTGCGGATTGTCACCGCGCCAGGATGGCACCGGCTGCGTTTCGTGAGGAGGGCGAGCCATGGCGCGTAAAGGCGAGCGCTACAACCAGATGCCCACACTCTGGTTTCTGGGATGGGGCTATCCCTGCCGCGTGATGCGCAAGCGGCGCGGCCAGAAGCGCTGGATGAACTGGGAGCACGACGTGCTGACCATGGCGAGCGCCAGGCGGTGGAAGCGCCTCGAAGCGCAGGGGCGCGCGCTCGTCCGCCGCGACGTGCAGTGGGAGGTCGCCATTCAGTTCGGCATCAGCCCGAAACCAGAGCGGGCCACGTGGGCGCAGTAGTAACGAGGGGAGGCGATATGCACGACGAGGGGACGAGACGGCGACATGGACCGAAGCCGCGCTGGACTACGCCACGCCACAGCCTCCACGTCCTCGTGCCCCAGGACCTCTACGACGCGCTGGACGCGCTGGGCGGATACAATCGCAATGCGTTCATCGAGCAAGCCCTGCGCGCGCATCCCGCCATCGCGGCGTGGCTGACGAAGCAGGAAGAATCAAAGTAGGAGGCGTATCACATGCAAGTCATCTCATCACTTCGCGACTGGTTCCTGGCGCGCTCCCGTTCTGCGCAGATCGGCGTAGGGTGCGCGTCGCTGATCCTGGTGTGCGCCTGCTGCGGGCTCGGGCTCGCAGCGGCCAATGGCCTCACGGGCGGTAGCGCGACCCCGACCGCGACCGCGGGAAGTGTGCTCAGCGTGCAGGCGACCAACACGCCACAAGCCACGAGCGTGCCCAAGGCGCCTACGGAGACCCCCAAACCCAAGCAGTGGACGACCGTGCAGACGTTCAGCGGCAATGGCATCTCGAAAACGGCGCCATTCCGTGTGACTGACGACCAGTGGAAGATCACATGGGCGTGCGACGCGAACGCCTACGGCTCCAGCTACAACCTGATCGCTGAGTTGACGGTTCCTGGCGCGACCTTTGGCCAGGGGGTCGTCAACGTCATTTGCACCTCGGGCAATCCGTCCACGCTCAGCGGCGAGACGATGGAGTACACGCAAGGGACGTTCTACCTCGACATCACCAGCGAGGCGTCGTGGACCTTCCAGATCCAGGTGTTGCGGTAGCACGAAGGAGGATGCATGACACCAGAGTGTGGCCAGCCGTTCACCATTCCTGGCGGGTACATGGCTGAGCCTGCCGTGGTGTACCACGAGACGCGCGAACGCGAGTACATCAACTCTCCAGAGCAGCGACCGATGGCTCTGCAGGTGTTTCGGCACCTCCTCTCAGAGCTTCCCCTGCTTGATTGGGCCAGCCGGGACGCTCTCGACACCATAAAGTACACCACGGAGATGTACGAGATACGTGAATGGGCTCACTCGGAGTGGTGTCCTCTCGGGTCATCGCGCGTTGAGGAGCATCCTGACGGCACCTGCACCCTGCACCTGTACGGGTATATGTGGTCCACCTGTTTCGCGTGTGGGTGAAGCATGAGAAGGAGACGCCATGAGCACACGAGCACGCCCGTACGCCTCGGGCACGAGCGTCTCCATCACCCGCAGCAAGGAGCAGATCGAGACCGAGCTGCGGCGCCTGGGGGCACAGCGCCGCGCATTCTACGACGATGACGAACAGGGCCGCGCCGTCGTCGCCTTCGAGCGCGCGAACATTCGCTACACGATTCTGCTGCCGTTACCGGACCCGCAGGACCCCAAATACCGCCATACGCCGGTGCGCGGCTACGCACGCGACGATGAGCAAACCCGTCAAGCCTGGGAGCAGGATACTCGTGAGCGCTGGCGCGCCTTGGCTGAACACATCAAGGCCGTCCGTATCGCCGCCGAGGCAGGCATCATTCGCATCGAGCAGGCCCTCCTGGCGCATGTCACGCTCCCCAACGGGCAAACGGTGGGCCAGTGGGCCGAGGAGCAGCTTCCAGAGATCGCCCGCAGTGGCACCATGCCGCCGTTCCTGCCGGGCTACTCGGAGCCGCGGCACCTGTTGCGTTTGCCAGAGCAGCAAGAAACTAAGAACGGCTTTTAGGATTATGCAGAGCAGAAGGAATCTTGAGCATGCCGCAGTTAGACGATGAGGTGGAGGCCGCCATCCAGCGCATCGAGCAGTGCGACACGGCCGCAGCACGCCGCGCGCAGATCAAGAAGACGCTGGCGCTGCTGGACAACAGCACCCTGCCTGACCTCGAGGACGAGAGCTATGGCGCGCTGTGGCGCATCAAGGCGCTGACGCAGCTCGTGCGGGCGGTGGTGGAGACGATGGAGTGGGGAGGGCCTGAGGGAGATGAGGAGTGGCTTGGACATCTGGATTGACAGCAGATGCGGTGTACGCGCTGTGACGCCCTGAGGGGGCACTGCGACTGCTGGGAGTGGTGCTCGTGTGGATGGTGGGCCGAGCGTGGCCACCCCTGCAACAATCCCAAGACCACCCGCTGCAGCACCAAAATGAAGTACGGGCGCCATCCGCAGCAGAGAGGACCTGAGCGATGAGTGACAGGTATCAAGCTATCGTTGAGCACTTAAGTGATGCGCTGGGGGAGTTGGCACAACTGGCTGCCGCAGAGCAGGGCGGGGATCAGGTGCCCGTGTACCAGCCGCTCTATGACGCGCTCATGGAACTCTACAACTGGTCCTCGACCCCGACGGGTTTCGCGTTGCGTGGTGACTCGTACCCCTGGAATCGTAAAGTCTTGCGCGTGACGTACGAGCGCCACCGTGCTGCTGGTCACGACGTGCCACCCGACTTTCAGACGTGGGTGGAGCAGTACACGACGCCTCCAGAACCGCCGGCCACGTGATTAGCGTTGCACCACAAACGAGCCTTAGCGGTGGTTGATTTGACGTGATGGGAAGCGAAGTGCGAGCATGGCGACGATCGAGATGACCCCTGAGAACCGTCCGCTGCTTGAAGCGCTGATGCGCGTGGTGGCGATGAGAGACCCAGATGCCGAGGAGATGTTGGTGCAGGCCATCTTGGAACTGGTGGCGCTACGTGCCAAGAACGCCGCCCTGCGCGAGCGCAATCAGGCGCTCGCAGTTGAGAACTTGGCCTTGCGTGAGATCACCGAGTATGTAGCAGCCATTCGCGAGACGCATGAGACCGTGCGATGGGACGCCGGGCAAGCCTATATCATGCTCACTCGTGCCCGCGCCCTGCTTGCCAGCGAGGAGAAGTAAGCGATGCCGGAGCTGATGGATAAGCGCTTGCCGTGCTTCAAGGTCTGCCTCTATTTTGGCGACGCGGGCTCCTGGGAACTATGCACGGTCATCTATGCCGCCGACGACGAGGAGGCCGTCGCCATCATGCGCAAGAAGGCCGACCGCCTCTGGTGGACCACCGCGCGGGTACAGTTCGAGAAATGCGCAGCCAGTGTGGTGCGCATGGAGACACCATCATGACCACCTTGCAAGAGATGCTGGAGAAGCGTCGAGCGCTGCATGCGGAATACGCCGCGAAGGACGCTGCACACACCTCTGAGATCCACCACATGGAGAGCATGCTTGGGTTATTTTTTGGCAAGGAGTTTCTGGAAGCCCTGGACCTGCGGTATGAGTGGCATGAGCCAGCTCAAAACGTGGTGGCGTGGATTGGGGCCCTGGATGGGCGCGTTGGTCTCGCCTACCTCGGTATCAACGACTATCATCGAGGGCCACTTTGTCTATTTCCCCGCGACGCCGTGGTTCCCCGGTTCATTCGCCCACCCGAGAGCGAACTCACCACCCCGAGGACATCGAACGATCTCAAGCTACAGGAACACAGGCGACAAGCACAGTGCCTCGACGCACTGAACCATTTTCTGGATCAGGAGTCGTCATCATGACCACCGCCATCGTCGTCTCCGACGCCCAGGAGGTGTCGCTCGACTACCTCATCACCTCGTGGCTGCACGCGAAGGCGCTGCGCTCGGAGTCGGTGCGCACGACGGAGGCGTACAGCAGCACCCTCGCGCAGTTCCGCGCCTTCCTGGCACGCTATGCACTCGACCTCGACAGCCCCAGTGAGCAGGCCATCGCCGACGCCGCGCAGGCGTGGGCCGCCCAGCGCTGGGACACGGACGCCTGGGGGCGCGCCAGTGGGCCGGTGTCCGCCAACACGTTCAACCAGCGGCTGGCCATCGTCAGCTCGTTCTACGCCTTCGCCAAGAAGCGCAGGCGCCTGACCGTCAATCCCATCGAGATGGTAGACCGCCGACCCGTCGAGCGCTACAGCGACACGCGCCCGCTCGACGCGCAGTCACTCATCCGCAAACTGGAGGCCATCGACCGCGCGACGCTGGCGGGGCTACGCGACTACGCCATCCTGAGCGTGCTGCTGGGTACCGGGCGCAGGCGCTTCGAGATCGCGGGCATGCGCGTGGAGCAGGTCGCTGTAGACGACGTCGAGCTGCCGCAGATCACGCTGACCTATCGGCGGACCAAAGGGAACAAAGCCATGCGCGACCAACTGCGCGCGGGTCAGGCGCGGCCGCTGCTGGCGTACCTGCATGCCATCTACCCTGAGGGGCTCGCGGAGATAGCACCCGATGCCCCGCTCTGGCTCGCGCTGGCGCCGCGTCTGCATGGCCGGCGTGTGGCGCTCACGGCGCAGGGCATTCGCGACATCTGCGTCAAGCGGCTGGGGGTGAGCAAAGTACATGCCACTCGGCATACGTTCGCGGCCACGATGGAAGCGCTCGGCGCGCCGCTCTCGCTGATTCGTGATCGCCTGGGCCACTCCGACGCAGGCACGACCAGCCGGTATCTGACCAGCATGCACAAGGATGAGAACCCGTACGGTGAGCGCCTGGCCGCGTTGCTGGGCATTGGGTGACGAGCGAGCCGTTCCACGAATCAGGGTATTCCACAGGGTGTGGAATGGTGGAATGGGAGGAAACATGATGCGTTGGTTTCACGGCCCCTGGTGGCGCTGGCCATGGCCATATTGGTTCTTCTACCAGCGGCGCCTGTGGCTGGCGTTCTCGCATCTTCCGGCTGAGCGTCGAGAGGCGTACATGGATGCCTTGCAGAGAATGAAGACGGCGGGGAAGGTCACGATGGCGGAAGCAGTGGAAGGGCTGTATGAGGCCGTGAAGCAGGGGAAGCTGCGCCCAAACCAGCCGGCGAGCGAGGAGGCATAGCGATGAGTGATGAGGAGCTTGCGGCGATACGAGCGCGCGCGGAGGCAGCGACACCGGGACCGTGGTCTGTAAGCGATGGCGAGTTTGTCGAGCAATCCGGCACATACATGGCGATCTGCCGTGTGAACAATCCTGTTGTCAATGATTGGCGGCGCGGGAAGACCGTTGATGGTGGACCGGGAAGCAACAAGCCGAACAAAGAGTTCATCGCCCACGCCCGCGAGGATGTGCCCGCGCTACTCGCCGAGAACGCCGCCCTGCGCGTGACCGCGCAACAACTCAACGATCTCCTCGTGGTGGTGAAGGACAATTTTCCTGAAGTGTTTGCAACCATCAATCAAGCCATCGACGAGCTTGCCAGTGAGGAGGAGACGTCATGAGCGAAATCACCTCGGTGGACCTGCTGGCGATCAAGCTGCGCGCGGAGGCGGCGACGCCGGAACCATGGGTGGTAGAGTTTGACAGCACTGCACACAAGCGCATTTACGCGCCTGGCAGGGACCGCACCATTGCAGACATCGAGTATTGGGGAGATGAGATCGAGGTGGCAGACCGCACGTTCATCGCCCACGCCCGCGAAGATGTGCCGCAACTACTCGCCACGATCGTGCAGCTCCTGGAAGCGCTTGAGCCGTTCGCGCACGAGGAGTTCTACAAGGTCGAATCGCGCGACTGGACGCAAGCCCGTGCGATCTACGATCGGCTCGCCCCCGCGCACCTGCACCCGCTCCTGGGAGGGCATGACGACCGCGACTGGGAGCACCCTGAGCTGTACCAGGAGAAGTGAGCCATGGCAGACGATCCGAGCACCGACCCCCGGGCGCGGTTTGCGTCCATCCGGCAGACAAACCCGTATGGCGAAGCCTTCTGGAGCGCGCGCGACCTGATGCCGCTGCTGGGCTATGACAGGTGGGAACGCTTCGATGGAGTCATCGAGCGAGCGAAAGCCGCGTGTCATAACCTCGGCCAGGACGAGGCCGATCACTTTCCCGGCGCCGCGAAGGTGATCACAGTGGGCAAAGGCGCCCAGATGGAAGTCAAAGACTACGCGCTCTCGCGTCTGGCCTGCTACCTCGTGGCGATGAACGGCGACCCCCGCAAGGCGGAGATCGCGGCGGCGCAGGGCTACTTCGCCGAGCAGACGCGGCGCATGGAGCAGTGGGACGAGCTCCGCGAAGCGCGGGACGAGCGCATCGCGTTGCGCCATCAGTTGACCGATGCGACCAAGCAGTTCACGACCGTCTCGCAGGACCACGGGGTCAACGCGCGCAGCTTTGGGCGCATCTTCAACGCCGGCGCGCTGGGCCTCTACGGCATGACGGTGGCGGAGGTGAAGGCGCACAAGGGCGTCGACGCGCAGGAGAACCTGAACGACCATATGGGCCGGCACGAGCTGAGCGCCAACATCTTCGTGCGCTCTCTCACGACCGACAAGGTCGTCAATGAGGACATCCGCGGCGCAAACGACATTGCGCTCGCGCACTACGCCGTAGGAAGCGAGACGCGCGACCTGATCACGCGCCTGGGGGGCACGAAGCCCGAGGACCTCCCCGCTGAGCCATCCATCCGCCCTCTGCTCGACCAGCGGACACGGCGGCGTAAGCAGATCGTGGATCCCGCGCAGCCTACGCTCTTGGATGTGCCGGGGGAGGAGCCCTAGCGTGCCGCTCGTGGCGTGCGGCGTTTCCGTGGCGTCTTAGGCGCGCTGCGGGGCTTCTGACTGCCCATCGCTCACCGTCCGATCCGCAGGCAAACAGCGCACTGGCACTGGCCCAGCATGCGGGTATGCAGCGCGCGCGTCACCTCATCGAGGATGCGCTGCGCCGCTTCCTGCGTGGAGCAGTGCGAGGCTGCTGCCGCCTGCTGGAGGTCGTGCAGCGTGATGTGGCGAGGGTCCTGATGCCCGTTATTGGGCTCGTGGCATCCGCAATCAAGGCACACAGCGCACCTCCTGAATGACTTTTGCCCAGTTTCGGAAATTGGTCCTTGACTTACACACACATTTGTGTATAATAATAGCAGAGGATGTGATCGAGGCCCGACAGGGCAGGGGGTTCGAGGCAATGGCAGAGGAAACCTACACCCCAGCGTTTGTTGAGCAGGCTCTGGCAAAGGGGCCGACGACGGAGCACATGAGCCAAGTCGAGACACGCGATGGCGTCACGATACGCGAAGACTGGAGCTTAACGACACACGTCATCGCTACGCCCTATCGTGGCTGGTGGATCCTCGAGTGTGAGGCGCCGGACAGCCCCTCAGCGTGGGAGCGGCACTCCTTCCACGCCTATCGCGTCGGCGACATCGCCCGCCAGCGGTTGGAGTCCCACCTGTACGCGACCGATGTTCCGACCCTCGATCTGACCGCGATGCAGGCACACCTCGACGCGATCATGGCCAGCGAAGTCGTTGAGCAGGCTGTACCTGCTCCCGTTGCCACTCACGTCGAGCCCGTCCAGCCTGACAGCGAGTGGATCGAATGCCCCAACTGTGGCGCCCCCACGCGGCCCGAATTGCTGATGAGTGCGAGTCTCGGCACCGCGTGCCCGGCTTGCTATGACGATCTGTCGTCGTAAGGAGACCCATCATGGCACGCACCGCAGCCAGTTACTACATCCGCATCGACACCTACTGGCAAAATAGCCCCAACCGCTTCGTGGGGCCGTTCGCGACCCGTGAGGAGGCAGAGGCCGAAGTCGAGCGCGCGCTCGCCGCATCGGGCAGCCTAGTCGCGCGCGCTGAGAATCACTCACCGAATGTGCGCCGCGGGATCCGCGTCTTCCCAGATATCCTCACCCGCAGCGAAGCCGTGCGCACCGGCCTGCGGCCGATGGGTACCCTACGTGGCGGGAACTGTGTTGGCGAACACATCCCGCTCAACATCGACGAACTGGCTGATCTTGAGGAGGAGATCGCGCGTATGGAGGCGGGTGTACGGTGAAGATTGACGGGCTGCCGAACACGCCAGGCGTGTACCAGATCACCAACACAACCACTGGTGAGTGCTATGTGGGACAGGCGAACAACCTCATGCTCCGCGTGAAAGGACACCGCGACGCTCTACACCGACACCAGCATGCAAACACGCCCCTCCAAAAAGCTGTGGATATCCACGGGCTCGACGCCTTTGTCGTCAACGTCCTGGAGCATGTTGCCCGGTCTCCTCAAGAGGATGAAGACCAGTTCTCTCTGCGTCTACGTGAGTTGGAAGACGGATACATCTACGTGCTGCAGCCCGCGTACAACGACACGGGCACGCACGCCTCACGCGGGCGCAGGAGTGCGGAGTATCGCGAGCGACTTCGCCTACGCCGAGAGAACCCGCCTCCCGAGCCTTACCGCATCGGCAACAAGGTGTGGCCGAGTTATGCCGTCTACGTTGAGCGCCAGCGTGTCCTCGATCGCGCTGCGGGGCTCGTCAAGTCCGAGAAAGGTCTAACGCCGGAGTAGTCATCTATTCTTGCGCTGCCACCCGCCGCATGCTACAATGCACGTGGGGCCATGAAAGGAGATCGCACCAGAGTTGTCGAGCGAGCCAGATGTGGCGAGAGCACTAACAGACTTGAGCGAGCCATCCTGGCTGACAGTACCAACCTCACCGAGCGAGCCAGGTATTGTGAGAGCACCACCGTGTATGAGCGAGCCAGAGCATGCGAGCGTACCAAAGTTCAAGAGCGAGCCAGGCCTACGGAGAGCGCCATGTGGCCAGAGTGAGCCATGTTGCCGGAACGTACCATCGCAACAGAGCGAGCCAAGTCGTTGTGGAGCGTACCAAGGACGCGGAGCGAGCCGTGTACGACGAGAGCACCAATCACGAGGAGCGAGCCAACCCGCGCGAGAGCACCATTGACGAAGAGCGAGCCAGTTGACAGGAGCGCACCGAGAGTGCAGAGCGAGCCACCCAGCGCAAGCGCACCAGAGGCGCGGAGCGAGCCGCTGTCGCGGAGCGTACCAGGACACTAGAGCGAGCCGTTGAGCATGAGGGTGCCATCAACCGAGAGCGAGCCATCTACTACGTGAGTACCGTGACACCTGAGCGAGCCAGGTTCAGCGAGCGTACCATTGAGGAAGAGCGAGCCAGTACACGGGTGAGCACCATTGACGGGGAGCGAGCCAATTGGCGAGAGAGTACCTCGATCTCCGAGCGAGCCAATGTCAAGGAGCGTACCAACCAAGTTGAGCGAGCCATCAAACGGGTGAGCACCATTGATTGCGAGCGAGCCGAGCAAAAAGGGAGTACCAGGCGACCAGAGCGAGCCATACCATAGGCGAGCACCAGTCCTACCGAGCGAGCCAGCCACCAAGAGCGCACCAAGGTTGTAGAGCGAGCCACGGAGTGGAGTGCACCAATAGGTGAGAGCGAGCCAGTCGAGAGCGAGCGTACCAAGGTTGATGAGCGAGCCACGTTTGGGGAGAGTACCATACCAGAGGAGCGAGCCTGAACCTGCGAGCGCACCGAGCATGTGGAGCGAGCCATGACAACAGAGCACACCAGACCACGCGAGCGAGCCATCCTGGCCGACAGCACCATCCAGATCGAGCGAGCCATGCCGTCCGCGAGTACCAGGCAAAACGAGCGAGCCGCACACCAGGAGCGTACCACTCATCCTGAGCGAGCCATGAGAAGCGAGAGCACCAAGTCCGCCGAGCGAGCCGCAAGTCAAGAGCGCACCAAACCAAACGAGCGAGCCATCTTCGGGGAGCGTACCCTAGTGAATGAGCGAGCCAGGGACAAGGAGGGGCCATGCCACGTGATCCCGACCCGCCGCACAAGCGGGCCAACGAGTTGCAGGTGGGAGAGCGCTTCCGCTTGAAACGCGAGTCCACCAACGTGTTCGTGGTCTATGTCAACGACGAGGAGAGTGGCGTCTGGTACTACAATCCAGAGGCCCCCGGTGAAGTGGACAACGTGGACGAGGCGCACTGGGTATGGCCACCTGCTGCGCCAGCCACAATCACGAGCTGACCAGATGGAAGAGCGAGCCTGAACCGTTGAACAGGTGGCCAAGGGAGCCACACGAGACACCACACACCAGCGAGAGGATCAGCACCATGGCAACCATCACCGACACCGACCAGGAACTCAGCACCCACATCGACCCCGTCGAGCAGTTGAATCGCGACCTCCGCAAGGCCGCCACGTCCCTCGGCCCGAATGAGGCGCGGTTCCTCGTAGATCGCTTCTACCAGGTGCAACATTTCCGCATCCGCACCGCGGCGCAGATCCGCAGCGAGCAAGAGACGCAGGAACCCAACCTCATCCTCCAGTGGCAATTGAGCGAGCTGGAGAAACTCGAAAATAACATCAAGACCGTCCTCGGCGACTACGCGAAGTCGCACCGCCCCGGCCGCTGGGCCCTCAGTGTCACAGGCATCGGCCCCGTCATCGCGGCGTGCCTCCTGGCGCACATCGACATCGAGAAAGCGGAGACCGCCGGCGCGATCTGGCGCTTCGCGGGCCTGGACCCGACCGTCAAATGGTTGGGCAAGGCGGGCGCGAAGACGACCATGGAGGCGATCCTCGGCGAGCTGGGGGCCGACGCCGATCCAGACGAGATCATCACGGAGACGGAGCTCGAGGCCATCCTCTCACATGCCGACGGCGCCTACGTCCTCAGTGATCAGGAGGTGGCGTACCTCGCAAACCACCTGGGACAGCCAACTGGCCTTCTGTATGTGACGGCGGCCGACCCACGTGGCCACGTGACGCTGGAGGCCGTGCGCACCAAGTTCGGCCCCGTGGCGGGGCTCGCTGTGCGCCCGGCGGCCAAGTCGGGCACACTCAGTCACGCGCAGGTGATCGCCGTGGCGCACGCCACGAACCGCGCGCCCGCGTCGCTCTATCGCCTCGCGACCAACGAGGAAGGCTACGTGACGAAAGAGTCGCTCACAAAGGCACTGGCGAAGCGCCCGTGGAACGCGACGCTCAAGGTCGTGGCCGCGTTCAAGTTTGGGGAATCGGCCGTCAAGGTCCAGAACCGGGAGAGCGACATCTACGGGCATATTTTCGCCGAGCGCAAGGTCGAGGAGCTGCGTCGCAACAACATGCGCGCGGTACCAGGGTCGGAACCGACGCGCTACGTGCCGATCGTGGACGGCCAGCCAGGGCAGTTCGCGGAGCAGGCGGCGCACATCCTGGAGACACGCAAAATTGACAAAGCCACCGAGGCCTTCGGGTGGTACGTGAAGGGCCTGCTGCCACCCGCGCACATCCACGCCCGCGCGCGCCGGTATGCGGCCAAGCTGATGCTCGCGCACTACCACCACGTCGCCTTCGAGAGTCGCTACGGGAAGGAACCGCCCAAACCGTACATCCTAACGCAGCCAGGACACACACACTACCTCGCGCCTCCTGGATGGCCCTGCGACTGAGCCCGGGAGATTGAGAGCACCAGGCGCACGGAGCGAGCCATGACCGGGGAGCGTACCGAAAAATAAGAGCGAGCCAGGATCACGTAGGGCGCCATGTGGCCAGAGCGAGCCACAACAGCCGACAGCACCAAAAAACCGGAGCGAGCCATTGTTCCCGCGCGTACCATACGATTAGAGCGAGCCGGAACATGCGAGAGCACCACCCTCACCGAGCGAGCCGAGTAGGACGAGCGCACCACCTCCCTGGAGCGAGCCACACTTCAGGAGCGTACCACAGTAGCGAGCGAGCCGGGTCATGTGACAGCACCGACAGGAACGAGCGAGCCAGGCGGTGCGAGCGTACCAGCTTGGGGGAGCGAGCCACCGAACGCGAGAGCACCATATGAGCAGAGCGAGCCACGGTCACCGAACGTACCAGGACACAGGAGCGAGCCAAGTCGTCGTGGAGCGTACCAAGGACGCGGAGCGAGCCAGCGACGTGGAGAGCACCACATTCGACGAGCGAGCCAGAACTGGTGAGCGCACCACTGTGTGTAAGCGAGCCACGCGGGTCTAGCGCACCAAAACAAACGAGCGAGCCACGAGCGGCGTGAGCACCACTAATAAAGAGCGAGCCGTGATCAGGGAGCGTACCAAATCACCCGAGCGCAAGGGGGTGTCATCATGACACCCCCTTCTCCATGTGTCTACCTCACATCGCTATTTGCTTGCTTATACTGTGTGAAGCTGAAGCGGGGGATAGTGTGTTATACCAAAGCGTTAGAGCGAGCCGAAGCTGCAGAGCGTACCAATACATATGAGCGAGCCAGAGTCGGCGAGAGCACCATCAACCGTGTGCGAGCCATTTGGCGCGAGCCCACCATTGACGAAGAGCGAGCCCAAGCGCAGGAGCGCACCAATACACATGAGCGAGCCGGGACTTTAGAGCGTACCACCCGATGAGAGCGAGCCGTTGCCAGGAAGAGCGCCATCGACCGAGAGCGAGCCAAGCCTGTAGAGAGCACCAAAGGTTGTGAGTGAGCCGTGCACGAAGAGCGTACCAAGTCGGCGGAGCGAGCCAGTATCGCAGAGCGGACCACAACAAACGAGCGAGCCACGTCAATCGAACGTAGCAAAGAAGGTGAGCGAGCCGTAGCGACAGAGAGCACCACTAATAAAGAGCGAGCCGCGATCAGGGAGCGTACCAAATCACCCGAGCGCGAGGGGGTGTCATCATGACACCCCCTTCTCCATGTGTCTACCTCACATCGCTATTTGCTTGCTTATACTGTGTGAAGCTGAAGCGGGGGATAGTGTGTTAGACTCGCGGCCTCAGTGTGCCCCGAGGGTCCGCGGTCGTCCCAGCGCGTGTACCGCCACGAGCCTGGTGTGCTCGTCGAGGGGCTGATGGTGGCAAAGCGGCCCGCATGCGTATGGTCAAGCCGCAAAGAGGCGCTGGCCCCGCGCCGCGCCGCCATGGCTTCCACGGTCTGCGGATAGGCTTTGTGTGCGGCGTACCAGGCATCGTACGCGGCGTGGTCACCCGCCTTGAACCGCTGCATCGCATCGTAGTTGGTGAGCCCCTTGTGGACAAACTCCCCGTGGAAATTGAAGTAGTCACGCCCCCTGCGCTCATCCAAATAGTTCTGCAATTGCCGCATCGAGCGACTTCCGGGGCGCAGATCAAACGTTGCATCAATGGAATGACCGTGCTCAGCCCACCACTGCTGGCCCGCCCGGGTCTGCATGAGATCCAATAGGGTCGTCGCGCGTCCCAGTGGCCGCGGAAGGTCCGCCACATCCGACGCCCGCAACGGCGCGTCGAAGCCGAACCGTCCCCAAACCCTGTACCCAAAGATCCCCTGCTCCTCATGCCGCGAGAGGTCCGCGGTGATCCGATCAACGCCCAGGCGACGCGCACCGGCTACCATCCGGGGGAAGACGGCCGCCGCGAGTCCCTGCCGCTGCGCCTGCGACTCAACGTGCATGGTGTAGAAGTTGAGCTCAATGTCTCCCGCCAGATGCCGCGCCACCGTGAGGTGTTGCCGGTACGACGGACCGAACACCTGCAGTTGCACGCCACCACTCCCCGACAACTCGCGCACCATGACATGACTTCCAGGCGGCGCACCGGCCAGATGCGCCAACGCGGCATCACTCACCACACGCCCAAAAGTGTGCCTGACCGCCTCATCACCACCCGGCGTCCGCGTCACCGCCCCGGTCCCACGAGATGCCTGCGCTGGCCCTTGCCGGGTCCGAACTCTCGTGCGCTGACTTCCCATCGTGACACCACCTCACTGCATGGTTGCTTAGTGTACACCAGGCTGAAGCGGGGGATAGTAGAAATTGGGCCACGTCGCGGCACGCGCGCTCCCGCGTTGGAGCAAAACGACCCCATACCCCCTCGAGCGCGTATGGCCTGTTGGGATGGTCACCTTCGCCACGCGACGCACATGATCGAGTGTGTGCGTATGTGCGTAGCTCACATAGATGATCTGCGCACTGTGTATGTGTGCGTGCGTGCATCCTCGAGGCATGTGTGTGGGCAGGAGTGGGCCGTGGGATATACCCACTCTAATGCCAATTGGTGTAGGCTGTGTGCAGGCTCACCACTCGCTGTGGTCATGGTCAGGCAGCTCGTCCACGTACGCTACAGGGGAGTCCCCATGCACACGAGCTCCAGAGCGACCTACACTTATGTCGGACGTATGTAGAAGGCGGCGTATTCCTGCGCTCAGGTTGCCATCACCTAGGCGGCGTAGCGTACGCAGGTCGTCATGCCATAGGCGCACCGTAACCCGCTCTGTGGCCGCGCCACGCTGCACATCGAGGCTCAGCGGACGCCCCATGCGCCGCTTGTGGGATACGGTAGGCATCGCGGACTGTCGCATATCCCCGCCTCCCTCCTGCACATATGTCGGACATATCTCTAGCGCGCTCTACACCAGGGTCGAGGTCGCTGGCGGGGGTGCCTGGTCAGGCGGAGGCGCGCGGGCGCGGAGCGGGGCGCACTTTAATCCCGCTTTCACGTCATGTTTGCGCCCTGCTTTAGCCCAGCATCAGCCCGAATAATCCCCGCTAATACTCCGCGCCGCATGCCGTGCCAGGCGTCGGTGAAGTGTCGGAAGAATGCCGACGGTTGGGGGCGCGCCTAGGCTCCCGTGCAGTGGGCATGCAGGGATAAGGGGCAGGAGGAAGCACACGGGCAGGCGGCACCGGATACGGTAGGGGGTGGGCTAGCGGCGATCCGTCCGCAGGTCACTGCGCATGTTCTGATACCTGGATAGGGCGCTTTGCGCTTGGTGTGCCAGGGCTTCCAGGGTATCGACCACGGTGATGTCGGGGCGCACCAGTGCGGTCTGTTCCACCACGTCAAGGCGGCGGGCATAGTTAGGATGTGTGCCCACGTAGAGCGCTTTGTCGGTCATGGACCAGGCACCGAGCTCGTAGAGCACGATGGGGCAGAGCGTCTCGCAGGGGAACCAGAACAGGACGGCATCGGCGACGCGCAGGTGGTGGTGTTCCCAGGCGATCTGTGTATGTGCGTCGGCGTCCATCGTCCAGTGGCTGCGGCGGGGATTGAGGACCGCCCACAGGGTATCGGCCAGCAGGTGCGTCATATCCTGTTGCCAGTCAGGACAGCCAGAAATGCCGCCTGCGAGGAAGATGCTCGGCTGGCTGAGATATCGCTGATAACGGGTGGGGCTTTCGATGTACCGCATAGCTCAGCGTACCACTCCCTCGTCAGGCAAGCATTGCGCCACATCTGGATGCTTGAGGGCCTCTTGGTACGCGGCCTCCAATGCTTCCTGCACGCCGGGCAAGCGCTCTAGACATCTTACTCGTGCTCGCAAATCCCCTAATTCGCTCGTGAGCCTGTTGAGCGTGTCCAGAAGCTCTTTCGCGACATCATCGAGCGCGACATGGACGGTCATCTGTTCGCTTGGCATCACGCTCCCGCTTTCTACAGAGTGGGCGCTCACCATGCGCTCAATCGCGGCCAACACCTCAGCGCGCACGGCTTCGACGGGTTTGGGTTGAGGTTCATTGAGACCTTGTGACAGCGCCTCGTCAAGTGCAGGCAGCATGTAGTCACGCACGGCAATGACGGCATCGGTGAGGGCGTTGGTGTGACTTTCCTGGCCGTAGACGAAGAGGCGGGCTATCGTGGCAACGCGCTCCTTGAAGCCATCGCGATACGCCACGCGCTGCTGAATGTTTCTCCAGTCATCGGCGAGCAGCGGATTCGGGATGGTGGACCCTATGCCCGTCGCAATCTCATCAATCATCGCCTGTTTATCCATGTGGTTGCTCCGATGAGTGGTGTTGCGCGCGTTCGCGTAGTCGCATGGTAGTTACCCGCCAATAGCTACGATGATTCGGCTGCTTGCCGATGATGACCTCGCCGCTATTACCCCAAATGATCTCGCCTGGTTCTGGCTTGTGGGTGTACGGGTGCTCAAGGATGAGGCTGTCCTGCCCTGTGCAGGACCATGCATACCCAGCGTCCGCACTCATGCCGCGGGGCATAATCTCTAGCAGCAGGCCATCCTCATGCGGAAGCACTCGCCGAATACGCCCGTCAATACTCATCTCCTGCCCTCCTGCCCAGTTTAGCGATGGCAGCGCACGACGTTCCCATTGGTGCCGCCCTTCACGCTCCACACATGGCCGCCATGCTCCTGGATGTCGTGGATGAGGGCAGCGAGGTCGTCGGATGGTGTGCCAGCAGCAAACGTGATGTCCTCCAGGGGTTTGCCGCACATCGAGCAGAAGGGGTTGCCGATCATGTGCTCGAGGGTCGCGCTCTGCGCGTGAATCATCTGCTGCGCCGCCTCGAGTTGCTTCGATAAGGTAGTGACGTGGGCGGTTGCGGGATTAGTCCTGGCCATGGTGCCTATCCTTCAGCGGGGCTGCGAGGCCATGCAGGAGGCCCTGGCCGCCCAGCCAGTGGATCTTGAGGGCCTCGTTCACGGCGACCACGACCTCATCCGCTTCCTGCCACCCGGTGTAGTCCTGGTTGACTTCGAGTTCGATGGCCGGTCGATCACTGACACGCTCGGTGGTTGGCGCTTGATCCCTGCCCCATTTGGACGTAGAGGTGACCGTGAGGGACTCGGCCACTGGCGGCCAACTGAGTGAGAGCGCGAGCACCACATCTGGTGGGCAGTGGCGGTCTACGAGGATGGGCAGCACTTTGCCGGTCGCTTTGTTGATCCAATGGGTGATACGGTAGGCGGCCAGGAATGTGCTATCAGTGCGGTGCGACAACGCATCGGCGAGTTTTTCTGCATGAGCGGCGAGGACGCAGGCGGTGAGCACCTGCTGCTGCGTCGAGTGCAATACCAAGTAGTCGGGGTCGGCGCCGCTGTGTTGGTGCATCGTCATGAGCAGATGATCCACGGCCTCGATGGAGAGCGCATTCGTATCCTGAGGCAGCGTGATGGCGGTCACTGCGGGTGCTGAAGCGGCACCCTCACGCACCTGGCGGATCAGTTCCTGGAGGATCCAGGCTTCCTCGTGTTCTTTGATGGGGCGAAAGTCCACCGTGTGGATGTCGTCGTCGGTCGCTGGTGCCCGTACCAGGGTGCTCTGCACCTCTGCCGCACAGCGCATGACCGTAAAGGTGGGCTCGCCCTCAGTGGCCCACGGTGTCAGGAAGGCGGTGACCGCATGCCAGTGCAGGATATCAGCGCCACCCCCTGGCCGGCGTGGCAGGATGTTCACGAGTGGCGTGGTGATGGGGGTGACGAGCTTGGCCGACGCGCTGAGGTCATGCGTTGAGACTTCTGGGGCGTCATCGGACATCGGGCGCACCTCGCTCGAGTTCTGACGGGTTGACGCTCTGAACGTGCGAGATGATGTGGTTGGTCTCTTCGCGTGGCAGTGCGGTGCGAGAGAGATCGTGCTGCTCCAGCAACAGGACCTTCAGCGCCTCCTCGGCATTCCTGCCGCCATCGCCAGAGTGGCCGCGCATGAACTTGTAGACCTGCCAGGCAGACTCAATCGCTTCGGCGAGCTGCTGCGCGCGTCTACGATCACGATCTGCGTGGGCTTGTGCAGCAGTTTGTTCGTGCAGTTCTAGGGCACCGGATTGACTCATACCGATCGCGTAGTCCATGGTCGTGATCCTCTCGGTGGTGGCAGCACATCGCCTTCCCCAGCGATCTGCTTGCCATCAGTATAGCACGCGGCGTACGGTGGGCTATACTGACTTCCTATGACGGCGCAGCGCCAGTCGGATGCGCTCACGGAATCGGAAGCTGGCGCGTTGCCAGCGCAGTGCCGTGTGCACGTAGTCGTGATAGGCTTGCTCTTCAAGCCACGCCTCGAACTCCATCCAAGCGCCCCACGGCGTCCAGGGGCGCCAGCGGAGCAGTTGACGCCGGGTGTCGCGTGACTCGACCCACCAGCACGCCACATCCCACCAGCGACGCCAGTACCAGTGCTGCCTGCGCTGCTCGTACTGTTCGCGTTCGGCGCGCATGGCCTCGGTCTCGGGGAGGAATGCCTCATTGTTCCACGCGATATGGGAGGCACGAGGTGCGAAGTCTGAGACGAATAGGCTATCGAGCACCGGTTCGAGGTCTGCGCGGATGGGCGCCGTGTCTGCGCGCCGCGCGTCCATCTCAGCGAAAGTCTGGAGGAGCTGCTCGCCATCCACAGTCAGTGATCCCTGGAAGGTCACAGTGATAGGCGCAGGCGAGTAGGTCCAGCCGATGAGGGAACTTGAAACTGGTTCGCCCACTTCGGCCGCACGTACAGCGACTGCGCGCATGGTGCCAATGGGAACACTGCCAATGGGAACACTGCCGATGAGATTGGTGCTGACGCGCTCAGATGGGTTCGGCTCTGGCTGCGGTGGCATCGGCAGACTCCTCGCCTTTCTGGCACGGTAAAAGATGGGCCTAATTTGCGCAACTTTTACATCACGCGGGCTGCACCGAGCGGCTGATCTGCGCCCAACTGTGCAGGATGTATCGGGCGGCCGCTTCACTCATGGGACCACAGGCTGAAAGGTCTTCGACACGGCGACGAGAGGAGACGGCTGGCGCTCCAGACGACCACTCTATCTCGCGGACCCGCCCGCTTAAGTCGCGGAAGCGTACCACCACGCAATCGTAGAGGCGCGGCGTATCCACCTGCTGCATGGTCACTCCTCCTCCTCCGAGACGGTAGCCACCTCGGCCTCGATGACGTCGCTGGCTGCGGGCAGTGCTGGGCTCCCGCCACGCCAGTTGAGCGCATCTTTGTAGCTGCCGGCGGCGGGCAGGCCTGTCTGCTGACGCCAGCTCGCGAGTTGCGCGGGCAGTTCGCGCAACTGCTCGACGGTGAGTGGCTGGTTGACCGTGATCGAGCGCGCATCGACCTGCGTCACGGTGACGTCGCCGCCGCGATCTCCATTATAGCCCTCGCCCATCAGACGGTTGAGCACGCCCATGCCGGGGATGCTGGCCAGGAGATTGCCTTTGCTGGCGATGCCGATGGCACTTGCCAGCGCGGTGCGTTCGGTCGCCACGCCCGCCACGACGCCCTGCAGTAGCACGTTGCCGCTCGCCGCACCCGATTTGATGAGCGTCAGGAGCTGGTCGATGCTTTCGGTCGCGAGCAGGCGCCCTATGAGCGCATGACTGCTGTTCATGTCGAGGTGTTGGGCCACGCTGTCGCGCAGATGCTGGTCGGCCCATTCCGCGTCGCGTTCCTGCACACGATCCTGCCAGTGATACCACATGCTCCAGCGGGCACACATCTGCGAGCAGGTGCGCACACGCCGTTCCCACCAGGCATGATCGGGCTGGCCGGGCGCGCGCGACTTGCGCACCTCGTCGAGGATCTTGGCAAGGCTCCTGTTGCCGCGTCCGATGTGGTAGTGCTGGCGGGTCATCAGTTCCTCATCTACGAGCTCGATGGCCACCTTGGGGAGACTGCGCCCAATGCCCATCTCGGCGTACCGCCGATACGCCTGCTTCGCTTTCGTCGATTCCCTCTGGGGAGCGCTCGTCATGCGGGTAGCCACCTTCCAGCACGTATCCACCCATGCGCGCCGCAATTAAGGCACCGCAGCGAAGGGGAGATCGTCAACGGCTCACGTTGGATCAGGTCCCAGTGCACTGAATCGTCGGGGTCCCAGCTCAGACCACCTGTGCCGCATTCGCCGCCGTCTGGCCGATGGTGATACCACAGCAAGCCCCACTCGCCTGGCTTGCTGTACTTGCCAGTGATCTCGATTTCATTTCCGCCACCGAGATCAATGTGAGGACTGGTCATGAGCTCACCTCATTTTTGAGCAGCAGAAAGCCGCCGCAGGTCGCACACTCGTGGCGCGAGCCCGCAACGGCATAGACGTTTGTCTGACCAGCACCCGCCATGAAGGGAACCACCGGTCGGCGTGCTGGTCGCTCCGTCTTGTGTCACAGTATACCTGATAGCTTTAGGGTTTGGGCTGATGGCGCGCGATGCCACCCTTGCGGCCGCTCTCGCTCGCGGTGTGTTTGTCCCATCGGTAGCCGGTGCCACGCAGTTGGGCGTTACGGCCGCCGCGTTGGCTGCGCGCGCGGTGCTCTTGGGACGTGAGGCCTGCGAACCCGCGGGGCTGCAGGCGCTTGGGAATCAGCGCGACGTCTCGTGGGCGCTTGGGGGGGAGGTCGTGGCGTTTCATGGGGAGTCTGCTCCTTGTCGTCGTCAGAGGACCAGGTGGCCGCAACCGCCGCAAACGAGGCCTCGGCGAGCGCCACCTCCTCCTCGGAGAGGTCAGGCTGTTCTGTGTGCTGACTGGAGGGTTCTAGAGGGTGTCCCATGCGATGCCCTTCTGGGTAAGGTAGGCGTGCAGGATTTGTAAACTGCGTGATCCAGGGGTCAGATCGAAGGTCCCGGCCTCGGCGATCCCGTGCTGCCGCCACCACGCTCGACCCTCAGCGCTCTGGTACAGGTCCTGCACCGTCAGATTCGCGCCCAGTTTGCGGACGCGCGCCCGTTCGCCGGAGGAGACGCTCTTGTCGCGAACCATCTCCCGATAGTAGTACCGCAGCGCCCCTGGTCGCGTATTGTAGCCCATGAGCGGCCAGACGTAGTAGCCCTGGTCACTGGAGCGCCGGTGTCCGGCCATCAGGGCACCAATGCGGCTGACGAGCTGCTGGCCCTGAGCATCACGCAGGCCTGCGAGCGTCTTGACCTCTTTGGCGAAGACGCGCACGCCGATGCCGCGGCCCTGATACTCCGGCAGGACACGGAACACGTCGTTGTGCATCTCAAGGCGTCCGTCAGCGCCGCGTGCGAGGGTCCGCGAGGCGCGTCCGACCGAATCGCCCCCGAAGACCGGCATCTGGATCATGCCCAATTCCATGTGCATGCGCTCGCTGATGTCGGCGCCCGGGACGTAGCGCTCGACGGGCACCGGGGCGCCGAGCAGATAGAAGTCCACGGCCCCTGCGGTGAACGCAGAGGGTTCCACCCAGACGCGGGCCCCACTGGGCGCGCCCACCATGTCGCGCAATTCCTGGGTCGCCAGGTCACGGCCTACCCAGCCAGCGAGGGTCTGGCGCGCTTCTGGGCTCACCAGCGTGGAGTCTCCACGACCCCCTCCCGGTGCAGCCGCTGGACCCTGACGAGTGCTCCTCAGTCGTTGGCTGCCCATGAGCGCTCACCTTCCCTCACGTCTTGGGGCCGGTGCCCGCGGCCTTCGCCTCAGGGTGCAGCTCGAAGACGGCCGTCCCGGTCTGACCTTTGACGACGCTCGTATGCTTTGTGGTGTTCATCCAGAACGTCATGGGGATGCTGTCGCGCTTGGGGAAAGCGTCACAGCAGCGGTGAGCGCCCTGGTGGTCATGCAGGTGCGCGCACCAGGAGCACTGGTTCGAGGCCATGGGGATGCGGTCCGTGTCCAGGACCTTGGGGCGCTTGGGCAGTGGACTGGTCATACGGTAGTCCTCCTTCACGGCTAACGGATTGGTCCCGCCTCGTAGACGATGGTGCCTGGGGACAGTTGGGAAAACACGCGCTTCCAGGTTTCGTGCGCCCAGGAGCTATTGATCTGGTCGGCGGTCATCCTGCCTTGCCGCAGCGCGCGCATCATCCCGCCGCGCCCGTTCTGCCCGTGAAGCACCGCATGCTCGGCCTGGTCAAATAGCTTGCCGATCGCGTGTTGCTGATAGGTCCCTTTGTAGCTCCACATGCCGCCCTTGCCCGCGTTGGGTCCTGGTCGGATCGTGTAGCGCCACATGGCGCCATCGGGGCCGCGTCCAATGGCGTGCATGCCCGCGAGATGATGCGCGGTGGCGTTCTGCACGTCCGACTTGCTGAAGCTGCCGCCATAGTCCGGGTGGGTGTGCAGATACTCCACACGACGGGCTTGGTAGGCCTTTGGCGGCGTGGTGATCGGCGCAATTTCCGCTGTGCCCAGATGGCGCTGGCCGGATTCGTTGGTGACGTAGGCTGGCACGGTGCGCCCGTGCATCTGCCAGACCGTGCGCCCCTCGGCGTCAATGAAGACGGCGCGTTCATGGACGCTGGTGCGCAGCTCTTGCGCCATCCGCGCCGACTCCCGCGCCACGGCGTGTGCCTGAGCAGGCGTCGCCACTGTCCCCAAGGGCGCATACTGGCTGGACGGTACAGTTGGAGGTCGCACGGCTGCCCACGCCTCAGGAGCGTCCGTGGCGGCCTCTTCCGCCTTCCGTGCCGCCTTGCGGGCAGCGACGCCCAGCGCACGCGCTTCAGCCCGAGCGGCGCTCGTCATGGCGTCCGCACCTGCACGCGCGGCCCGCTGTGTGGTTCGTCGGCTGCCCATGGGTCGCCTCCGGGTCACTGGTCGAGGAGTGTACGAAGACCACTGATGTGGGCCGTCCAGGTCCGAGCATCATAGAGGCAGTTGAGCGCGCTCATGGTGGCCACCCGCCGAGTCCCACGGGGGCCGTCGTTGGGATGGCCGCGCGCGTGGCGATAGCCACTGGGCATCTGCCCAAACCGTTGGGTGTCCAGACGTGGGCGCACGCCGTCCCACCGCATGGCGCTCGTCCAATCACTCGAGTCGGTGCTCGGAAACGGATAGGCCAGGAGCAGCGGCTTGGGGGTGTAGCCCAGGATATGCAGCCAGCAGCGCGGGTTGACCCGCTGCCAGCGTTCCCACCAACTGCCGATGATCTGCGCCTCGGTCGTCACCCCGGCGGCCTGGGCCGAGTCGCTATCCACGATACTGCCGACGCCCACCCGATCATAGGTCCGCATGAGCTCGTCGAAATAGTCGAGGGGGTCAGCGCCGTAGCGGAAGATCGGGATAGGGGCGAAGCCACGCCCCTCCAACTCGGTCCGCAACCGCGTGCGCGCGTCCACGTCGCCTTGATCCAACTCGAAGTAGCCCCACAGCGGCTGCGTGCGTGCGCGCGTGATGACCGTCTCATAGTGCACCCGCAAGCGGTCAAAGCCTGGGACGGACTCGGGCGGCAGGGCCACCGCCTCAGCAAACGAGAGGTCAAGCGTCCGACTGCATGCGATGGCCAGATTGTGAATGCCGGAATCCAGACACAACAGACGTGGTGCCGCGCCGGGTTCCTCGCCAGCGGCCAGCCACGCATCCACCTGGGGCATCGAGGATCGAGCGCTCACCTCGTGCGCGCTCAGAATCAGCGCGTGGTGCCGCGTCTTCGAGCGCGTGATCTCGGTTCCTGGGGAAGCCATGAAGAACTGCGGCCACGCCGAGGGATGTTGCCACCACTGCCGATCGAAGCGAGGCCCTTCGGTCATGCGCAGATGTGAGGGAGTGGTCATCAGCAGGGCTCCTGGCCGTTGACGAGGCGCATCACACTCGCTGGGCCGTGGATATCGGTGTAATAACTGAGCACATGCCCAGCCATCCACAGATCAGGTTGCACCCCCACGAGGCTGAATTGGCACTCAGCCCGTTTGGAGAGCAGCACGAACGGGCCAACGAAGGGGGCGAAGAGCACCTCACGCGCCGTGCCGTCGGGCAAAGGGGTCTCCAGAACGGTGGCGCACTGACGGGCCAGCCAGGGCTGCCACACGGGCCAATCGCGAAACACCTCGACGGCCACAAGGAGATGCGGGCCGACGCGCCACACATCGCCACGGGTGACGCTGTAGCGCGGGGTAAGCAGTTCGAGATCGAGGTGCTCGAGGAGGGCTCCGTCGTCGTCGTGGTCACTGCCAGGCGGGAGATCGCCTGGCCACGCCTCGTCGTCCTCGTCGGAGGTGGGATCCTCGTCCTCGTGTGGGCCCTGGTCCCGCCAGTGATCCTGAAGCTCGAGCGCACGCGCGGCGAGGCGATCATGGAGCGATGCGAGCTCCTCGTCACTGGTTCCCAGCGCCTGCAGGGACACGCCGCTGTTCCGCTGTTCTTCCAACAGCGCAGCGAAGGCGGTCTCGTCGGTCTGTGACCGTGTCGCATGCTGGTTGTCGGCAATCAGCATCGACTGGATGACGCCCGCGGGCGTGCCTTCGGGGTGGATGTCGGCCCGGATACGGGTGCGCCCGTCACGGCGTGCCGCCTCGACCACGCCATGGCCAGCCACCGTGGTGTACTGCCCGCCACCCGCATCGACCAGGACGACGCTACGAAACTGACCCAAGGTCTGCAGGGAGACGCCCAGATCCGCGAGCTGCGCGGGACCATGGCGGTTATAGTTTTGGGGATGCCCCGTGATGGCGTCCAGGGACACCCAGCGATTCTCGATCGCCTCGTCCTGCGGCACCCAGAGCGCTTGATTGGAACGACGCTTACTCACCGATATTCCTCCTCAGTCGATCGGCTCCACGGTTAGCCGCCCACCTGGCTAAGCCGCCGCTGCGCCTGACGAGTCATCTGTCCGAGCTGCTGCATGAGGTTCTCGCCCGTGACGCTCGGGGCGCGGCGTCCACGTCCACCGCCTCGCGGGGCTCGTGGGGCCTGATTCGGCGCCCCTCGTGGGGCTCGTGGCGCGCGGTTGGGTGCCCCACGCGGTGCAGTGGGAGGCTTCGGACCACCGGCATTGAGAAAGTCGTGGTGCTGCTGTCCTTCGTTCCCACCGAACCGCCTGAAGGCTTCATCGACACGTGCGCGGGTTACCGTCACTGGCTCACGCTGTACATGCGTGCTCATGCGGGTGATGAGTTCCTCTTTTGAGCCCCGCTTCGGCAGTCCAGCCGCAGCCGCCATGGCGCGGAGTTTGCTGAGCGAATGCTGCTCCATCGCTGCACGCAATTGGCGATCACCGAATGCTGCGCGCATGACCGCTGGGTGCATCGCCCCAGCGAGAGTGATTTCTATGTTCGGGATGTGATGGAGCGCCTTGAGATTGCCCACCATGTCGCTGACCTTAGGTGTCGGCTTGGGCGCTCTCCCTGCTGTGGCTTTGGCAGTGGGTGCCTTCGCCCCTGCGGTGGCCTGCTCAGCCAGATAGCGATCCACTGCCGCGCGCCGCACCGCACGTCCAGTGCCTGGCGGCGAGCCGGGGAACGCGCTGTTGCCGTTGTACTGATTCTCGGCCCGGGGCGGGTTGCGCTGGGTGATCCGCGTTCTTCTGCTGCCCATGGATGGCCTCCAGCGAGAATGGCTAGGCCGCCTGATGACGACGGAACGCGAACAGTTCCGGCCATGCGGCAAAGTCGGGCACCGCAGGCAGAGCGTTGGTGATGTCGGCCAGCGTCACGGGGCCACGGACCTGCGCCTGGAGCACATGACGCAACGGGGACACGGCGCCAGGGGCGAGTGGGTCGCTGGTCTGGTAGGTGGTCTCCCAACCGCTCCACCCAAAGCCCCGGTCGGCCACATGCACGGGATAGGCGAGATGCGTGAGCGCGGTGAGTGGATCTGGGCAGCACCCCGGGCGGAAACCGCAGTCAGTGACGTCGGCCAACGGGCCAAACGTGATGGTGGCGCGCGCCCGCACACGCGGCGAGAGCTCAAGGTCCACATCGCCCAGGCGGTCCATCCCAAAGAGGCGCCGCGACCTGCTCGCCAGACGTGTGCGCTGGGCAGGGGTGGCGAGATAGGCGAAGATGTGGCGCTGCTCGCTCGTGGTGTGCTGCGGGCAATCCCCATAGACGTGGTAGGCCGTCTGCTGGCGCACGGCGAGACAGCCCGCGGCGTACTGCCCGGCATCACTCTCGGTGCCCAGGCGTCCCGCCTCGATAATCGTCGGCAGGAGATCGCTGGGGACGCGCACGTAGAGTGTGGAGGCCGAGACGACGCGCTGCATGCGGCGCGTGACCTGGGCGAGGAAGTCCTCAATCGGCACGTTATGGCGTGCGGCGAGCTGCTCCCAGGAGCGGCGCTGGCCCCGTTCGACCCGGTTGCGCCAGGCGTCAGTCGCCGCGAAGCGTGGCACCGGTCCCGTCCGCAAGCAGCGGCACGGTGGGCAGAGCGCATCGGGTAGCGGATCATCCGAGCCGAGTGGATCGGTGTGGTCCACGAACTGCGCGGCCGCCACATTCATGCGCGCGTCGCCAAGCGCATGCTGGAGGTCGGCGTTGGTGGGGTCGGCGCATAGGGCCTGAAAGATGGCAGCGTAGGCGGCGCTCGCCACCGGAGCACGAGTCAGACGTTTGGTCATGGCCGTGCGTCCTTCTGCAGCACCCAGATGGCCTCAAGCGGCCAGCGGCGCGCCCAGCGCGTCCAGCTCGGGCTCACGAACGAGGACCGCGAGTGCAGCGGGGCTTGCAATTCCACGAGGTCTTCGACCTGCAGGGAGTGTTGGCGAAAGAGGCGGATCCACGCGCCGTAGGGGAGTTGCCAGCGCGTCTCAGGGTAGCCCACACGCCAGCCGTCACAAGTCCAGGGGGTGGGTTGGAAGTAGGAGCGGGCGAGGCGTCGCGTCTGCTCATCGTTCACGTCGTCACACAGCCAGTGCAGCGGCGTGGGCAGCAAGAGGTAGCCACGACCACCAGGGCGCAGGAGTCGTCCCACCTCGGCGATGAAGCGGCGCGGGTCGTAGAACAGCACCCCGCTGGCATCGTGCAGCACGAGGTCCACGCACGCATCGGGCAGAGGCACCTCCTCCGCGCTGCCGCACAGCAGGGGGAACTCGACGCCGGCGGCCTCCATCAGGCGGCGCGCATGGCGCAGTTGCTCCCGGCTGAGGTCCACGCCAATGGGGCGCACGCCCAGCTTAGCCAGTCCGATCGCCCAGCGTGCGGCACCGCAAGGCATGTCCAGTAGGTCTTTGCCCGCGAGCGCGGCGGGATTGGGCAGGATGCGTAGTGCGGATTCCGGCTGGCGCCAGCAGCCCCAGGCCATGCCGTCATGACGGGCGAGCGTCTCGCCGTGCTCCTCTTCGTAGCTGTCGGCGGTCTCATCCCAGAGGGTACGGTTGAGCGCGATGTAGTGGTCTCTCACGGCGAGCTTCTCCTTCTAGCCGTGCTGGAGGTCACGCCGCCGCGATGGCGGCGAGCGCAGGGTCGGGGATGCCCACCTCCTCGAAGGCGTCCGCGCGCTCGATGCATACGGGGCAGCAACCGCACGGAGTTGGCCCTTCACTGAAACAGGTATAGGTGTGCTCGAACGGCACGCCGAGCTTGGCGCCCAAGCGCACGATGTCCCACTTCTCGAGCTTCGCGAAGGGCGCCACCAACCGCATTGGGGGCTGACCGGGGAGGACGCCACGCAGCGCCAGGCGCTCCATCTTGGCGAAGCTCGCCAGGAACGCACTGTCGCAGTCGGGGCAGTGAATGCCGTACGTGGCGATGGCCACGCCGTGCGCCGCGAGTGCGGTCGCGTGGCCATAGGCGAGGCTGAGCAGGATAGCGTTGCGGTTGGCCACGTAGACCAGCGGCTGCGTCTCTGGGCTAAGTTCCGCCTCGGGCATCGGCACCGTCTCTGGGCTGGTGAGCGCCGAGCCACTGAGCAGATGGCGGAGCGACGGCACACTCACTTCGGTCAGATGCACCTGGCCAGGGAAGCGTTCCTCAGCCAGTCCCACCACGGTGCGGGTGGCCTGCCGCTCACGGCGTCCGCTGAGTTGGCCGTAGTCGATAAAGAGCGCATCGACAAAGTAGTCCTGGGAGAGGAGGCTCCAGAGCAGCGTGGCGCTGTCGAGTCCACCACTCATGAGCGCCACGAGACGCTCGCCAGCGTGGGGCTGTGCGACCACGCGCGGGCGTGCGGGGGCGGTGCGCTTCGTCTTGGGCTTCGTGTTCTTCTTGAGCTTACGAGCCATATGAACGAGTCTCCTTCTGTCAACCGGTGCCAGTGCGCGCCTGCTTGCGCGCTTTCGCGAGGCGTGCGGCCTCACGGCTTGCCGCTTTGGTCTTAGCGTCCCGCTCGGCGTAGAAGGCGGCGCGCTCCTCGTCGGTCATGTCGCGAACAAGCTGCTGGGTAGGGGGCCCCGTAGCGGCGCGTTTCTCTCGCTCGGCGGCGCTCAGCACATCGAGCCGCGCCTGCACCCGGGCGATCTGGGCCTGCAGGTCCTGTGAGCGCGCGGCGACCTGCCGGACATGGGCCTGCGCGGCGGCGACCTGTGCGCGCTCGGGGGCCAGCGCGCGATCGAGCGCCACCAGACGCGCACGCGCCTGTTGAACGGGCGCGCGCGCTTCATCGGCACGGTAGGCGGCGACGCGGGCCTCGAGTTGGGTGCGCAGTTGGGTCTCGGCGGACCCGCCGCGCTGGAACGCGGCTTCGAGGGCGCGGAACGCCTCCACCGCGGCAGTGTGCTGCGCGCGTGCGGTGTCGAACGCAGCCTGTGCGCTCGTGCGGGCCTCGGCCTGTCCCGCCTCCGCCGCGCGGAGGTCGTGCTCAGCGCCCACCATGAGACGCTGCGCCTGGGCATCGGCGTGTGCCTGGGCGGCCTGCTGCTCGGCCATACGCATCCTGAGACCCTGGCGCATTTGGTAGAGGCTGGTGCGGTCCAACTGCTCGATGGTGAGCCGCCGGAGGTTGCGCTGCGTACTGCGTGTTCGCTGGCTGCCCATAAGAGCGCTCCTTGGAGGTCTGGGGGCTACTGGCAGCGAGCGGTCGCGACAATCGCGATGCCCCCACGCGCTTTTTTGGCGACCCGCACCTCGGTCCAGTGCGGGGCACACGCGGTATGGACATCGGCGCAGATCGCGGTCGCCAGGTTCTCGCAGAAGATTTCCTGTTGGCGGTAGGCCTGCAGATAGAACTTGAGACTCTTGGACTCCAACAGGCTCTGGCGTGGGGCGTAGGAGATGGTCACCGTCCACTGATCGGGTTGCCCGGTGAGCGGACACAAGCTCGTGCCCTCATCGCTGGTCACATCGACCTGCGTGAGTCCCACTGGCGCGTCAATCGTGTCGATCGCGGGACGTGATGCCATGTAATGCTCCCTCGTTACGGGCACACGGTCCCAGCAGGGCCGTGGTGTATGACCCAGCCGCGTGAGCTGTCACACAGGATCGGTGCCTGACCCAAATACTGGTTGTACGTGACTGTGCTGGCGCTAGGACGCGAGTGGGGTGTCGGTGGGGGTTCCCCCACCCTGGAGATGCTCTTGATGCGCTGAGCGCGCGTAACGGGCAGACCGGCCAGCGGCGTGGCTGGGGAAGTAGCGCCGGCGGGCTAGGGTGAACAGTTTGCGGTCCTGATAGAGCAGCCACTCCATGCCGTGGCCATAGGTGGCGGCGATGCGCGCGAAGGCGGCGGCGAGCAGGGCGCCCTCGGCGAGCGGGCTCGCGCCGGCGATCACCGCGGGGCCAAGAAATCGGCGTACCGCCTGGGGTACGCCATCCTCGTCCTCTGGGTCCTCCTGGTCGTCTTCCTGCGCCCGGATGTCCTCGGCGTAGGGGTCGAGGAGGCGCCGCATGGTGACGACCGCCTCCACCGCGTGGGGGTCGGCGTGCTGGGTGAGCCGCGCCACGACGTAGGGCGATGCCCACCAGCGGTCACTGGTGGGCCAACTCACAGCCTGCTCATCATCGAGACATTCTTGGAGGTAGCGGGCGAAGGCGGGGTGATACTCGGGCGCACCGAGATAGTCCTTGGCAGCCACCGGGTCAGTCGGACCCGCGGACATGGACGCCACGTGCATGGTGTCGGGCGCGCGGTCGGCATGCGTGAGCGGGCGGAGACGCGCCATAGAGGGGTGGGCTCCTTGGGGAGGGCCGGCGAGTGTTGGAAGCTCGCCAGCCCGGGTGGTGAAGGCAGGGAACGCGCGACGCCTGACGGGAGGGGAGGGATTCTGGTAAGTCGTGCCGAGTGCCGGGGATCACAGGCTGAGGCCGTGGGAGAGGTGGTGACGGGTGCCAGGGCATCTGCGAGGATCGCGACAGACAACCCTGGCCCGGAGGAGGACTGCGGTCTGGTAATGGAGAAGACCGCACCCGCCACACTGGCCACGCGGATCGTGGGTGCTTCGAGAGCACCGCCACCCGGATCGGCCAACGACTCAGTGGTTGCGAGGTGCGCCAGAGCGGCGTCTCGCCTTCACACACAAAGCCTACTACTTTACCACGACCATTGCAAGAAAATCAAGGCGCTTTTGCGTACAACGAGGCGTACAGTTCTGCGTACAATCCTGCGTACAACTAGTCGTCGGCGAATAGCGCGCCCCACCGGACACGCTGCGCGTCTACTTCAGCTTGGTAGTTCACGAAGAAGGTGTAAAGCGTCTGCGCTGCTTCACGGGTGATCGCGCGCCGGCCGATCTCCCAAGAGTTCACCATATCGCGGCTGAATCCCGTGAGGTCCGCGAGCTCTTCCTGAGTGAGGCCCGCACGGGTACGCTTTGCGCGCAGTTGCTCAGGCGTCAGCACGGGGTCACGCATCGGGAGATATCTCCTTAGTGTTTGATCGGCCAGGGCAATCCGAAATCTCGACGTTTAATCTTGCAGAGCCGCCCATCGGGGTGATGCCAGACAATCCCCTCAATCACTTGCTCTACAAGGTAGGCGCGGATGCCCGCGAAGTCGCGCGGCACGTCATGGAGCACAACCGCGCCATGCGGCAAGAGCACATCAAAGGCAAAACTCTCAGAGTTGCCCTGAACGTGGGGGCCACACAGTTCATATGTCCCATCGTCGGTTGTCTCGGCCGCGGCGGTGATGTCCTCCCACACCGCGCGGTGCCACTTGTCCTCTGGACCGTCGCCAATTGGCAGCCATCCCGGGTGATGACCGGTGATCGGGTCGGGCTTTTGTGCAGGCATCCAGTTGGCTGGTGGCGTCTTGCCATGCTTGGCA
>WNFM01110853.1_pt1 | contig 46674 bp, 47 predicted proteins | sample 5400271 | NCBI WGS metagenome assembly WNFM01 (sample SAMN13153352, study PRJNA577476) | soil metagenome | isolation source: 60 cm saprolite on Douglas fir-dominated hillslope | place: USA:California | collected 2013-09-17
ATGCTGATCGACTTCCAACGGGACGGCCGCTCCTTCAAGAGCCTCGTCCATCCGGGACGCGACGCGATCTTCTGGATCCTCGAGCGCAAGCCGGACAAAATCAACTATGTCGCCGGTTGGACCTATGTTCATACCGACGTCTGGAAGGGCATCGAGCCGGAGACTGGCAAACCCATCGTCGACCCGGCTCACAAGCCGATCATGGGCAAGCGGGTGGAATTCTGTCCGTCCCTGTGGGGCGGCAAGGACTGGCCGTCGGCGGCGTATAGTCAGAAGACCGGCCTGGTCTACGTTCCCGCCAACGAGAATTTCTGCGGCGGCTTTACCGGCGAGAAGGTTCCGTTGGTGGAGGGCAAGCTTTGGCTCGGGACCAAGCCCGAAGATATCGGTCTGAAGGCTGTTGCCGGCGCCGATCATTTTGGCGAACTGCAGGCGTGGGATCCGGCGACCGGAAAGAAGGTCTGGTCGCATAACTTCCCCAAATCGCAGCTGTTTGGTTCGGTTACGGCCACCGCCGGCGATCTTGTGCTCGGCGGAGGCACCAATGACCGGATGTTCCGGGCCTTCAACGCCAAGACCGGCGAAGTGCTTTGGGAACAAAAGACCAACTCCGGCATCATGGGCATGCCGATTGCCTATGCAGTCGATGGCACGGAGTACATCGCCGTGCAGTCGGGCTGGGGCGTAGACGCCCAGCGCATCCAGGATGCGCTGGCGACCGGCAACAATATCGGCGTCGAGAACAACGTGCCGCAAGGCGGCGTCGTGTGGGTGTTCGCCGTCAAGAAGTGATTGCAAAAAGACAAGTCCTGGCCGCCTAAGGCAGCGGCCAGGCTCTCCACGAGTCGTCCCCGCGAACGCGGGGACCCATAACCACCGATGTTTGTTGTTACATCGAATGGCCGCCCCAGCTGCGCAAACTCGATACATCGGTGGTTATGGGTCCCTGCTTTCGCAGGGACGACAATGATCTTCTGAGCAAAAGCTATCTGATCAATGCCCGACAATGACAGGCACTTTCGTCGCCGGCGGCGTATTGCGGCTGCGTTGGGTGCGGACGATGCCGTCGATGATGGTCATGCCGATTCCGGGAAGGTCGCCGAGCTGCACGCTGTCGAGGATGTTTTTTCCCGGCGAATGCTGCGCTCTGTCCATGATGACAAAGTCGGCGGAGCGGCCGATTTCGATGAGGCCGCAATCGAGCGCGCGCATGCGTGCGGTGGTGCCGGTCGCGAGACAGAATGCGATTTCGGCGGGCAACTCGCCGAGCGACGATAGCAATGACACCATGCGCAGAATTCCGAGCGGCTGCACGCCGGAGCCGGCCGGTGCGTCAGTGCCCAGGATGACGCGGCTGAGATCGCCCATCTCGCGCGCGGTTCGCAATGTGAACAGCGCCGAGCGTTCATTGCCGTTGTGAACCAGCTCAAGTCCGCGCTTGCAGCCCTCGCAGATGCAGCGGATCTGGTCGTCGGGTAGCGCCGTATGGCCGCCATTGATGTGACCGATCACGTCGGTGTCGGCTTCCAGCACGACGTCCTTGTCGATCAGGCCGGAGCCCGGGATCGACGGTCCGCCGGTATGGATGGTGCTCTGGATACCGTATTTGCGCGCCCACCCCACCATCTTGCGCGCGGTCGGCCCGTCCTTGACGCCACCAAGGCCGACCTCGCCCAACAGCTTGACGCCGGCCGCGGCAAGCTCCTTGAAGTCGTCTTCAACCATCTCGTTTTCGATGACTGGAGCGCCGGCGTGGATCTTCACGCCGCCGGGGCGGAGTGTCCAGAAAGAGCGTTGTGCAAAAATCGCCATCGCCTTGACGCCGATGACGTCCCGCGGGCGGCCGGGCATGTGCACTTCGCCGGCGGAGATCATAGTGGTGACGCCGCCGTGGAGATAGCTGTCGATCCAGTTGATCTGGTTTTGCCGCGGCGTCCAGTCGCCGGCGACGGGATGAACATGGCTGTCGATCAGGCCGGGCGCCACCGTCGTGCCATTGGCATCGACGGTGGTGGTGGCGCCTTCGGCGTCGACATCCTTGGCGCGGCCGATGGCGGTGATCTTGCCGTTCACCGCCACGATGGTGTCGGCGTCGAGGATCGGCTTCTCCATGGCGCCCGAGAGCATCAGCCCGATATTACGAATCACGAGCTTGGTCGGGCCTGAGGCCTGGGGTTCATCGTGGGCCATCGAATTTTCCTTGTGGTTCAAAGCCTTCGGGTCACTTCCGGCACATCTTGCGCGCGGCTTGACTAAGGGATCAAGCCGGATTATTCGTTTGTATACGAATGATCGTATACAAATGAAGTGGACGGTGCAATCCGCCGCCTTCGAAATTCGCGAAGCCGCCGTCGCCCCAAAATCCGGATCGAGCGCCATGAGCAATTTCAATCAGGAAAGCGTTTTGAGCGTCCATCACTGGACCGATACGCTGTTCTCGTTCACCACCACCCGCAATCCGTCGTTCCGGTTTCGCAATGGCGAATTCACCATGATCGGGCTCAAGGTGAACGAGAAGCCGCTGCTGCGCGCCTACAGCGTCGCCAGCGCCAATTACGAGGACCGGCTCGAATTTTTCTCGATAAAAGTGCCCGACGGTCCCTTGACTTCGCGTCTCCAGCATCTGAAGCAAGGCGACGAGATCATCGTCAGCCGCAAGGCAACCGGCACGCTGGTCATCGACAATCTCGAAGACGGCCGCAATCTCTATCTGATCGGCACCGGCACCGGGCTCGCGCCGTTCCTGAGCGTGATCAAGGACCCCGAGACCTATGAGCGCTTCGAAAAGGTAGTGCTGCTGCATGGCTGCCGCCGTGTTGCCGAGCTCGCTTATGGCGAGATGGTCACCGAGAAATTGCCGAACGACGAGATGATCGGCGAACTTGTGCGCAACCAATTGATCTATTACCCGACCGTGACCCGCGATCCCTTCCGCAATCGCGGCCGGATCACCGATCTGATCACGTCCAGCAAATTGTTCAGCGATATCGGCCTCGCGCCGCTCGAGCCTGCCCATGACCGCGTCATGATCTGCGGCAGCCCGGCGCTGGTTCACGACACCCGCGAGCTGCTTTCGGGCGAAGGATTTGTCGAAGGCAATCACGGCGAGCCGGGCCAGTTCGTGGTCGAGAAGGCGTTCGCGGAGCGCTGATTGCGGCTCTTTCTAACCACTCGAAACTGGGTTAGCTTTTCGTCATGGCCGGGCATAGCCGTCCGGAGGACGGCGTCGCTTCCGCTCGCCTATGCCCGGCCATCCACGGCTTTCTTGCTCAATTTGGACTAGGACGTGGACGCCCAGGACAAGCCCGGGCATGACGACTGTTGCCGGAGCGCGGGGCCCAAAATGCAGATACGCAATGACGATGTGCTGGTGATCATCGACGTGCAGAATGATTTCTGCCCCGGCGGCGCGCTGGCGGTTGCCGATGGCGATGCCGTGGTGCCGGTGGTCAATCGTCTCGCCGAAAAATTCGATCACGTCGTGCTGACTCAGGATTGGCATCCCGCGGGCCACAGTTCTTTTGCCACATCACATCCCGGCTCGGCGCCCTTTGCATCCATCAGCATGCCCTATGGCCAGCAAACGCTTTGGCCGGATCATTGCATCCAGGGCAGCGCGGGGGCGGCGTTTCATCCGAAATTGGAAACGACGCGGGCGGAGCTCGTGATCCGCAAGGGTTTTCGCCCCGAAATCGATTCCTACTCCGCGTTCTATGAAAACGACCGGAAGACGCCCACGGGGCTATCCGGTTATTTGCGTGAGCGCGGCTTGCGGCGCATCTTTATGGCCGGTCTCGCCACCGATTATTGTGTCCATTACTCCGCCGTTGACGCGCGCCGTCTCGGCTTTGATACCGTGCTTGTCGAAGCCGGATGCAGGGCCATCGATCTGGCGGGCTCGCTCGCCGCCGCCTGGGCCGCGATGGGCGACGCTGGCGTGCAGCGTGTCAGCGATCTGGCAACGCGCTGATCCTACGCGGTCCGCGTCGTCCGGTTCGGCATTCCCCCGACCGCGATGATGTCAGCGCTCAACTGCTCGATCGTGGTGCGATGGCGCATCGCGGTCTGCCGGATCAGCGTGAATGCGTCCGCCTCAGCGAGGCCGTGGCCGCGCATGATTTGCAGCACGGCGGCAAAGACCACGCGGCGGGAACGAATGCGGTCCTCCAGCCTTTCGACATAGGCGGCTTCGTCAATTCTTCGCTGCGCCGAATCGAACGCCACCACCAGCGCGGTATAAAGCCCGGCCGAGCGCAGCGGCTTTATGAGAAACGACGCCGGCTGCAAATCGAGCAGCCATTTTAGGCGGCTGGGCGTCTCGGTCCCGATCAATGCGATGATCGGTGCGCCGGATCTCCATGCGCAAGCCAGATCGGATTTGATCGGAATGGCGTCAGCGTCGATGACCGCGACATCAACGATTTCCTCCGGCGGCGGCTGGCTCGGATCATGCTCGGAAATCGTCATGCCGAGACGGTTAAGCTGGCGGCGCACGATGGCGATCTCGCGCTCATCCCGCATCACCATGAGAGCGCGACGGCCGCGAACGGAAAAAGGCGATGACCTCGTCATTTCACGACACGCAAATGGTTCGACCGTTTTGTCATGACATCATTGCTCTTTTGCGCGCCCGTGCCAATCGCCGTCAGATCGAGGTTCGAGAGATAGGGGTCGGGGCGTTCGGGCGCGTCGGCTTCCCAAAAAATCTTGAACCGGCATCCAGGCACAGAGCGCGCCAGGCGCGGGGTGAGAAAACAGTGATTATTGTCGGGATCGACCCAGATCGGTCCCTGCGGAGAGTCATAGCGATGGTTGGCCGCGGCGCGGCGCACCGCGCCTACTTCCGCCGAGCCGGCGCGGCGGATGGCGCGCGCCAGCAGCATGACACAGACATAGGTCGATAGTCCGTCAACGCAGGGATCGCTGTCTCCGCCATGGCGCGCCTTCCAGCGCGCGACAAATGCACTATTCTCGGCCCCCTCGATGCTCTCGAAATAAGCAGACGAGGTGACGCAGCCGACGGACGCCGCCGACCCGATCAGCTTGAGTTCGGGTTCGCACAAGCTGCAGCTCAGCATCGGGATCGAGAGTCCCGCGCGCATCGCCGCCGCATGCAGCGCGCGCATGAAAGCATAACTGGATTCGCCGACCAGGGTGTTGAGCACCGCCGGCGGCCTGCGGTCGATGACCTCCTTGACGATGTGGTCGACCGCGGTCTCGCCGAGCTCCAGCAAGCGTTCGGCAAGGATGCGACCGCCGGCGCTGGTGACGATTTCGCGAATGACGCGGTTCATCTCCCAGGTCCAGATGTAGTTGGACCCGATGCAGAACACGTCGCCGGAGATGTGATCCAGCATGTGCCGCACCAATGGCACCACGTGCTGGTTCGGCGCAGCCCCGACATAGATGACGTTGTCGCTGCTTTCAAAACCTTCATAGCGCGCCGGATGCCAGAGCAGCCGATCGGTACGCTCGACGATCGGAATAACTTGCTTGCGCGAGGCCGATGTATAACAGCCGACGATATGGTCGACCTGTTCCTCGCGGATCAAATCGGCGCATGCCGCATGGTAGCCAGCGACGACGCCACCGGGATCGCGCAGATGGGGCGCGAAAACAAAATCGAACTCATCACTTTCGTTGATTTCGTCGACCGCCATCAACGCGCTCTTGCGCATCTCGCCCGCCATCATGGCGTACGGTCCCGACTGGGAAAATACCAGGCCGAGAGGGATGGATGGCTTCTTCATCGATAAGCCCCGGCGTTGCGCAGGCCATCATCTCATCGCAAGAAGACCGCTCTGTCCACCTTGTTTCATCAATCTATCATCCATCGGCGCTGCGCGTCATTTGGGCTACCCCAGCTTAAAAAAGCGGCCCAGCTTGCATTGACAAGGCTGGCGACGCTAAGACACAATCGCATCCGTACGTGAATGCATGCATGACGAAAGAGTTTTCGCACAGCCGATGACGTCTGGGTGAGACCTTTAAAAACTTCGTTCTGCAACGCTGGCCTACGCGACCATTGATAGCAGCGGCATTGATGCCATTCGGGGCCTTTTCGGGCCGCGGGTGGCTTTTTTCGTTTGCGTTCCAGAAGACAAGAAGTGGGTGCAGCATGGGTGTTCGTCTTCCGACCTTGGAGCAAATCGAAAACCTCGGATCCGGTTTCGGTCTCGTTCTCACCACTGAGGAGGTTGCGGCCTTTCAGCAGGCCTTCAAGGGACCGCTGGCCTCCTATGGGCGGCTCGACGAGCTGGTCCCGCCGGCGCTGGCGCCGGTCGCGCCGCGCTCGCCCGGTTACCGGCCTACGCAAGCGGAAAATCCTTACGGCGCCTGGTACTGGAAGACGAATATCAAAACCGGCGCCGAAGGCCTTTTGAGCGGCAAGAAGATCGCGATCAAGGACAACATCTGCGTCGCCGGCGTGCCGATGATGAACGGCTCGGTGCTGCTCGAAGGCTATGTACCGGAACTCGATGCCACCGTGGTGACGCGCATCCTGGACGCAGGCGGCACCATCGCCGGCAAGGCGGCCTGCGAGGATCTGTGTTTTTCCGGCGCCAGCCACACCTGTGCCGGCGGCGTGATCCGCAATCCGCATAATCCCGCCCACAGCGCGGGCGGCTCATCCGGCGGAAGCGCGGCGCTGGTCGCGGCCGGCGAGGTGCCGATGGCGCTTGGCGGCGACCAGGGCGGATCGATCCGCACGCCCTCAAGCTGGTGCGGCATTTATGGATTGAAGCCGACCTGGGGGTTGGTGCCGACCACCGGCTCGATGCCGATCAGCTATTCCGTCGATCATTGCGGCCCGATGGGGGCATCTGTCGAAGATGTGGCGCGGCTGCTCACGGTGATATCTGGCCATGATGGCTGGGATACGCGAACGATCTCGGCCCGCACCGGCGATTATATGGCCTCGCTCGGGAAATCGGCGAGAGGCTTGCGCGTCGGCATTTTGCGCGAGGGATTTGGTCATCCCGAAAGCGATCCGGCGGTCAATGAAAAGGTGCGCGCCGCCATCGCGGCACTGGGCAAGGCCGGCGTCGAGGCAGAAGAGGTCTCGGTACCCTGGCATCTCGACGGGCCGCATGTCTGGAGCGGCGTCATCCTGGAAGGCGCCGCCGAGATGATGCTCAAGGGATATGGCGTCGGCAACAACATCCAGGGCTACTATCCGCTGTCGATGCAGGAGGCCTTTGCCCGCGGTATGGGCACACGGCTCAACGACGTCTCCCCCACCGTGAAACTGGTGCTGATGCTCGGCGAATACATGCATCGCAATTATCACGGGCGTTACCATTCCAAGGCGCAGAATCTGCGGGTGCTGGTGCGCCGCGCCTATGACGCCGCGCTGGAAAAGTTCGACGCGCTGGCGATGCCGACAATCCCCTTTACCGCCACTCCCATTCCACCGGCCGACGCGCCGCTCGGCACCGCGATCGATGTGGCACTGAATATGCAAGCCAACACCTGCTCGTTCGACGTATCCGGTCATCCTGCCTTCACGGTGCCATGCGGGCGTGTCAACGGTCTGCCGGTCGGCCTGATGATGGTCGGGCGTCACTTCGAGGAAACCACCTTGATCCAGCTTGCCGCAGCGGTCGAAGCCGGCGGCGACTGGAAGCTGAACTAGAGGTTTGGACGATTTGAGGAAACCGCGATGAGCAACGACCCCTGGCTCAAGAATTCGATCATGGCGAAGCGCGGCCTTGCCAAGGCCGAAGCCGGCAAGCGCCACGAGCTCTCAATCGAAGCGCAAGGCGCGTTCCATTATGTCTATGGGCCCTATGCCAAGCCTGTGCTGACGATCAATCCTGGCGATGTCGTGGTGGTGGAAACCGAGGACGCCTTTGGCGGCGTCATCACCAGCGAAAAAGACAGCCCGACCGCGAAGCTGGTGTTCCCGTTTCTGAACCCGCAATGTGGGCCGGTTGCCGTCAGCGGCGTGGAGAAGGGCGACTGCCTGGCGGTGCATATTCACGCCGTCGAGACCCGCGGCGCGCAGCCTGCCGGTAAGACCTGCATCATTCCGGAATTCGGCGGCCTGGTCGGAACGGCTTCGACCGCCATGCTCAATCCGCCTTTGCCAGAGCGGGTGAGGGTGATGCACGTCGACAAGGACGGCGTGCGCTGGAGCGACAAAATCGTGCTGCCCTATGAGCCGTTCATCGGTACCATCGGGGTCTCGCCGGAGATCGAGGCGATCTCCTCGCTGCAGCCGGACTATCACGGCGGCAACATGGATCTGCCCGACGTCGCGCCCGGCGCGATCCTTTACTTTCCGGTGCACAGCAAAGGCGGACTTCTATACGTCGGCGATTGCCATGCCACCCAGGGCGACGGCGAATTGTCGGGGGTCGCGATCGAGCAGCGCGCCACCGTCACCCTGCAGATCGACGTCATCAAGGGCTGGAGCTTTGCCTGGCCGCGTCTCGAGACCCAAAATTTCCTGATGACGATCGGCAGCGCCCGACCGCTCGAAGATGCAGCCCGCATCGCCTATCGCGAATTGGTGCGCTGGATGAGCGCCGATTACGGTTTCGACGAGATCGACGCCTACATGCTGCTCAGCCAGGCCGGCCGCATCCGGCTCGGCAACATGGTCGATCCGAAATACACCATGGGCGCGTCGATTTTGAAAAAATATCTGGTCTCATGACGTATCGGCAACAACGAGGAGTACGGCAATGAAGCTTAATCGCAGAAGATTTCTACAAAGTACGGCCGCTACCGCTGCTGCCGGCATGTTCGGTTCGAGCGCCTATGCGGACGATCCGATCAGCGTCGCAAGCATTCACGATCTCTCGGGCGGGCTCGACATCTACGGCAAGCCGATGGTCGATGCTCTGACGCTCGCCGTCGAGGAAGCCAATGCTGCCGGCGGCCTGCTCGGCAAACAGATAAAATTGATCAATTACGACACCCAGTCGAACATGCAGCTCTACACGCAGTTCGCGCAGCAGGCGGCACTCAAGGACAAAGTCGCCGTGGTGCATGGCGGCATCACGTCCGCCTCACGCGAGGTGATCCGCCCCGTGCTCGATCGTTTCAAGACTTTGTATTTTTACAATACCCAATATGAAGGCGGCGTTTGCGACCGCAACCAGTTCGACACCGGCGTCACCCCGGCGCAGACCGTGGAAAAGCTCGTGCCTTACGCCATGAAGAAGTGGGGCAAGAAGGTCTATGTGATCGCGGCCGATTACAATTACGGCCAGATCACCTCGCAATGGGTGAAGAAATACGTCCTCGAAAACGGCGGCGAAGTTCCGTCGATCGATTTCTTCCCGCTCGACGTCACCAATTTCGGTCCGACCATCTCCAAAATCCAGGCCGCGAAGCCGGACATGGTTTGGTCGGCGCTGGTCGGCGGCGCGCACATCTCGTTCTATCGGCAGTGGGCCGCGGCCGGCATGCGCAAGAGCATTCCGATGGCCTCGACCACTTTCGCCGTTGGCAATGAGCACATCGTGCTGTCGCCAGAGGAATGCGACGGCATGCTGGTCTGCTACAATTATTTCCAGGACCTGAAGAACAAGACCAACGAAGCCTTCGTTGCCGCTTTCTTAAAGCGCTTCGGCGCCGATTATCCCAACATCACCGAACTCGCGATGGGAACCTATCAGGGCTTCCGCCTGTGGGCGGAGGGCGTCAAGAAAGCCGGCAGTGTCGACCGCATCAAAGTCACCGAGGCGCTGGAAACCGGCATCAGCATCGATGCGCCCTCGGGCAAGGTAACGATCGACCCGCCGACGCATCATTGTGTGCTCGACGTTCACATCGCCGAAGTCAGCAACAAGAAGCTCAAGGTGCTGGAAGATTTCCCGCAACAGAAGCCTGCGGACACCGCCGCGGTGTGCGATCTGATCAAGAATCCGAACGACAACCAGCAATATGTGATCAAGATCTAGCGGCCGCTCGGCCGTCGGATCTCTTGGGAAAGGTGAACGTGGACCTCGTTGCTCTCCTGGCGATCCAGGTGCTCTACGCCGTTGCCAGCCTGGCGCTGATCAGCGTCGGGCTGGCGATTATCTTCGGCATGATGCGGGTCATCAATCTCGCCCATGGCGAGTTCCTGATGCTCGGCGGCTATGCGGCGATCGTCGCCACCAGCCACGGCATCAGCATCTGGATCGCGATCGGGGTCATCGTCGAGCGCACCATCATACGCTTTCTCTACGGCCGCATGATCGACACCATGCTCGCGACCTGGGGCCTCAGCCTGTTCCTGGTCGGATTGACTACCGCGATCTTCGGCAACACCACCGTCGGCATCTCGGCGCCGCTCGGCAGTTTCCAGATCGGCGCCTATCGCACGAGCGGTTATACGCTGTTCGTGATTGCGGTCGCCATCGTCGTGCTGGGCGCGATCTTCGCGGTGATGCGCTGGACCCGGCTCGGCCTGATCGCCCGCGGCACCATGCAGAACGCCAATATGGCGGCAGCGCTCGGCGTCAATCCGCCGCTGGTCTATGCCGTTACCTTCGGCATCGGGGCTGCGTTGTCCGGCCTTGCCGGCGCGGTGCTGGCGCCGGTCTCCGGCGTGTTTCCGACCATCGGCGTTGCCTATGTGGCAAAATCCTTCATCACGGTGATCGGCGGCGGCGCCGCGATCCTGAGCGGAACGGTTTCCGCGTCAGCGCTATTCGGCACCATCAACCAGATCGCGACCTTTGCCACCACGCCGGTATTCGGCGAGGTGGCGTTACTTGCCGCGGCCATCGTCCTGATCCGCTTGCTGCCGCAAGGCATCACCGGGCGCTTTTTCCGGAGAGGCCTGTGAACGGTCGCACCCTCAATTTTCTCGGTCTCGGATTGGTCGGCCTCGTCGGCCTTGCTTTCCTGATCCTGACGCCGCGCTTCGCCGAGCTCGATACCGTGCTCGAACTCACGGTCTACATGATCATGGCGATCCTCGCGCTCAGCCTGGCGCTGATCTGGGGCTATGGCGGCATTTTATGCTTTGGCCAATCGGCGTTCTTCGGATTAGGTGCCTATACCTACGCGATCGCGATGTTCAATATCGGCGAAAGCACCGTTCCGCTGCTACTGGCGATCGTGCTGCCGGCGGCGTTTGCAGCACTGCTCGGCTATTTCATGTTCTATGGCCGCATCAGCGATGTCTATCTCGGCGTCATCACGCTCACGGTGACGTTGATCCTGTTCAATTCGGTGAATTCCACGGCGGGCCCCGAATTCCATATCGGCACTGCGCGGCTCGGCGGCTTTAATGGCATTCCCGGAATCCCGCCGCTTAATTATCCCGGCAACAAGAATGCCGCGATCGATCTCGAAGGCATGTTTTATCTAGCGACCGCTTCCTTGCTCGCGACCTATTTCGGATTGCGATGGCTGCTCGCGAGCAAGTTCGGCCGCATCATTGTCGGCATCCGCGAGAATGAGCGGCGCGCGGAACTCCTGGGCTACGATCCCCGCGCCTGGAAGCTTGCGACATTTGTCATTGGTGGCGCGCTCGCCGGTTTCGCCGGATGTCTGTTTGCTAATTGGGGCAACTTCGTCAGCCCGACCATCTTCGGCCTCGCGCAATCGGCGCAGATCATCATCTGGGTCATCGTCGGTGGACGCGGCACCTTGATCGGCCCGATCATTGGCTGCATCGGCATCCAGTGGCTGACTACCGCGCTGGGTGCAAACCAGCCTGCCGGCTCCGACTGGTCGTCCAAAATATTGGCCAACGCGCCGCTGATCCTTGGCGTCATCCTGGTCGCGTTCGTGCTACTGGTGCCGAAAGGCCTGGTGCCGACGCTCGGCGATCTCGGACAATGGCTGCTGCGTTCGCGCACGCGGCGCTTGACCCTGAAACCCAAGCAGGCGGAGGAGAGCTGATGGCCGCGCCGCTGCTCGAAACCCGCGATCTCAACATGCGCTTCGGCGGCGTCCATGCGGTCCGCGATGTCAATTTTACGCTCGCCGAGGGCGAGCTGCGCTGCCTGATCGGTCCGAACGGCGCGGGAAAAAGCACGTTCTTCAAGATGCTTACCGGGCAATTGCAGCCGAGTCAGGGCCAGGTGCTGTTCCGCGGCTATGATATCTCCAACGCCCACGCCCACCAGATCGCGCGCATGGGCATCGGTATCAAGACCCAGGTGCCGAACGTGTTCGACGGCCTGAGCGTGCGCGAAAACATCTGGCTTTCGGCGAGCCGCATCCACCCAAGCGCGCGCGTCAATGAAGTGGTTGACGAGATGCTGGAGCGTATCGGCCTCACCGCTGTCGCAGGACGCCTGGTCGGGCAGCTCGCCCACGGTCAGCGGCAATGGGTCGAGCTCGGCATCGTGTTGTCGACCGATCCCGAATTGATCCTGCTCGACGAGCCCGCCGCCGGCATGACGCATGAAGAGGTGAACAAGACCGCTGAGCTGGTGCGCGAGATCAATCGCAGCAAGGCACTGATCGTGGTCGAGCACGACATGCAGTTCATCCGCATGATCGCCAAGAAGGTCACCGTGTTCAATCAGGGCAGTGTGCTGGTGGAGGATGACGTGGAGAACATCCTGCGCAATCCGCTGGTGCGCGACATCTATCTCGGCAAACAGGCGGTCGCCGCATGATGCTCAATGTGCAGGGACTGCGCACCGGCTATGGCCGCATTCCGATCCTCAACGGGGTCAGTTTTGCGGTCAGGGAAGGCGAGTTCATCGGCATCTTGGGCCATAACGGCATGGGCAAGACCACGCTTTTGAAAGCGCTGATGGGATTTCTGCCGGCGACCGGCGGGCACATTCGCCTCGACGGCAACGATCTGACCGCGGCCGAGCCGTTTCGCCGCGCTCGGCTCGGCCTCGGTTATGTGCCGCAGGGCCGCGAGATTTTTCCGGGGCTTACGGTCTACGATAATCTGCGGATGGGCTGCAGCAAGCAGGCAGGTAGCGAGCAGGAAACCATCACGGAAGTGCTGGAGGAGTTTCCTCGCCTCAAGCGATTGCTCGACCGGTCCGGCGGCGCGCTGTCCGGCGGCGAGCAGCAACTGCTCGCGATCGCACGCTGCCTCTGCGGTAAGCCGCGGCTTGTTTTGCTCGACGAGCCGACCGAGGGCATCCAGCCATCGATCATCGATGAGATTGTCGAGGTCTTGCTGCGGCTGCGCGACTACAGCGGTCTCACGATGATCCTGGTCGAACAAAACCTCGACTTCATTGCCGCGCTCTCGAAGCGCATTCTCATCATTCAAAAAGGCATCATTACACGGGAAGTGCAGCCGAGCGATCTCGGCGATGCGAGTCTGGTCGGAGAATTCATCGGGATCACCACCTAAAGCTCGAACCAGCGGGCGACAATCACAGGGAGACGGACCATGGCAGTCAGAAGACCTACTCTCGATCAATTGCGCAGCGTCGCCGAAGACCTCGGCATGCATATGGGCGAGGCGGAGCTCAAATCCTACGACGCCCTGATGCAGGGAAACTACGCCGCCTACGACATCGTCGATGCCATGCCGGATTATGTTCCGGCGGTGAAATATCCGCGGACGCCGGGCTACCGCCCCGAGGGCGAGGAAAACAAATACAACGCCTGGTACGTCAAGACCACGGTCAAAGGCGCCCCCAGCGGCAAGCTCGCCGGCAAGACCGTTGCGCTAAAGGACAATGTCTGCCTTGCCGGCGTGCCCATGATGAACGGCGCCTCGACGCTCGAAGGCTACATCCCCGACACCGATGCCACCATCGTCACCCGCATCCTCGATGCCGGCGGCACCATCCTCGGCAAGGTGCACTGCGAATATTTCTGCTTCTCCGGCGGCAGCCACACGGGTGCTGCCGGTCCGGTCCACAATCCGCACAAGATGGGCTATTCGGCCGGCGGCTCTTCATCCGGCAGTGCGGTGGTGGTGGCGCTAGGTGAAGCCGACATGGCAATCGGCGGCGACCAGGGCGGATCGATCCGGATTCCGTCTTCCTTCAGCGGGATCTACGGGATGAAGGGAACCTACGGTCTCGTGCCGTACACAGGCGTGATGCCGATCGAACTCACGCTCGATCACACCGGCCCGATGACAAAGACCGTACGCGATAATGCGCTGCTGCTGGAAGTGCTGGCGGGGGCCGATGGCCTCGACCCGCGGCAGTATGCGCCCAAGGTATCGAGCTACACCGAAGCGCTCGGGGGCGGCGTCAAGGGCCTGCGCATCGGCGTCGTCAAGGAGGGCTTTGGCCATGCGGTCTCCGAGGCCGACGTCGATGCCAAGGTCAAGGCCGGCGCAAAGCTCTTTAGAGATCTCGGTGCCACCGTCGAGGAGGTCTCGGTGCCGATGCATCTCGTGGCGCCTGCGATCTGGCTGCCGATCGCCGCCGAAGGCGCCACCGAGTTCATGATGAAGGGCAACGGCATGGGGACCAACTGGCGCGGTCTCTACAACACGACGCTCTTGGACGCCCATTCCGGCTGGCACCATCGTGCCGACGAATTGTCCGACAGTCTCAAGATCACGATGCTGGTCGGTCAATATTTTACAAAGCACTATCGCGGTCATTTCTATGCCAAGGCGCAAAACCTGAACCGCAAGCTGCGCGCCGCCTATGACGCGGCGCTCGGCAAATACGATCTGCTGCTGATGCCGACATTGCCGATGAAGGCAACGCCGTTGCCGCCGCCGGATGCGCCGCGCGAACTCTATATCCAGCGCGCCTTCGAAATGGTTCCCAACACCGCACCCTTCAATGCAACCGGGCACCCGGCGATGACCCTTCCTTGCGGCATGAGCGACGGCCTGCCGATCGGATTGATGCTGATCGGCAAATATTACGACGAGCCGACTATCTATCGCGCCGCCGCGGCATTCGAGGGCGCCGGCGACTGGACCAAAATGTAAGACGGCGACGCGGCCCGCCGCACCTGACGGCGGGCCGCTCCATCTGGCGGCATCATCAACGGAGGTGACGATGGATCTCGGATTGAAGGGCAAGAGCGTGCTGGTGACCGGCGGCAGCAAGGGCATTGGACTTGCCATCGCCGCACTGTTTGCGACGGAAGGCGCCAATGTCGCGATCTGCGCGCGCAATGCCGACGAGGTCGGCAGCGTCGTGAAGAAGCTGGCGGCTAAGGGCGTCAAGTCGTGGGGCAAGGCGGTCGATGTCGCCGACCCCGCGGCATTGAAGCAGTGGATCGAGAATGCTGCCACTGAGCTCGGTGGCATCGACTGCATCGTTTGCAATGTCAGCGCGCTCGCGGTCGGCGATACGCCGGAGACCTGGGAAAAATCGTTTCGCACCGACATGATGCACACCGTCAATTCGGTTGCGGCGGCGACGCCTTTTCTGGAGAAATCCAAATCCGCTTCGATCGTGATCGTCTCGAGTGTCTCCGGCTTTGAGGTCGATTTCGCCGCCGGTTCCTACGGCGCCTTCAAGGCGGCGCTGATTCATTACGCCAAAGGGCTGAGCAGCCAGCTGATCGGCAAGGGCATCCGCGTCAACGCGGTGTCGCCGGGCAATACCTATTTCGAAGGCGGCATCTGGCAGAACATCGAGCGCGGCATGCCCGATCTCTACAAGACAGCGATGTCGCTGAACCCGACCGGGCGGATGGGTACCGCGGAAGAAGTCGCCGCCGGCGTCGTGTTTCTGGCGAGCCCGGTCGCGAGCCGCATTTCAGGCACCAACCTCATCATCGACGGTGCCCTGACCAAGGCCGTTTAGTGAATCCGCACCGACGCACCGTCGGTAATTTGGCGGGCATCGTTATACTCATGATCGCAGGGCGCCCGGTCCGGCGACGCGATGCAGTATGCCCCAAGCCGGACGATTTGAGTTTCCGGCAATCTGACGTAAGGTCGTTCATACCTCACCATCAGATGGTTTACGTCAAGCTCATGAGTTTTAGCGAAAATACCGATGCTCCATGGCGCGTGGGGGTGTTGTTCTCCCAGACAGGGGTGACTGCCGCGGTCGAACAATCCCAGCTCAATGCGACGCTGCTTGCGATCGAGGAGATCAATTCTACCGGCGGCGTGCTCGACCGCATGATCGAGCCTGTGATTTACGATCCGGCCTCCGACCCAAAACAGTTTCGCAGCCTCGCCGAGCGGCTGTTCCAGCTCGATCGTATCCGCTTGCTGTTCGGCTGTTACATGTCGAGCACCCGCAAGGCGGTGTTGCCGGTGGTGGAAAGCCACCGCGGCCTGCTGTTTTATCCGACGCTTTACGAGGGTTTTGAGTATTCGCGGCACTGCATCTACACGGGGGCTGCGCCGAACCAGAACTCCCTGCAGCTCGCAAAATTCCTGTTGTCCACGTACGGCAATCGCTTCCTGCTGGTCGGATCGAACTACATCTATCCGTATGAATCCAATCGCCTGATGGCCGATTTCGTGGTGCAAGGCCGCGGCAAGGTATTGGACGAGATCTACGTTCCGCTGGAAGCCGCCACCCGCGATTTCGAAAAGGTCATCCACCGGATCAAGAAAACCTCGCCGGATGTGATTTTCTCGACGGTGGTCGGCCGCGGCACCTCCGTGCTCTACGAGGCCTATCGCCATGCCGGCTTCGATCCGGCGAAGATGCCGATCGCAAGCCTGACCACCAGCGAAGCCGAAGTCGCCGAGATGCATCCCGAGGCCGCCGAAGGCCATATCACCGCGGCGCCGTTCTTCGAGACGTCTTCCTCGCCCTCGGCGCGGCGCTTTGTCGAAAGCTTCAAGAAGAAATATGGGCCCGATGCGCCGGTCACCGCTTGCGCGGAAGCCGCCTATTTCCAGCTGCATCTCGCGATGCGGGCACTGGCGCGGTGCGGCTCGGACGATCCGGAGCGGGTCCTGCAAGAGTTGCGCGATTCCGAGTTCGATGCGCCGCAGGGACGGGTCCGGATCGATCCGGAAAACAATCACACCTATCTCTGGCCGCGGATCGCGCGGCTGGACAAGTTCGGTCGATTCCAGACGGTCTGGAATCCTGGCGTTCGGATCAAGCCGGACCCCTACTGTGTCGTGCAGAGCCTGGACGACTGGTCGATGGACGATCTTCAGACAGTCAGCCACTGAGGTTCTGAACGCGGGAGCAGGCGTGGTGGCGATCCAAATCCTTCGCGATCTTCGTGGCCTGCGCGTCCAGGTCGTGCATCCGCCGGACAATGAACGCGTCAGGCTGGTCGAGCATCTTCGCCGCATCGGTTGCATGGTCGAGACGCAGTGGCCGGTGCCGGATTGCTGGACCGGCAGTTCGGACGTGATGCTGCTGGCCATCGAACACGACGTCCGCGGTGATATTCAGCGCCTCCTGAAATCGAATGACGGGCCGCGGCCGACGCTGATCGCGATCGTCGGCTATGAAGATCCCTCGACGCTTCAACTGGTTTTGGAGGCAGGCGCGGTCGCCGTCATCGAGCGGCCGATCCGCCCGTTCGGCCTGCTCACCAATCTGACCATTGCCCGCAGCATCTGGCTCGAAAAGCGCGAGACCGACAAGCGCATCCGCAAACTGGAACGCAAACTTTCGGGATTGCAGCGAATTCAGAAAGCCAAGGCGATCCTGATGGACGGCCAGGGCTTGAGCGAAGTGGAAGCTTACGAAAGCATTCGCCGCCAGGCGATGGCGAAGCGATTGTCGATGGACGACATGGCGGCTGCGATCATTCACGCAAATGAACTCTTGCAGTACCGCGCAAAAGATGTTTAATTTTATACCGCGCTGCGGTGGGACTATGAAGTTCTGATCGCAGTATTTTGCCGGACCACCAGTGACGTTGGTTTGGCTTGGCTAGGTAAGCCCGAAAGATCCGCAAGGATCTGTCGGGCTTTTTTGTTTTTGGCGACCGGGAAACGGCACGGCTCGGGTCGAGTCCGCTGGCCTCGGGGGAATCTGGAATTTTTCGGTTCGAAACAACGCGCCTTCTGCGCGAACGGAGCCGGCTTGCCTCCAGCTGCGGGGTAGCCATAAGGGGAGTGTCACGATGTCGATTGATCGGCGTAAATTCTTGAAAGGTAGCGTGCTTGCGACCACCGGCGCACTAGCATCGCCCTACATCATCTCTAGTCCGGTACGCGCCGCGGGAACGGTGAATGTAGGCGTGCTGTTTTCGCTCACTGGCGGTCTTTCGATCATCGAAAAGTCGCTGCACGATGCAACGTTGATGGCGATCAGCGAGATCAATGCCGCCGGCGGCGTCAAAGGAATGCAGATCAGCGCCGTCGTCGAGGACGGCGCCTCGGATCCGAAGACCTACAACGAGAAAGCCTCAAAGCTCGTGATCCAGGACAAGGTACCGACGGTGTTCGGGTCCTACACCTCGGCGAGCCGCAAGGCCGTGCTGCCGGTGTTCGAGAAGCGCAACAATCTGTACTTCTACCCGACCTATTACGAAGGCTTCGAGTGCTCGAAGAACGTCGTCTACACCGGCGCCGTTCCCAATCAGCAGCTTTCGAACTTCATCCCCTGGATCATCAAGACGCTCGGCAAGAAGAAATTCTTCATCGTCGGCTCGAACTACATCTATCCGCGCGAGATGGCGAAGGTGTCAAAAATCCTGATCGAGAAGAACGGCGGCGAGTGGATCGCCGATGAGTATCTCGAGCTCGGCCATTCCGAGTGGGGCTCGATGGTCAACAAGATCAAGGGCTCGGGCTGTGACGTCGTGCTGTCGAACGTGGTCGGCGATTCCGTCGTCGCGTTCTACCGCGAATACAAGAACCAGGGCCTGACCCACGACAAATTGCCGATTTGCGCCACGGTGACCTCCGAAATCGAGATCGCGGCGATGGGTCCCGAATATGCGGTCGGAAGCTTTACCTCGTTTCCCTACTTCCAGGCCATCGACACCGACCGCAACAAGGCGTTCGTCGAGCGCTATCGTGCTTTCGTCAAGGATCCGAAAGCGGTGACGCATCACGCGCTGGAATCATCCTACTTCCAGGTCTTCCTGTGGAAGCAGGCGGTCGAAAAAGCCGCCGAAATCACGCCGGCCGCGATCAGGGAGGCGGTAAAGGGTCAGGAATTCGACGCGCCCAACGGCCACGTGAAGATCGATCCCGACAATCTGCACACCTACCTCACGCCGCGGATCGCGCAATGGCTCCCGGACGGCCAGGGCAAGATCATCGACGCCTACAAGGAGCCGACGATTCCGCTGCCTTACGTGGCTTATGGCGAAACCGAGAGCAATCTGTTCTGCACTGCCAAGGGACTCGATACGTCGAAGCTCAAAATCTGAAAATGGCATCAAGATCGTCTACCGCGCGTCTTGGAGCATGATCCGGAAAAGTGGGAACCGGTTTTCCGAAAAGATCATGCTTAAACAAAAGATGAGATCATGATCCGATCCAATCGGATCATGATCTGGCGGTAGACGAAGCCAACGAGGTTGCGCTGAATGCTCGAAGTCCTGTTCATCGGCCTGAGCCTCGGCTCCATCCTTTTGCTGGTGGCGCTCGGTCTTGCCATCACCTATGGCGCGATGGGCGTGATCAACATGGCCCATGGCGAGATGGTGATGATCGGCGCCTATGTCACGGTGCTCTGTGGCATCTGGTTGGGCCTGAATATCTTTGCTGCCATCCCGATCGCGTTCGCGGTGACGGCGCTGATCGGGCTCGCGATCGAGCGCGTCATCGTGCGTCGTCTGTACGGCCGCCTCCTCGACACATTGCTCGCGACTTGGGGCATCGCAATCCTGATTCAGCAGGCAGTGCGGCTTGAACTCGGCCTGTCGTTCTTCGGCATCCATATCCCAGGCCTCGGGCCCGGATTGCAGAACGTCAGCGTTCCCTTGACGCTGCAAGGGACGTTCATGCTCGGAAGTGCCGAGATCAACCGCTATCGCGCCTTCATCATCGTGGTGACGGCGGTCTTGACCGCCCTGTCCTGGCTGATCATGTATCGCACGCCGTTCGGCACCCAGGTGCGCGCGATCATCCGTAACCCGAAAATGGCCGCGGCTTGCGGCATCGACGTCGCGCGCGTCAACGCACTGACCTTCGCGCTCGGTTCTGGTTTGGCCGGCGTCGCCGGCGTGATGATGTCGGGCTTCAAGACGGTTTTTCCGGACATGGGCACGCCGATGGTGGTCGACGGTTTCATGGTGGTGGTGATGGGAGGCGTCGGCAGCCTGCTCGGATCGGTGTTTTCGGCCGGCATCCTCGGCGAGATCAACGGTCTGGTCGCCGCAGGCACCAACGACATCCTGGCGCGGGCGGTGGTGTTCGGCGTCGTGATCATGATCATCATCCTCAAGCCCAAGGGCCTGTTTTCGCTTAGGGGGCGCTGAGCGATGTCCGAAAAACAGCGCGTCGAAATCGCGATCTACCTGGCGTTCTTCGCGCTCATCATGTGCGCGCCTTTGCTGCTCGATCCGTTCTGGCTCAACCGCATCGCCAAATATCTGGTGTTCGGCATGCTCGGCGTCGCGGTGGCGCTGTCCTGGGGCTATGCCGGCATCCTCAATCTCGGCCAGGGACTGTTTTTCGGCGCCGGCGCCTACATGCTGGCGATGTCGCTAAAGCTCGCTAGTCCCACCAGCCTGCAGCAGGGCTCCGACAAACCAGTGCCCGATTTCATGCTGTGGAACGCCGAGCCCGGCGCGCCCACTGAATTGTGCTGCATCAACAAGGCCTCGTTCCTGTGGCTGCCGTTCCAGCATCAATGGTTCGGCGTCTTCATGGGATTGGTCTTGCCAATCGCGATCGCAACGCTGATCGGCACCATCGTGTTTCGTAAACGCATCGCCGGCGTGTTCGTTTCGATCATCACGCTGGCGCTGGTGCTCTTGGTGCGTCTCGTCGTGATCGATGCGCAGCCCGTCACCAACGGGTTTAACGGTCTCACCGATTTGGGCTGGTTCAAGTTCGGTGAATTCGAGTTCGACCCGTATATCGTCCCGACCTATTACTTCGTCGCCATCGCGCTCTGTCTGGTTCTCGCGGCCGCGCGGCTATTGATCGAAACCAGGGCAGGCTTGATCCTGCAGGCGATCCGCGACGACCAAAACCGGGCGCGCTATCTCGGTTTTGACGTGCCGCTCTACCAGACGTTTTTTTTCGCGGTATCGGCGGGCATCGCCGGCCTTGCCGGCATGTTTTATGTCGTGGTGTCGGAGTTCGCCTCGCCCACCTTCATGGACCTCACCTTCTCGATCACCATGGTGGTGTGGGCCGCGGTCGGCGGGCGCTCGTCGATCCTGGGGGCGTGTATCGGCGCCATCGTCATCAACATGATTTCGGCGACCGTCAGCGAGACCGAAGGTTTTGCCGAGGCGTGGAAGGTCATCATCGGATTGATTTTTGTGCTCGTCGTCCTCTATCTGCCGCGCGGTTTTGCCGGGCTCGCTCACGATCTGGTCGATCGCCTGCTCGCCCGCCGCAAGGCGCCGTCGCAACGCATCGTCGGCGCGTCCGACGCCTCGCAACTGGCGGAGTGAGCGGGAATGGCTCAGGTCGCGCTCATGATCGATGGTCTCGGTGTCGACTTCGGCGGCTTCAAGGCGGTCAACAATGTGTCGCTGACGATCGAGGAGGGCGAATTGCGGGTGCTGCTCGGCGCCAACGGCGCCGGAAAGACTACGTTGATGGATCTCGTGTCCGGCAAGACCAAGAGCACCGAAGGGCGGGTGTTCCTGCACGATACCGAAATCACCAATTGGGAAGAGCACAAGATCGCGCGCGCCGGCATCGGGCGAAAATTCCAGATCCCAAGCATCTTCAAAGACCTGACGGTGCGTCGCAATCTCGAAGTCGCGAGTTGTCGGAATCCCGCGGTGCTGGCCAATCTGCGCTTCGGTTTTGCGAAGGAAGCCTCCGATGTCGACCGCGTGCTCGAGCTGATCGGCCTGACAGAGGAGGCCAACCGGCTCGCCGCCTATCTCAGCCACGGCCAAACCCAGTGGCTCGAACTTGGCCTCTTGATCACCCAAAATCCGAAGGTGATTTTGCTCGACGAACCGACCGCCGGCATGACGCAGGCGGAGACTCACAAAACCTCGGAGATCGTCAACAGCCTGAAAGGCAAGCATACCCTGATCGTGGTCGAGCACGACATGGCTTTCGTGCGCGAGATCGCCGAGCGCATCACGGTGCTGCATCTCGGCGCGGTACTGGCGGAAGGCAATGTCGAAGAGATCGAGAACGATCCGAAAGTACGCGCAGCCTATCTCGGTTCGAAGGGGATCGGCTGATGCTCAAATTGACCAACGTCAATAGCTTCTACGACCGCAGCCACATCCTGCATGCGGTGTGCCTGGACATTCCGATCGGCAAGGTGACGGCCGTGCTCGGCCGCAACGGCACCGGCAAGACGACGCTGTTGAAGACGCTGATGGGCCTCACCGACCGCATGGAGGGCCAGATCAGTCTCGACGGCACCGAAATCGGCAAGGAGGCGACGTTTCGCCGCGCCCGCGCCGGCATCGCCTATGTGCCGCAGGGCCGCGAGATCATTCCCGACTTCTCGATCCGCGAAAACATCCTGATGGGCGCGTTCGCCCGCGCCGACGGCAAGCGGCAGATTCCGGAACTGGTGCCGGAGCTGTTTCCCTATCTGATGGATAATCTCGAACGCCCTGGCGGCGTTCTCTCCGGCGGCCAGCAGCAGCAACTCGCGATCGCCCGCGCGCTTGCCGCCCAGCCCAAAATCATCCTGCTCGACGAGCCGAACGAAGGTATTCAGCCGTCGATCGTCGAGGAAATCGAAGCCGTCATTATCCGTCTCAACCGGGAAGTCGGCCTGACCGTCGTGCTGGTCGAGCAGAATGTCGCCTTTGCGCGCCAGGCAGCGCACTGCTTCGCCATGATGGAGAAGGGGCGGATTGTCGTGTCCGGCGCGATCGATGAGTTAAGCGATGATATGGTCCATCGGCACATGGCGGTGTGACGCAGATCATCGGAGGTTAAGCGCTGACGAGAAAAGAAATACTTCAAAACTGTCTACCAACCGCAAGGAGAGCAACATGCTGCACGGCGATATTTCATCGAGCAATGACACGGTCGGCGTCGCCGTCGTGAATTACAAGATGCCCCGGCTTCACACCAAGGCGGAAGTGCTGGCCAACGCGAAAAAGATCGCCGACATGATCGTCGGCATGAAGACCGGCCTGCCCGGCATGGATCTCGTGATTTTTCCGGAATATTCGACCCACGGCATCATGTACGACTCCAAGGAGATGTACGAGACGGCTTCGGTCGTGCCGGGCGAGGAAACCGAGATTTTTGCCGAAGCCTGCCGCAAGGCAAAAGTCTGGGGCGTGTTCTCGCTGACCGGCGAGCGCCACGAGGAGCATCCAAAGAAGGCGCCCTACAACACGCTGATCTTGATGAACGACAAGGGCGAGGTGGTCCAGAAATATCGCAAGATCATGCCGTGGGTGCCGATCGAGGGCTGGTATCCCGGCAACTGCACCTACGTCTCCGAAGGACCGAAGGGGCTAAAAGTCTCGCTGATCATCTGCGATGATGGCAACTATCCCGAGATCTGGCGCGACTGCGCGATGAAGGGTGCCGAGCTGATCGTGCGCTGCCAGGGCTACATGTATCCGGCCAAGGACCAGCAGGTGGTGATGGCGAAGGCGATGGCGTGGGCCAACAATTGCTACGTGGCGGTTGCCAACGCCGCCGGCTTCGACGGCGTCTATTCCTACTTCGGTCACTCCGCGATCATCGGCTTCGACGGCCGCACGCTCGGCGAATGCGGTGAAGAGGACTACGGCATCCAGTACGCCCAATTGTCCAAGATGCTGATCCGCGACGCGCGCAAGAACGGCCAATCCGAAAATCATCTCTTCAAGCTGGTGCATCGCGGCTACACCGGAATGATCAACTCCGGCGAAGGCGACCGCGGCGTCGCGGCGTGCCCTTACGAGTTCTACAACAAATGGATCGCCGATCCCGAGGGTACGCGGGAAATGGTGGAATCCTTCACCCGCAAGACCGTGGGAACAGAGGAAGCTCCGATCGAGGGCATTCCGCACAAGGTCGCGGCCCATCGCTGAGCGATGCGAAGACGTCCGCGCCGGCGCCTCTCGCGCCGGCGCGCATCCAGCGTCCCAACGCCTGATGTCCATGAACAAGAAGCAAGGCAATTGCCATGAGTCTCGACTACGAAATCTACAATCTGGGCGACGTCAAATTGCAGCGCGGCGCGATGCTGCGCGACTGCAAGCTGGCTTACAAGACGTTCGGCACGCTCAGTCCGAGCAAGGACAACGTCATCGTCTATCCCACCTGGTATTCGGGCCAGCACTACGACAATGAATGGCTGGTCGGCGAGGGCCGCGCGCTCGATCCCAACAAATACTTCATCATCATCCCGAACATGCTCGGCAACGGCCTGTCATCGTCGCCGAGCAACACGCCGGAGCCTTACAACGGCCCGCGCTTTCCGCTGGTGACGGCCTGCGACAATGTCCGCGCGCAGCACCGTCTCGTCACCGAGAAATTCGGCATCGAGCATATTCGGCTGGTGACCGGTTGGTCGATGGGCGCGCTGCAGACGTTTCACTGGGGCGCGCTCTATCCCGGCATGATGGACCTGATCGCGCCATTCTGCGGTTCGGCGAAGTGCTCGCGCCACAATTTTGTCTTTCTCGAGGGCGTCAAGGCGGCGCTCACCGCGGACGCTGCGTGGAAGGAAGGCTGGTACACCGAGAAGCCGCAACGCGGTTTGCGCGCGGCAGCCCGGGTCTATGCCGGCTGGGGTTTTTCGCAGGCGTTCTATCGCCAGAAGCTGGACATCGAGACGCTCGGCTATTCCTCGCTGGAAGATTTTTTGGTGGCCTTCTGGGAAGGATTTTTTCTGCCGAAGGATCCGAACAATCTCTTGACCATGCTGTGGACCTGGCAGAACGGCGACATCAGCGACAACGAACTCTACAACGGCGACTTCAAGAGGGCGCTCGGTGCCATCAAGGCCAAAGCCTATGTCATGCCCGGCCAGACCGATCTTTACTTTCCGCCAGAGGATAGCGAGTTCGAAGTGGCAAACATGCCGAACGCCAACTTTATCCCCGTTCCCTCGGTCTGGGGCCACTTCGCCGGCGGCCCCGGCACCAATCCGAAGGACGTCGAATTCATCGATGCGAAGCTGAAGGAGCTTCTTGCATCGTAAGCACCGGCGCCGGAATGAATGTTCCGGCGCCTTGTTTCCCGGGAAGGATATCTCGGCATGCTGAACATCAATCATGTTCTGGGCAGTCGTCTTGAACCAGCATTCTCTGAGCGGATTCACCGTCTGGAACACCACAACGCGGTCGACATCGTCGAGCTTTCGGCTGCCGATCTGGAGCGGCAGCAGCTCTCGACGATCACCCGCGGCGGCGAGGAACTCGAAATCGCGTTGCCGCGGCATCAAAAGCTGTTCGATGGCGCTGTGCTGTTGCTGGATGATATCCACGCCATCGTGGTTCGCGCCGCCAACCGGCGCTGGCTTCGGCTGGAGCCGCGATCGCTCAGCGACGCAATCGAACTAGGCTATCATGTCGGCAATCTGCACTGGCGGGTCCGCTTCGAAGGCGAGGCGCTGTTGGTGGCGATCGAGGGCCGGCCGGAGAAATATGCGGTTCGGCTTGGCGAACTGATCTGGTCGCGCCGGGTCGGGATGAGTGTTCTCGAGGAGGACACGGGTGCCGACGCGGGTTGATGATCATCTCCTCGTCATGGCCGGGCGTAGCCGTCCGAAGGACGGCGTCGCTTCCGCTCGCCTATGCCCGGCCATCCACGTCTTTCCAACGGCGACACCGGCAAGACGTGGATGCCCGGGACAAGCCCGGGCATGACGAGCGTTGGTGTGGCTGCCCCATCCTATTGGCTGCATTTCACCGCCGCGCCAGACGGAAATAGAGTTCGGATAGCCGCGCCGGCAAGTCCTCGACGCGCGGCACCAGCATGGTGTTGCCGCGCCCAAATATGCGCGACGCGGAAGTCATCGCGCCCGATCCCAGCACCACGCCAAAACCGTCGATGCCGCGCGCGCGCAAGCCGACTGCGGCGCGGCGGGCATCTTCGACGAGATCGAGCGGGTCGGCGACGTCGATGTCGGACGGCTCGCCATCGGTTAAAACTATGACCAGTTTTCGAAAACTGCGAGCGTGGCTGATCACTTCGCCGGCGTGGCGCAATGCTGCGCCGAGCCGCGTCGACAGGCCCGATGACAACGCGGCCAACCGGCCGACGCAAGCGCGGTCATAAAGCTCATCGAAACGCTTCACCGTCGTCATCTCGACATCGTCGCGCCCGTTCGAGGCAAAGGCGAACATGCTGAAGGGATCGCCGAGCGCGCTCATGGCCTCGGCGAGAACCGCAACTGCAAGGCGTTCGACCTCGAGGATGGAAGCGCCGGAGACGAGGCGATCGCGTGTCGATTCGGAGATGTCGAGCAAAAGCAAAACCGCGAGATCGCGATGCCTCGAGGTGGTGGCGCGAAAGACGCGAGGGTCGGGCTCCTCGCGCAGACGCAGCGAGATGCCAGTGTCAATCACGGCATCGAGGTCGAGATCATGGCCCTCGAGCTGGCGTTTCAGCCGGATCGTCCGCCCGACGCGCACGCCGCGCACCAATCGCCGGATCCGATTGCGCAGCACGTCCGCGCGCTCAAGCGCTTCTTCCACCCGGCGCGGATCGCCGGGCTTTGCAAGAACCTCGCGCACCGTCGTCCATTCAGGGCGCTCGACGCCGTGCGCGCGATCCCATTCCGGATATTTTGCGATCACGATGCCGCGCTGGTCCGGCACGACCGGCCGCGCGCGGCCGACCTTGCTTGCGTCCTCTTGCAGATCGGGACGTATCGAAGTCTGATCCGGCTTCTCCCGCTCTTCGACGCGCGCGGCATCGACGGCAAGATCGAGCGTCTCGCCGGAGGACGGCGCCTCGTCGCCAAAATCCCACAAGCCAAGACCGTCGTCGCGATAGACCGGCTCGACCACATAGGTCTTTGCGTTGAACTGCACCCGCATCTGGCCGAGATCGTTGCCCAGCAACATGCCGATCTCGCGGCTGAGGGCGGGGTCTTCGAGACGCGGCAGCCGGGCCTCGAACATCATGCGCCCTTTGGCGACAAAACTGTCGTCGTCGATGTAAGAGCGATCGAACAGCGCGCGGGCGAGCCGCGCGAGCAGCGTAGGCGCCGCGGCGACGCCGGTTGGGACTGCGACATGATAGGGCGACCATAATTTGCGCAATCCCGGCAATTGGCGCATCGCCATCAGCTCGACCCGCGCATCCTCGATCAGCGTGACCAGCGCGATCTGCAGCGGCTTTAGCGTTCCAACCGGGAAGCGCGCGCCGCCGAACACGAGATGCGCCTGCGCGTGCGCCGCTGCTGCCTTATATAAAGTGTAGGCCGAGCTGCCCTGCACGCCGCGATAGATCTCGGGCATGCGGATTATGGGCCCGGCGATGCCCGCCCGGCGTTGCGGCGCCTGCCCGGTGCCGGCGGCAAAACTGCGCAGCAGCGGCGGCCGCCCCCACAGCGACGTCACGAACGCTTTTGTCTGATGCTCGGTCTCGGCGAAACCGATGCCGGCGCAGGCGCGCTCCACCAATTGCCGTGCAAGTTCATCCTGCAGAGTGAAGAATTTCAGTCGCTTGCGCTTGTCGCTGCCTGCGAGCTTCAAGCCGGCCGCGACAAAACTCTCGAAGGCATAAATGTTGCCCGCGGCCAGGATTTCGCCCATGCGCGCTGCCGCCGGCTCGACCGATTCGGGCGCGCGCAGCGCAAGCTCCTCCATGGTGCGCCACCAGCGCGCGAGATTTGGGCCGGCGCCGAAAATGCGCCGCGCGACGGCCGCTGATACGATGGTTGCAGCCGTTGCCGCTGCGCCGGTATGGCGGCAGATGTTTGCGGCCGTATGCGCGGCCGCTATCAGCGGAGCGACGCCTTCTTCCGTTGGATGGTGGCGGCTGATCTCCCAAAACGCGACCAGACAGGAGGGGCCGGCGTTGACGTCGGCGAGCGCCAGCACGCCCGCTGCCCAGCCTTCGAGCTCGTCGGCCTCAAAGCGACCGGCGAGATCGTCCCAGGCCGTCCGAAACAGCGGCCTGAGCGCGTCGCGCTGACGCATCAGCAGGTGCACGCGGCGGACAGCGCCATCGGGCGGCGAGGGAATCACCCGCAGCGACACCGATCGTAGCGCGGCACTCACGGGATGCAGGCCTCGATCGCAGCACTGAGCGCTTCGCGGATGTCGTGATTGTCGGTGATCGGCAGCACAATGCTCGAGCGCACCGCGGCCTCAAGCGGCAGCCCGGCGCGCACTAATCGTCCGGCATGAATCAGCATGCGGGTCGAAGCGCCTTCGTCGAGGCCGTGGCCTTGAAGATTGCGCGACCGCTCGGCGATTGCGACCAAAGTGCCTGCGAGATCGACATCGGTCCCAGCCTCGCGCGCCACGATCGCGGCTTCCACCGCCGGCGGCGGATAGCTGAAATCGATCGCCAGGAAACGCTGCTTTGTGGATTCTTTCAAATCCTTCACCGCGCTCTGGTAGCCGGGGTTATAGGAGATCGTGAGCTGGAAATCGGCATGCGCCGGCACGATCTCGTTGTGCTTTTCGAGCGGCAGGATTCGCCGCGTATCGGTCAGCGGATGGATCACCACCGTTGTGTCCTGCCGCGCCTCGACGATCTCGTCGAGATAGCAGATCGCGCCATGTCTGACCGCGATCGTCAGCGGGCCGTCGTGCCAGACGGTCCCGTCCGGCTCCAGTAGATAACGCCCGGCGAGATCGGAAGCCGTCATATCTTCATGCGCGGCAACCGTGATCAGCGGTTTTCCAAGACGCCACGCCATGTGCTCGATGAAACGCGTCTTGCCGCATCCGGTCGGCCCTTTCAGCATCACCGGCAGGCGCTCGGCGAAGGCGGCCTCAAACACCGCGATTTCGTCGCCGACCGGCTGATAAAACGGTTCGACAGGGATTTTGTAGGCGTCGATTTTGTAGGCATCGAGGTTCATGCGCGTCTCCACGAATGGTGGGTGGGGGAAAGCCGCCCACCCATGTGAAGACCTCTCCTCCCCCACCGCGAGTGGGTTGGGCAAGCATCGCCTTATGGGCGCGCCACAGCCTTGGAGCGCGCAATCAGGCGTTTCTTCAAAACGCCTCGGCGATCATTAGACCGCTAATCGTAAGTTTGCACAAGTGATCCTCACGCCCACAAATTGGTCGGTCCCAACGCCATTTTCATCCGCATCGGGTTTCGGGTGGTTGTCTCATCCATGAGCCGCTAGGTGTCTGCGACCAAGTCAACCGGCGAGGACCAAGGATGCGCCTCTATTTTCACCCGCTCTCGTCAAATTCACGCCGCGTCGTGGTGTCGGCGATCTACCTCAACGTAAGGCTCGAGCTGGTTGTCGTCGATCTCTTGAAGGGGGAGCACAGAACTCCGCAATATCTGCAGCTGAACCCGAACGGAAAGGTTCCCTTGCTGGACGATGATGGATTCCGGTTGTGGGAGTCTCACGCGATCATGCAATATTTGGCGGAAAGATCGCCCGGGCAGGCTCTCTACCCTCGGGAAGTCCAGGCGCGTGCCGACGTAAATCGATGGCTGTTCTGGTCGGCCTATCACTTCACTCCCGCGGTCGGTTTTATCAGTCGGGAAAGGGTATCAAAGACAATGGTTGGCGGATCGGGCGCTCCCGATCCCCTGGAAATTGCACGCGGCGAGGCCTTGCTCACGGCGGCAGCGCGCGTGCTCGATGCTCACCTCGAAGGAAAGCGGCGGATCGCGCTGGACAGACTTACTCTCGCCGATCTGGCCATCGCATCCCCCTTGATGCACACGAGCGCGGCGCGGCTGCCGGTCATGGCATACGAGAACCTGCAGGCCTGGTTTGCCCGGGTGCAAGCGCTCGATGCCTGGAAGCAGTCGGGATCGATTGCCGGCGCGCTGCATCGGTAGCTGGCTGCCGATCAGTTCGCAGTCAATGACGGATCGCCGACCGGCGAGATCAGTTGCCTTGCCGCCCGATTGCGCCTAAAAGCCGCTCTGCAACGGAAAAGCGCGGCCATGGCCCACAACTTCGCGATCAATGAGAACGTGCTCCACCAGCTGCAGGGACCGCAAGGTCGCGCCGTCGTCAAGGAGCGCAGCATCTATACCATTGTCTCCTGCCTGCCGATCGAGGCGGACGGCCGCCCGCGCTATCGCATCAAGAGCAAGACCGAGAATGTCGAACGCGTGGTGACCGAGGAGCAAATCAGCCGGCTGGATTGATCCGGCGCGGCTCGTTTTATTAGCGTTTTGTCATATTCGGCAGGTTTCGCTTGCTATTTCGCCGTGGGCAGCGTACATGCCTGCCATTCGAATAATCGATTTGCTTGTTGATCGCGCCGAACCGGCTCCCCTCCCCAAGACATCGTTGAAATCGGATTTAACGCTCGCGCGAATAGTCGTGCGAGCGCTAGCGCATTCGCGCAATCTTGGAGAAGTTAAATGACTACCGGAACAGTCAAGTGGTTCAACGCGGCAAAGGGTTTTGGCTTTATTCAGCCTGACGACGGCGGCAACGACGTGTTCGTGCATATCAGCGCCGTCGAGCGCGCCGGCTTGAGCTCGCTCAATGAAGGCCAGAAGCTTTCATTCGAATCGAAGCTCGACTCTAAGCGCGGCAAGACCAGCGCGGAAAACCTCCGCGCCTGATGCCGGCGGACTAAGAGATCACCACGGATGTACCGGGGTCTCTCATTCGACGGCGTCCGGCTCAAGCGATAACGACAACAGGATATCAGCCCGCCGGCAACAACCGGCGGGCTTTTCGTTGACGGAATTTTCTCTGTACCAAGGCAAGCAAGTCAGCCGCTCGGGCTGATCTTCCGCGTTCTGCCGTGTCACTTCGACACCAGCACCGGACGCGCCAGCGCCGAGCGGGCGAACTTCTTCAACGCCATCGGCTTGCCGAACAAATAGCCCTGGACCAGATCAAAACCCAACTCGTTCGCCGCGACAAGGTCCGCGCGGGTTTCTACCCCGTCTGCGACCACCCGTGCGCCGAAGCCTTTGGCAAGTTCGATGATGCGACGGCACACCGTGCGCTTCAGCTTGTCGTTGGCGCAGCCGGTGACGAACTGTCGATCGGCCTTGAGTTCGACAAATGGAAAGCTGTTCAACTCCATCAACGCCGGCCAGTCGGTGCCGAGGTCGTCGATCGAGACGGCAATATTGTGAAGGCGCAATTCTCGGGCGACATCGATCAAGAGATCCAGATTGTGGATGGCCTCGGCGCTGTTGATCTCGATGACGAGCCCCCCGAATGCCGGATGCGCCGGAATCCGATGACAGAGATCGCGCACCGCGGCGGGGTTGTTGAGAAAGGACACCGGCAGGTTGATGGAGATATCCGTCGCGCCTTGCTGTTCGAGCAAATGGTACCAATCCTCGACCGCACGGTTGATCACGAACTCCGACAAACGCAGGAAATCCGGATCGTCGTTTTCCCTGATGAAATAGGCCGGCGGGACCACGCCCCAGGTCGGGTGTCGCATCCGCACCAATGCCTCGGCGCCGCAGCGCACGAGCGTGCGGGCGTCGATCTTCGGCTGGTACCACAATTCGAGCCAGCCGGCGTGCAATGCCTCTTCCACGTAGACTGCCGGGCTCGGCGCCGGCTCCTCGGGCAGCAGCATGGCAATTCGCTCGCGCAACGTTCCGGCAGCAAAAGGCGTAGTGAGCGGCGGCAACATGGCGAGGCCGTATTCTTCGCCGACTTGCTGCACCGCCCTGACGATGATCGACTCGCGGGCGCCGATCGCCAGAACCTTGCCGCAAAACTCCGCCCGCACCAGAACTTCGAGAACTTTGCCGGCCTGGATTCCATCGACCGACAAACCGAGAACGATGAGATCGGGAAGGTGGGTCTTAAGGATCGCCCCGAGGTCCTCGTCCTTTGCGCATTCGCTGGTTACGAAGCCGAGATCTTCAAGAATGTCGGTGAGGAACGCTCGCAGGTGCCTCTTGGCGTCTACAACGCATACACGAGGTATGACTTTGCGACGCCCAAAGGTTGTTGAGTTTCCCGCTAGATTGCCACCGAACATCTGGTTCGTCATCGCTAACCTCCTCCTGATCCGGGAGGTTTCTTAGCGGCGCGCATGGTTTCAAATAAGGAGATCTTGTGCGCAGAATTGAATTATCCGAGTAACGTTAAACCACGCAGTACGACGAAAATTTTCGCAAAAATTTTCGCGCAAAATGTCGGCATCGGTGCTTGCTCGCTGCGTCAACTTCTCAAGTCCGCTAGCGATCGCTGAAATCGAATTCGGGCTCGAGCGCAGACGGCGCGGGACGGCGCGCTTCTCGCGTCGATGCGAGCACGAGCTATGTCGACTACACGACGCGATAGCGAACGGGGAAGCTTAACGCGGCCTAGCATGGCCTCCCGGGGCGGCCCATTTCCACGAAGCTATTGCGCGCCCTGTCGTGTGGCGCGGTGCCGGCCGAGAACTAGTTGCGTCGCACATCCGATGGGCTTAGTCCGGTAAAGCGCTTAAAAATCCGGGTAAAATGGCTTGGGCTGAGAAAGCCGACGCGCAAGGCGAGCGCGGCAACTGAGATATTCTCAACGGCCATCACGCTGAGCGCGCGGCGTACACGCGCTTCGTTGATATAGGCAAGCGGCGTCCGCCCGGTTGTCGCGCGAAATGCGCGATGGAAATGTCCGACCGAAATGCCGACGAGGGTTGCGAGGTCTGCGATGCGCACCTCTGCGCTAATGCTCGCTTCGACGAACTCGGTGACGCGCCGCACCTGCCAAGGCGCGAGCTTCGCGGGCGAAACGATGTCATCCGCAGCGATTGCGCCAAAGCGGCGCGTGAGATAGTGCGCCAGCGCGAGACTCAGTGCCTCGGCGTAAACCGGATCCAGCGAGCCGTCTGCATTCAACAGCCGCCAGAATTCGCCGACGGCGCCCGAAAGAAAGCTGTCCTCGACATTGGTAAAGGCTGCAATCTCGATCCGGCGCCTGCCGTCCGGATCGGACGCACCCAGTCCGTCGAAGAGTTCGGGGCGAAGCGAGACCGAGGCCCATTCGGATCGAACACCGAGCAGCCGCAGCCGGCGCTCGCAGTTCCCCGGCACAAACGATACGGCACCGGGCCGGTCAGGCCCTTCGTAGCGGTGACCGCAATCGGTTGCGACCGTAAGGTGCTCGGCTCCGCCACGAATGTTAACCAGCAGCATATGATGGGGGGTGCGGATGAGGCCCTCGACGACGCCAGTCGCCGGGCGTCTTCCGGTATCGAACGAGCCGGCGCTCCAGCACGCGCTTCGCCAATTCGACGCCAGCGGCTCGACCCGGCGGACATACCCAGTCTCGGTCTTAAGGTCCATGTGGTCCTCGTCAACGCCTGACCCGATGTAATCGATGATGGCCCGGAGCCGAGGCGGGCATTTGGCGAAAGTGTCAGAATCGAGCAGCCGCGATCACGATCGCGTGCGGGCGAGCAGCGACCGCGTCCTATCTCGGCCGAGAGCCAGCGCGGAACGATGAAACGGATGCGCTGCCGGCCCACAATCCAACGGAGCACGAGATGACGGATATCGCTCAAGACACCACGACCTCGGCGACGCGACGCAGCTTCATCGGTGCCGGCCTCGGTCTCGGCATTGCCGTGGGCCTTGCCGGCGAACAAGCGGGCCTGGGCTCGGCGGCTCCGGCCCGTGCGCAAACGCCGGAACGGCCGCCGCCGCAGGCAGCGGATATCATCATGAAGACCATCCCCCGCACCAACGAACGGGTGCCCGCGATCGGTCTTGGAACTTTCATGACCTTTGACCTCATGCCCGGCGAAAGACGCCAGCACCTCGGCGAGGTGGTGCGAAGGTTCTGGGAGGCGGGCGGACGGGTCTTCGATACGTCGCCGCTTTACGGAACGGGGGAAGTCAACCTCGGAGCTTTCGTCGCGCAGCTCGGCATCAACGATCAGATCTTCCTGGCCGACAAAATCTGGTCGACCGGCGAATATCTCGGCGACGACAGTCACGCCGAGCACAGCCTGATGCAATCGATGCAGCGCATGTGGCGCAACCGCATCGACATCATGCAGTGTCACAGCCTGATCAATGTGGAGGTCATCGTTCCGCTGCTGCGGGCCTGGAAGAAGGAAGGCCGCATTCGCTTCGTCTCCGCCACCCATCACGACCCGGCTTATTTCGGGGTCCTGGCGGATTGGGTGGACAGCGGCAGCGTCGACTTCGTGCAGGTGCATTATTCGGTTGCCACGCGTCAAGCCGAAGATCGCGTGCTCAAGGCGGCCGCGGACCATGGGGTCGGCGTGTTCGTCAACATGCCGCTCGAGAAGGCACGATTGCATAAGGTCGTTGCGGGCCGGGCGCTGCCGGATTTTGCCAAGGAGCTCGGCATCGAGACCTGGTCGCAGTTCTTCCTGAAATGGGTGATTTCCCACCCGGCGATCACTTGTGCGTTGCAGGCGACGTCAAATCCTGACCACCTCGCCGACAACGTCGGCGCGCTTCGCGGTCCATTGCCTGACCGCGAGATGCGCGCGCGCATGGTCCGCCACATGGAGGGCATTGCAGGCTTCGGTCAACTCGCGCAGATGCCTTGGTATCCCGAGAAGCGCTATGCGGGCCTCATCAATCGCGCCCTCGGCGCGACAAGGGCGCGCACTTGACGGCGGCAAGCAGCCGCAGCGCCGTCAACAAAATGGGCAACCGCACGAGAATGGCGCGGCGCTACTGCTCCTTTTCGTGCGAGGCGAGGCCGACCGCCTTGTAGTCGTAGGTCGGATAGAATTCCGTTTTATAGGCACCCCAGGCAGTGCTCTCTAGCACCCGGTTGACCTCGCGAAGGCGCGAGGCCGGGAACCGCAGCGTGACGACTTGTCCGATCCCCATCATGATGTACCAGCTGACGACTTCGACGCCGGCCGGCGGAAAGGCTTTATAATAGCCCTGCTTCTCAAGCTGCGCGTTGAGTTCGCTCAAAGGGCGCGACTGGTCGTGTTTCAATAATACCGTGAGCATCACCGCGTTATCCGCGGTCGGCGCTGCGTTCTCGGCCGGTGCCGCGGCCGTCTGGGCGCGGGCAGCCGAATTGAACATCAACACACCCACCAGCACCGCCATCGCCAACGCTGACTCACTCCCGCGACCCATCGCCGTCTCCCTGTTGTTGGACCTTCGATTACCGTCGCGAGATTATTGGCCGCCCTCGCCGCAGGCTAGCGGTACGCGCAAACTTGATCTTGCCGTGACCGATATTCCCCGGTGATGTGCTTTGCCGGTGCAGGCCGGTTCCGCGACAGGCCAGGCGGGCCGTATTTGTACGGCCAAGTGTGAAACACATCACATCCAGTCGCTAGTTTCCCGCGCTACCCATGATGCGGCAAGGAACCCCATCGAGGACGGTGCAAATGAAAACCCGGCGGATGATAGTTTGGTGGTTCAGGTTCGTCGTCTCAGGCCGACTTTTCGAGAAGTTTCTCAATTTGCGCTACGACGCTATCGTGGCGAGATCGTTGGACAGCGAGCCAACGCGTTCCATTGGGCGACGATCGTAACCGCGGCACTGAGCCGACGAAATTACTTAGGTCTGACCGATCAGCTTCTTGCAATAGGCGGCCCCGCCGCTCACGACATCGCGTCCCTTCCAGGCCCAATAGGTCAGGCGTCCGGCCAGCGAATGATGGCTGCGCAGGCTGCGCGATCCCAGCACGTGGCCGACATTGTCGGGAAACCGGCTCACCTCGGATTCCACCAGCGCGGCGATCGCGCCCATCAGATGTTGCAGCCGCGCACCCCAGTCGGTTCGATCGAGCTGGTCGATGCGGACCTGGAGGGCGTATTCGGTGTCATAGATGTCGGTCAGGATCTCCTTGGCGACGAGCACCCGGTTGTTCTTCAGCGCAACGCGCAGGGCCAACCGCTTGTCGTCCAATCGGTCGAGCACCATCGAGACCGTGATCGCATAGGGCGTGGCGGCGATATCGGCGGCAATCTTGCTCGGGGCGGCCTTGGTCGCGAGGCGGATCAAATGCCAGGACGTCTTCAGCCGCCTGGCCACCAGCGCCAGCGCAAACGGGATCGCCTCCGCGTTGCTCTTTGCCAATGCATCCAGCAACTCGGTTACCTTGGCTACTCGCGCGTCATCGAAATTCGCGATCGTAGCCGGGAGCGTTCCGCTGAATTTCGCCAACGCATCGCGTGCGCGTAGCACGCACAGCGTCTTGCTCAAATCGTCATAGACCGCGCGCGAAGCGGTATAGGTCGCGAGTTTGGCTTGGGTCTGACTGATGCCGGCCGCCGAGCCCAGCGTGTTCTCGAGACTCTTGAGAACCTTGGTCTGGAACGTTGCGGCGACTTGCCCGGCGTCGCGTTCCTTCTCGGTGCCGATCAATTCATTGATCGCCTTGGCGTAGTCACGCGCCATCGTCGGCAACAAATCCCGGCTGATCCATTCCCAGATCGGAGACAGCGAACCGCGCAGGATCCGCCCCGAGTTGGCATGATCGGGAGCGCTGTCAATCAGTAGCGGCTCCAGCGGCGCGAAAAAATACCGCGACGGATTGCTGCTGCGAGTATGGGTAGAACCGTCCTTGCGGAATTCAGCACGCAGCTTGGCGAGGATTTCTGCGGAGCCGGGAATCTCAGTGCCGCACATCTCCAATCGCTCGAGCTCGGTCAGCAGGTTGCTGCGCGCAAGCGGCGTCAGGCGCTGCAAGTATTCCTGGATCGGGTCCGGCCGTAGCATCGCACCAAGCATTTCCCCGAGCTGATCGGTATCAACGGGCCCGTCTCGCGCAGGCGTGAATGATTGGTCTCGAACCACGAAAACAGTTCGTGCCGAATTAAGATGTAAAGCCGACGTCCGTGAAACTACGGGGCGCGCATTTACGGTTAAAGTAGTTTCCCTCGCCGTAGTATTACTGAGATTTTACGCATCGTTGACTATGTTTGCGGCATTCGCGGTGATGGAATACCGATTCGATCGTAACGACGGGCATTTTTTAACGTCGCATATTTCCAAAAACTCAGTTTTCGTACTGAGTAAAAATTAACCCTCGTACAGGAGAGGGTCAGCACCACGCCCGCCGACGATGATCTTGAAGTGGTCAGGCTTACCGCCGCACGCAACCGTGCGATGGATGAAGCCGGAGCCGCGATCGCGCGCCAGCTCAACGGGCCATTGACCGCGCTGTTGCTCTACATGGGCGAGATAAAGCAACACAGCCACCAGATTTCGCAAGTTTCCAGCGATCGCGTTTACCTGCAACAGGTGGTGGAAACCGCACTTCAGCAAACCGAGCGCGTCTGCGCGATGATGAAGCAGATCGCGGGCAGTCATGACGGACTTGCCACTGTGCCCGGACGCAAATCTGCATTCGAGACCCGACCGAGCCCGGTCAAGGAAGCCGCTCGTATTTCAACTTCACTCACAACTGTCATCGCCCGGCATAGCCGTCCGAAGGACGGCGTCGCTTCCCCTCGCCTATGACCGGGCGACCCAGTATTCCGAAACGCCAGTGATGATCGAGAAGCCGCGGCGTACTGGACCGCCCGCTTGAAGCGGGTGATGACAATCGAAAATGCGTTGAGAAGTGTGCGGAAGCGTTGATCGATGGCCGCGACCTCCGCGGCCAGCCTGCCGTGCCTGCTCAGTAAAAATCTTCCGCAAAATTTTGAAAGCGCGGCGCGGCGCGCGAGCGCACGACCGGAGCCTTGGGCGGGCTCGGCACGATGGTGATGGTCCAGCGCGGCGGAATGCTCTCGCCACTTTCCAGCACCGATCGGACGTGGCCGGTGACCGGCGATCCGCCTGACCTCACGGTCACGGTTCTGCCGTTGAACTGCGCGATACGGAAACGCCGCACTTCCTTCAGGTCGGCCGTCTCTAACGTAAGCATGAGGCTCTCCCGTTGCTTTGCCGCAATTATCGCCGCTTAATGTTAGCCGTGTATGAAAATTCCAAGCCGTAGAAGTACGGCCGCGCAAGGCCGGCGATGCGATCACCGCGGTTCCTGGAGTGGGGTGCGCATAGGCTGAGGCTGCGCAGGGATGACGGTCTAAGATAATCCGCGCATCAACAATCGGGCAGTCGCGACCTGCGCAAAAATCATTCGGCGGCAAATTTGGGGACGAGCGGCGGCGTACTGCGCATTGAGGTCTGCATCGAGCAGCAAGACGCCGTCCGAAATATTGTCGAGCGCGTTGCGCAATATTTCGAGCTCGTCGGCGTGACGGACAATATCGGTAACGTAGGTGTAGCTGAGCAACTGGCCGCCGTTCGGAAGAACCGCGCATTGCAGACGAATGACCTCACCATTGGTGCGGCGCAGATCGAGGGCGGTGGTATCGCCAGCCCTGACCAGACGCACGCGTTCGGCGATGTAGGCGTCGAGATTGGGGTCGGCGGTTTCATAAGCGTTGGTATCGCGGCCGTGATACATCAGCGCAACAAACGCACGCCTTGAGTCCGCGATCTGGTCGGGCAAGTTCCACATCTTGCGGAACGCGCGATTGATGAACTGGGCGCGCAGATCGCTATCGAGCAAGACCACGCCGACCGCAATTTCGTCGAGCGCCGATCGCAAGGCCAGCATCTGCCCGCGCATCATCAAATCGCCGCGGCGCTCCGGCTGGTCCGGCCGAACCGCGGCATCATCCTTTTTGGCGTCGGCGCGCTCGAATTCGAGCCCGAGTTCCTTCTCCGATTGCCAGACCCGCTTGCAAGGCCGCGGCACGCCTTCGCCGTGAATGGAAAGATGAAAATGCTCGGGGATGCCGAGTGGGCTTTCCGCCTCGATGGTGGCGCCATGGTCGGAAATCCGGCGCACCACGCAGTCGATGGTCGATTGACCGAAATTGGAGATGACCTTGCCGGCCAGCAAGGTGCGGCCCAGGGGTGCAGGCTTTTGCTCGGACATCGATACCACCTTCTAACCCAGGGGGCATTCTGCCTCGCGGACGACTGCTTCGTTCCCTGCAGCCTTCAAAGGGCCGCGTGCGTCGCCCGCGATGTTTACGCGGCCATCTCTGGAAACACCGCTTCCATCTTGGTCTTCAAGGTCGCGGCGTTGAACGGCTTAACGATGTAGTTGCTGACGCCGGCCTTCTTCGCAGCGATGACGTTTTCCGTCTTCGACTCCGCGGTGATCATGATGAAAGGCGTCTGCGAAAGTTCCGGGCTGGCGCGGACTTCCCTGAGCAGGTCGTAGCCGGTCATCGGCTCCATGTTCCAGTCGGAGATCACGAGGCTGTACTTCTTGCTCTGCATCTTGGCGAGGGCTGCCGATCCGTCGCTGGCATCGTCGACATTCTCGAATCCGATCTGCTTCAGAAGATTGCGGATAATCCGGATCATGGTGTTGTAGTCATCGACCACCAGGATCGGCATCGACAAATCAAAAGCCATGTCCTTGCTCCGCGCAGTTCAAGTTGACGAGTACCAGCGAGATACCTTGAGCGTGCGAACTGTCATCGACGCTTGTTGAGCTTGCACTCGTCGGCATTGCGACAATTATCAGGGTTCATTGAACAGCCCGTTAATTTCGGCTCAACAAATTTGCCGACGGTTGAGGGTGGCCCGCCGGGAGCCGCGGTTCTCGGGGTGCGCGATGCCACCGGAAAGCAATGACTACATAAATATCGTCGGCACGGCCGTTCACCCCCGCGGGCGCGACCACGTCTCTCGACAGGCCAATATTCAAGAGAGGCAGCGCGGCCGGACCAATCTGTTATAGTGAGCCTTGACCGCCGCGTAGCATTCGCAGGAGGTCTTGCTGAGGCCATCCGGATCGATGATCTCGAGATGCCCCCGGCTGTAGTGAATGTATTTGGCCTGCTGCAGCGTATTGGCCACCAGCGAGACCGAGTTGCGACGCGCGCCGATCATCTGCGCCATCGATTCCTGCGTCAGCACCAGTTCGTCGTCGCCGGCCATGTCGTGGGTGTGCAACAGGCATCGTGCCAGACGGGATTCCACCGTGTGGGTGGCATTGCAGCCGGCGGTCTGCTGGATCTGTGCGTAAACCGCAAGCCCATGCCGAACCAGCGCCGTCCGCAACGTTGCGCTCTGCTCGGCGGCAGCCCGGAGACGATCGACGTCGAGCGCCGAGGCGACGCCGGACACCAGCACCACCGCGCTATTGAGCGCGGTCGAATCGCCAAGGGCGGAAAATGAGCCGTAGATGCTGTCGCGGCCGATCATCGCGATCTGAATATGTTCTCCCTTTGCCAACCGTACGATCAGAGAGATCACGCCTCGGTGCGGCAGGTAGACGCGTTTGAGCGTTTCGTCGACCTCGACCAGCACGGTCTCCTGGACCAGATCCACGGTTCGCAGATGTGGCCGGATCAGTTCGAAATCGTCTGCAGCAAGCGCTGCCAAAAACCCATTGGGTGAGCGAGGAGCCGAGTCCATGCTCATCTCCTGTCGGAGTACAACCGGTCTCTAGAGCCACCAAGATCTATGCACGCAATCTAACATAGAGCATGACCCTTACAGGTTGTGTTGGCAAGGATACTCGGTATATACGCGCATCTTCCTGCGCCGGTTCCGCCGCTATGCCCGCTATCGTGCAAATAATGTGGGCACGCTTCAATCCGCTTTCGTTTGGCAAGCGTTTTGTTCGGAATCTTGTCGCAAAACGTCAGTTCGGCGGCTTCAGCAATCGGTCGCGCTTCGCCTTGACCGCACAGTAGCATTCGCAGGTCGTCTCCAGGAGCCGGTCTGCGTCCGTGATCTCGATATGACCCCGGCTGTAGCCGAAGCGCCGAACAGGCTGTCGCGGCCGATCATCACCACCTCAACGGACTGCCCCTCCGACAGGCGGACCATCAGCGAGATGACCCCGCTGTGCGGCATGCGTCGAGGGAGCGCCAGCTTCGACCAGGACAGTGTCCTTGACCACCTCGACCAGTTCCAGCCGCGGCCGCAACGCTTCGAATTCTGCCGCGGGCAACGCTTGCAGCAGAAGATTACGCGGATGCTGACCCGAACGCATAGACACTCCTGCCGAAAAGGCGGGAGTTCGATCTGTCTCTCGTCACCTGTGTACTGGCTCGTGTGTAAAGTGACCGGCGAAAAAGACATAATGTGGTGGGTCAATTGCGCAAGCCGGTCAGCCGCATAGCAGGGCCTATACACGCTGCAGGGCAGACGAATCAGTGACTTTGCGGCGGAAATGAGAATAACGCGCTGATTTCGCGGCAGCGAAAATCATAGTGCGATCAATACGGGGATCAGTCGAACGCACAAGGACGTGCGGGGAAGTGCTATGCGCCGCGTTCTGGTAGTCGATGACGATCCGCATATCGGTTTGGCCATTCGCGCTTGGCTCAAGCGGTATGGTTTTAGGGTCTCGATCGCCGATGGTGGAACCAAGGGTCTCGCCGCCCTCGAGAAGGTAACGTTCGATCTGATGATTGTCGATATCTTCATGCCCAATATGCGCGGTTTCGAATCGATCAGGATGTTCCACGAGCACGCGCCGAGCGTGCCGCTGATCGCGATTTCCGGATCCGCCTTCTCTGTTCCGGACGCGTCCGGTCCCGACTTCCTGAGAATGGCTAAGAAACTTGGCGCGACGCGCTGCCTGCGCAAGCCGTTTCGGCCAACGACCTTGCTCGGCGTGATCGACGAATGCCCGTCGGGGGCCGAGCCTCATCGAAGGCATCTGGCGACGCTCGCCGCCGTTACCGGCGCACTGTCCGAACCGCATCGTATCGTCAAATCCTCAAGCGGGTCGGAGGAGGAGGAGGCTCTCACGGGCTGAACCCGTCAGGCTGCGATCGAGGGCAAGGTCTGTCGCGCCTGACGGTGCCGGTAAAACGATATGCTCGAAAAATTATCGGCGTTGGCTGCATTTTACTGGCGCCGTTGAGGGGGTTGTAACTGAAGTCAACTTTATTTGAAGGCAAAGGGGGGCGTGTGCATTACGATTCTGGGATTGCCGAACTGCCGAAACGAACGGCTCTGCGTCTGGGGGCTAACATGCAACGTATTCTCGTCGTCGACGATGACCCGATGGTCTGCATGGCCATCGAGATCTATCTTGAACGACACGATTTTCAGGTGACCATCGCCGATGGCGGCGAGGCCGGGCTGCGCGCCCTTGAAGACAGCCACTTTGATTTGATGATCGTCGATATTTTCATGCCGCATATGCGCGGCTTCGAATCGATCAGGATTTTTCACGAGCGCGCACCGACGATTCCCTTGATCGCGATGTCTGGCTATGCCTTTGCCAATCTCAACACGCCGGCGCCGGATTTCCTGCGGATGGCGCTCGAGCTCGGCGCCTCGCGCTGCCTGCGCAAGCCGTTCACGCCGATCGCGCTGTTGACGGCGATCAACGAATGCCTGGCGGAAGCGAAGTCGCACGCTCCAAACGTCGCTCAGCTACGCTAACGATCCCGATCATTTGAGATGAGGGGACGGTCGCACGAGGAAACCGAAGCAAGGCTTCAGCAGTGCCCGACGGCGGAGGCCGCGGAAGCGCTTAGCTGTCAGACCCAAAGGATGGCGATCGTCGGACAGCTCACCGGCGGCGTGGTCCATGACTTCAACAACATCCTCACGGTCATCAGCGGAACCATCGAGATCCTGGCCGATGCGGTTGCAGACCAGCCGCAACTTGCAGCCGTCGCAGAATTGATTGGCGAGGCGGCGGCGCGTGGCGCCAACCTGACATCGCATCTGCTGGCGTTCGCGCGCGGCCAGCCCTCGCCACCTCGCGCGGTCGACGTCAATGCATTGATCGTCGAGGCGGCGCGTTTGCTGCGGCCCACGCTCGGCGAGCAGATCGAGATCGACACGGTGCTGGCAACCGACGTCCTGTCGGCCTGGATCGACGCCAGCCGGCTGATGTCGGCGCTGCTCCAGGTCGCGATCGCGGCGCGCGACGCCATGCCGGACGGCGGCAAGCTCAGCTTCGAGACCGCAGGCGCCATGCCGAGTTGTGGCGACGACGACATGGCCGGCGCTGCCGCCCCCGTCGTGATCGCAGCCCACGTCTCGGGCCACGGGATTTCCGCTGACGATCTGGCGCGGGCGTTCGGCGATCTCGGCGCCGTCAGGGACTTCATCAGGCAATCCGATGGCGATATCGACGTGCACAGCAGAGCCGATCGCGGAACTTCTGTCGAAATTCGATTGCCGAGGGCGGAAGGGCCGGCCCGGTCGCGAACACAAGACTCGAGCGAGGCGCACATCGAAGGCGGCGACGAAGCGATCCTGGTTGTCGAGGACGACATCATGGTGCGCCGATACGTCGTCGCGCAGATCCAAAGCCTCGGCTACCGGACGCTCGCCGCCGGCAATGCCGCCGAGGCCTTGGCGCTGATCGATCAAGGCGCGGAAATCGATCTATTGTTTACCGACGTGATGATGCCTGGTTCGATCAACGGATGGCAGCTCGCCATTGAAGCGTTGAACCGCAGGCCCTCGATCAAGCTGTTGTTCACTTCCGGTTATGCGGGAAAGTCCCTGGTTGAAGATCGGCGCCTCGACGCCAGCGCGCTGCTGTTGGCAAAGCCGTATCGCAAGGTCGACCTTGCGAAGATGATCCGCCGCGCGCTCGCAGCCTGACGCGCGCGCTGCTCTGTTTCACGAACGCGATGCGACTAGAGGTGCGAAGCGCTCGACGATAGCGCTGATCGCGGCCGCTGCGTCGATGCGATCGTAGCCGCCGTCGAAATCACGCTCGGCACCGACTTCATCGACAACGCCTCTACCAACAAGGTCATCGCGGGCCTTTCCTCCGCCTCTAGCTCGCTGCGCTCGGAAGCCTCCGCCTTGGGTTCGAACCTGTCGATCGTGCAGATCCGTCAGGATTTTTCGAAGAACCTGATCAACGTGCTGCAGACCGACTCCTCCAACCTGGCCGACACCAATGAGGAAGCGGCCAACAGCCAGGCGCTTGCAACCCGGCAGTCGATCGCAGTGTCCGCGCTGTCGCTGGCCAACCAGTCGCAGCAGAGCGTGCTCCAGCTGCTGCGCTGAGCCCGGCTCTACCAACAATCGAGGCGGCGGGGGAAACCCCGCCGCTTTCGACCTGAGCGCGGTGAGGTAAGCCCGGCATCCGATCGATTTCAATGGATGTCAATCGCCACACCCACGAGGCGTCATGCGCGGACTTGACCCGCGGATCCATCAAACTTCATCAGATTCTCGATCAGATTCTTGGCAAAGTAGACGGATTTCCGGGGCAGCCCGGCAATGACGCTCAGCTATTGTCGCACTTAGGCTACTACACGTCTGTCACCCCCATATTAGCACGGACAATAAAATTAACGGGAACGTGAAAGCGTCAAGGATATCGGTGGCCGGGCGGCGTGCATTGTCTCGACGGTCAGCTCATGGTCGTCCTCGACGTCGATCGCGTCCTCGAACTTGCGCCCAAAACTTCACTCGCCGCATAAGTTCCAGTTGGGAGAAACCTGAAATGAGAACATGTCTTGTCGTCGATGACTCAAGTGTCATCCGTAAGATTGCACGGCGCATCCTGGAAGCGCTGGATTTCCAGATCGTCGAAGCCGAGGATGGCGAGAAGGCATTGGAAGTCTGCAAGCGCGGACTGCCCGACGCCATCCTGCTCGACTGGAACATGCCAGTGATGGACGGTTTTGAGTTCCTCTGCAATTTGCGGCGCATGCCCGGCGGCGACCAGCCCAAGGTGGTGTTCTGCACCACTGAGAACGGCATCGACCATATCTCGCGCGCCATCCAGGCCGGCGCCAACGAGTACATCATGAAGCCGTTCGACAAGGACATCGTCGCAGCGAAGTTCCAGGAAGTCGGCCTGATCCAATACTCGGCGCCGGTCTAATCCGTTTTTTCCGTAACTGTAGCGTTGAGTAGGTCGAGATATGAGTGCTGAACCAAATATCACTGAAGATGCTCGACACGTATCACCTGGCGATACCCACCCGAGATCGTCGCACTTCGCACCGGGAGGACGCCCATGACCCCGCCCGATTATGAATATTTGCGCAAGCTCCTGAAGGACCATTCCGGTCTCGATCTGTCCAGTGACAAGCAATATCTGATCGAAAGCCGGTTGCTTCCGCTGTCGCGGAAAGTCGGCCTGTCCGGTATCAGCGAACTCGTGCAGAAGATGAAGGGCGGATCGGCTAGCCTCATCTCCCAGGTGGTCGAGGCCATGACCACCAACGAGACCTTCTTCTTTCGCGACAAGGTTCCGTTCGAGCACTTTCGGGGTTCGATCATGCCCGAAATCCTGCAGGCGCGCGCAGGCCGCAAGAGCTTGCGGATCTGGTGCGCCGCCGGTTCGACCGGCCAGGAACCGTATTCGCTGGCGATGTGCCTGAAGGAAATGGGCGCAGCCCTCGCCGGCTGGCGGGTCGAAATCCTCGCCACCGACCTTTCGCAGGAAGTGCTCGAGAAATCCAAGGCGGGCATCTACAGCCAATTCGAGGTCCAGCGCGGCCTGCCGATCCAAATGCTGGTCAAATACTTCAAGCAGATCGGAGAGCTCTGGCAGATCAATCCCGACATCCGCGCCATGGTGCAGCACCGCCAGTTCAATCTGCTGCACGATTTTTCGGGGCTCGCCGTCTTCGACGTGATCTTCTGCCGCAACGTCCTGATCTATTTCGATCAGGATACCAAGATCAACATTTTCAATCGCCTCGCCAAAATCATCGAGCCGGACGGCTTTCTCGCGCTTGGTGCGGCGGAAACCGTGGTCGGGCTGACCGAGGCCTTCAAACCCTATCCCGAGAAGCGCGGCCTCTATCGGCCCAACGGCGCGCGCGCGACCGTTGCAAGGACCCCACCCGTTGCCGCGGCCATGCCCAGGGCCGTTGCGATGGGGGCGCTGTGACCGATGACAGACGACGCCAAAGGACCCGAGCGCGTGACCTTCAGCCGGGGATACGGCGTCTGCATCATGGGTATTGACGGAACGTGGCGCCGCGACTGTCTGCTCAACGCCATTTCAGACAACGAAGCGGTACTGACCGTCGAGGGTTCCATACAAGGCCTCAATCTCAAGGAGTTCTTTCTGCTGCTCTCGTCGACCGGCCTCGCCTATCGCCGATGCGAGCTGGTTCGCGTCAACGGCACCGAAATTGACGTCCAGTTCCTTAAAGGAAAGCACAAGAAAAAGCGGCCCGGCGGCCCGTCAAATCATGAAGCTCTGATCGGCGGCTGAACGGGCTCTGACGGGCATTTCCCGACAATTTGAAAAGAAAATGCGGGCTGCGCCAAGGCCCGCTACAGCGATTCGACGCTGGTTGCGCCTTGACTTAGCAGAGCGTAACGCCCCGGCGCTACTTGTGCGCTAGGTCTTGCTCCCTTACAAATATGGCCTCGTCGAATCTGTACCAGTGCGGTGCCGTTCGGCGCGTGGGCGTCATTTTTCACTGCTATGGACGATGGGCACATGGGCGAGAAATTAGCCCCCCGGGGCGAGATTTTCGTGGTTGATGACGATCCTGCGGTTCGCGAAACCCTCTCGATGGTTTTGTCGGCAGGAGGCTATCAGGTGATCTGCTTCGCGGACGGCGCCGCGCTGTTGGTGGTGGCCCGGAGCAGGACTCCCTCCTGCATCCTGCTCGACGTGAACATTCCCGGCAAATCCGGCCTCGATATTCTCAAAGAGCTTCACGGCGAGGACTATCCCGCACCGATCTTCATGATCTCGGGCCAGGGCGATATCGCGATGGCGGTCGACGCCATCAAGAGCGGCGCGCTGGACTTCATCGAAAAGCCGTTCCGGGGCAGCGAAATCGTGGCCCGGCTGGACGAAGCGATCGGGGCC
>WNFM01032125.1_pt1 | contig 46644 bp, 44 predicted proteins | sample 5400271 | NCBI WGS metagenome assembly WNFM01 (sample SAMN13153352, study PRJNA577476) | soil metagenome | isolation source: 60 cm saprolite on Douglas fir-dominated hillslope | place: USA:California | collected 2013-09-17
AAACGCCGATGGGCGGACAGCCGCCGCATAGCACCGCTCGACCCCAAGGAGATCCATTACTGGTCCAAATTCCTCGGGGTCGAGGAGCACGACATCCTCATGGCCGTTGATAAGGTCGGGCCGTCGGTCGAGCGCGTGCGCCAATACCTGATTACGAACGGGCCGGTGCACTGGGAGGTGTCGGCGGGCCGTGACGAAAGAAGGGGGGTTGCGGGGCGGATGTGATGGGTGATAATGTTATCACCATCCATGGAAACCCCGCTTACGCCACGGCAAGCCGAGATCCTCGAGGTCATCCGCGACCATATCGCCGAGCATCGCCGCCCGCCCTCGCAGCCGGAGCTCGCGCGCGCCCTCGGCCTCGCCTCCACCAACGGGGTCTTCAAGCATCTCGCCGCCCTCGAGAAAAAAGGCGCCATCGAGCTCTCGCCGGGCCTGGCTCGCGGCATCCGCCTGAAGGATGAAGGCCTGCCGCTCGTGGGGCGCGTCGCGGCGGGCAGCCCCATCATGGCCATCGAGAACATGCTGGGCCGCTACCCGGTGGATCCCGATCTCTTCATCCCCCGCGCCGATTATCTCCTGCAGGTGAAGGGCCTCAGCATGAAGGACGAGGGCATCCTCGATGGCGATTGGCTCGTGGTCCATCGCAGCAACACGGCGAAGAGCGGCCAGATCGTGGTCGCGCGCATCGGCGACGACGTCACCGTGAAGCGCCTCAAGATGCGCGGCCACAAGGCCGAGCTCATCCCCGCCAACAGCGATTTCCAAACCCTCTTCCTCGACCTTCACCACGACACGCTCGCCATCGAAGGCATCGCGGTCGGCGTCATCCGCAACCTGCACGCGCGCGCATGAAAGCCTCGGTCGCGGATCTCACCAAGCTGCCGGGCGTATGGCGCGGCGGCGAGCTCGAGAAAACCTGCCACGCCGTGCTTCCCACGGGGCATGCCGCGCTCGATCGGGAGCTGCCCGGGGGCGGCTGGCCCACCGGCACCTTGTCCGAGGTGTTGCATGATGGCGCGGGCATCGGTGAGATCGGATTCCTGAGCGGGGCCATCGCGCGCGCGAGCGAGGGCGATCGCATGATCGCCTGGGTGAACCCGCCGCACCTTCCCTATGCCCCGGCGCTCGCGCAGCGCGGCATCGCGCTCGAGCGTTGCCTCGTGGTGCGCCCCGCCAACAAGGAAGACGCGTTGTGGGCCACCGAGCAGGTGCTTCGCTCCGGCGCCTGCGGCGCGGTCCTCTTCTGGCTTGCGCACGATGAATACGCGTGGCTGCGCCGCTTGCAGATGGCGGCGGAGGCGGGGTGCTCGATGGCGGTTTACTTCCGCTCCACGGCGGCGGAACGCCTGTCCACTCCGGCGCACCTGCGCGTGGTGCTCGAAAGCGCGCAAGGTGATCTGCGCATTCGCATTCCCAAGCGGCGCGGTCCTCCGCTTCCCTGTCCCATCTCGCTGCGCCTTTCTCCTTCTCCCTTGGCAGAACGGAAATCTCCCATCCTCGCGGGAGAGGCTCGCTCGGTCATCGCCTTCCCTACACACGCCAAAGCCGTCGCTTAAGGCCTTGCCGTGCTCTGGGTCGCGCTCGAGTTGCCTTCGCTGCCCCTGCAGATCGCCGAACGCGCGGGTGTCCGCCGCGAGCCGCTGGTGATCTCCGAAGGCCCCCCGCAGCGCCCGATCGTCACGTGCGCCAACGAGGCCGCGCGCCGCGCCGGCATTCGCGAAGGCCAGGCGGTCGCCGCTGCCAAGGCCCTCGCGGTGGATCTGCATGCCATTCCCCGCGATGTGGGCGCCGAGCGCGAGACGCTCGAAAGGCTCGCGGCGTGGGCCGGCCAGTACACTCCGATGACGAGCGTCGATGGGCAGGGCATCGCGCTCGAGGTGGGTGCGTGCCTGCGTCTTTTCGAAGGGCACGCGAAGCTGACGGGCGCGATCAAGCGCGGCGTGCGCGAGCTGGGCTTCCATGCGGCCGTGGGCGTCGCGCCCACGCCGCTCGCGGCGCGCCTCTTCGCGCGCGCCGAGGCGCACGGCCTGCAGGTGCGTAGCTGCCTCGCGTTGCCCGAGCTTCGCGAGCGCGCTGCCGATCTGCCCTTGTTTCTCCTCGACTGGCCGGGGAAGACCCTGGCGCACCTCGCCGATCTTGGCGTGCTGCGGCTACGCGACGTGCTGGCGCTTCCCGCGGAAGGCATCGCACGTCGCTTCGGGCCGGGGATCGTCGCCTCGCTCGATCGCCTGCTGGGGCGCGTGCCCGATCCACGCGAGCCTTATTCGCCACCGCCGCGTTTTCGATCGCGGCTGGAGCTCCCCGCGGAAGCCGAAGGGGTGGAGGCTCTCGTCTTCCCGTTGAGGCGATTGCTCGCGGAGTTCGAAGGCGCCATGCGTGCGCGCGGCGCGGGCGTGCAGCATCTCACTCTCATCCTGGTGCATGGCCGCAAGGCGCACACGCGCCTGCCGCTCGACTTCTCTTCGCCCGAGCGCGAGGCCGGCTTCATCCTCGCCATCGCGCGCGAAAAGCTGGGGCGCCTCACCTTGCCCGCGCCCACGCTCGCGCTCGATTTGCGCGCCGAAGCCTTGCTCACGTACGTCCCCCGGGAGGCGACGTGGCTTCCCGGCGCGAAGGAGCAGGCCCTCGATCGCGAGCGCCTTCTCGAGCGCCTCTGCGCGCGGCTCGGCAGCGAAAAGGTGTTCGGCATCGCCATCGCCGACGATCACCGCCCCGAAAGAGACTGGAAACCCAAGCGGGAACGGACCGGGGTCAGAGCGGGGTCAGAGCGGGGTCAGACCCCGGTGGTGGGTTTGCGGCCGGCGTGGCTGTTGAATCGCCCGCGGAAGCTTGTCACGCACGAAGGCGAGCCGAGCTATCAGGGCGAGCTGATTCTTCTGGCGGGCCCGGAGCGCATCGAGGCCGGCTGGTGGGATGGCGACGAGGTGAGCCGCGACTACTACATGGCGGCGAATCCGCGCGGCGAGACTTTCTGGATCTATCGCGAGCATCGCTGCGCGCAAGCGTGGTACATGCACGGGGTGTTCGCGTGATCCCGGGCTACGCCGAGCTTCATTGCGTCACCTGCTACAGCTTCCTGCGCGGCGCGTCGGATCCGGAGGAGCTCGTGCATCGCGCGGCGCAGCTCGGCTACCGCGCGCTCGCCATCACCGACGAATGCTCGGTGGCCGGCGTGGTGCGCGCGCACGTGGCCGCCAAGGACGCGAACCTGAAGCTCATCGTCGGCACCGAGCTCACCCTCGCCGATGGCATGAAGCTCGTGCTCCTCGTTTCGAGCATCGCCGGCTATGAGACCTTGTGCGAGCTCATCACCCAGGCGCGCCGCGCCGCGCCCAAGGGCGAATACCGCCTGTCGCGCGAGGACCTGCCATTCGCCCCCGCAGGCTTGCAGGCTGTCTGGATCCCGCCCCCGAAAGTCGTACCTGACACGACTTTTCAAGCCGAGTGGATTGCCAATCGCTTTCCGGGCAATGCGTGGATCGCGATCGAGCTGCACCGCGGTGCCGATGACGCGAGGCGCATCGAGGAGATCGAGGCGATCGGCGTGCGCGTGGGGCTCACGTGCGTCGCGGCGGGCGACGTGCACATGCACGAACGCGCGAGGAAGAAGCTGCAGGACGTGATGTCGGCCGAAAGCTGCAGCCCAACGGCGAGCGCTACCTGCGCTCCATCGGGCGGCTTTCCGCGATCAACCCGCCGCGCCTGCTGGCCACCACGCTCGACCTCGCCGCGCGCTGCACCTTCTCGCTGGACGAGATCCGCTACGAATATCCCGAGGAGCTCGTGCCCAAGGAGGAAACGCCCACCACGCATTTGCACGCGCTCACGATGAAGGGCCTCGCGCGCCGCTATCCGCAGGGCGCGCCCGCAGCAGTCGTGCAAACCGTCGAGCGTGAGCTTAAGTTGATCGCGGAGCTCGCCTACGAGCCCTTCTTCCTCACCGTGAACGACATCGTGGAGTTCGCGCGCAGCCAATCGATCCTCTGCCAGGGGCGCGGCTCGGCGGCCAACTCGGCGGTGTGCTATTGCCTCGGCGTCACGGAGGTCGATCCGGGGCGCATGTCGGTGCTCTTCGAGCGCTTCATCTCCAAGGAGAGGAACGAGCCGCCCGACATCGACGTGGACTTCGAGCACCAGCGCCGCGAGGAGGTGATCCAGTACATCTACGGCAAGTACGGCCGCGAGCGCGCCGCCATCACCGCGGTCGTCATCACCTACCAGCCGAGGAGCGCGTTGCGCGACGTGGGCAAGGCCCTGGGCCTGTCGCTCGACCAGGTGGACCTCCTCTCGAAATCGATGTCGTGGTGGGACAACCGCGAGGCGATGCACAAGCGCCTCGTCGAGGGCGGCTTCGACCTCGACAATCGCGTGATCCGGCAAGTGATAGACCTCACGCAGGAATTGATCGGCTTCCCGCGCCATCTCTCGCAGCATCCGGGCGGCTTCGTGATCGACAACCGCAGGCTCTCGCGCCTGGTTCCCGTCGAGAACGCCTCGATGCCCGAGCGCACCGTGATCCAGTGGGACAAGGACGACCTCGACGCCATGGGGCTGCTCAAGGTCGACGTGCTCGGCCTCGGGATGCTGTCGTGTATCCGCAGGGCCATAGACTTGGTCAACGGAAAACCGGGGTCAGACCCCGAACCGCTTTGCATGCAAAGCATCCCCGCGGAAGATCCTCAGGTCTACGAGATGATCCAGCGCGCCGACACCATCGGTGTCTTCCAGATCGAATCGCGCGCGCAGATGTCGATGCTGCCGCGCCTGAAGCCCGCATGCTTCTACGATCTCGTGATCGAAGTGGCGATCGTGCGCCCCGGTCCGATCATGGGCGGCATGGTGCATCCGTACCTGCGCAGGCGCCAGGGCCAGGAGGCCGTCAGCTACGCGAGCGAGGAAGTGAGGAAAGTCCTCGAGCGCACGCTCGGCGTGTCGATCTTCCAGGAGCAGGTGATGCAGCTCGCGGTGGTCGCCGCGGGCTTCACGCCCGGTGAGGCCGACAAGCTGCGCCGCGCCATGGCCTCGTGGAGGAGGCGAGGGGGAATCGAGCCCTTCCGCGAGAAGCTCGTCTCCGGAATGCTCACGCGCGGATACGCGCGCGAATACGCCGAGCAGATCTACCAGCAGATCCAGGGCTTCGGCGAGTACGGCTTTCCGGAATCGCACGCCGCGAGCTTCGCGTTGCTGGTGTACGTGTCGAGCTGGCTCAAGTGCCACGAGCCCGCGGCCTTCGCGTGCGCGCTCCTGAATAGCCAGCCGCTTGGCTTCTACTCGAGCTCGGCGATCGTGCAGGATGCGCAACGCCAGGGCGTCGAGGTGCGCCCGGCGGATGTGCAGCTGAGCGATGTCGATAGCAAGCTCGAATGTCACCCCGACGTAGGCCGGAGCCCAATCCAACCCGCATTACGCTTGGGCTTTGGTCTCATCAAAGGACTTAAGGTAAACTCTGCGGAACGCCTCGTAGAAGCCAGAAAACAAAGGTTATTTGAATCAACAGAAGACCTATCCCGCCGCGCCGGCCTGGACCGCGGCGATCTGAGCGCGCTGGCGGCCGCCGATGCCTTGTCGAGCCTCGTGGGCCATCGGCGCGCGGCGTTATGGGAAACGCTCGCCATCGAAGACGTCACGCGTCTCGGGCTTGCCGCCGTGCCGGTGCAGGCGCCGCTCCTGAAGGCGCCTACCGAAGGCGACGACATCGTCGGCGACTACGCGACCCTGGGCCTCACGCTGCGCCGCCATCCGCTGGCGCTCCTGCGCGAGCGCCTGAAGAAAAGGCGCATCCACACCGCCGCCGAGGTGGCGCAATCGCGCAACGGGCAATTCATCCGCGCGGCGGGCATCGTCACCTGCCGCCAGCGCCCTGCCACGGCGAGCGGCGTGATCTTCGTCACGCTCGAGGACGAGACCGGCTACGTGAACGTGATCGTGTGGAACGACCTCGCCGACCGGCAGAGGAAGGAGCTCATCGGCTCGCGGCTCCTCGAGGTGAGCGGAGAGCTGCAACGCGAAGGGCGAGTGGTGCATATCCTCGCGCGCCGCCTCGCGGATTTGAGCCCCCTGCTCGGGCGCCTGTCCACCTCGAGCCACGATTTCCACTAGCCGCATCGCATACGGTATCGCGGCCATAGGCGGCTAAACCGCTTGGTATGATCGCTGCCATGAGCGCCGGCTTACAGGCGGGAATCCCGATGCGAAGCGCCTTCGCGGCGTGCGTGGCGCTGCCTTTCCTCGCGCATGGCGCGATCCAGCTCGCGCAGGCGCCCGATCTCGCCGACCTGGAGCTCGAGCAGCTCACGCGCATCACGGTCACCTCCGCCTCGCGGCGCGAGGAGCGCCTGGTCGAGGCGCCCGCTTCGATCTTCGTGATCACCGCCGAGGACATCCGCCGCTCGGGCGCCAACAGCATCCCGGAGGTGCTGCGCCTCGCGCCCAACCTGCATGTGGCGCGCGCCGACAACAACCAATACGCGATCAGCGCGCGCGGCTTCAACAACGTGCTCGCCAACAAGATGCTGGTGCTGATCGACGGGCGCGCGGTCTATTCGCCGCTTTTCTCCGGCGTCTTCTGGGAAGCGCAGGACACGATGCTCCAGGACATCGAGCGCATCGAGGTGATCAGCGGGCCTGCGGCCACGCTCTGGGGCGCGAACGGCGTGAACGGCGTCATCAACATCATCACGTTTCCCGCCGCGAAGACCCAGGGGATCCTCGCCGTTGCGGGCGTCGGCAATCGCGAGGCGGGGGCGGGAATTCGCTACGGCGGGACGCTGGGCGACGCAGGCCACTACCGCGCCTACGCGCGCTACTTCGACCGCGACAACATGAGCCTCACCACGGGCGAAGCGATCCGCGACGCTTCGCGGCGTGCCGCCGCGGGCTTTCGCGCCGATTGGCAGCACGCCTCGGACGGCATCACGCTGCAAGGCGACGGCTACTGGGGCGACATCGACCAGGCGTCCGCGGCGCGCCGCATTTCCGGGGGCAACGTGCTCACGCGCTGGCAGCGCGCCTTCGCCGACGGCTCGAACCTCCAGGTGCAGGCGTATTACGACCGCACCGACCGCGACCAGCCGGGCACGTTCAGGAACGCGCTCGACACGCTCGACCTCGAGGCGCAGCACTCCTTCAAGCCGTGGTCCGCCCACCACGTGGTCTGGGGCGCGGGCTACCGCTATTCGCGCGATCGCGTCGAGAATCTCGAGGGCATCGCCTTCCTCCCCGCCGATCGCACGCTGCGCTGGGGCAACGTCTTCGCGCAGGATGAATTCACGCTGCGCGAAGACGTCGAGCTCACCGTGGGGCTCAAGCTCGAGACCAACGTCTACACCGGCACCGAGTGGCTGCCCAACGTGCGCCTCGCGTGGCATCCGTCGCGCGATCACCTGCTCTGGGCGGCGCTCTCGCGGGCGGTGCGCGCCCCTTCGAGAATCGATCGCGACGTCAACTTTCCCGGTCGCCCGCCGTTCCTGCTGATCGCGAACGAGACCTTCGACTCCGAGGTGCTGAAGGCGGCCGAAGTGGGCTACCGCGCGCAGGCCAATGCGGACCTTTCCTATTCGGCGACGGCGTTCTACCACGAGTATCCGAACCTGCGCGGCGTGGACCTCAACGGAAATTTCCAGCCGGTGTTCGCCAACACGCTCGAAGGCCGCTCGCACGGCCTCGAGGCGTGGGGCAGCTATCGCGCCGCGCCCGCATGGCGCCTGTCGGGGGGCTTCGTGGCGATGAGCTCGACCATCAAGGTGATCGCCGGCGCGCGCGATCTCGGCGGGCGCGCGGCGCTCGGCGACGACCCGAAGCGCACGGCGCTGCTGCGCTCGAGCTGGGACCTCACGCCGCGCCACGCTCTCGATCTCGCGCTGCGCCACGTGAGCGCGCTTCCTCTGTCCGGCGTTCCCGCCTACACGACGCTCGATGCGCGCATCGGCTGGCGCGTGTCGCGCGCGCTCGAGCTCTCCGTCGCCGCGCAGAATCTACTCGACAGGGACCATGCGGAGTGGGGAAGCGCAGGAGCGCGCGCCGCCCAGGAGCGCGCCTTCTTCGTGAAGCTCGCGTGGAGGCCGGGATGATCGCGCTCGGCCAGGCGATGGTCGCCGTCGCGCTCCTCGCCCTTGCGCCGCTCAACGCGCAGGCGCAGCACTCCGAGGCGACGGAAACGAGCGTGAAGGCGGCGTTCCTCTTCAAGTTCGCGGGCTATGTGGAGTGGACTCCCGCCGACTTCGCCGCGGAGGACGCGCCCCTGGTGATCGCGGTGGCGGGCGCCGAAGAGATCGCCGCCGACCTGGCGAGAATCGTTCCCGGGCGCATCGTCTACGGGCACCCGGTGACGGTGAGAAAGCTGCGCGAGGGGGAATCGGCGCGCGGCGCGCACCTTGTCTTCGTCGGGCGCCAGGAGTCCGCGCGCCTCGCCGCGATCCTGCGCGCCGCGCGGGAGCACGGCGTGCTCGCGGTCACCGAGAGCGACAAGGGCCTCGAGCTCGGGGCCGCGATCAACTTCGTGGCGGTCGAGGATCGCGTGGGCTTCGAGGTCTCGCTCGATTCCGCCGAAAAGAGCGGCCACCGCATCAGCTCGCGCATGCTCACCGTCGCGCGCCGCGTGCTGCCCAAGGCGTCGTGATGCTCGAATCCCTTCGCCATTCGCTGCGCCGCAAGGTGATCCTCCTCGTCCTCGCGGCGACGGTGGCCGCGCTCGCGCTCACCGCGCTGGGCCTGGTGATCTATGACCTGCGCGTCTACGAAAAGCAGTGGACCGACGACTTGAACACGCAGGCGGAGATCCTCGCCCGCGCGAGCGCACCGGCGCTCGCCTTCGACGACCGGCGCACCGCGACCACCGACCTCACCCTCATGAAGGTGCGCCCGCGCGTGCTCGGCGCCGCGCTCTACACGCGCGGCGGCGAGCTCTTCGCGACCTATACCAAGCCGGGCCTGGAGGCGGTGGCGTTTCCGCCCAGGCCGCAAGCCGATGGATACACCATCGAGGGCGACCAGCTGCGCATTTTCCGGCGCGTGGTGGAAGGCGGCGAGACCATCGGCACCGTCTACCTGCGCGCCTATTACCAGCCGTGGGAGCGGGTGCGCGACTACCTCACCATCCTGGGCGTGGTCATGCTCGCGAGCCTCGCGCTCGCCGCGCTCGTCTCCGGGTGGCTGCAGTCCGCGATCACCGTGCCGATCCTGGAAGTCGCCCACACCGCCCGCCAGGTGATATCGCAGCAGGACTATTCGCTGCGCGCGCGCAAGATCACCGACGACGAGATCGGCCAGCTCGTGGATTCGTTCAACGCGATGCTGGCGGAGGCGGGAAGGCGCGCCGAGGCCCTGCGCGAGGCGGACCGGCGCAAGGACGAGTTCCTCGCCACCCTTGCGCACGAGCTGCGCAATCCGCTCGCGCCGCTGAGGAACGCGCTCGAGATCCTGCGCGTCGCGCCTTCCAACCCCGCGCTCGCCGAAAAGGCGCGCTCGATGATGGAGCGCCAGCTGAACCAGATGGTGCGCCTGGTGGACGATCTCCTCGACGTCTCGCGCATCACCACCGGCAAGCTCGCGGTGCGCAAGGGCGTGATCGACCTGCAGGCGACGCTGCACGACGCCATCGAGACGGCACGTCCCCTGGTCGAGGCGAGGAGGCACGAGCTCGTGGTCGAGATGCCGCCGGAGCCGATTGCGGTGGAAGGCGACCGCACGCGCCTCGCGCAGGTGTTCTCCAACCTCCTCAACAACGCCGCCAAGTACACCGAGCCCGGCGGCCGCATAGCGCTCACCCTCGCGAAGGACGCACAGGAGGCCGTGGTGAGCGTGAGCGACAACGGCATCGGCCTCGATCCGGCGTCGCTCCAGTCGATCTTCGATATGTTCGTGCAGGTCGACCGCACGCTCGAGCGCACCCACGCCGGCCTGGGCGTGGGACTCACGCTCGCCAGGCGGCTGGTGGCGCTGCACGACGGCACGCTCACCGCGACGAGCGACGGGCGAGGGCGGGGCAGCGGCTTCGAGGTGCGCTTGCCGCTCGCCGGGGCGGTCCGGTCCGAAGTGGACAAGGCCCGTCACCCGGGCGGGCGCGAAGGCAGCCGGCGCATCCTCATCGCCGACGACAATGCCGACTTCGCCAATAGCCTGGGCGCGACGCTCACCGGGCGCGGCCACGACGTGCGCGTGGTCTACGACGGCGCCGAAGCCCTCGCCACCGCGGCGCGCTTCAACCCCGACTTCGCGTTCCTCGATATCGGCATGCCGCGCGTGCACGGCTACGAAGTGGCGCGGCGCCTGCGCGAGCAGCCCGGCACGGCGAAGTGCGTCCTGGTCGCGGTGACCGGCTGGGGCCAGGAAGACGATCGCCAGCGCGCACGCGAGGCCGGCTTCGATCGCCACCTCGTGAAGCCCGCCGATCCGGCGGACATCGATTCGATCCTGAAGAGCTACTAAGGGGGCGGCCGCCTCGGGGATCGGCGCAATCCATCGAGCTCGGGATGAAGCTCGACCCGGCGCGATGGCTATCTCACACTGGCTTGAGGCGCGGCTATCCAGCTATGGGGTGCTTCATGCTTGGTGGCATTGAGCGGCAATTTGTTGTCCGCTCCAATGCCGTTCTCGCTGCGCCCTTACATGACGCATAATTTGTATTATGTCAACTATCCGGCTAGCCGCCGGAAGACTGGAACACTCCGGCCTCCTTGTCTTTTCGCACGTTGTCCCACGCGAACACGCGAGCGTTCATTGCGACGTAGGCATTCGGCGCAAGCGCCTGCGCCATCGCGAGCGCGAATCCCAGGTTGAAGAGCGCATCCGACCCCTGGATCGCGTAGGGGATCATCGCGCCGGTGAAAACGATGGTCTTTCCGAGGGCGGCCTTCCCTACAACTTCCGCGGTCTGCGCCATCGTGTCCGTGCCGTGGACCACCACGATGCACGGCTCCGGCGCGGCGCGGCACGCGGCGAGAACGCTTTCGCGATGCGCGTCGGTCATGTGCAGGCTGTCGATCAGCTGATTGATCTCGATGGCGACCGGGAGCGTGACGCGCGCCTGCTCGAGGATCGCCGGCAGGTGGGTTTCCTTGAAGGTGAGCTCGCCCTTGATGGCGTCATAGTGCTTGTCGAACGTGCCGCCGGTGACGATGATGCGCGCGGCGCTGGGCGAGTCGGATGCCATGTCAGGCCTTGAGCCGGTAGCCGGTCCGGAAGATCCACGCCACGGCGGCAAGGCACGCCGCGAAGAACCCCAGCGTCGCCGCGAGGCTCACCCCGACCGCGACATCCGCGGATCCGTAGAAGGCCCAGCGAAATCCGCTGATGAGGTAGACCACCGGGTTGAAGAGGCTCACGGTGCGCCAGGCGCTCGGCAGCATGTCGATCGAGTAGAACGCGCCGCCCAGGAACGTGAGCGGCGTGATGACGAGCATCGGCACGAACTGCAGCTGCTCGAAGCCCTGCGCGACGACGCCGATCACGAAGCCGAAGAGGCAGAAGGTCGCCGCGGTGAGGACGAGGAAGGCGATCATCCAGAACGGGTGGACGATGGTGACCGACACGAAGAAGGTCGCGGTGAAGAGGATGAGGAGCCCCAGCAGGATCGACTTCGTCGCCGCGGCGCCCACGTAGGCCGTCACGATCTCGAAGGCCGACACCGGCGCCGAGAGGAGCTCGTAGATGGTCCCGGTGAATTTGGGGAAGTAGATCCCGAACGACGCATTCGAGATGCTCTCGCTGAAGATCGACAACATGATGAGGCCCGGCACGATGAAGGCGCCGTAGGCAACGCCGTTCACCTCGCGCATCCCGGAGCCGATCGCCGCGCCGAACACCACGAAGTAGAGCGACGTCGTGATGACGGGCGTGAGGAAGCTTTGCATCGGCGTGCGGAAAGCGCGCGCCATCTCGAAGCAGTAGATCGCCCACACGCCGTGGCGGTTGAACTTCATCGCCCTCCTCCCGCGCGCTCGGTCACCAGGCTCACGAAGATGTCCTCGAGCGAGCTCTGGCGCGTATTCAGGTCCTTGAAGCCGATGCCGAGGTCGGCGATGCGCTTCAGGAGCGCCGGGATGTCGGTGGCCTCCACGTCGGCGTCGAAGGTGTACTCGAGCTCGGTGCCGCCGGCCTTCAGCAGCAGCGGCCACTGCGAGAGCTCCGCGGGTATCGCGGCCAGGGGCTCCCGCAGGTGGAGCGTGAGCTGCTTCTTGCCCAGCTTCTTCATGAGCTTCGCCTTCTCCTCGACCACCACCAGCTCGCCCTTGTTGATGACGCCGATGCGGTCGGCCATCTCCTCGGCTTCCTCGATGTAGTGCGTGGTGAGGATGACGGTGACGCCACCCTCACGCAGCCGGCGCACCAGCGCCCACATGTCGCGGCGCAGCTCCACATCGACGCCGGCGGTGGGCTCGTCGAGGAAGAGGATCCGCGGCTCGTGCGCGAGCGCTTTCGCGATCATCACGCGCCGCTTCATCCCGCCGGAGAGCGTCATGATGCGATCGTTACGCTTGTCCCACAGGGAAAGGTCGCGCAGCACGCGCTCGAGGTGCGCGGGATCCGGCGCGAGGCCGAAGAGCCCGCGGCTGAAGCGCGCGCTGCGCCAGGGGGTCTCGAACATGTCGGTGTGCAACTCCTGGGGCACGAGCCCGATGAGGGAGCGTGCCGCGCGATAGTCACGCACGATGTCGTGCCCGCCTGCGGTTACCGATCCGGTCGTGGGGGTCACGATGCCGCAGACGACACTGATGAGGGTGGTCTTGCCGGCGCCGTTCGGGCCCAGCAGCGCGAAAATCTCGCCCTTCACGATTTCGAGGTCGACCTTCTTCAGCGCCTGGAGGCCGGAGGCATACGTCTTGGTGAGGTTGGAAATCGCGAGGATCGGCGCCATGAAGGGCACGATTGTACCCAGCCCATCCGGAGGATGGCGCGAAACCTCCCATTCGGAATTACGGCGCGGAAAGCCGGTCACAGCCGGATACACCCCCCGTAACCCAAATGGAGCAGACATGAAAGAGCGCCTCATCCCCGGCCTTGCGATCCTCGCCTTGGCCGCCACCCTCCCCGCGTGCCACCCGCGCGATACCGCATACAACAACTCCGGCGCGAGCAACACGCCGAGCTCGACCAGCACCACCACGGTCACGACGCCCTCGACCGCGTCGACTTCCAGCGACACGTCCTCGCCGGCATCGACTACACCGCCCGCGACGACCGCGTCGGCGCCGAACGACAGCTCGACGCCCTCCACGAGCTCCACGACCCCGCCGTCGGGCACCTCGACGACCACCAGCACGACGTCGACCACCACAAAGTGATTCGATGTCGCACGACAAGGATCACGATCATCCTCCGGCGCCGACCCCTCCCCGGGAGCCGGCGCCGCTGGTGAGCCGTCAGAAGCCCGACCGTCTGCGCACCGAGCACCCCTCGCCCGCCCCGCGCGAGCCGGTGGATCCGCGCTCGCACCCGAGCCGGTACGGCTGAAATGAAAACGGCGGCCGCCCCGAGGGGCGGCCGCCGCTTCCTTCCGACCGCGGGTCAGCGGCCGCGTTGCGTCGATTCGCGCGATGGCGATCTGCCACCAGCGGCGCTGCGCACGTCTTCTTCGTCCTCTTCGTCGTCCTGGGCGAGGCCGAGCTCATCGATGAGCTCCTCCTTGCGCGACGAAAGCTCCTGGCCGAGCTCGTCCAGCGCGTCCTTCTCGCTCGAGATCGAGGGAAATATCTCGTTCTCCTCTTCCTTCACGTGGTGCTTGATGTATTCGCCCAGCACCTTCACCTTCGCGTCGTAGGCCGCGTCGATCTCGGTGGCGGCCTCGATCTGCGCGATCAGGCCCTTCGCGCCGTTGTGCTCGACCTGGGCCTCCTCGACCATCTCCATGTCGTCTTCGTCGAGGTTCTCACGCAGCCACGGATAGAAGATCTCCTCCTCGACCTGCGCGTGCACCGTGAGCTCGCCGCAGATCCTGGTGGCGATGCCGCGCTTGGTGTCGTCGTCGCTTTCCTTCTCGGCCTCGTATCGCTCGAACAGGTCCTCGACCCTGCGATGGTCGGCCGTCAGCAGCTCGATCGCGAGGGGTTGGCCTTTCGACGCGCTTTTGGGTTTTGCCATGGGTAGTGCTCCTTGCTTATGGGTGATAAACGGCAGGCCGTTCTCGAGACGCATGACCACGGCCTGTCCATGTGAGAGCGCGCGCGATCGGGGGTTCCCCGCGGAAACGATTGCTCGCAACGCGGACAATCTTTCGCGCGAATGCCGTTTTCCACGCGGGATTTCGAGGCCGGCGCGCTGGCACACGGTTTGCTGCGCACCCTATGCCACCGCCCCGAACATCAAGAGACGATGCCATGAAGCGTGCCCTTTCGACTGCATTGCTGTGCGCCGGCGCGCTGGTCGCGCTGCAGGCCTGCGAACGCCCGGCGATCGAACCCATCGCCGCTTCGATGCGCAGCGCGCCGCCGCGCGAGCCCGCCGTATCCCATGCCGCAGAAGCGGAAGCTCCCGCGCCCGCCAATACCGCGATCGCAAGGCCACTGCCGGCGCCGGAAGCCATGTCGGACACCACGATGACCGCAAGGATCAAGGCGAGCCTCCTCAGCGACCCCGCCCTCGCCGGCTCCGATGTCTCGGTGAATACCGACCATGGCGTGGTGAATCTCACAGGCACGGTGCGTTCCCACGAGCAGCTCGCGGTCGCCTCGGCCCATGCGCAGCGCCAGGACGGCGTGATGCGCATCGAGAGCCACCTCACCGTGCTGAACCCGTAAGGTGGACGATCCAGTCTTCTCGTGCGCGGCGCTCGCGGGCGACCGCGTCGTCGACACCGAGCACAATGAAGTCGGCAAGCTCGCGCACGTGATGATCGACCTGCCCACGGGAAAGATCGCCTGCGCCATCCTCGAGCGCGGCGGCGTATTCGGCATCGGCTCGCAGCTCTTCACGGTTCCGTGGAGCGCGCTTACCCACGACGTGGAGCACCAGTGCTTCGTCGTCGACCCCACCTTCCGGAGTTCCTACAAAGCGTAGGAATCGGCCGACAGCGCTCAGCCGGCGCGCGGTTCAAGATGGAAAAAACTTCGCATCCTCCGGGAGCAATGTACCTATGTCGCATGTGCTGATCGTCGACGACGACGCCAATACGCGCGAAGCGCTCGCCGCGCTCGCCGGGCAGGAAGGGTTCACCACCGCGGTCGCGGGGAGCGTCGCCGAAGCGCGCATCCAGCTGGTGCGCCAGCGCCCCGACGTCGTTCTCATGGACCTGCGCCTGCCCGACGGCAGCGGCATCGATCTGTTCGAGGACCTGGAGGACCGCTCCTCGATCGAGACCATCCTCATCACCGGGCACGCGAGCGTGGAAAGCGCCGTGGAGGCGTTGCGCCTCGGCGCGTCCGACTACCTCACCAAGCCGGTGAACCTGCAACGGCTGAAGGCGGTGCTCTCCCGCGTTCCGAAGAGCGGCGAGCTGCGCGCCGAGATCGGTGCCTTGCGCGACGATCTGCGCCGGCTCGGCCGGTTCGGTCGCCTGGTGGGCCGCTCGGCGGCGATGCAGGACGTCTACGACAGGATCGCGCGCGTGGCTCCCACCGAGGCGACGGTGCTGCTGACGGGGGAGAGCGGCACCGGCAAGGAGATCGTCGCGCGCACCATCCACGAGCTCTCGCGCCGGCGCAAGCATCCGTTCCTCGCCATCAACTGCGGCGCGATATCGCCCAACCTGATCGAGAACGAGATGTTCGGCCACGAGCGCGGCAGCTACACGGGCGCCGACCGCCAGCACAAGGGCTACTTCGAGCAGGCCCACGGCGGCACGCTCTTTCTCGACGAGATCTCCGAGATGCCCCTCGAGCTGCAGGTGCGCCTTTTGCGCGTGCTCGAGACCGGCACCCTGATGCGCGTCGGGACCAGCCGCGCGGTGGAGACCGACGTGCGCATCATCGCGGCCACCAACCGCGACCCGCGCGAGGCGGTGCGCGCCGGAAAGCTGCGCGAGGACCTCTACCACCGCTTGAACGTGTTCCCGCTCGAGATGGCGCCGCTGCGCGAGCGCGGCGAGGACATCGAGCTCATCGCGAACTACTTTCTCGAGGAGATGAACGAGGCGTGCGGCACGCGCAAGAAGTTCGCCCCCGGCGCGATCGCGCGCATGAAGGAGCGTGCGTGGCCAGGCAACGTGCGCGAGCTGAAGAACTACATCCACCGCGTCTTCATCATGGCGGGCGACGAAGGCCTCGAAGGCCCGCCGCCAGAATCGGAGCAAACACCGATGCGAAACAGCATGAGCCCATCCCTTACCCCCACGCCGCCTTCCAACGGCCCCGCCATCACCGTGCCCCTCGGCACGCCGCTGTCGGTGGCCGCGCGCGAGCTGATCCTCTCCACGCTCGAGCATTGCGGCGGAGAGCGCAAGCGCACCGCGGAGATGCTCGGCATCTGCACCAAGACGCTCTACAACCGCCTGCGCGAGTACGGGATCCGCGAGGAGCAGAGCCGCGCGATCCGGGAAGAGCCCAATCGGGCCGCCCCCGCCATGGGTGAGCACTCGCGGGTGACATGAACGCGCGTCCTGCGCAGGTCATTCCGACTTCGCGCACGGCTCGCCGCACCGGCACGGCCGACCACTTCCGCCTCATGGCGGATTTCGCGCCGGTGATGATCTGGCTCGCCGATCCGCAGCGGCACAGCGTCTATTTCAACCGCCCGTGGCTGGAATTCACCGGCCGGGCGCTGGCCGCGGAGCTGGGCCTCGGTTGGACCGTGGGCCTTCACCCGGAAGATCGCGCCGGCGTCGAGGCGCGTCATGCGCGCTCTTTCGCGGAGCATGCCGCCTTCGAGATCGAGTACCGCCTGCGGCGCGCCGACGGGGAGTATCGCTGGGTCCTCGACAAGGGCGTGCCCCTCTTCGACGATGGGCGCCTCGCGGGCTTCGTGGGATCGTGCCTCGACATCACCGACCGCCTGCGCGCCGAGCGAGAAGCGCGCAAGCGCGAGGAGGACTTCCAGACCCTCGCCGACAATATCCCCGACGTCATCGCGCGCCTGGACCGCGGCCTGCGTTGCGTCTACGTGAATCGCTCGGTGGAGGCGGTCTTCGGCCGCACCCCGCCCGCCCTCATCGGAAAACGCGCCGACGAGCTCGACTTGCCGGCCTACATGCGCGAGGCGTTCACCGAGTCCGCTGGCCGCGCGCTCGCGAGCGGCGCGGAGCAGCGCTATCGGTTTCGCGAACCTTCGGGTGCGCGCCGCCACTTCGCCGGGCGCGCGATTCCGGAAGCCGGCACCGACGGGCGCGTCGAGGCGGTGCTGCTCATCACGTACGACGTCACCGCGCGCGCGCGCGAGGACGAGAAGCGCACCGAGGAGCTCGAGCAGGAGCGCGTGGCGCGCGCCAACGCCGAGTCGGCGACGCTAGCCCGCGACCAGTTTCTCGCCATCGTCTCCCACGAGCTGCGCTCGCCCCTGAACGGCATCAAGAGCTGGACCCACGTGCTCGAAAACCACCTGCGCGGCAGCGACGCCACCGTGAAGCGCGCCGTCGCCGGGATCATGATCGGCGTGGACCACCAGGTGCGGCTGATCGAGGACCTGCTCGACGTCACCCGTGCGATGAGCGGCAACCTGGGCCTCGTGAAGGAGCCGATGGCGCTCACGCCGGTGCTCGCCGAGTCCGTGGAAAGCCTGCGTGCCGTAGCCGCCGAGAAGCGCCTCGAGCTCGTTACCGATTATGGCAGCGACAAGCACGCCATCCATGGCGATCCGGACCGCATTCGCCAGATCTTCGTGAACCTCCTCACCAACGCCATCAAGTTCACCGGCGCGGGCGGCACGATCTGGATCGGCGCCGCCACCGACGGCCCCATGGCGCGCGTCTCGGTACGCGACAACGGCATGGGGATCGCCGCGCAATTCCTGCCTTACCTGTTCGACCCCTTCCGCCAGGCCGACCAGGGCAAGAGCAGCCGGCGCCAGGAAGGCCTGGGCCTCGGGCTGGCACTCGTGCAGCGGCTGGCCGAGCTGCACGGGGGTTACGTCACCTGCGCGAGCGAGGGCCCGGGGCGCGGCGCCACCTTCGAAGTGTTGCTGCCGTTGCGCCACCCGGACTCCGTGCCGCTCGCGGTGGGGCACTCGATGCACGAGTCGAGCCTCACCGCCACCCTCCCCTCGCTGGGAGGAATCGGCGTGCTGCTGGTGGACGACCAGCGCGAGGCGCGCGAATCCCTCGCGGCGCTGCTGCAGCAAGCCGGCGCGAAGGTCCTGGTGGCGGCCTCGGGCCGCGAGGCGCTCGATCATTTGAAGGCAATGGCGCCGCTCGCGGCCAACGAGGTCATCGTCTGTGACATCGCCATGCCGGTCGAAGACGGCTATGCGACGCTCAAGCGCATTCGCGAATGGGAAGGGACCGAGCCCGGCGCGCGCCATCGTCCCGCGATTGCGCTCTCGGCCTTCACCGAACGCGAAGACCGCATCCGCGCGCTCGCCGAGGGCTTCCAGATGCACCTCACCAAGCCGGTGGCCCCCGCCGAGCTCGTCATCGTGATCGCCAGCGTGGTGCGCGGAATGCGGGTGTGAGTCCGCCATTTTTCGGCACGGATGTTGCACGCCAAAGGGAGGCAGGAAAGTTCGTCGACCCGGAGGCTTCCCATGGCAGTGATTGGCCGGAAGGATGCGACCCTGCGCGCCGCCGACGCGCTGGAAGGCAATGCCGTCGTGAACGGGCGCGGCGAGGCGCTCGGGACCATCGAGGACATCATGATCGATGTACGGCGCGGGACCGTCGCTTATGCCGTGATGTCGCGCGGCGGACCCGAGGCCGATGAGACCTTCTTCGCCATTCCGTGGAACGCGCTCACGCTCGATAGCTCCCGGCGCCGCTTCATCCTCGCCTCCGACCAGGAACGATTGCTCTACGGCCGGCGGCCCGCCTAGCGGCTCAAGCCTGGCCGGTCGAAGCCTGCATCACGTTCTGGCTGCCGTGCAGCTGGGTGACCGCCTCGTCGGGCTCGGCGAGCGCGGAATCGGTCGACACCGCGTAGTCGTGGCGCATCGGCGGGACGATTCCGTTCACCTCGTCGCCTTCGGCGCGAATGCTGATGCGCGGCATGGTCCACTGCACGGTGCCGAAGATGGTCGCGAACGCCACATCGCTCGCATCGCGCCCGGTGCCGATGCGCAAGAGCCCCATGCGCGGGGAGATTCCCGACGGATCGAAGATATACCAGCGGTCACCGAGATAGGCCTCCACGTAGCAGTGGAAATCGGTCGGGCCGAGCGATGGGTCGGCCCCGTAATCGACACCGGTGACGAGGCGCGCCGGCACGTTCAGCGCGCGGCACATGCCGATCATGAGGTGCGCGAAATCGCGGCACACGCCGCTGCCGCACTGCAAAGTGTCGAGCGCCGAGGTGCCGGCATGGCTCGAGCCCGGCACGAAGCGGGTGCGGTTCTGCACCCACTGGCGGATGGCCTCGATGCGCTCGTACCCCGGCTCGCGCGTGCCGAACTCCTGGCGCGCCACATCGAGCATGCGGTCGGACTGGCAATAGCGGCTCGGGTAGATGTACTGAAGCACCGAGGCGGGGAGCTCCGCGATCGGGACTTCCTTGATGTCCGCGGGCAGCGCGAAGTGATGCACCAGATCGACGATCGCCTCATAACGCAGCTTGAACGTCCCCGGCTCCGCGTGCACGCGCAGATGGCGATTTCCCGGCGAACCGTCGATTTCCTCCACCACCGGCAGCTCGGGCTCCGTGGACAGCCTCTCCCACGTGACGCGCTGGTAAGGGGTATTGGTCGGCTGCATGACGAACACGAAGTCCGTCGGCGCGTCGACCCCGTAGTCGAGGTTGATCGAAAGATCGAAGCGAATCATCGGACTGGCGTATTGCGCTCGGGGATCGGAACGTCATTATCGCCGATGCGCCCTTTGCGCGGAACTGTGCGGAACACCGATACCAGGATAGGACGGGTCTTACAGACGCTCGTAGCGGCGCGCTGTAATTTCTGGCTTCTGACGCGGTCGAAAACAAGATGCCCACGCGAAACAAATCCAGCGCGGTCGTGCGCTATGCGGTCGTCGGCCAGGGCTACATCGCCCAGGCCGCGGTGCTACCGGCTTTTCGCCACGCGCGTCGCAACTCGCGGCTTGTGGCGCTTGTCTCCGGCGACCCCGCAAAGCGGCGCGAGCTGGGCGGAAAATACGGCGTCGCGACCTATTCCTACGAGGAATACGAGACCTGCCTGAAGAGCGGCGACGTCGATGCCGTCTATATTGCGCTCCCCAACTCCATGCATCGTGAGTTCACGGTGCGCGCTGCGGCTTGCGGCGTCCACGTGTTGTGCGAAAAGCCGCTTGCCGTGACCGAAGTCGAATGCAGGGCGATGATCGCGGCGTGCCGGCGCCGCAAGGTGAGACTGATGACCGCCTATCGCCTGCACTTCGAACGCGCGAGCTTGGAAGCGCTGCGCGAAGCCGGCGCGCGCGGCCTGATCGGCGAGCCGCGCCTTTTCAACTCCTGTTTCACGATGAACGTCGAGCCCCCGAATATCCGCCTGGAGTCCAAGATGGGCGGCGGGACTCTCTACGACATCGGCATTTATTGCATCAACGCCGCGCGCCATCTGTTCCGCGCCGAGCCCGTCGAGGTCGACTGCATTACGGCAAAGGGCCACGTGAAGGGCGGCGACGTCGAGGAATCGGCGAGCTGCACCCTGCGCTTTCCCGGCGATCGGCTGGCGAGCTTCATGGTGAGCTTCGGCACCGACAAGATCTCGGAATACCGTGTGGTGGGAACGCGGGGGTCGCTACGCGTCGAGCCGGGCTATGAGCTGGCGAGCGGCCTGGAGCACCACCTCTCGCGCGACGGCAGGAAGCACACCATCAAGTATGTGAAGCGCGACCAGTTCGCGCCCGAGCTCCTGTACTTCTCCGATTGCATCCTGGGGGGGCGCGATCCCGAGCCCGCGGGCGAGGAAGGCCTCGCCGACGTGCGCGTGGTCCGCGCGCTCTATCGCTCCGCACACACCGGCCGCAGGGTGAAGCTCGAAGCGCGGCGCCGGCGCCGCGAGCCCACGATGCGACAGGAAATCACCCGGCCGCCGGTGCGCATGCCGCGGCTCGTCCATGCCACGCCGCCCAGCGGCTGAGAGGAAACCCATGTCCCGCGAGCTCTGGAAAGGCGCCATCCGCTTCGGCCTCGTGCATATCCCCGTCTCGCTCTATCCCGCCGAGCAGAGCGAGGAGCTCTCCTTCACGATGCTCGACAAGCGCGACCTGCAGCCGGTGGGCTACAAGCGCTACAACAAGACCACCGGCGACGAGGTCGCCTACGAGGACATCGTCAAGGGCTACGAGTGGGAGGACGGCCACTACGTGACCCTCGAGAAGGAGGACTTCAAGCGCGCCAACGTCGAGGCCACGCAGAGCGTCGACATCGTGGGCTTCATCGACGCGAAGGAGATTGCGCCCTACTACCTCGAGGCGCCCTACTATCTCGCGCCCGGCAAGCATGGCGACAAGGGTTACGCGCTCCTGCGCGAGGTTCTCGATCGCAGCGGCAAAGTGGCCATCGCCACGGTGGTGATCCGTACGCGCCAGCACATCGCGGTCCTCTATCCGCGCGACAACGTGCTCGTGCTGAACACGCTGCGCTATGCGAACGAGCTGCGTCCCGCCAAGGACCTAGACGTGCCCAGGGACCTGAAGGGCGCCAAGGTCCAGCCCAACGAGATCAAGATGGCCGAGCGCCTCATCGACGACATGGCGATGAAGTGGAAGCCCGAGGAATACCACGATACCTATCGCGACGACCTCCTCAAGCTGATCGAGGAGAAGGCCGCAGGCAAGCTGAAGAAGGCGCCGAAGGCGCGCGCGCCGCGCGAGGCGCAGGTGATCGACTTCGCGTCGCTTCTCGAGAAGAGCCTCGCCTCACGCAGGAAGGGCGCGGCAACCGCTGCCAACGACGAGGATGCGGCCCCGCGCAGGAAGACCGCGGCGAAGGCGCGCCGCAAGCCGCCCGCGCGAGCCGGGGCGGCCAGCCACCATCGCCGCGTCGCTTGACGGCGCTACGACATTCCAACGAGGAGAGTCTCCATGACCAACAGGATGCTTCTTACCATCGCGGGCCTGGCCGCGTTCGTGGGCTATTGCTTTCAGCGCGGCAGGTATGCGCAAGCCACGAAGGCGGAGGTAAAGCACGACCTGCGCCGCTGGGAAGATGAAGGCGGCAACATTCCGCAGGTCGCCACCCCGTCGCCGGCCCCGGTCCCGCAAAGTTCCTTCCCGGGCAACGGCTCATCGACGGCGCGCCACTGAGGCTTTTCCGCGCGCCTCGACATGGGCCTGGAGCGCTATCACGCCAAGCGCGACTTCGAGCGCACGCCGCAGCCGCGCGCCGAGCGGCCCGCGTGCGGCTCCGCGAGGAAGCTGCGCTTCGTGGTGCACAAGCATGCGGCGAGCACGCTGCACTACGACTTTCGCCTCGAGATGGACGGCGTGCTGAAGAGCTGGGCCGTCACCAGGGAGCCGGCCACCGATCCCGCGCAGAAGCGCCTTGCCGTGCGCACCGAGGACCATCCCCTCGAGTACGCGCATTTCGAGGGCGACGTTGCGGAAAGGCAATACGGCGCGGGCCACATGGACATCTGGGACGAGGGAGCGTGGATTCCCGTCGAGGCGCCGCTGCCCGCCTATCGCCGCGGGCGCCTGAAGTTCGAGCTGAAGGGCAAGCGGCTGAAGGGACGCTGGGCCCTGGTGCGCATGGGCAACGCCTCGACGCGCAAGAAGGACTTGTGGCTTCTCATGAAGCTCGCGGACCCGGCGCCATGAGCGCAGAGAATGGCGACCCCATAACCATCGCAGGCGTACGGCTTTCCAGCCCCAATCGGATCCTCTTCGACGAGCTCGAGCTCACCAAGGAAGCCCTCGCCCGCTACTACGAATCCGTGGCGGGATGGATGCTGCCCGACCTGAAGGCCCGCCCGCTCTCGCTGGTGCGCTGCCCGAAGGGTCCCGGCGAAGGCTGCTTCTACCAGAAGCACATCGACAAGGCGTGGTCCACGGAAATCGAGCGTGTGCCCATCGCGGAGAGCGAGGGCGAGGGCATCTACGCGATCGCAAACAGCGCCGCGGCCGTGGTCGGGCTGGTCCAGAAGGGGGTGATCGAATTGCACGTGTGGGGATCGACCACGCGCGACCTCGCCAAGCCCGATCGCATGGTGTTCGACCTCGATCCCGATGTCGCGGTGCCCTGGCGCGAAGTGACGGCCGCGGCGCGCATCACGCGCGACATGTTGCGGGACCTGGGCCTCGAGTCCTTCGTGAAGACTTCCGGCGGCAAGGGGCTGCATGTGATGGTGCCGCTCGCGGTGAAGCACGACTGGGACGAGGTCAAGGAATTCTCGTCCAGCGTCGCCGAGGCGCTGGTCGCCGCCGGCCCGCGGCTGTTCACGGCGAAAATGGCGAAGAGCGAACGCTCCCGCAAGATATTCATCGACTACCTGCGCAATGGTCCCGGCGCGACCACGGTGGCGGCGTACTCGGTGCGCGCGCGCAAGGGCGCTCCGGTCTCCACGCCGCTGCATTGGGACGAGGTCGGCGGCCGGCTCAAGCCCACGTCGTTCCACGCGGGCAACGTCGCGCGGCGCCTCGAGGGATTGCATTCCGACCCGTGGAAGACGTTCCGCCGCACTTCGCAAACGCTCACCGCCGCGATGAAACGCAAACTTGGAATCGCCCCATGATCGAACGCGAAGCCCACATTCCCACGCCCGAGCCGCCGCAGCCCCCCCAGCCCGGAGAGCCGCCGCCCACGCCGCCCGTCAATCCCCGCCCGATCGACGATCCCAAGCCGCCGAAGCAGGTGCCGCCCATCAGCGATCCGCCTCCCGACGAGAAGCCGAACCCTCGACGCTACCGAAAGGCGGTGCCAGGCACGACTTTTCCGCCAGATGAAAAGTCGTACCTGACACCACTTTTCATTTCGGGCCCACCATTTCCTCGGGCTTCACCCACTCGTCGTATTGCTGCGCGGTGACGTGGCCGAGGGCGAGCGCTGCTTCGCGCAGCGTGGTGCCTTCCTTGTGCGCCTTCTTCGCGATCGCCGCCGCCTTGTCGTAGCCGACGCGCGGCGCGAGCGCGGTCACCAGCATGAGCGAGCGTTGCAGCAGCGCGGTGATGCGCTCGTGGTTGGGTTCGATGCCGCGCGCGCAGTGCTCCTCGAAGCTCGCCATGGCGTCGCGCAGCAGGCGAACGCTCTGCAGGAACGCGTTGGCGATGAGCGGCTTGAACACGTTCAGCTCGAGATGCCCCTGCGCGCCGCCGAAGTTCACGGCGACGTCGTTGCCCATCACCTGGCAAGCCGCCATGGTGAGAGCCTCGCATTGCGTGGGATTCACCTTGCCGGGCATGATCGAGCTGCCGGGCTCGTTCTCGGGAATCGAGATCTCGCCGATGCCGCAACGCGGGCCGCTCGCGAGAAGGCGCACGTCGTTGGCGATCTTCATGAGCGACGCGGCGAGCCCCTTCAGCGTGCCATGCGCATGCACCATCGCATCGTGGGTCGCGAGCGCCTCGAACTTGTTGGGCGCGGTCACGAAGGCGGAGCCCGTGAGGCGCGCGATCTCGTCCGCCGCGAGCTCACCGAAACGCGGGTGGGTATTGAGGCCGGTACCCACGGCGGTGCCGCCGAGCGCCAGTTCCTTCAGGTGCGGGAGCGCGTCCCGGAGGTGGCGCTCGGCATGATCGAGCTGTGCCACGTAGCCGGAGAATTCCTGCCCGAGCGTGAGCGGCGTGGCGTCCTGCAGGTGGGTGCGGCCGATCTTCACGATGCCATCGAAAGCCGCCTTCTTCGCCGAGAGCGTGGCGCGCAAGGTGGCGAGCGCGGGCAGGAGCCCGCGCTCGATCGCCACCACCGCGGCGACGTGCATCGCCGTGGGAAACACGTCGTTGGAGCTCTGGCCGCGATTCACGTCGTCGTTGGGATGGATCGAGCGCCCTTCCCCACGAGCGCCGCCGAGGATTTCGCTCGCGCGGTTGGCGAGCACCTCGTTCATGTTCATGTTGGTCTGGGTCCCCGATCCCGTCTGCCAGACCACCAGGGGAAATTCGCCCGCCCACTTGCCGGCGAGAACTTCGTCGGCGGCCGCTGAGATGGCCCGGGCCTTTTCGGCTGTTAGCTCTCCCAGGGCGAGGTTCACCGTGGCGCACGCGCGCTTCACCCAGGCCAGGGCCTGGATGATCTCCGCGGGCATGCGCTCCACGGAAATGCGGAAATTCTCCCGGGAGCGCTGTGTTTGCGCGCCCCAAAGGTGCTCCACGGGCACTTCGATGGGGCCGAAGGTGTCTTTCTCGATGCGCGTCGCCGTCATGAGTCCCCCGATGCAAGCCGTTGGTTCGATTTTCCCGTAAAGTCGCCGTTCAACAAAACGAAAGGAAACGCGCAAATGAAGAGAGTCGCGATCGTCGCCATCATCCTGGCGGCCACCGCCTTCACCGTGCGGGCGCAGCAGCAGGTAAAGCCCGAGAACCAGATCAAGTATCGCAAGGCGGCCTACACGCTGATGAACCTGAACTACTCGAGCCTCGCCGCCATGGCCGAAGACAAGAAACCCTTCGACAAGGACGAGGCGGCGCGCAACGCCGAGTTCGTGGCGCTGCTGTCGACGGTGCCGAAGAACTATTTCGGCGAGGGCACCGACAAGGATACCAAGGCGAAGCCCGAGATCTGGACGCATCGCGCCGACTTCGACGCGAAGATGGACAAGATGGTGGGCGAGGCGGCGAAGATGCCCGCGGTAGTGCGCTCCGGGGACATGGCCGCTTTCAAGAAAGAGGTCGGCGACCTGGGTGCGGCTTGCAAGGCGTGCCACGACGACTTCCGCGCCAAGTGAGCTTCACGTCCGGCCGAATCCGGGTCTGGGACCTCCCGACCCGGATTTTCCATTGGGCCCTCGCGCTACTTGTGATCTTCTCGTTCACGACAGGCAAGGTGGGCGGCGGCTGGATGCAGTGGCACCTGAAGAGCGGCTACGCGATTCTCGCCCTTCTCGTCTTTCGAGTGGCATGGGGATTCGCGGGCAGCCACAGCGCCCGCTTCGCGGCTTTCCTGCGCGGCCCGCGCGCCGCGATCGGCTATGCCCGCGGGATCCTCGGCGGCGGCCACCCGTTCACCACGGGCCACAACCCCCTGGGCGGATGGATGGTGATGTTCATGCTGGCGATCCTCATCCTGCAGGCCTCGACCGGGCTCTTCGCCGATGACGAGATCGCGACGCAGGGCCCGCTGGCCGCCGGCGTTTCCAATGCCTTCGTCGAGCGCATGACCATGATCCACAAGTACAACGAATGGGCGATCGTGGCCGCCGTGGCGCTGCACGTGACCGCGGTGGCGGCTTACCAATGGGGCCTCAAGGTCGATCTCCTCGGGCCCATGGTGCGCGGGTGGAAGACGGCCCCGCCCGGGCTCGCGCAGGTCGAGCCGGCGCGCGCCTCGAGCCTCCTCGCCGTGGTGATCGCCGCGGCGGCCGCGGCGCTCGTCTACTGGCTCGTGGTGGTGTATCCAAGACCATGAACGCGCTCCCGCCCGATCGCTACACGCCGGCCGCGGTGGGGTTGCACTGGATCCTCGCGCTTCTCATCATCTTCAACCTCGCGTTCGGCCTGTACACGGTGGATCTTCCGCTCTCGCCGCAGAAGCTCAAGCTTTTCTCGTACCACAAGTGGGTGGGGATCACCGTGCTGCTGCTCTCGGCGGCGCGCCTTTTCTGGCGCGCGACCCATGAGGCTCCGCCGCTTCCGGATACGATGAAGCCGTGGGAGAAGCAAGTCGCGCACCTCTCCCACGGGCTGCTCTACATCCTCTTCTTCGCCGCGCCGATCACCGGGTGGCTGTTCAGCTCCGCCGCGGGGTTCCAGACGGTGTATCTTGGCGTCCTGCCGATTCCCGACCTCATCTCCAAGGACAAGGAGGTGGCCGACGTCCTGAGGCTCATGCACCACTGGATCAACTACGCGATGGCCGCCGTCATCGTCGTGCACATCGCCGCCGCCCTCAAGCACCACTTCCTGGATCGCGACGACGTCCTCGTCCGCATGCTGCCATTTCTCGCTCGGAGACCCTCGTGAAAGACGTGAACCTTCGTGCCCTTCGGGTTGCCATGCTTTTCGCCGTCGCGGCCGGCATGACGATCGCGCAGGCGCAGCAGAAGATCGTCCCGGCGAAGAGCCAGATCCGCTTCGTGACGAAGCAGATGAACGTGCCCGTCGAAGGGCAGTTCAAGAAATTCGACGGGTCCGTGACGTTCGACCCCGCCAGGCCCGAGGCGACCCAGGCCGAGTTCGAGGTGGACCTCGCGTCCATCGACCTCGGCAACGCCGAGGGCGAGACGGAAGCCAGGCGCAAGGTCTGGCTCAACGTCGAGGGCTTTCCCAAGGCGAAATTCGTCGCCTCCTCGGTGAAAGCGCTGGGCGGCGGCAAATTCGAGGCGCGCGGTCCGCTCACCATCAAGGGCGTGAGCCAGGATGTCGTCGCGCCCTTCGCCATGACCGAGGCGGGCGGCATGCGCACCGTCGACGGCCAGTTCACGATGAAACGGCTGCAGTACAGGATCGGCGAGGGTCCCTGGGCGGACACCGACACGGTGGCCGACGAGGTCCTCGTGCGCTTCCGCTTCACCCTTCCCACCAAGTAACAGGAGTCGCCATGAAACGCATCGCCTTCGCGTCGGCCTTCGCCGCGCTCGCCACCGCCCTCACCTCCTCCGCGCAGATGCAGACCTATACCATCGACCCGCAGCACACTCGGCCGACCTACGAGGTGATGCACCTCGGCTACTCGATGCAGCGCGGGCGCTTCAACAAGACGAGCGGCAAGATCACGCTCGACACCGCGGCGAAGAAGGGCAGCGCCGACGTCACCATCGACGCTGCCTCCATCGACAGCGGCGTGCCGAAGCTGGACGAGCACCTGAAGAGCGAGGATTTCTTCAACGTCGCGAAGAACCCGCAGATCACGTTCAAGTCGAACAACTTCACGTTCGACGGCGACAAGGTGAAGAGCGCGACCGGCGATCTCACCATGAACGGGGTCACCCGTCCGGTGACGCTCACCGCCAACCTCTTCCAGTGCGCGCCGCATCCGATGAACAAGAAGCCGCAATGCGGCGGCGATTTCACGACTACCGTGAAACGCAGCGACTTCGGAATCAAGTATGGGATCCCCGCCGTCGGAGACGAAGTGACGTTGCGAATCCCGGTCGAATCGATCAAGGACTAGCCGACGGGATGCTGGCGGCGCACTTCTCGCGATTTCGCGCGGCCGACCCGCGGCGGCTGCACTTCGCCGCGCACAGCCACCATCCCTGGCCCGACGCAACGGAGCCCGCGCACGCCCGGGCCTGGGCCGATGCCGCGGCACTCGCCGACCGCAAGTGGGACAAGGTCTTCGACGAGGTGGTCCCGAAAGCGCAGGCACACGTCGCACGGCTGCTGTCGCTTTCGGATCCGCGCCAGGTCGCGTTCGCGCCCAATACGCACGAATTCGTCGCGCGCATCTACTCGTGCTTCGACGCCGACAAACCGCTTCGCGTGCTGACGAGCGCCCACGAGTTCCACAGCTTCCGGCGCCAGACGCGCCGCCTGCAGGAAAGCGGGCGCCTCGTGGTGGAGGAAATCCCGGTTGAGCCGTGGGAGACCTTCGATGCACGCTTCGCCGCGGCGGCGCGCGGCGCGAAGTGGGACCTGATCTGGCTCTCGCACGTGTTCTTCGACTCGGGCTTCGTGGTGCGCGACCTCGAGGCGATCTGCGCGGCCGCTCCGGCCGAGGCCGTGGTCTGCATCGACGGCTACCACGCGTTCTGCGCGCTGCCGGTGGACTTGTCGCGCGTCCAAGCCCGTGCTTTCTACCTCGCGGGCGGCTACAAATACGCGATGTCGGGCGAGGGCGCGTGCTTCCTCGCGATACCCCCCGGAAACACGCTGCGCCCGGCGGACACCGGGTGGTTCGCGTCGTTCGACACGCTCAGCTCCGCACCGGGCGCCGCCGTGCCCTATGCAAAGGACGCATTCCGCTTCTGGGGCGCCACGTTCGATCCCTCGGGCCTTTACCGTTTCAACGCGGCGATGGACTGGCTCGCCTCCACCGGCGCCACCATCGGGGACGTGCACGTGCACTCGATGCGCCTGCAGAAGCATTTCCTCGACGGGCTGCTGCGCCTGGGCGTCGCCGGTCTCGCGCCGCATCATTTGGTACCGCCCGCCGGCGCGCCGCGCGGCAACTTCCTGGCGTTCGACGTGGATGGCGCGCAGGACGCGCACCGGCGCATCGCGGCGCAGAATGTCATCATCGACCGCCGCGACCGGCGGCTGCGCTTCGGATTCGGGGTTTACCATGAGGAGTCCGACGTCGAGAAGCTGTTGGCCGCTGTCGCTCGAGCGTTGAAATGAGTACAGCGGTTGAAGCACAGAGACCGCAGTGACCCCATAGAAGATCACAGAGAAAATCAAATGAATCGAAGTGCGTCATCCCATCCATCGTCACCCATGAAACGTTCCTCCGTGTCTCCTCTGCGGTCATTGTGGTCTCTGGGGTTCATGGCTGTTGGTGTGGTCTTCTCGATCGGCGTGCAAGCGCAGCCGTATCCAAACAAGCCGATCCGCTTCGTCGTCCCGTACCCCGCCGGTGGTCCTCTCGACACCGTGGCCCGCCTGCTGGGGCAGAAGGTCTCGGAAAGCGCCAAGCAGCCGGTGATCGTGGACAACAAGCCCGGCGCGGGAGGAAACATCGGCGCCGATGCGGTCGCGAAGGCGCCCGCCGACGGCTACACGATCCTGATGGGCGCGGTCGCGACGCACGCGATCAACCCCACGCTCTACGCGAGCATGCCCTACGACGCCATGAAGGACTTCACGCCGGTGACGCAAGTGGCCTCGACGCCGAACGTGCTCGTCGTGAATCCCGCGGTGCCCGCGTCGAGCGTGCGTGAGTTCATCGCCTATGCGAAGGCAAATCCCGGCAAGCTCAACTTCGGCTCCGGCAGCACCGGGAGCGCGGGGCATCTCGCCGGCGAGCTCTTCAAGACCATGGCGGACGTAGACATGGTCCACGTCCCCTACAAGGGCGCGGCGCCGGCGATGACCGACCTCATCGGCGGGCAGATACAGCTCATGTTCGACAATCTTGCTTCCTCGCTCGCGCAAGTGCGCGCCGGCAAGGTGAAGGCGCTCGCGGTCACCACCGCGAAGCGCTCGGTGCTCGCGCCGGACCTTCCGACCATCGCCGAATCGGGACTGCCGGGCTTCGACATCAGCACGTGGTTCGGCGTCTTCGTCCCGGCGGGAACGCCGCGCGACGTGGTCGAGCGCCTGCACATGGAATTCACGAAGGCGCTCGCGATGCCCGACATCCGCGAGAGGATGCTGGTCCTGGGCGCCGAGCCCGCGGCGAGCCGGCCCGAGGAGTTCGCCGCCTACATCCGCGCGGAGGCCGACAAGTACGCGCGCGTGATCAAGGCCTCCGGGGCGAAGGCGGACTGATGGTCAAGCGCATCGCGTGGATCTTCGCGATCGCGGGCGGCGTGATCTTCGCCGCTCTGACCGCCGTGCTCGTTTCCGGCGAGTCGCACGTGCGCATCCCGGCGATCGGGGCGATCGTGACGTTCGCCGCGATCATCCTCTCGTACCTGGGCGGCATCGAAGGCGGCCTCGCGCTCCACGACCAGGTGGGCACCGAGAAGACGCGCGCGGTCTCGCTATGCCTGAGCACGATCCCGTCGCTGGCGGCGTGGGGCGTGCTGTGGCTCCAGTCCCCGCAGCAACAGATCGGCGCCTCGATCGCGCTCTTCGTCCTGGTGTGGAGCGCTGACCTCTGGCTCGCTCACCAGGGGCTTATTCCGCCGTGGTTCGTGGACATGCGCACCGCGATCACCGCCCTCGTCTGCCTCATCCTCGGGCTCGCCTACTGGCTTCTCTGACACCGCTAAGGTTAGCGCTTCCGGGATTTCCCGCCGGTCGCAACGTGGCGCTTCAGCCATGCGAAGAACTCGTTGTACCAGAGGCGTGAATTCTGCGGCTTGAGGATCCAGTGGTTCTCATCGGGGAAGAACACGAGGCGCGACGGCACGCCCTTCGACTTGAGCGTGTTGTAGTAGGCGAGGCCCTGCGAATCCGGCACGCGGTAGTCGAGCAACCCGTGGATCACCAGGGTCGGCGTCTTCATGCGCTTGGCGCGCGCGCGCGGATTCTGCCCGTCGACCTTCGCCGGCTTGTCCCAGTAATACGCGCCCAGCTCCTTCGGATGCCAGTAGTACGCGTCGTCGGCGAACATCGACACCCAGTCGAAGCACCCGGCATGGCACACGTAGGCCTTGTAGCGATCGGTATGGCCGTTCATCCACGCGACCATGTAACCGCCGTAGCTTCCGCCCGCGGCCACCAGGCGCTCGCGGTCGATATAGCCTTGGCGCAGCATGAAGTCGGTACCCGCCTCGACGTCGGCCAGCTCGCGCTTGCCCCACTCGCCGTCGATGGACTCGAGGAACTTCTGGCCGAACGACGAGCTGCCGTGATAATTCACGCATACCACCACGTAGCCTTGCGCCGCGAACACGTGGTTGTTCCAGCGGAAGTGGAAATTGTCGCCCCACGTCGAGTGCGGGCCGCCGTGGATGTTGTGAAGCAGCGGCCACTTCTTCTTCGGATCGAAGTCCGGGGGATACACCACCCAAATGTGCACGGGCTCCCGATTCCAGCCCTGGATCGTGAACTCGCGGATCGCGCCGGTCTTCACGCCGTCGAGCACCTTGGCGTTGAGGCGGTCGATGCGCCGCTCGGGCATGCCCGGCGCGCTCCAGAAGACCGCCGGCGGCGTGCTCATGTCGTTGCGCACGAATACCATCGCGTCGCCGGCCACGTCGAAATCGCTCACCACGCCGCCCCGCGCCGCCACTTCCGGCGTGCGCTTGCCGATCTCTAGGCGGAAAAGATGCTGGCGCGCGTTGTCTTCGGCGATGAAATGCACGGCGCTCGAGTCGCCCGACCAGACGAGCGGCGGATGCAGGCTGCGGTCCCAGCGCGCGCTCGCCACCTGGAGCCCGCCGTTCGCGCGGTCGATCAGCGCGAGGCGCTGCGTGTCCACCGGGCTCTTCTTCAGGTTCTGCGTAATGAGCGCGATCCAGCGCCCGTCGGGCGAGTAGCGCGGCGTCTCGTGGTTCAACGGGGAGCGCGAAGTGAGGGTGCGGAACCGCTTGGTGCGCAGGTCGAGCGCGACCAATTGGTATTCGTGGTCGAAGCGCTTGTCCTCCGCGGGATCGAAGGAGAAGACGATCTCGCGGCCGTCGGGCGCGATGTCGAAGTGATGCGCGGTCGGGTCGGCGCGCGCGATCTCGTAACGGGTGCCGGCGAACAGATCGTGCGTGGCGCCCGTCTCCACGTCCACCGTGAAAAGATGCGGCACGCGGCCGTCGGAGAGCCAGTGGTCCCACCAGCGATAGGCGGAATGCTCGACCACGTGGGCCTTCACCTTGTCGTCCTTCCACGCTTTGTAGCGCTTCGCCAGGTTCTTCAGGCCCTTCTCCTCGGGCCACACCCACGAGAGGAAGGCGATGCGCTTCGAATCGGGAAACCACTTGACGGCGAAGGCGCCCGTGGCGATGTCGGTGAGCTGGCGCGCCTCGCCGCCGTCCGGCGCGATGAGGTAGACCTGCGATTCCTCGTCGGCCTTCTCGGCGGGAGCTTCGGCGCGCGCGATCGGGCGCTTGGCCACGAACGCGATCCATTGGCCGTCGGGCGACCACCTCGGCTCGCCGTCCTTCTCGCCCGCGCTGGTGAGCCGGCGCGGCTCGCCGCCGAACGCCGAATAAAGCCACAGGCTCGAGCGGCCCTTGTTCTCCTCCATGTCGAAGGAAGTCACCGAGACGCATGCCTGGGCGCCGTCGGGCGAGAGCGCCGGCTGCGCGGGACGTTCGAGTTTCCACAGGTGCTCGACGCTGAGGCGGCTCATGCTTCTTCTCCACAAAAAAGGAAAGGCGCCCCCGAACGCCAGGCGCCTGAATTGCGGACGCGATTGTAACGCTAACCCGCAACGAGCGTCCCGCGCGCGTGGCATCATGGTTGCGCACCCGAAGCACGGAGGCGGAACCATGAAACGACTGCCGTCGATCCTCTTCGCGCTCGCCGGCCTGGCCGGCACCGCGGCGAGCGCCCAATCCCCGCCCTCGGTCGAGGTTCGCTTCGACAATCCGAAGCGCTTCACCGACTTTCGCGTCGACCGATGGCGCAACGCGCGGCAGACGCAGGCCCTCGCCGACGAGCTGCGCCGCTGGATCGAATACGAGGCGCCTCGCCACCTGCCCGCGGGCTCGAAGCTGACGGTCACCATCACCGACGTGGATATGGCCGGAGAGTTCGAGCCCTGGCAGCGTGCGGATGCCATGGACATTCGCGTGGTTCGCGAGATCTATCCATCGCGCGTGAGCCTCGCGTTCAGACTGGCCGACGACACGGGCAAGGTCATCGCGGAGGGCGAGCGCAAGCTGGTGAGCGCCTTTCTCTTCAGCGGCTCGCTGGGCGGCGGCGACGGGCCGTTGCGCTACGAGAAGAGGCTCGTCGCCGATTGGCTGTCGCGCGAATTCGGTGTCTCACGCGGTGCCTCCCGGCATGCGGACCGCTAGAATGGGAGCAGCCGGAGACCCGCCATGAAACCCAACGACATGAAGCCCACGTTCAAGTGGGATGACCCGCTGCTCCTCGAAGACCAGCTGACCGAGGAGGAGCGCATGGTGCGCGACAGCGCGCGCGCCTACGCCCAGGGCGAGCTCCTGCCGCGCATCGTCGAGGCCAACCGCCACGAGAAATTCGATCGCAGGATCATCAACGAGATGGGCGCCCTCGGCTTCATGGGCCCCACCATCGAGGGCTACGGCTGCGCGGGCGTGAACCACGTGTCCTACGGGCTGATCGCGCGCGAGATCGAGCGCGTCGATTCCGCGTATCGCTCGACCATGAGCGTGCAGTCGTCATTGGTGATGCATCCGATCCACGCGTACGGTTCCGAGGAGCAGAGGAAACGCTGGCTGCCGGGCCTGGCGTCGGGCGAGCTGGTGGGCTGCTTCGGGCTGACCGAGCCCAATCACGGCTCCGACCCCAACGGCATGGAGACGCGCGCGCGCAGGGCCGGCGCCGGCGTGAAGGTGAGCGGCGCCAAGATGTGGATCACCAACGCCCCGATCGCCGACGTCTTCGTGGTGTGGGCGAAGGACGACGAGGGCGAGATCCGCGGCTACCTGCTGGAGAAGGGAATGAAGGGCCTGAAGGCCCCGAAGATCGAGGGGAAGTTCAGCTTGCGCGCCTCGGTGACCGGCGAGATCGTGATGGACGAGGTGCTCGTGCCGGAGGGCAACTTGCTCCCCAACGTGAAGGGGCTGAAAGGCCCGTTCGGCTGCCTCACCAAGGCGCGCTACGGCATCTCATGGGGCGCGATGGGCGCGGCGGAAGCCTGCTGGCACGCGGCGCGCCAGTACACGATGGATCGCAAGCAGTTCGGCAAGCCGCTCGCCGCCAACCAGCTGGTGCAGAAGAAGCTCGCCGACATGCAGACCGAGATCACGCTCGCGCTGCAGGCGTCGTTGCGCATCGGGCGGCTGATGGATGAAGGGCGCGCGACACCGGAGATGGTTTCGCTCGCCAAGCGCAACGCGTGCGGCAAGGCGCTCGACATCGCGCGCGTGGCGCGCGACATGCACGGCGGCAACGGTGTCTCCGACGAGTACCACGTGATCCGCCACGCCATGAATCTCGAGGCGGTCAACACCTACGAGGGCACCCACGACATCCACGCCCTCATTCTGGGCCGCGCCCAGACCGGCCTCTCGGCCTTCTAAGCCATCCGGGTTGGCGCCATCCATCGAGCTCGGGATGAAGCTCGAGCCGGCGCGATCGTTCCTGGAAGGGTGAGGGAGCTCGTTGCAACCCATAACACTCGAACTGGCGGCACCTTCTTTCTATCGACCGGCAGTCATGCGCGCCTCTCGAGCTTCATCCCAAGAGCTCGATGGTCGATAGTAAAGAAGACGCCGCCAGTTCGAGTGCCGGGTCGAGCTTCATCCCCACTTCGAATGAGGCGATAGCCAAAAAAAGGTTTGCCGGTCAGTGAATCTCTTCGCTCGGGAGGATTTCGGGCGTGATCGAGAAGGTCTCGACGCCCTCTTCGCGCAGCTCCTCGGCCTCGTCCGGAGTGACCACGCCGCGGATATTGCGCGCGTCTTCTTCCTGGTAGTGGATGCGGCGCGCGATTTCGGCGAACTTGCGGCCGACATCCTCGGTGCTCGCGAGGATGAGCTTGCGCAGCGCGACGATGGTTTCGCGGCGTAACGCTTCGGGGACCACCGGCGCCGCGGCGGGCTGCGTGCCCGATGTGTGCACATGTGGCGCCGAGGGAAGCTTGCGCACTTCCGGAGTCGCGCACGTGGGGCATTGAAGCTGGCCCGACCCGACCTGCTTGTCGAAGGCTTCGACCGAGGCGAACCAGCCCTCGAAGAAGTGTCCCTGGCCGCAGGTGAGCTGATAGACGATCATGGTGTCGAGATGAGGGCTGAAAGGAAGCTTTTCAACTATGCGCCGAAACGCTCCCTCAGGACGTTCTTCTGCACCTTGCCCATGGCGTTCCTCGGCAGGTCGGCGACGAAATGGACGCGCTTCGGGATCTTGAAGCCGGCGAGCTTCGCCTTCAGCGCGGCGATGATCTCGGCCTCCGTCGGTGCCGCGTTCGCCGCCCTCGGAATGACGATCGCGGTCACCGTCTCGCCGAAGTCCGGGTGCGGCACGCCCACCACAGCCGACTCGCGCACGCCCTCCAGCTCGTCCAGCGCGAGCTCGATCTCCTTCGGGTAGACGTTGTAGCCACCGGTGATGATGAGGTCCTTGGAGCGCCCGACGATGCTGAGGTAGCCGTCCGTCGAGACGCTCCCTATGTCCCCGGTGCGGAAGAATCCGTCGGAAGTGAATTCTTCGCGATTCCTGCCGGGCATGCGCCAATACCCCTGGAACACGTTCGCGCCCCTTACCTGCACGTGGCCGATGACGCCCGCCGCGCACGGCGCATCGTCGTCATCGCGGATGCGCACCACGGTTCCGGGCAGCGCCGGGCCCACCGATCCGGCGCGCCGCTCGCCTTCGAGCGGATTCGAGGTGAGCATGCCGGTTTCGGTCATGCCGTAGCGCTCGAGGATGCGCTGGCCGGTGCGCTCCTCGAACTCCACATGGGTCTCGGCGAGGAGCGGCGCCGAGCCCGATATGAAAAGCCGCATGCGGGCGCAGGCCTTGCGGTTAAGCCTCGCCTCGGCGAGAAGGCGCGTATAGAACGTCGGCACGCCCATGAAGACGGTGGAGGTGGCGAACTCCGCGAGCGCGCGGCGCGCATTGAACTTTGCATGAAAGCGCATCGAGCTGCCGTTGGCGAGCACGCAGTGGCAGGCGACGAAGAGCCCGTGCACGTGGAAGAGCGGCAGCATGTGGATGAGAATGTCTTCGGGCTGGAAGCCCCAGGCCTCGTGAAGCACCAGGGCGTTCGAGGCGAGGTTCCCGTGCGTGAGCATCGCGCCCTTCGATCGGCCGGTGGTCCCCGACGTGTAGAGGATCGCCGCGAGGTCGCCGCCGTCGCGCGCCACCGTCGTGAACCGGTTCGAAGCATCGAGCGCGGCATCGACCAGCGTGCCGGCACCGTGCTCGTCGAGCGAGAACACGTGGCGAACGCCGAGCCTCGCCGCGAGCGGCTTCAGCCACGCCATCGAGCGCGGCTGCGCCACCACCGCGCCCGGCTTGGCGTCCTCGAGGAAGTAGCCGATCTCGCCTTCCTGGTAGGCGCTATTGAGCGGGAGGTAGACCAGCCCCGCGCGCAGGCACGCGAGATAGAGGAGGAGCGCTTCGGGCGACTTCTCCACCTGCACCGCGACCCGGTCGCCGGGCTCCAGGCCCGATGCCGCGAGAAGCGAGGCGTAGCGCGCGGCTCCCGCCTCAGCCTCGCCGTAGGAAAGCGTCGCGCCGGAGTCGAGAAACAGGAGAGGCTTGCCGCGATCGGCGGGAAAGCGCGCTTCGAAGAGCGCGTACAGATTCTGGCTCATGGAGTTCCCGGAACGAATCCGAGCTTCAGTTCCTCGTCGGCGACACCGGACGCACTGTACTCCCCGAAGGCCGCGGTCTCGTCGGGACTTTCTCCCAGGATCGCGGCCACGGCGGCGCCGGGAAGCACCTGGATCTGCGCGCCGTGGACGCTCGCCACCCGTTGCGCGGGTGCCGCGAGCGCCACGTAGACGCCGCCGCCTGCCTTGCCGAGGATCGTGAGGCCGACGCGCGCTCCCTTCGACGCCAGCACCGCCAGCGCATACCCCATGTCGACGATGTATTCGGTGAGCACGATCCTCTCGTCGTCGAAGCGTGCGGCGTGCGCGGCGCAGTCGAGGAAGACCTCGAAGCGCGCGGGCGGCGCATCGGTGGCGCGCCATACGGTCTCGGCGAAACGCCACGCACGCTCGGCGCCGAGGGGTTGCTTGCCGACGATGCCGGCGAAGTCTTCCTGCCCGCCGTCGCGCTTGCCGGTGCCGGTCACGAACCCCTGGCTCTCGCGAGCTTCGTAACCGTCCGCGTAGATCTTCTCCAGGTCCCGGCGCCGCAGCGCTTCGAGCGGCGCCTCGGCGGCGCGCCTCTCCAGGCGAGCCGCGAGCGCTTCGTGGCGCATGCGCAGTGCCACGGCCGCATTGCCGCGCGGCGCCAGTGCCTCGCGCAGCCACGGCGCGAGATCGGCGCCGTCCTTCCACACGCGGTTCGCAGCGCTCGCCTTCGCGCGCGCCGCCGGCGAGAGCGAGGCGTCGGCCATGGCGCGGAAGGCTTCGTCCAGCACGTTCACGCCGGCGGCCGTGGCGATGATCGACGGGCCCGACATCGCCATCTGAGTCGACTCGCTGAAGAGCCGCTGCGGCGCGAGGTGCGCGAGCATGCTGCTGCCGCCATAGCAGTTCCTGCCGAGGACCGCCGCGATCGAAGCGCCCGAGAGCGCCGCCTCGAGCCCGGCGCGGTAAAGCGCACGGAACGCACCCAGCGCCTCCAGGCCTTCCGAAACCTTCGCGCCCGCGGAATCGAGGAAAAGGACGAGGCCGGAGCGCTCGCCCGCCACGATCTTGAATAGCGCGGCGAGGCGCTGCGATTCGAGCGCGCCCAGGGAGCCGCTCGCCATCCGGTTCTCGACGAGCCCCGCATGCAGCGCGCGCCCTTCGAAAGTACCGCGTGCAATCGTGAGGTTGCCGCTCGGCGGCGCGATCGGTTCGAGCGCGAGAGCGGCGCGCAGCGCCTCCAGGATCGGCGATGCCGCGAGTGCCCTCACAGAAACTCGGCGAGCAGCGCGATCGGGTGTCGCGCCACGCGCCCGGTGCCGTCGGCGATCTGCTGGCGGCAGCTGGTGCCCGCCGCCGCGATGTGTGCGGTCGCCGGGGCGGCGCGCACGGCCGGGAGCAATGCGAGCTCGCCCATCTTCATCGAGACATCGTAATGGCCCTTCTCGTGGCCGAAGGCGCCCGCCATGCCGCAGCAGCTCGACTCGATCGGGGTGACGTCGGCGCCCGGTATCGTGCGCAGGAGATCGAGCGTCGCCTCGAAGGTGTCGAAGGCCTTCTGGTGGCAATGTCCGTGCACGCGAATGGCGCTCGCGGCGCCCGCCTTCCACGGTGCGGCAATGCGCCCGGAGCGAATCTCCGCGGCGAGGTACTCGTCGGCGAGCTGCGCCTTGGCGAGGAGCGCCGCGAGCGCATCGCCGGGAAACATCGCGGCGTACTCGTCGCGAAAGGTGAAGAGGCACGAGGGCTCGAGCCCCACCACCGCGGTTCCCGCCTCGAGGTGCGGCTTCAGCGCCTGCATCGTGCGCCGGGCCTCGACGCGCGCCTCGCCCATCATGCCGGCGGCGAGATAGGTGCGCCCGCAGCACAGCGGCCGGCCTCGATCGCCGACCGGCACGACAACCTCGTGGCCGGTCGCTTCGAGGACCTTCAACGCCGCCCCGAGATTTTCGGGCTCGAGCCAATTGTTGAAAGTATCCGCGAACAACACGATGCGGCTTCTTGCGTCCCGCGCCTCGCGCCTCGCGCCTTGCGTCGACGTCCACGCGCGCTTGAACACCGGCAGCGGCCTGCGCCGATCGAAGCCGAGCGCTTCGATCGCGGCGCCCGCCCCGGGCAAGCGCGTCGCAAGGCTCGCCAGCGGTTGCAGCCGCGCCGCCCACTTCGCGTAGCGCGGAAGGTGCGCGATCAGCTTGTCGCGCGTGGTGTATCCATGGCGGCGCTTGTAGTGCGAGAGAAACTCGACCTTCATGCGCGCCATGTCGACGCCGGTCGGGCACTCGCGCCTGCATCCCTTGCACGAGACGCAGAGGTCGAGCGCCTCCGACACCGCTTCCTCGGCTGCATCGTCGGAGCCCAACTGGTTCGAGAGCGCGAGCCTCAGCGTGTTGGCGCGGCCGCGCGTGAGGTCGCGCTCGTCGCCCGTGGCGCGGTAGCTCGGGCACATGGTCCCCGCGTCGAACTTGCGGCAGTGGCCATTGTTGTTGCACATCTCGACCGCGCCGGCCAGGCCCCCCCATGCGCTCCAGTCGAGGGTGGTCTTGGGCGCGGGCTGCCGGTACGCGGGCCCGAAGCGCAGGAGCGAGCGGTCGTCCTGCTTCGAGGGGTTCACGATCTTGCCGGGGTTCATGAGACCCTTCGGATCGAACCACGACTTGATCTCGGCCAGCGACGCGGTGAGGCGCGGTCCGAAGAAAGGCGCGATCCACTCGGAGCGCACCAGCCCGTCGCCATGCTCGCCCGAATAGGCGCCCTTGTAGCGGCGCACCAGCTCCGCCGCTTCCTCCGCGATCGCGCGCATGCGAATGGCGCCATCGCCTTTCATGTTGAGCACGGGGCGCACGTGCAGGCATCCGACCGAGGCGTGGGCGTACCAGGTGCCTTCGGTGCCGTGCTTGCGGAAGACTTCGGTGAGATGCGTCGTGTACTCGGCGAGGTGCTCGAGCGGCACCGCGCAGTCCTCGATGAAGGACACCGGCTTTCCGTCGCCCTTCATGGACATCATGATGTTGAGACCGGCCTTGCGCACGTCCCACAGCGACTTCTGCTGGCCTGCATCGAGCACGTCGACCACCGCATCGCCGAAACCGAGATCGCCCATGAGCTCCGCGAGGCGCTTCACGCCCTGCGCCTGCGCTTCGCGCTCGCCGCCCGCGAATTCCACCAGCAGGATCGCATCGGGCTCTCCCTTCACGAACTTGCGGATGGTGGGCGCGAAGGCGGGATTGGAGAGCGCGAGGTCGAGCATGGTGCGGTCGACGAGCTCCACCGCCGCCGGCCCCAGCTTCACGATGTGCTGCGCCGCGTCCATGGCATCGTAAAAACGCGGGAAATGCGCGACGCCGAGCGCCTTGTGCTTCGGCAGCTCGGCCAGGTCGAGATGGATCTTCTCGAACCACGCGAGGGTGCCCTCGGAGCCCACCAGGAGGTGGGCCAGGTTGGGCACGAGGCGCGAGGCACGAGGCGCAAGATGGCCCAGGTTATAGCCGGCGACGTTCCTCGATACCTTGGGGAAGCGAGCGGCGATCTCGTCTTTTTCCCGCGCGAAGAGCGCCGCGGCCCGATCCGCGATCTCGATGATGCGCGGATCCGTCGGCGAATCGTCGAACCGGCCTCTCACCCCGGTCGGCAGCCAGGCGTCGATGGCCGCGACGCGATCGACCATGTTGCCGTAGGCGAGCGAGCGCGAGCCGCACGAGTTGTTGCCCGCCATGCCACCGAGGGTCGCTTGCGCGGAGGTCGAGACGTCGATCGGATACCAGAGGCCGAGGGGGCGCAACTGAGCGTTCAACGAATCGAGCACCTTGCCCGGCTCGACCACGGCACGGCGCGCGGCCGCGTCGACTTCGAGCACTCGGTTCACGAACTTGCTGTCGTCGATCACCAGCGCCGCGCCCACGGTCTGCCCGCATTGCGAGGTGCCCGCGCCGCGCGGCAGGATCGCCACGCCGTCCTCGGCGGCGATCTGCATCGCGACGATCGATGCCTCGACGCTGCGCGGGATCACCACGCCGATCGGAAACACCTGGTAGATCGACGCATCCGTCGAGTAGCGCCCACGGCTCGCCGCGTCGAACAGCACCTCGCCGTCGACTTCGCGCGCGAGGCGCGTGAACAGCGCATGGCGGGGACTTTCCTCGCGCCGTGCGAAGCGCACGGGTTGCGGGGTCGCAGGGGTCATGGGGGCTTTTACCGGGGAGCGTGCCAAACGGGTCGCGGCTGCGGCATTATGGATGCAAAACCGGGCCCGGCCGCAACGACGCATACGGGCCTGTTATTACTCGCGAGGAGTCAATATGCCCGCCGGACGCCATTTCCTGCAGATCCCCGGTCCCACCAACGTGCCGGACCGCGTGCTGCGCGCGATCGACCATCCCACCATCGACCATCGCGGCCCCACGTTCCAGAAGCTCGGCAAGGAGGTGCTCGAAGGCATCAAGCGCATTTTCCAGACGCGCCATCCGGTGATCATCTATCCCGCCTCGGGCACCGGCGCATGGGAAGCGGCGCTGGTGAATACGCTCAGCGCCGGCGACAAGGTGCTGATGGTCGAGACCGGCCACTTCGCGTTGCTCTGGCACAAGATGGCGAAGAAGCTGAATCTCGACGTGGAGTTCATTCCCGGCGACTGGCGCCATGGCGCCGACCACGCCGCCATCGAGGCGCGCCTCGTCGCGGACAAGGGCCACACGATCAAGGCGGTCGCCGTCGTTCACAACGAGACTTCCACGGGCGCCACCACCCGCATCCCGCTGGTGAGGAAGGCTATCGACAACGCGAAGCACCCCGCCCTCCTCCTCGTCGACACCATTTCGTCGCTCGGCTCGATCGACTATCGCCACGACGAGTGGGGCGTGGACGTGACGGTGGGCGGCTCGCAGAAGGGCCTCATGCTTCCGCCGGGGCTTTCCTTCAACGCGATCTCCGAGAAGGCGCTCGCGGCCAGCAAGTCCGCGGGCCTCGCGCGCTCGTTCTGGGACTGGAGCGAGATGATCGGCGCCAACGCGACCGGATTCTTCCCGTACACGCCCGCGACCAACCTCCTCTATGGATTGCGGGAGGCCATCGCCATGCTCGAGGAAGAAGGCCTCGCCAATGTGTTCGCGCGCCACGACCGCCACGCCGAAGCCACGCGCCGCGCGGTGCGGGCGTGGGGCCTCGAGATCCTCTGCCAGGATCCCGCGGAGTACAGCTCTTCGCTCACCGCGGTGATGATGCCCGCCGGGCACGACGCCGACGCCTTCCGCAAGGGGGTGCTCGAACGCTTCGACATGTCGCTCGGCCAGGGCTTGTCCAAGCTTTCCGGCAAGATCTTCCGCATCGGCCATCTCGGCGACTTCAACGACCTTACGCTGATGGGCACGCTCGCGGGCGTGGAGATGGGGCTCGAGCTGGCCGCCGTTCCGATGAGGAAAGGCGGCGTGCTCGCCGCCATGGAGCATCTCGCGGCCGAGGCCCGCAAAGCGACGGGGGTCCGCCAGGCCGCCTGACACGATCCGGTTTCAACCGTCACCGCGTAGACGGCGATGGCCAGTCCATAACGAGAGGAGAATTTCGACATGACCTTTTCCCGCCGCCGCTTCATGCTTGCCGCCTCCGCAAACGTTGCGTTCACGCTGTGGGGAAACGTCGCGCGCGCCCAGGGCACGATGCTCAAGATCTCGCACCAGTTCCCGGGGAGCTCGGGTAGCGACGGAGACTTCCGCGACGTGCTCTGCCGCAAGTTCGCGGCGGAGATCGAGAAGCGGACCAGGGGCGCATTGAAGGCCCAGGTCTACGCGGGGTCCTCGCTCATGAAGACGAACGCACAATTCTCCGCGATGCGCAAGGGCGCGCTCGACCTGAGCTTCTATCCGCTGCCGTACGCGGGCGGCGAGGTGCAGGAAACGAACATCGGCCTCATGCCGGGCATCATCCCGTCCTACGAGCAGGCGGCGCAGTGGAAGGATGCAGAGGTGGGGCGGCTGCTGACGAAGATCCTCGAAGACAAGGGGATCGTGATGGTGAGCTGGATCTTCCAGGCGGGCGGGGCGGCGAGCCGCTCGCGTCCCCTCGTGGCGCCCGAGGACGCCAAGGGCATGAAGGTTCGCGGCGGCAGCCGCGAGATGGACATGGTGCTGAAGGACGCCGGCGCCTCCGTGCTGACGCTTCCCTCCAACGAGATCTACGCGGCGATGCAGACCGGCGCCATGGATGCGGCGCTCACCTCGTCCACGAGCCTCATCTCGTTTCGCCTCGAGGAGCTCGCCAAGCACCTCACCACGGGGCGCGGCAAGGCCTACTGGTTCATGTGCGAGCCGCTCATGATGTCCAAGCAGATCTTCGACGGTCTGCCCAAGGACCAGCGCGACGTGATCATGGCGGTGGGCGCGGAGATGGAGAAGTTCGGCACCGACGGCGCGAAGGCCGACGACCAGGCGGTCGCGGGCGTCTACCAGAAGGCCGGAGCCAAGGTCTACGACCTCGACGTGCCAACGCTCAAGAAATGGCAGGACATCGCGCGGCGCACCGCGTGGAAGGACTACGCCGAGAAGAGCGAGAGCTGCGCCAAGATCCTCAAGGCGGCCGAAAAGCTCCTTTGAGCCGCCTCGCGGAGGCGGGCCTCGAGCCGCAAGCCGGCCCCGAGATCGTTCCCGGGCCGCTCGCGCCCTTCGCGCGCGCGCTCGCCTTCGTGAACCTCTGGATCGTGCGCCTGGGCTCGCTCGCGCTCCTCGCGGCGGCGCTGATCCTCACCTACAGCGTAGTCTCGCGCTACTTCTTCAAGGCGACGACCGACTGGCAGGACGAGGCGGCGGTCTTCTGCATCGTCGGCGCGGTCTTCACGGCGAGCGCCTACGTCCAATCGTACCGCGGGCACATCGGCATCGAGCTCCTCGCGACATTCCTCTCGCCGCGCGCGAACCGCGTGCGTGCGATCGTCGTGGACATCGCCTCCTTCACGTTCTGCGCGTTCTTCGCGTGGAAGTCGTGGACGCTGTGGCACGAGGCGTACGTGGACAAGCAGACCACGACTTCGGCGTGGGGGCCGCCACTGTGGATTCCCTATGCGCTGATGGCGTTCGGCATCTCTCTGCTGGCACTGCAGATCGCATTGCAGGTCGGCGCGGCCCTGACGCGACGCGCAAAGCCATGAGCATCCTCACGCTCGGCCTGCTCTTCGGCGGCATCACCCTCGCCATGATGTTCACGGGAATGCCGATCTCCTTCGCCCTGGGGAGCGTCGCCGTGGTGTTCATGTACTTCTTCATGCCCGCGGCTTCCCTCGACACCATCACCCAGAACGTCTACGAGGAGATGGCGAGCATCACGCTCCTGTCGATCCCGCTCTTCATATTGAAAGGAGCCGCCATCGGGCGCTCGCGCGCCGGCCGCGATCTCTACGCGGCGCTGCATGCGTGGATGAGCCGCGTGCCCGGCGGGCTGGGCATCGCGAACGTGTTCGCGTGCGCGCTCTTTGCCGCCATGGCGGGCTCGAGCCCTGCCACCTGCTCGGCCATCGGGCAGGCCGGCATTCCCGAGATGCGCATGCGCGGCTACTCGCCGGGCTTCGCGGCCGGGATCATCGCCGCCGGCGGAACGCTCGGCATCCTGCTGCCGCCCTCGATCACGATGATCCTCTACTCGGTCGCGGCGGAGGTCTCGCTCGGACGCCTTTTCCTCGCCGGCATCGGCCCCGGGCTTGTGCTGGTCGCATTGTTCGCGGGCTATGCGGTGTGGCGGTTCCGCAAGGAATACCGCGCCGCGGACGCCACCTTTCGCGCGGGCGGCCTCAAGTCCGCGTACCTGAACGAGAACACGCTCACGCTGCGCCAGAAAGTCGAGATGCTGCCGCGAGTATTGCCGTTCGTGATCCTGCTGATCGGCGTCATGGTCGCACTCTACGGCGGCCTCGCCACGCCTTCGGAGACCGCCGGCCTCGGCGCCGTGCTCGCCCTCCTCCTCATCGCGAGCATCTACGCCATGTGGCGCCCGCGCGACCTGGCGCCCATCATGGCCGCCACGCTGCGCGAATCGACGATGCTGATGCTGATCATCGGCATGTCGCTCCTCTACTCGTACGTGATGAGCTACCTGCACCTCTCGCAGAGCGGCGCGCAATGGATCGTCGACATGCACCTGTCGAAGTGGCTGCTGCTCGCGGCGATCCTCGCCCTCGTCCTGGTCCTCGGCTTCTTCCTGCCGCCGGTGAGCATCATCCTCATGACCGCGCCGATCATCCTGCCGCCGCTCAAGGCTGCGGGTTTCGACCTCATCTGGTTCGGCATCCTCATGACGATCGTGATGGAGATGGGGCTCATCCACCCGCCGGTGGGCCTCAACATCTTCGTGATCCGCAACATCGCCCCCGATATCCCGCTGAAAGACGTGATCTGGGGCGTGATGCCGTTCGTGGGCCTCATGTTCTTCGCGATATTCGTGATCTGCCTCGCGCCGCAGATCGCGACATGGCTGCCGGACCTGGTGATGGGCGCAAAGTAGACTGGGTGCTTCATCGGAGACGCAACACCATGGCCGACATCGACATCACGCGCGTGCACAACCTGGGCCTCGCCGCGGCGCGCGCCGCCGCGGAGCGCATGGAAACGCAGCTCGGTCGCAAGTTCGACCTGAAGGGCGCCTGGACCGGCAACGTGCTCAACTTCGAGCGTCCCGGGGTTTCGGGGTCTCTCAGGATCACGGACCAGGACCTGCACCTGTCGGTCGCGCTCGGCTTCCTCCTGAAAGCGATGAAGGGCTCGATCGAGAAGGCCGTAGTGCACGAGCTCGATACGCTGTTTGCCGCCAAGGCGCCCTCTCCCGAGCCCGCCAAGGAAAAGCCCGCGGCTAAATCGAAAACGGGTTCTGCGCCGCGGAAAAAAGGCGGCTGAGGATCTCTTCCTCGCGGCGGCGCAACGTCGCGAGGAATTCGTCGGCGCCCTTCATGTCGCGGAAGGACGCGAAGCCCTCCTCGAGGAAATCCTGGAGCCCTCCCAAGCCCGCCATGTGCGCGGGCCTGCGCATGAGCGCCAGCATGCGCGACACCAGCGGTTTCCTCACCAGGGCATCGAGGCGCCTTCCCACGGCTTCGATGAGGTCGATCTGGTGGCGGCGCTCCCCGGGCGTCGAGCTCTCGCGATACGCCTTCGCGTAGGCCGCGTCGTCGATCGGGCCCTCGGGGAGCGCCGCGGCGAGGCGGTGGTCGAGGTCCTCGGAGAGCGCCTCGAGCTCGATGGCGAGGGCGGCGGTGTCGACCGCGCTCGCCGGCAGGATGCGCGACATCACCGGCACGATGCGCAGCATCTCCTGGTCGCGCGCGCTGAAGTCCTTGGGGCCGTAGATGTCGCCGAGGAAGAAGGCGGTCGCGGCGCGATAGCGCGGCTCGGCCGCGAGGTCCGCGTAGGTTCGCGCGAGCCTCTGCGACTGGAAGCGCTTCAGCTCCGTGAGGTGCGCCGGACGCTTCGATCCGGCGCCACGCAGCTCCTTCAGGCGGCGCAGATGGCGCGCGAGGTCTTTCGCGGAGTCCTTGCCGGGGGATTGTTTCTGCTGCGCGGCCATGGTGGATGCTATTCTTGCCTTGAATTCAAACGCTCGTTTGATTCATCTCGA
>WNFM01094220.1_pt1 | contig 46603 bp, 42 predicted proteins | sample 5400271 | NCBI WGS metagenome assembly WNFM01 (sample SAMN13153352, study PRJNA577476) | soil metagenome | isolation source: 60 cm saprolite on Douglas fir-dominated hillslope | place: USA:California | collected 2013-09-17
CGGCACGACCAGCCGCCAGTAGCGCAACGGCGCGGCGAGCCGGCGTACCGGCGACAGGGTTTGCGTGCCTTGCGGCATCAACGCGCTGCCTGCTTCTGCATCGCGCGGCCGATGTATTGCGGATCGATCAGCGCGGCGGCGACGGCGTCGATATCGGTCGCCTCGGCGACGACGCCGCTCTCCTTGAGGACGCCGCCCGCGGCGACGATCGCCTGACGATGCAGCTCGCCGATCACCGGGTTGCTGAAATCGTTGCGCTCGAGCTGCCTAGCGGCAACGGCGTCGGTCAGCTTCGCCGCCTTGACGAGAACGGCGCGCAGCTCGTCGGGATGCGCCACGGCATAGCGGCGCGCTTTCTCATAGGTGGCGATGACGCGCACGACGGCGTCGGGGTAGCGCTGGGCGAACGCCTCGCGCACGTTGAGAAAGCCGTAGGTGTTGAGGTCGGCATTGCGGAAGAAGAGGCGCGAGCCCTGCTCGAGCTCGGTCTGCGCCATATAGGGATCGAGCCCGGCCCAGGCATCGACGTCGCCCTTCTCGAGCGCCGTCTTGCCGTCGGGATGCTGGAGCAGCACCATCTTGACGTCGCCGGATTTGAGCCCGGCCTCGCTGAGGGCGCGCAGGAGGAAGATGTGCGGATCGGTGCCGCGGGTCACGGCGACGCGCTTCCCCTTGAGATCGGCGACGCTCTTGATCGCATCGCCGCGCGTGACGAGCGCCGTCCATTCCGGCTTCGAATAGATGTAGACCGCCTTGATCGGATTGCCGTTGGCCTTGGCGAGGAGCGCCGCCGAGCCCGCCGTCGAGCCGAAATCGATACTGCCGCCATTGAGGAACTCGAGCGCCTTGTTGCTGCCGAGGCTGAGGACCCATTCGATCGGCACCTTGTCGGCGGCGAATTCCTGCTCGAGCCAGCCTTTGTCCTTCATCAGCAGGCCGACCGGATTGTAATAGGCATAGTCGATGCCGATCTTCGACGGCTCGGCGGCGCGCGAAACCGCGCTGCCGAGAACCAGCGCAAGCGCCGCAACGGCAACGCGCGACACGGAGAATACTGTCTTCACGTCCCTCTCCCCTCTCCCGAGCCCGCGCGGGAACAGGCAACAAAAAACCCGCCGCAGCATTGCTGGGGCGGATTGCTCCCCCGCTTTAGCCGCATTTGTAAAGCGCCCGCAAGCTGAAGCTCAAATCGGCGCTGTACAAAATTAGATTATACGAGTCTCTCTGTCAACAATCACATATATAACACTAAGTTAGTGTTTAAATGGGCTGCCCCTTCGCACCGCAGATAACGGTCCGATCGATTCTTGGGATTGCGGATCGCGGACCCGGATGATGGGATGGCAACCACAATGTCGATGATCGAGGCCGCGCTGCGCGGCGGCGCCGTGGCGCTCCTCATCCTGCTCGGCACCATCCTGCTGCGCGATGCGCGCCGGGGGCCGGCGGGGCCTTATGGCGGGTTCTTCGCGCTCGGGGTCGCCGCCTACGTCGTCAGCTCCTCGCCCGGCTTCAGCACCGCCCGGGCGCCCTGGCTCATCCCGGTCGTGATCGTCAGCCTCGGCAACCCAGCCGTCTTTTGGCTGTTCGCGACCGCCAGCTTCAACGACGATTTCAAGCCGTCGTGGCGGCATGGCCTGCCCTGGCTCGCCAGCATCGGCCTCGGCGCCTGGTGCGTGTTCGGCAGACAGCGAATGGCCTGCCTCGCCTTCGATCTTCTGTCGCTGCTCTTCGTCGCACTCGCCATCTGGCATGCGCTTGCCGGACGAGCGGTCGATCTCGTCGAGGGACGGCGGCGGTTTCGCGTGACACTGATCGTTTCGGCGGCGCTCTACACGGCGGCGATCGCGATATCCGAGCTCGTGGCCGGCAGCCTCGCGGCTCGTAACGATCCAATCCATTTCGGCCACGCTGCCGCCCCGGTCAGCACGATCAACGCGATCGGCGTCCTCGCGATCGTCTTCACGGTCGCCGTGGCACGGCTGACGCGCGCGTCTTGGAGCGAGATCGCCGCGCCCGAGCCCGGCGTGGTGCCGCAGCGGCGCGGCGATCGCGAGGAGCCGGAGGCGATCGACGCGCACGAGACGGCCCTGCTCGCGACGCTGCGCCAGCTGATGGCGGAGCAGAAGGTCTATCGCGAGGACGGGTTGAGCGTCGCCGTCCTCGCCGCCAAGCTCGGCATCCCGGACTATCGTCTGCGCCGCTTGATCAATCAGCGGCTGGGCCATCGCAATTTCAGCACCTTCGTCAATGGTTATCGCCTCGCCGAGGCGATGGCAGCACTCGCCGACCCCACCCAGGAGGCGGTGCCGATCCTCACCATCGCCCTCGATGCCGGATTTCAGTCGATCGGGCCGTTCAATCGCGCCTTCCGGGCCGAGACCGGGATGACGCCGAGCGAGTTTCGCCGCAACCGCCTTGGCCGAAGCGCGCCGCGCGGCATCTCCTGAACCCCGGCACCTCCTGAACCCGGGGCATTCCCTGGCCGATTCCGAAATCGACCAGCCGGATCCGTCGATTCGCCGTCCTCGTTCCGAATTCGGCGAGACGCCATTCGCCCCGCACTCCACGGTGCGTCGTGGAATGACATTGGGGAACCAGGAGCATGACGTCTCTCGGAAACGTGCTGGCCTATGCCCTTCCGGTGGTGATCGCGATCGCGGCGATCGAGGGCGTGATCCTGTCCCTAGTGGTCAAGCGCGCTTACGACTGGCGCGCCTCCCTGGCCTCGCTCGCCGATGCGCTCGGCCGGCAATATATCGTCTATGTCTATCTGCCGCTGAGCATCGCCGGTCCGCTCATCGGCTGGGCCTGGACCCACCGCATCGCCACCATGCCGCTCGGCACGCCGGCCGCCTTCGCCGCGCTCTTCGTCGGCCAGGAGTTTTGCTATTACTGGTTCCATCGCTGCAGCCACCGGATGCGTTTTTTCTGGGCGACGCATGCGGTCCATCACTCGCCGAACCAGCTCAATCTCTCGGCCGCCTATCGTTTCGGCTTGACCGGCCGGCTGACCGGCGCGGGCGCCTTCTACGTGCCGCTCATCTGGTTCGGCTTTCCGCCCGGCGCCGTCTTCGCCACCTTGTCGCTCAATCTCCTCTATCAATTCTGGCTCCACGCCGATTGGGTCCCGAAGCTCGGCTGGCTCGAATACGTCTTCAACACGCCCTCGCACCACCGCGTCCACCATGCCGCCAATCCCGCCTATCTCGACGCCAATTACGGCGGCGTGCTCATCGTCTTCGATCGCCTGTTCGGCACCCTGATCGTCGAGCGCGACGACCACCCCTGCCGCTACGGGCTGGTCAAGCCGTTGCGATCGAACAACCCGGTCGTCATTGCCTTTCACGAATGGCTCGCCCTCGCCCGCGACATGCGAGGGGCGCGCTCGTGGCGCGAGCGGCGGTTGTACCTGTTCGGCCCGCCGGGTTGGCGCCCCGACGGCGGCGGTTTCACGACCGAGGATCTGCGCCGCGAGATCGCGCCGGCGGAATGAGACGGCCTGGCCGCCGCGCGTTCCAAGAATGGCTTGTGCTCCTGGTGCATTGCACTAAAAAGGCCGGACCGCCCGCGCTCCGGGCGGCCACGGAGCCATCGGAATGCCGGACAATCGCGAACACGACGACGAGGAAAACCAGTTCCGCCGCGCGCGGCTCGACAAGCTCGCCGGGCTGCAGGCGCTCGGCGTCGATCCCTATCCTTACGGCTTCGCGCGCAGCCATGATGCGGCGACGCTCGAGCGGCGGCACGCCGACCTGCCGAACGGCGCCGTCACCGCCGAGCGCGTCGCCGTCGCCGGCCGCGTCCGCGCCAACCGCAACAGCGGCATGTTCATCGACCTGCACGACATGTCGGGCAAGATCCAGATCTTCAGCCACAAGCATCGTCAAGCTGCTCGATCTCGGCGATCTGATCGGCGTCGAGGGCATCGTCCGTCGCACGCCGCGCGGCGAGCTCACCGTCAACGCCGAGCGCGTCGTCGTTCTCGCCAAGGCGCTGTTGCCGCTGCCCGAGAAGTTCCACGGCCTCGCCGATCTCGAGACCCGCTATCGCCAGCGCTATCTCGACCTCATCATGAATCCGGAGAGCCGCGAGACGCTGCGCCGGCGCAGCCGCATCATCGGCGCGATGCGCCGCCTCTTGCTCGAGCGCGACTATCTCGAGGTCGAGACGCCGATGCTGCACACCATCGCCGGCGGCGCCACGGCCAAGCCCTTCATCACCCATCACAACGCGCTCGACATCGATCTCTATCTGCGCATCGCCCCCGAGCTGCATCTGAAGCGCCTGGTCGTCGGCGGCTTCGACAAGGTCTTCGAGATCAATCGCTGCTTCCGCAACGAAGGCCTGTCGCCGCGCCATAACCCGGAATTCACCTCGCTCGAGCTCTACGAGGCCTATGCCGACTACACCGATATGATGGCGATCACCGAGGCGCTGGTCGCCGCCGCCGCGGTGGCGGCCGGCGATGCGCTGCAGATCACCTATGGCGGCACGGCGCTCGACCTGACGCCGCCCTGGCCGCGCCGCTCGATGGCCGAGCTGGTCAAGGAGAAGACCGGCATCGACTTCATCGCCATCGACACCGCCAAGGCGGCGGTCGACGCCGCACGCGCCGCCGGCGCGGAGATCGGCGGCAATGCAAGCTGGGGGCATGCGCTCGAGGCCGCCTTCGCACATCGCGTCGAGGCGACGCTGACCCAGCCCACCCATGTCACCGATTTCCCGCGCGACATCTCGCCGCTTGCCAAGGCGCATCGCGGCGGCGATCCGCGCCTCGTCGAGCGCTTCGAGACCTATGTCAATGGCTGGGAGATCGCCAACGCCTTCTCGGAGCTCACCGACCCGCGCGACCAGCTCGCCCGCTTTGCCGCACAGATGGCGGCGCGCGCAGGCGGCGACGAGGAGGCGCAGATGCTCGACGCCGATTACGTGACGGCGCTCGAATACGGTCTGCCGCCGAGCGGCGGTCTCGGCATCGGCATCGACCGGCTGGTCATGCTGTTGACCGACAGCCCCTCGATCCGCGACGTCATCGCCTTCCCGACGATGCGGCCGAAGGGGTGACGGGGCTTGCCTCTAGGAATATCCCTTACTATATTGTAAGGAATATTTCTAAAGGCAAGGCCAATGGCGACAGCAACGCTCACCAGCAAGGGCCAGATCACGGTACCGAAGGAGGTCCGCGATCAGCTCCACCTGTCGACAGGCGATCGCGTCCGCTTTCTCACCGATGGCGAGGGAAGGGTCGTCATGATGCCGGCGACGATCTCGATAGCGGAATTGCGCGGCTGCCTTCCGACGCCGAAGCGTGCGGTGACGCTCGCCGAGATGGATGACGCGATTGCCGCCGGAGCGAGCCGTGAGGCGCCAAGGCGCAAACGGTGATCGGGCTCGATACGAACGTCCTGGTCCGGTATCTCGTCCAGGACGACGCTCACCAAGCCAGCGCCGCAGCCAAGCTGATAGCGCGTCATTGCTCGAAAGAACAACCCGGCCGCATCAGCCTGGTCGTCCTTTGCGAGCTGGTCTGGGTACTATCGCGAGCCTATCGCTATGCGCTGCCGGAAATCGCTGGCGTCATCGAGAAGCTGCTGCAAACCGCCGAGCTCGACATCGAAGACGCCGATATAGCGTGGGCCGCATTGCGACTCTATCGGTCCGAAGGTGCGGGCTTTGCCGATGCCGTGATCGGGCTGTGCAATCAGCAGGCGGGCTGCGGGTTCACAGCAACCTTCGATGCCGCCGCTACACGGCTCGCTTCGTTCCGCGACGTCGCGCAACTCATCGCATAGCGGGTTCTGGAACTATCTCGGCTCGAACAGCTCGACGACGTTGCCGGAGGGGTCCTCGCATAGGATCTGCCGTCCGCCCGGCCCCTCGACGATGTCGTTGCGGAAGACGGTGCCGCGTTGCCGCAAATCCGCGACCAGAGCGGGGAGGTCGGCGACGGTGATGACGAAGCGGTTCCAGCCGCCCGGCTCGGGCTTGCGTCCATCCGGCATCGGCCGCGCGGCGGATGCCGTCGGTCCGGCGAGCCACAGCGTCGTATCGCCGAGCGTCAGGATCGCCATCGCCGGCCCGAATTGCTGCTGGAGCGCGAAGCCGAACGACCCGGTATAGAAGCCGACGGCTTGATCGACGTTGTTCACGAGATATCTGAGCGTCGTCATCGCTTATCCTCCTCAGCTGCCATTCTCGCCATGGATCTCGGGGAAGAAATACTCCCGCCATTCCGTCGGCGGCGATTTTAGCAGGCCGGTGCGGGCGAGAAAGCGGGCGAGATCGAGCGAATGCTGCGGCGCCACGTCGAAAGCGAGGTCCGGCTCGCCGAGCACGCCGGTCACGAAGTCGAGCGGCAGTTTTGAATTCTCCGCCTTGATGAAGATCGCCGCCGCCTCTTGGCGATTGCTGCGGATGAACGCCACGGCATCGCGCAAGGCGGCGATGACCGCGCCATAAGTTTTCGGGTTCTCCTCGCGGAAGCGGCTCGTCGTCCACATCGCGAGCGAGGTGATGGCGCCGCCGGTCAGTTCCGTGCTTCTCCAGATGCGCCGTATGTTCGGGCGCTCGCGCAGCTGATAATTGAAGGGCGGCGCGAAGATATAGGAATCCACCGTGCCGCCGCCCGACAGCAGCGACGTCGCGCCATCGGGCTGCGCCAGCGAGACGGTAAGCGGATCGAGCTTGCCGTAGTTGCCGTCGCCGAATTCCCGCTCGGCCGCCATCTGCAGGAAGATGGCGGGAATCGACACCTTGATCGCGGTCATGCCGATCTTGTTCTTCTCGCCGAAATCCTTGAGCGATTTTATCGCCGGATCGACGGTGAGCAAATCGTAGGGAATGGACGACAGCGCGACCATGCCCTTCATCGCCTGGCCGCGCGCCGCCTTAGTCTTTTCCCAGGCCACCATCATGGCGGTGATGCCGCCACAGCCGATCTCCATGGTTTGCGACAAGAGACCATCGGCGATCTGCGGCGCGCCGGCGACGTTCTGAATCGTCACCGGCACCGGCGCGAGGCCGGTCTCCTTCATGCGCGCGTCGATGAGCCCCGCCGCCTGGGCGACATAGACCGGCAGATAGCCGACGCCGAACTGAACGCCGATGCGCAGCTCCGTGACCTCCGCGCGCGAGGCGGCCGGAAGGAAGAGGAGGACGCAGCCTAGGATACCGGCGGCGATGCCAGGCAGGATCCGCCGGGTCGCGATGCGTTGCATTGCCATGGCGCGATCTGACTCCTTGCTGCCGCCGATATCTTGATCGCAAGGTTGCAAGCGCCGTGCCGCTTGCCCTCAGCCCATCACGGGGAACGAGAAGGGCGACATCTCCTCCGCCGTCCGCCCGAGCGCGTCCCAGTGCTGCCAGCCGCCCCAGATCCGCTCGCCGGCCGCCTGCGCCCGATCGCGCAGCGCGGCGAAATCGACGCCCGGGATGCGGCCGCCGGCGACGCGCACGATGCCGTCGACGATCACGGTATCGACATCGTCGCCGATGCCGCATTCGACCAGACTCTTGATCGGATCGCGGATCGGTCCATGGCGCAGCGTGTCGGCGCGGCCGAGAGCGATGGTGACGATGTCGGCCTTCGCGCCCGGCGCCAAGCGGCCGAGATCGCTGCGCCCGACCGAGTTGGCGCCGCCGAGCGTCGCGGCGGTGAACACCTCTGCCGCCGACGCGGCGCGCAGATTGCGGCTCGCGACCTTGCCGAAATAGGACGCGGTCCGCATGTTCATGATCATGTCGCGCGGATAGGTATCGGTGCCGAGCGCGATATTGATCCCGGCTTCGTGGTAGCGCTCCCAGCTGTCGAGGAAGCGCGCCCGCCGCGCGATGTTGATCGGGCAGTGCGAGATCGAGCAGCGATGCTGCCCGAGGATCGCGAGGTCGCGGCCGCCGGAATAGTTCATCATCGGATTCTCGGCGACGAAATTGCCATGGCCGATATTCGTCGTCGCGGAGAGGAGGCCGACGGATTCCAGAAGCTCGATCGAGGTCTTCTGGTGCTCGCGGATCATGTCGTAGAATTCGTGGATATTATACGCGGCATGGATGGCGATCGGCAGCTTGCGCGCGGACGCCTCGCACGCCGCTTCGCGCATGAGGTCGAGCGAGCAGGCCTCGACCTCGCGCGGCACGATGATGCCGCGCACGAGGTCGTTGTGATCGCCGCTGGTCTGCTCGATGAAGTCGAGCGCGCCGCGGAATTCGGCCCAGCCGGCTTCCTCGTTGACGACGCGCACCAGCTTGCCGCCGTCGCCGCCGACCCAGCGTCCGCTGTCGAAGCCGGGGCCGAGATAGGCGCGGATGCCGAGCTTGCCGACCTGTTCGTGCAAGGCCTCCTGCACGCGTCGCTGGCTGCCGAACTCGACGAAGGTGGTGATGCCGTTGCGCAGCATCTCGGCGATGGTGAAGGAGGCGTTGAGCTCGAGATCCTCACGGGCGGCCGCGTCATTGGGCCGCGCGTATCGCGGATCGCCGCCGACCCGCGTGCCGGATCTGGCGACGCTGATCTCGAGGAAGGGCTGACCGAAATAATCCGCCCGGCCGCCATCGGTGATCAGCCGATGCGAGGCGCGATGGCCCGAATGAACATGCGTGTCGATGAAGCCGGGCGAGACGAGCTGGCCGCGCGCATCGATCTCGTGATCGACACTTCCCTCGAAGCGCTTGCCGGCGAAGACGATGCGGTCGTTCTCGTAGACGAGCTCGGCATCGCGCCACAGCACGTGCCGCCCGTTGTCATGACCGACCAGCCAGCCGCATGTCACTCTGCTGCGCATTTTTTGCCTCTCGCTTGCCTAATCGCTGGGCGCTCCGCGCGGTCACGCCAGCGTCGCGTAGCCGAGCCGAGCCGCCTCGCTCTCGTAATCGAGCAGGGCGCGGTAGCGCTCGGCCGGGACGTCGACGATATCCTTGATCAGGAGACCGGCGCGCACGGCGGCGAAGCGCGGCTCGCGCGCCACGCGACGCAGCGCCTGGCGCAAGATCTCGACCGTCGCCGGCGGCGTTGCCGCAGCGGTGACGAAGGGAATGGCGGGGCTGGGCGGCGTGCGGGCGAGAATTCTGGTCCGTGCCGCCGCCGCCGGCCGGTGGCGGCACCAGAAGGCATAGGTGACGCAATCGACAGCGGTCGCGTCCGCCTCGCCGCGCGCGATGCGGTCGAGATTGCCAGGCTGGCTGCCGGTCTCGATCACCTGGGCAAAGATGCTGGAATTCGAATGCCGGCTGTTGAGCAGGAAGACGCCGCCGGCCAGCGCGCGCAGATCGCCGGCACGCGATTCGGTGGGGACGACGAAGACCCCGCAATGGCTCGGGCCGTCGCAACCCTCGACGTCGTAGCACGGCGTGCCGAGCCGGATGGCCTGGCCGCGGAAGATCGTCTCGAGCGGATAGCCGCAGGTCTGCGAGAACAGCACCTCGCCGCCGATCCGCTCCGGCACCGGCGGGCGCTCGAAGACCAGCCCCTCAGGAGCAGCGAGCCCGGCCTCGGCAAGGAGACCGTGCAGCGCCGCCCAGAAATCCGCATTGACCGGCCGCATCTCCGGCAGGTTGTACATCGGCAGGCTGGCCGTCCGGTCGTCCGGCAGAGCGCTCACAGCAGCCGCCCGTCGAAGGGATAGCTTGAGAGCTTGACGGCGCCGGCATCGGTGATCAGCACCTGCTCCTCGAGCTTGACGCCCTCGCGCCCGCCGGGCGCACCGACATAGCTCTCGACGCACAACACCATGCCCGCCTCGAGGGTTCCATCATAGGCGTCGGCGAAATATTCCTGATTGATCACCAGCGGATACTCGTTGCACAGCCCGATGCCATGCGCGATCGCCCGGTTCATCCGCGGCACGAAAATGTCCGGCAGCTTGTAGGCCGCCACAGCGATCTCGCGGAAACGGCGTCCGGGCTTCAGCACCGCGATGTTGTGGTGGATCTGCTCGTAGGCGAGGCGGTAGAGCCGGCGCTGCTCGTCACTCGCCCGCTCGTCGCCGGTGAGCCACGAGCGCGAGATGTCGACGGAATAGCCGTGCCGGCCGACGAGATCGGTATCGAAGCTGACGAGATCGCCTTTCGCGACGACGTAGTCGCCGCATTCATTGTACCAGGGATTCGTCCGCTGGCCGGCGCTGAGCAGCCGCGTCTCGATCCATTCGCCGCCGAGCTCGGCATTGGCCTGATTGAGCACCGACCACAGCGCCTGCTCGGTGATGCCCGGGCGGTGCGCGCCCTGCATCCGTCGCAGCCCCTCCTCGCAGGCGCGGATCGCCTCGCGCATCGCCTTGATCTCGTCCGGCGACTTGATCGCGCGCGCCTCGGCCATCAGCTCGGCGCCCTCCACCGGCACCAGCCCTTGCGCCTGCAACGCGGCCGCCCCCGCCGGGTCGAGCACGTCGAAGGCGATCCGCGACCGGTTGCCGCCGTGCCGCCGCAGCAGTTCGGCAAGCTCCGCGGCCCAGCGCTGCGCCGCCTCGCGCGACTGCGAACCCGTGGCCATGTAGTAGAACGGCTTCGCCGGACGGATCTCGTCGATCGTCTCGAGATGCTTGGAGAGGTGCTCGCAGTTGCGGAAGTCGAACAACACGGTGTGCCCGTCGGCCGCGAGGAAGAGGTAACGGCAGGGATTGTGCAGGCTGTAGACCTGCATGTTGCGCGCGTCGCTGGCGTAACGGATGTTGATCGGGTTGAAGAGGACGATGCCGGCGAGATCGCTGCGCGCCAGCGCGCTGCGCACCCGGCCCTTGCGATAGAGCCGCAGCGCCCTGGGATCGATCGCGCCATCCGGATCGAATGCCGCATCAGCGAGGATGATTTGCGGCGCCATTGACCTCCCCCGCGACGATCAGCTGCCCATCGCCAGCTCCTGACCGAAGATGTAGCCCGTCGGGTGCATCTTGAAGCCCGCGACCTTCTTGTCCATGAAGGTGAAGACCTTTGCCCAGGCGGGCAGCACGATCGGCCCGTCATCGAGCATGATCTGCTCGATGACAGCCATGATTTCCTTGCGCTTGTCGGCGTCGAGAATGCCCTCTGCCTGGGTGAGCAAGCGGTCGAACTCGGGATTCGAGAAATCCGACTCGTTCCATACTGCGCCCGTGCGATAGGCGAGCGCCAGCGTCATGACGCCGAGCGGACGGTGCGCCCAGACGGTGAAGCCAAAAGGAAATTTCTTCCAGCTCTCGAAATAGAGATCCGGCCCCATCAGGTTGATCTTGCAGCGTATGCCGGCCTCCTTCCACTGCTCGACCATGAACTCGGCGGCGCGCACCTGCCAGTCGTACTGGTTGTTGACGGCGAACTCGATGTCGATGCCATTGGGATAGCCCGCATCGGCGAGCAACGATTTCGCCTTGGCGAGGTCGCGCTCGACGAAGGGCAGTTTCGCATAGTCGGGATGCACTACGGCGACATGATGATGCTCGCCGGGCGAGCCGGCCGAGCGCAGCGCCGCCTGCGTCACCTGCCTGGTATCCGTCGCCAGCCGCATGGCCAGCCGCACCCGCTTATCGTCGAACGGCTTCAGCGGCTTCATGCGCGCCACCGCCGTATCGCCGGTATCGACCGTGTACATCTGCAGATGCGTCAGTTGCTTCGCCGCCTCGAGGATCGTGACGTTGCCGCGATAGAGACCGTCGACTTGCTGCGACGCCAGGGCGGACAACGATGCCGCCGGGTCGTCACCGACATCGATGAACTCGATCGCGTCGAGATAGGGCCCGCCGCCCCAGTAGCCGGGTTTCGCCCGCACCACCTGCTTGCGGCCGACGACGTCCTCGACCAGCGTGAAGGGGCCGGTGCCGAGCGCCCCCGGCGTGAACCGCCCCTTGTCGTCGGGATGCAGGATCGGCGCCTGGTAGTGGAAGAGATCCTCGGGCACGGTGACGCGCGGCACCTGGCCGTTGAGCACGATGGTGAAATCGTCTTTCTTCTCGATCGCGCTCGCGTCCCACAGCACGCTGCGCTTCTTGATGTTGCCCTTATCGTCCTTCTCGTTGGTCTCCTCTTCCTTGAGCAGGAAGCTGCGGAACTGGCCGAGCACGGACGAGCCGGTCGCCGGGTCGAGCAGTCGCTTGAGGTTCCAGACGACATGGTCCGCGGTCAGTTGCTGACCGTTATGCCATTTGACGTCCTTGCGCAGGGTGAAGGTCCAGGTCTTGAGATCCGGGCTTGCCTGCCATGTCTCTGCCAGGCTCGGCCGGGTCACGTTGTCGGCGCCGGTGCGCACCAGATAGTCGAAGACCTGTCGCCCGACATTGCTGCGGATGACGTTCTGCCAATTGGCCGGCGTGCTGATATCGAAGCAGCGCGTGCCGATGCGCAGCGTGCCGCCCTTCGCCATCGGTGCCTGGGCGCGCGCGATGTCCGGCAGCCCGGCCATCGCATAGGCGGCGCCGGCCGAGACGCCGAGCAGGCTGGCGAAGCGGATGAACTCGCGGCGGTCGATCCGCTTCTCGGCGAGATCTCGGCGCAGGATCTTCAATCCGGAATGTTCGCGGTCGGTCATGATAGTGCCCCCTCTAGCGACCCCAATGAGCGAGATGCTAGCCGCCGCCCGACAGGCGAGGTAGATATGGGAGGCAATCCGTCTCATAAGCGGTGCTTATATGACGTCGCCGCAGATCCTGTCGCCCGACCTCAGCGCCTTCGAAGCCGCTTCGCGGCTCGGAAGCTTTACCCGCGCGGCCGACGAGCTGGGGATCAGCCAGCCGGCGATCAGCCAGCGGGTGCGGCGGCTCGAGCTCAGGGTGGGTACGGCGCTGTTCGTCCGGCGCGGACGCGGCGTCAGCCTTTCCGCCGATGGCATGCGGCTCTGGCTCGAGATCCGGGCCGGCATGGTCCGCATCGAGGCGGCGATCGCGGTGCTGGAGCGGCGGATCGAGAGCGACAACATCGTGACCCTCGCCGTGTCCAACGCCTTCGCCAATCTTTGGCTGCTGCCGCGGCTCGGCCGCTTTCGCGCCGATCACCCGGCGATCGAATTGCGCGTCGTCGCCGTCGAGCGGCCCGAGGACGTGGTCGCCGAGCGCATGCCGCTCTGCGTCCGGCGCGGCGCCGGCTATTGGCCCGGCCACGAATGCTGGATGCTGGCGCCCGAGATCGTCTACCCGGTCTGCAGCCCGCGCTACATCGAGGCCCATCGGCCGATCGTCGATGCCGGCGACCTCGTGCGGCACCGCCTCATCCACCTGCACGAGACGCAGCGCACCCACGTCACCTGGGCCGACTGGTTCAAGGCGATGAACCTGCCGGGATCGGAGATGCCGGCAGGATTCGATTTCAACGACTATGCGCTGGCGATCCGGACCGCCATCGCCGGCGAGGGTGTCGCGCTCGGCTGGGATCACCTCGTCGGCGATCTCCTGGCGTCAGGGGAGCTCGTCGTGCCGCTGCCTCGGCCGGTGACGACCGGCTCCGCCTATTGGCTGGTCGCGCCGCGCGCCTCGACGCTGAGCTCGGCGGCGATCCGCGTCCGCGATTGGCTGCGCGCGGAAGTCGCGCGGTCTCTGGAGCGCCCGCGCCTTCACCCCGAGGAGCGCGCGGTTCTGGTGTCGTGATCCTCCACCCTATGGGTTGGCGGACGGTGACCGCATCCCTCCTCGCCCTTCGACGACGTCACGTCCTGGGCGGACCGAGCGTGATCTTGAGATAGCCGACGGGCGATCCCGGCATGTGCCGAGGCGTTGTATCCATCGGGATGTACATCGGCACATAGGTGGTTGCGGCGAGCTGCACCCGCGCCGGCTCGGCGTCGCGCATGCCAAACTCGATCAAGGTGCGGCTGGTGTGGATGACGATATAGCGTGCCGGATTCTGCGGCGTCATCAGCGTGGCGAATTGGAGCCGATTGGGCTCATCCGGCTCATTGAAGAAGCCGCTCGCTACCATCTGCAGGCTCTGACGGCTGGATGTCGCGATCGGTGTCTTGCCAGCATCAAGGAATGTAACCAGCGGATAGAACAACGCTCCTCCGAACAATCCGTCGCGCAAGATATAGCTGCGCACGACAAGACGGTAATCTGTCGTCGCGGCGGGCAACGCGAAGATCTTGACGAAACTCTTGCCCGTCTCCGGAAATTCGAAGAGGGGGCTGTGCTCGTCGACCGAGAACGTCACCTCGGTCGGATACGCGAGGGCTTCGCTGGGAAGGTCGGCTAGACTCGCGACGCTCGGCGCGTCGCGATAGGCGTTCAGACTCGATTGGACATTGACGAAATGGCCGCAGCCAGAGAGCAGCAGCATCGCGACGACGGCCGCGGCGCGAAGAGACACGGTAGATTCCCCCCTTTTGGGCTGTATAGCCGACAACGAGATTAACGGACGGCGGATTGATCTGGCTAGCGGGAAGGAGCGCCTGCGCACTACTGGCTATGCGAACTCAGATCGCGTGCGCCGATGCGACGGAACGGCGCGGATGCACGATCCGGCGCTACGGATTCTCCAGGCTCAGCACCTCGCTGTCGTAGTCGTAGGCGAAGAGCTCGGCGTGGCGGCCCCAGTTGATGATCGTCTCGAGCAGCTCGTCGGCCTCCTCCTCGTCGAGATGGTCCTCGAGCTCCCGCAGGAACCGCGCCTTGGGGGCGCGGTGGCCGGGACGCTCGTCGAGCACGCGGCGGATATGCGCGGCGAGCGGGATGTGGTGCACGAGATGCTCGCCGAAGATGACCTTGCGGCGCTGGATATCGGCATCGGCATAGGCTCTCCCGGCGGCGGTCAGCTCGATGTCGCCGCCGGCGACGGTGGCGAAGCCGAGGAGCTGCAGCGTCTCGATCAGCGGCAGCAGCTCGTCAGTCTCGAGCCCGACATTGTCCTCGAGATGCGGCAGGTCGGCGCGGCCGTGATAGGGCGGCTCGGCGACCGCGTCGACCAGGCCGGCAAGCTGCTGGACCGGCGCCTGCGGCAGACGGTAGGCGATGCCGATCGGCTCGGGCTTGGCGCCGCGCTTGCCGCCGTCGCGGCCGGGCGTCGTGGTGAGCTGGGTATAGACTTGGTCGACGATCTGGCGGAAGCCGGCGCTGCCCCATTCGCGCGGCCGCGCCAGCGGCACCGCGATCTCGGAGCGGATGATGCCGGGGTCGCTGCCGAAGATGGCGATGCGGTCGGCGATCTCGACCGCCTCCTCGATATTGTGCGAGACGAAGAGGATACCCTTGGTCGGGATGCGGCGGCCGAGCCAGAGATCCATGAGGTCGCCGCGCAGCGTCTCGGCGGTCAGCACGTCGAGCGCCGAGAACGGCTCGTCGAGCAGCAAGATGTCGGGATTGACGACGAGGGCGCGGGCGAAGCCGACGCGCTGCCGCATGCCGCCGGAGAGCTCCTTGGGATAGGCCGATTCGAAACCGTCGAGGCCGATGAGGTCGATCGCCGCTAGGGCCCGTTCGCGCCGTTCGGTGCGCCCCACGCCGAGCGCCTCGAGGCCGAGCTCGACATTGCCGAGCACGGTGAGCCAGGGAAAGAGGGCGAAGCTCTGGAACACCATGGCGACGCCGCGCGCCGGGCCATGGACCGCGTGGCCGCGATAGCGGACATGGCCGCTGCTCGGCTCGACGAGGCCGGCGAGGATGCGCAGGAAGGTCGATTTGCCTGAGCCCGACTTGCCGAGCACGGCGACGATCTCGCCGTCCCGCAGGCGGAAATCGATGCGGTCGAGGACGAGACGGCCGGCGCGGTCCGGCGTCTTGAAGCTCTTGCAGACCGCTTCGGCCGCCATCAATACCTCGTCGGCCATTGCTGCCCTCCTCCTCAGTCGAGACGCAGGCGCTCGGCGGCGATGTCGTAGAGCCGGCGCCAGAACAGACGATTGAACACGATAACGTAAAGGCACAGCACGGTAATGCCGAGCGCGATGCGCTGCGAATCGCCGGCCTCGGTCCATTTCGCGATATAGGCGCCGATGCCGGTCGCAGTCAGCGTCGTGTCGCCCCAGCGCACCACCTCGGAGACGATGCTGGCGTTCCACGAGCCGCCGGCTGCGGTGACCGCGCCGGTGATGTAGGCCGGAAAGATGCCGGGCAGGATGACGCGGCGCCACCACAGCCAGCGCGTCACGCCGAAATTGTCGGCGACGTATTGCAGATCGCCGGGCATTGCGGCAGCGCCCGAGATGACGTTGAAGAGGATGTACCATTGCGTGCCGAGGATCATCAGCGGGCTGACCCAGATCTCGACATTGAGATGGAAGTGCAGGATGAGGACGACGGCGAGCGGGAAGAACAAATTGGCGGGAAACGCCGCGAGAAACTGGACGATCGCCTGGGCGCGATCCGCGATCGTCGGGCGCAGGCCGATCCATACGCCGACCGGCACCCAGACCACCGAGGCGATGGCGATCAGCACGAGAACACGAATGGCGGTGGCGAGGCCGAGCAGAATGACCTCGCCGACCTCGGGCCATTCGATGCTCGTCCTGATGAAGACGATCAGCCAGACCAGCGCCGCCAGGGCGCCGACGATGAGGAGCGCGTCCCATAGGCGCTCCGCCCAGGGCGGCAACGGACGGCGCGCCCGGCCGAGCTTGAGGTGCAATGTCGGCCGCCAGGTGAGCGAGCGGGCGAGCGCGCCCAGCCCGCCGCGCAGGCGCTCGGCGACGAACTCGATGAGGTCGAAGATGCGGGCGCGCTGCACCATGACGAGGAACCACGGCCGCTCCGGCTCCTCGGCGCCGAGCTCCTCGACCTTGAATTTGCGCGACCAGGCGAGGAGCGGGCGGAACAGCAGCTGATCGTAGAGCACGATGACGATGAACATGACGAGGACGGCATAATAGATCGCCGAGAGGTCCTGCTTTTCGATCGCGACGGCGATGTAGGAGCCGATGCCGGGGAGCTGGATCGAATGGCCGGCGACCGTGATCGCCTCGGAGGCGACGACGAAGAACCAGCCGCCCGACACCGACATCATCATGTTCCAGATGAGGTTGGGCATGGCATGCGGCACGTCGAGGCGCCAGAAGCGGCCCCACGCCGTGAGGTGGTACATCCGCGCCGCCTCGTCGAGATCGCCGGGCAGGGTACGAAAGGACTGGTAGACGCTGAACGTCATGTTCCAGGCCTGCGAGGTGAAGATGGCGAAGATCGCCGCGCATTCGACGCCAAGCAGGCTGCCGGGGAACAACGCGATGAAGCCGGTGACGGTGATCGAGAGGAAACCGAGGATGGGAACCGATTGCAGGACATCGAGCATCGGGATCAGCACCTTCTCGGCCTGCTTGCTCTTGGCGGCGAGCGCCGCATAGGCGAGGCTGAAGGCGAGCGAGGCGATGAGCGCCATGAACATGCGCAGCACCGTTCGCAGGGCATATTCCGGCAGCGCCGCCGGATCGAGCGAGATCGGCAGCTCCTCGCCGAAATTATAAGGGACGCTCATCTCGCGACCGCCCCAGGCGATGAGAGCAATGGCGCCGAGCACGAGCGGCAGCGCGAGCAGATCCCAGATCGTCGGGCGCAAGCGCGATGGCCAGGCGACGATCGGCAACCCCCAGCGCTGCTGCATCCCGCCTCCTAACCGTGTAATTTCGTTGTAATAAATAGACGCGCCCCGCCTCGCGCCCGGGCGATGCCTACCATGGGGCGGTGGCGTCGAACAGGGGGAAAGGTGACGTAACGCGCGGCGCGGCGGCGGGTCGCGAGGTCGTGACCACGATATGCTTGACTGCGGCGATTCGCGGCGATGGCCGCGATGGACATTGCGCGACAAGACCGCTAAATCTTGCACGGGCGCATGCCGGATCGTCGGAATCCGGCGCGACGCGCCGAGGGGTCGGATGGCGCGCTCAGGCGACAAGAATCCACATGCCAAGCAGTCGCAGGCCGATCTGCCGCGCAGTCTCGACGGCGTCGATCTGATCGCCTGCCTCGACGAGCCGTCGCGCCTCGCGCTCGAGCGCCGCTGCCTGTGGCGACGCTGGGCACCGGGCGAGCAGATCATCGACCGCGAGACGCAAACCAGCGACGTCTACTTCGTCGTCGCCGGCCGCGCCCGCGTCATCGACTACGACGATAGCGGTCGCCGCGAAGTCATTTTCGACGAGATCGGCCCGGGCGGCTATTTCGGCGAGCTCGCCGCCATCGACGGCGAGCCGCGCTCGGCGAATATCGTCGCCGCCGAGGAGACGGTGACCGCGCTGCTATCCGGCGAAGCCTTCATCGAGATGCTGTTCCAGCACCGCGAGGCCGGTCTCGCTTTGATGCGGCGGATGTCGGAGATGATCCGGCAATCGACCTCGCGGATCATGGATCTCAGCACGCTCGGCGCGCATAACCGCATCTATGCCGAGATGCTGCGCCAGGCGCGAACCGGCGGCGGAAGGCCGGCCAATACCGCCGTCATCCACCCGGTGCCGGTGCACAGCGACATCGCGGCACGGGTCAGCACGACGCGCGAGACGGTGGCGCGGGTGCTGAGCGAGCTGACCCATAAGGGCCTGCTGCAGCGCGAGCACGATTCGCTGATCATCCTCGACCTCGAACGTCTCACCGAGCTGGCGCGCAAGAATCGCGACTGAAACGGCACCACGAACTGCCGCACGTCGTCCCCGCACGTTGCCGATGCATCGGCCAACCGGGTTGACCGTGCGCGGGGCGTTGGTTTGAGGATATGATCGCGACATCTCGGTTGCCCGTGTCCGGAAGCGATCATTTGTCGACGATAGTGCTCAGCGCAGTTCCCGAGCTGCACGGCAATCCGCCGACGATGCCGGCCGGGCTGCGGCGCTTTGCCTTGCTCGCCGCCGCCGGGCTGCATCTCGCCGTCTTCCTGTGGCTGTTCCAGCCCTGGCGCGGCGCCTTGGAGAAGACGCCGCCGGCCGACATGCCGATCACCCTCGTCTTCGAGCCGCCACCCGCGCCGAAGCCGGAACCCAAACCGCAGCCTACCCCTCAGCCTAAGCCGCAACCGGCACCGGCGCCGGCGCCGGCGCCGCGCTATGACCGCTCATCCGGGCCCGATGCGCAAACCACGGCACCGCCGAGCGAGCAGGACGAGGTCAAGAACGAGGAGAAGCCGGAGTTGGCGGCGCCGGCGCCGGCGCCGCCCGCCGAGGTCGCCGCACCGCCGCCCCCACCGGCCCCGGCAGTCATCGCGGAGCCGCCCACGCCGCCCAAGCCTACACCGGAGCCGCCGCGCCCGGCAGCGAGACCCAAGGACGAGAAACCGCTGCCGCACCCGCAGTCCAATACGGCGACGGCCCTGCACCCGCGGACGTCACCCAGCCGCGTCGCACCGGGCGAGCGGCGCACCGCCGGCGACCCCTATCTCAACGCGATCAGCCGCGAGTTGAACAAGCATCGCTATTACCCCGACCTCGCCCGGCCGCTCGGGCTGAGTGGGGTCGCCCGTTTCGTCGTGCTCATCGACCGGACGGGAAATTTGATCGCCATGCAGCTCCTCCAATCATCGGGATCGGAGCTACTCGATCGCGCCGCCGAGAGGACGATCCACGACACTCTGCCTTTCCCGCCCGTGCCAGCTGACGATCCGGGCGACCAGATCGAGATCACGATGGGCATCTATGTCGGCCCAACATGATGGAGGTTGCCGGCTTTGCAGCTCGGCGACGTTGCGCCTCGAGTTCAGGCGGAGAGCAGCTGCTCGACTTCGCTGGTCAACTGGCGCGAGCGATAAGGCTTGCTGAGCACCTTGCCGTGAATGACGTGACGGTCGAACCGGCCGGCGCCGGCGAAACCGGTGGTGTAGAGCACCCGCAGATCAGGACGCAGCTCCTTGGCCCGCTCGGCGAGGGCGACGCCGTCGGGCTCGCCGGGCATCACGATGTCGGTGAACAAGAGATCGATGGGCAAATCCTGCTCGAGCAGGACGAGGGCGACCCCGCCATTGACCGCCTCGATGACGGCGTAGCCCCGATCGCGCAAGACATGCACCGCGAACTCGCGCACGTCGTCGTCATCCTCGACGACGAGGATCAATCTTGATGCATCCGCTGTCATGGAAAGAACTATAAGCCGACCGCAATGGCGAGCAACACACTCTTAGGTAGAGATCGCATAGAAAAAGATGGTCGGCTGACGCCCTATTCGATGTCGGTATCTAATGCGACGGCCGAGTTGCGCTTGCTGCCCAACTCCATGCGCTCCGCCGTTGCCTCGTATTCTTTGTGCAGAATCCCAAGCATCTCGACGAGATCGGGCTGGTGCAGCGCCGAAAGCAAGCGCTGGCATAATTGCGCCTGGCGGCGGAAATGCTGGGCATCGGCGCGCGGCGCAACCGCCACCGCGTCGAACAGCGAATATTGCCGGCGGTTCGCGGCGCTTGAATTCCGGCGCCGGCGCGATCCGGGAGAGCGACTTTGATTCAATGTCTTGAGGCGCATTGTTAAGAGCTAGCAAAGGGCGGTTAAGGGATCGTTAAGATGAGCCCGGCTTGGTTAAACCGTGGTTAAAAGCCAGACGCCGGCACAAGTCGGCGCCAGGTTAAACGGCGCGGTGGCAAAACGGCGCGGTGGTGGTTTAATGCCGAGCGGATGCAGCAGGAGGCGACGCGCCATGAAAGCGAGCCTGACCATCGGCCTGACGGCGACGCGGCGGATCACCGTCGACCGCAACCGCACGATCGGCTTCATGGGCGAAGGCGGCCGGGTCTATGCGACGCCAGAGCTCGTCCGCGATATCGAGGTGACTTGCCGCAACCTGCTCCTCGAGCATCTCGACGACGGCGAGGATTCGGTCGGCACCCGCGTCGAGATCGATCATCTGGCGGCGACGCTTCTCGATATGTGGGTCGAGTTCACGGTCACGGTGATCGAGGTCAAGGGGCGCTCCGTCACCTTCGAGGTCGCGGGGCGCGATATCGTCGACGCCATCGCGCGCGGCCGCCATTCGCGCTTCGTCGTCGACAAGGCGAAGTCGCAGGAGCGGCTCGCCGCCAAGGCCGCCAAGGCGAAAGCCGCCGCATGAGCGGCGCAAGCCACCTTATGAGTAGGGCGGGGACGGCTCGCGGCACCATGCGCATCGCCACCTGGAACTGCAACATGGCGTTCCGGTCGCGGTCATTCAGGAATGCGAGGCGGCGGAATTCTTCGCCGCGGAAGCGACCCTCAAGCCGCGCTCGGCGATCTGGATCGGCGACAATCCGCGCAAGGGGCTCGGTGTCTTCACCTTCGGCGCCTTTCGCGCCCGGCGCGACCGCTGCTACCGGCCGGACATCCCCTATATCCTGCCGCTGCGCATCGGCGGCCCGGTCGAGCTCCGCCTGCTCGCCGTCTGGGCCTGCCACCACAAGCCGAATTCCTACGAGAACCGCATCGGGCCGCTGCGGCGGGCGCTGCGCGACTACGATGATTTCTGTGCCGTTTCACCCGTCATCGTTGCAGGAGATTTCAATAACAGCGTGTATTGGGACCGGCCGAGCCACCCCAACAACCATGCGGCGGCCGTCGCGGATCTCCATCGCCTCGGCCTCGCCAGCGCCTACCACGTGGCGCGCGGCGTCGCCCAAGGCGCCGAGCCCGAGCCGACCCTCTACTGGCGCGACCGCCGTCGCGACGGCCCCGTCTATCACATCGATTACTGCTTCGTGCCGCGGCGCTGGGCGGCGCGGCTGGCGCGGGTCGTCGTCGGCGGCTTCGACGAGTGGGTTGGCGCTGGGCTGAGCGACCACGTGCCGCTGTTGGTCGAGCTTGCCCACCCATGAGCGCGGCGGGCGAGCGCGGCGAAATGAGCGCGGCGGGCGCGGAATTCATGTTCGATCGGCGGGCCGAGACCCTGTCGCGCGACGCGCTGGCGGCGCTGCAGCTCGAGCGCCTTAGAGCGACGCTGGCGCGCGCCTACGATTCCGTGCCGCATTACCGCCATCGCCTCGACGCCGCCGGCATCGCGCCATCCGATATCAGACACCTGGCGGACGTCGTGCGTCTGCCCTTCACCACCAAGGACGATCTCCGCCTCACCTATCCTTTCGGCCTCTTCGCCGTGCCGCGCGAGCGCCTCGCCCGGCTGCATGCCTCGTCGGGGACGACCGGCAAGCCGACCGTTGTCGGCTATACCGCCGGCGACATCGCGCTGTGGTCGGAGCTGATGGCGCGGTCGATGGCCTGTGCCGGCGTGCGGCCGGGCGACATCGTGCACAACGCCTACGGCTACGGCCTCTTCACCGGCGGGCTTGGCGCGCATTACGGCGCCGAGCGCCTCGGCTGCACCGTGGTGCCGATGTCGGGCGGCAATACCGAACGGCAGATCGTCCTGCTCAAGGATTTCGCCGCCGCCGTGCTGTGCGCCACCCCGTCCTATGCCCTCAACATCGCCGAAACCGCCGCGCGTGCCGGTATCGATCTCCGCGGCGGCGGGCTGCGCATCGGCATCTTCGGCGCCGAGCCCTGGAGCGAGGCGATGCGCAAGGAGCTCGAGGCCCGGCTCGGCATCGCGGCGATCGACATCTACGGCCTGTCGGAGATCCTCGGCCCCGGCGTCGCCAGCGAATGCCTGGCGGCGCGCGCCGGGCTGCACGGCTGGGAGGATCATTTCCTCTTCGAAACGATCGATCCCGAGAGCGGCGCCGCGGTGCCGCCGGGCGCCAGCGGCGAGCTCGTCATCACCACGCTGACCAAGGAGGCGCTGCCGCTGCTGCGCTATCGCACGCGCGACATCACCCGGCTCGAGACGGCGCCGTGCGTCTGCGGCCGCACCCATCTGCGCATCATGCGCGTCACCGGCCGCAACGACGACATGCTGATCATCCGCGGCGTCAACGTCTATCCGTCGCAGATCGAGGCGGTGCTCGTCGGCTTTCCCGCCATCGCGCCGCATTACCAGCTCGTCATCGAGCGCCAGGGCGCGCTCGATCACCTCACCATCGAGGTCGAGGCGCTGGCGGCGGCGGGCGACGAGGCACAGCGCAATCTCGGCGAGGCGGTCAGCCGCCATGTCAAATCGCTGATCGGCGTCACCTGCGCGGTCGCCATCAAGGCGCCAGGCGGCATTCCGCGCTCGGAAGGCAAGGCGGTGCGCATCCGCGACCTGCGCAAGCGCTGAAGCGAGCTTCTCTAGTCGTGCAACTCGTCGAGCAGCGCCTTGGTCTCCTTCAGATCGGGCGCATCGAAGCCCTCCGTGAACCAGCCGTAGATCGGCGTCAGGAGATTCCGGGCGTCGTTGCGCTTTCCCTGGTTGTGCCAGAGTCGGCCAAGGCTGTACGCGGCCCGGAGTTCCCATAGCTTGGCGTGTTGCCGTCGCGCCGCCACAAGACTTCGTTGCAGGCAGGACTCGGCATTCGAGGTATCGGAAAAGCGCGACAGCAGCTCGCCCTTCGAGCGATAGAGCTCCGCTTCACACCAGCGCTGGCCGGAGCGGTCGACTTCCTCGAGCGCCTCATCGAGAAGATCGAGGCAGTCTCGAGTTGCGCCCGCAGCCGCGGAAAGAACCGCTATCCTTGCGCTAACATAAGGCCGGAGCGCTGTCGCGCCGAGATCGACGAAGGCTGCCATTCCCGCCCGCAGGACCTCGATCCCGCGAGCAATGTCGTGCGATCCCGCAAGCACCCAACCTCGATAGATCGTCGCAGCTGCCCGGTAGAACGGAAACTCGTGTTCGGCAGCAACGGCTGCCAGCTCCTCGGTGGCTTCGTTGAGCGCTGCGGTCTCGCCGAGGACAGAGTTGTAGCGGCAAGCGAGCGCCAAGGCGTGCGCCAGGGTATGGGGGTTGGAAAGCTCCCGCGCCGCGCGAAGCCCCGCGCCGATCCGCATCGAAGCCTGCTCGGGATAGCCGAGAAGGAGGAGAGTGAGACCGAGCCACATCGATGTGATGGCGACGTTATGGCCTGGCGACAAGAAGGTGTGAAAATGACTATCGGGCTGATGGAGCGTGAGCGCCGTCTCCAGGTGCGTGCGGGCGGTTATGGGCTCGCCACGGGAGAAGAAGCTCATGGCGAGGACGCAGCGAGCCATGGATAGAAGCGCGGGGTCCTCTGTCCCATCGGTCAGCTGCAGCGTCTGCAACGCGAGGCCGTGCGCCGCATCCGATTCGCCACGCGACAGGTGGTGGGAGAACTGTCCATACAGCACCGGGAAGAGCCCCGTAGTGTCCCCTATTCGATCGCATAGTTCCCGGGCGCGCGCATAGCAAGTGCGCATCTCGGGCGCCGTCCACCCCTTGTCGGCCATGAGCGCCTCTGCCAGGAGCAGCTGGAGACCGAGCTCCGTCCGATCGCGCTCCGTTCGATGCGGCAAGCGGTCCAGCATCCGCAATCCTTTGGTCAGCTGGGCGATCGCCTCCCGATTGGCGCAGCGTTGGATCGCCTGCTTGCCGGCTTTGTGCCAGTTGCTCACCGCCCGCAACTCGGCTTCGAGGGTCGTCGCGATCCGGGCGTGGAGCTGGTGGCGCGCGGGCCGAAGGAGACTCCCATATGCGACTTCCTGCACCAGCGCGTGCTTGAAGAGGAACGTCGCCTGTGGCGGCGTTCCTTGTCGGAAAACGAGGCCGGTGGCCGTGAGCTGGTCGAGCAAGGCGTGAAGCTCGGTTTCGCCACGGCCGGCCACGGCGGCGAGCAGGTGATAGGAGAACCGGCGGCCGATCACCGCACCGACTTGCGCCAACTCCTTGGCCGGGCCGAGCCTATCGAGCCGGCTCGTGAGCGAGGCATGCAGCGTAGCCGGGATCTGATGCGGCAAGGAGGCGATGGTCGAGGCTGCGCCGCGCGCCTCGGTCGCGCCGGCTTCCACGACTGCCTTGGTCAGTTCTTCGATGAACAGCGGCACGCCGTCCGTGCGCTCGACGATCTCCTCGACCATTTCGCGCGGCAACGCATCGCTTCCCTCGATCCGGCCGACGAGCGCCGCGCCGGCGCGGCGGCCGAGTCGGTTCAAGACAAGCACGTGCACCTGCGACTGTCCGGCCCAAGGGGCGTCGAAGTCGGGCCGGTAGGTCACCAGAAGCATGACCGGGAGTCGTGGGATCTGCTCGATTGCGTGATTGAGCAGCTCGAGGCTCGTGGGATCGACCCACTGCGCATCCTCGAAGATTATCAGGACCGGCCGGCGGCGCGAGAGCGTCACGGTTTGCCGCCACAGAGCTTCGAGCGTGTTCTGCTTGCGCTGCTGCGGCGCGAGATCGAGTCTCGGATAACGCCGATCGATGTCGGCCAGGGAGAGCAGCTCGGCAATGAGTGATGCGTCCTCGGTCGACGTCGATCCGCGCGAAAGCAGCGCCTGAAGCTTGTCGAGTTTCGACGGGGGATCATCGTCCCGCGAGAATTTCGCGGCACGCTCGATACGGGCGATGATCGGGTGGAGCGCGCTGTCCGTGTGATCTGGGGAACAGAAGTACTGCTGGCGAAAGTGCGGCTCGGCGGCAATCCGCTCGGACAGCGCCGCGGCCAAGCGTGACTTTCCGATGCCGGGTTCGCCCGAGAGCAGGACGACGCGACCCTCGCCGCTCTTCGCCTGGTGCCAGCGTCGCAGCAACAGCTCCAGCTCCTCGTCACGGCCCAACAGCGGCGCCACGCCGGCCTCGTGCAGCGCCTCGAACCGGCTCTCCGCAGCGCTGAGACCCATCACTTGCACCGCTAGCACCGGCTCGGCGAAGCCTTTGAGCGGCACCGAGCCGAGGTCTCGATAGTCGAAGAGCCCGCCGGTTAAGCGGCGCGTGTTCGATTCGATCACCACCGTATTCGGTTCGGCGAGCGCTTGCAGGCGCGCCGCAAGATTGGGGGTTTCGCCGACGACCCCGTGCTCCTGTGCGACGCCCTCGCCGATGAGATCGCCCACGACCACCAGCCCTGTGGCGATGCCAACCCGGAGTTGCGGTACGAAGTCCGCGGGCCAGCCGCGATCGGGCAAGGCTCTCAGCAGCTCTACGCCGGCGCGGACTGCGTGCTCGGCGTCATGCTCGTGCGCGCGCGGATATCCGAAATAGACGAGAACTCCGTCGCCCATGTACCTGCCGACGAACCCGCCGAACCGGGCGACGGTTACGGCCACGTATCTGTGATAGGCGGCGATCACCTCGCGCAGGTCCTCAGGGTCGAGCCGGACCGAGAGCGCGGTCGACCCGACGAGATCGCAGAACATGACCGTGAGCTGCCGCCGCTCGGCCGAGGACATTGGTGGCGCGGGCGCCGGCCGTGTTGGCGAGCCGGTCGTCAGCGCGGTGCCGCAGTTCGCGCAGAACCTCGCTTGCGGCGGATTACCACGACCGCATGAGGAACAGGCAAGAGGCAGCGACGCACCGCATTGGATGCAGAACCTGCTGCCGTCCGGATTCTCGCTCTTGCAACTGGGGCAGTCCATGCCGCACCTAACTCCCTCAGGACGGATCAGGGGATCACGCAAGCAATCGGTACCGCTCTCGTCTGGCTGAGGGTATTCAGGTTTATGAGATGACGACCAAGACGGCTCCAAAGATGGGAGCTCTTATCGCCATACTGAAGAGGCATGTTCGCGCTTTGTTAGCGGAATCGGTGTTCCGCTCGGATCAACAAGGCGCCGCTTAGGCGGTCCGGCCGACCGCGGCGGCGAACCAGAACCCCGCGGCGGCGATCATCGAGCCGCCGACGATCGCCCACAAAACGGCGTCGTAATCGCCCGCGGCACGCCAGATCAGGGCGGCGGCGAACGGCGCCGCCGCTTTCGCGACGTTCGACGGCAGCGCGAGCGCGCCGTTGATCCCGCCGTAGCCCTCGCGCCACAGCAGATCCGGAACCGCCGTGCCGCGCAGGATCGTCATGATGCCGTTGGCGCCACCATAGAGGACGGCAAAGGCGAAGAGCGCCGGGATGGATGACGGGAAAGCGATGAGCAACAGGACCGAGGCGGGAAAGGCCAGGACGACGATGCGCCCCACCGGCCGCGTCGTCACCCGTCGTCCGAGGACCAGGAGAACGACGCGGCCGGCGACCTGAGCCGGGCCGATCGCGGCGATCGCCGCGATGATCGTCGTATTGGCGAAGCCGCGCTCGGTGAGCAGCGGAATGATGTGGAAGGTCAGCGCCGAGAAGGTGCTGTAATAGGCGGTGAGGCAGACCGCCAGGCCCCAAAAGGCCGGATGGCGCAACGCCCGGCGCAGCGCATCAGCGGCGATCTCTCGCTCGCGACCGCTGGAGGCAGCGGGATTGCCGTGAGCGCCATGACGATCCCGTAGCAGACAGGCATGGATCGGCACGCAAATCACGGCATTGCACAACGCCAGCGCGATCAGCGCATGGCGCCAACCGAGCTGATCGATGAAAAGCTGCGTCAACGGGATGAACACGGTGCTGGCGAAGCCGCCGACCAGCGTCAGGGCGGTGATCTTGGTGCGATAGCTCTGCGCGAAGCTGCGCGTCAGCACGGCGAAGACCGGCTCGTAGAGCGTCGCCGCCATCGCGAGGCCGAGGCCGATCCAGATCGCATAGAAGACGATCGGGCTTTCGACCTGCGACCACAGGACGAGGAGCCCCGCCCCGAGCAACGAGCCGATGGTCATCAGCGCGCGGCCGCCGTGCCGGTCGATCCAGCTGCCGACCGGGTAGGCGAAGAGCCCGGACATCAGCAGGCCGAGCGACAGCGCGCCGTTGAGCGAGATGCGGCTCCAGCCGAGCTCCGCCTCCATCGGAACGACGAACAGCGAGAAGCCGTAATAGATCGAGCCCCAGGCGATCAGCTGGGCAAGCGAGAGGGCCCAGACGAGCGGCCAGCCGCCGCTCGCCTCGCCGGCAGGCGCCGTGCCGGCGTCGAGCGGCGCGGCGGTGCCGTTCCGCATCGTCGGCGAGCTCACGGCGTCTCGGCGTCGCAGCACTCCTCGCCCTGCCAGGCCTCGCGACCCTCCTTGACGAGGACATAGACGAGGGCGAGCGCGGTGACTCCGTCGATCCACCAGGCGCCGAGCAGCCATTCGAGCCGGAAGGCCCGCGTGACGAGCGCACGCCGCCCGACACCGCCTGCCGGAGCGGCGGCGGGGCGAATGCTCTCAACCATTCAGGCGGCGCGCGGTCATGCCTCTTCGTACCAGCGGCGGGTCGCCAGGACAATGCGCACGACCGAGAGCATCACCGGCACCTCGATCAGCACGCCGACCACGGTGGCCAGCGCCGCCCCCGAGTTCAAGCCGAACAGGGCGATCGCCGTAGCGACGGCGAGCTCGAAGAAATTGCTGGCGCCGATCAGCGCCGACGGGCCGGCGACGCGATAGGCGACGCCGAGACGCCGGTTCAGCCAATAGGCGAGGCCGGCATTGAAATAGACCTGGATCAGGATCGGCACGGCGAGCAGCAGGATGACCAGCGGCTGCGCCAGGATCTGCTCGCCCTGAAAGCCGAAGAGCAAGACGAGAGTGGCCAAGAGGGCGGCAAGCGACAGGGGCCCGAGCCGGTTCAGCATCGCCGCCAGGTGCCACTCGCCGCCGCCGGCGAGAAGCCGCCGGCGCCAGAGCTGCGCCGCGAAGACCGGCACGACGATGTAGAGAACGACGGAGAGCAGCAGCGTCTGCCACGGCACGACAATCGCCGAGAGACCGAGCAGCAGGCCGACGAGCGGCGCGAAGGCGAAGACCATGATGCTGTCGTTGAGCGCGACCTGGCTCAAGGTGAAATGCGGCTCGCCGCTGACGAGATTGCTCCACACGAAAACCATCGCCGTGCACGGCGCCGCGGCGAGCAGGATGAGGCCGGCGATATAGGAGGGGATGTCGGATGCCGGCAGCAGCGGGGCGAAAAGCTGGCCGATGAAGAGCCAACCGAGCAGCGCCATCGAGAACGGCTTGACCGCCCAGTTGATGAACAGGGTGACGGCGATGCCGCGCCAATGCTCGCGCACCTCGTGCAGCGCCGCGAAATCGATCTTCAGCAGCATCGGCACGATCATCAGCCAGACCAGGAGGGCGACCGGGATATTGACCTCGGCGATCGTCGCGTCGCCGAGCAGCTGGAACGGCGCCGGAAGGAGGCGGCCGAGCGCGATGCCGACGACGATGCAGAGCGCCACCCAGAGTGAGAGGTAGCGCTCGACGGGACCCAGCGCCACGCCGCGTTCGGCCGCTGCCGCTTCACTGCTCATTGCGCATGCCCGATCTCTGCGAGCTTGCTCTTGAGGCCGAGGCGATCGAGTGCCTCGACGCGCAGGCTGACGAAGAGCTTGATGCGGTTCTCCAGCACGCGAAACGCGGCACGAAAGGCTTGGCGCTTGTCCTGCTCGCTGCCCGTCGCAGCGGCCGGATCGGCGACGCCCCAATGCGCCGTCACCGGCTTGCCGGGCCAGATCGGGCAGAGCTCGCCGGCCGCCTGATCGCAGACGGTGACGATGAAATCCATCTCAGGCGCACCCGGCGCGGCGAACTCGTCCCAGCTCTTGCTGCGCAGGCCGGCGGTCGACAGCTCGAGCGTCCGCAGCAGATCGATCGCCATCGGATGCACTTCGCCCTTGGGAAAGCTGCCGGCGCTATAGGCACGGAACCGACCCTTGCCCCAGCGGGTCAGCAACGATTCCGCGAGGATGCTGCGCGCCGAGTTGCCGGTGCAGAGGAAGAGGACGTTGTAGACGCGATTCGTCATGGCGTCAGGCCCGGGTGCCGCAGCAGGCGGTCGCCGCGACCGGAATGCGGCTGATGTCGCGGCGCGGCGGCGGGCCGTTGCAGACACCGCTTTTGGGTAGCGCCAGCTCGACGCGCACGGCACCCGCCGCGTCGCCGGTCAGCGCGGCGACGACCGAGCGCGCCTGCTCGTGGCCGGTGGCGAGCAGAAAGGTGGGCGCCCGCCCGTAGCTCTTCATGCCGACGATGAAGAAGCCGGGCTCGGCATGGGCGAGCTCGGCGGCGCCGTGCGGGCGCACCGTGCCGCAGCTGTGCAAATTGGGATCGATCAGCGGACCGAGCGTGCCGCTGCTCTCGAGCCAGGGATCAAGCGTCAGCCGGATCTCGCGCAGCATGGCAAGATCGGGACGGAAGCCGGTGGCGACGATCAGCTCGTCGGCGGTGGCGTCGGCCTCGCCGCCGACGATCGTCAACCCGCCATCGGCGCTGCGCTCGATCCGCGAAACGCGGAACGGCGAGAGGACGCGCACCGCGCCGCTCTCGACGAGAAGGCGTGCCGCGCTGCCGAGCGCGCCGCGCGCCGGCAGCGCATCGGCCGCCTCGCCGCCATAGACGCTGGCGATCGTGTCCTTGCGCATGATCCACTGGATACGCGTCGCCGGCACTTCGTCCTTGAGCGTCGCCAGCTCGATCAGCGCATTGAGCGCCGAATGGCCGCCGCCGACTACCGCAACGCTCCGGCCGGCGTAACGCCGACGCTGGACGCCGAGCACGTCGGGAATGCCATAGAAGATCCGCGCGGCGGCATCGCGCTCGCCGAGCGCCGGCAACCCGTCGGCACCGGCCGGGTTCGGCGCGTTCCACGTCCCCGAGGCGTCGATCACCGCCCGCGCCGGGATGTTCGTCTCGCCGCCAGCGTCGTCGGCGACGCGCAGCAGGAAAGGCTGTGCGAAACGGCTTTGCGTCCGCACCTTGTCGAAGCCGGCGCGGGTGACGGCGGCGACGCGGGCGCCGAAGCGGATGCGGCCGCGCAGCGCCGGCAGGGCGGCGAGCGGCTCCAGATAACGCGCGACCAGCTCGCCGCCGGTCGGGATGGCCTCCGGCGGCGGATGGACCCAGCCGGCTTCGCGCAACAGCGCGACCGCCGCCTTGTCAGTGTTGAAGCTCCAGGGCGAGAACATCGCGACATGCCCCCACTGCCGCATGCTGTGACCGACCGCGTCGCCGGCTTCGAGCACGAGCGGCGTCTCGCCGCGGCGGATCAGCTGCGCCGCCGCGGCAAGGCCGATCGGACCGGCGCCGATGATGGCGACAGGCAGGGTCTCGGTCATCTGCGCTTCCTTCTGGTGGCGAGCGTTCGGACGGCGACCGGCTGCATCGTCGCCGGCTGCATTCTCGGCAGGCACGATGCCGCGCCGCGGCCGCAGCAATTTTCGGTGAGGTAGCCGACCAGCGCGTCGGTCGCGGCGAAATCGGCGCGGTAGATCAGCGAGCGGCTCTGGCGCTCCTGCGCCAGCAGCCCGGCGCGGGTGAGATGGGCGAGATGAAAGGACAGCGACGAGGCCGGCATGTCGAGCCGCTCGGCGATGATCCCCGCCGGCAGGCCGGACGGGCCGGCCTCGACCAGCATGCGGAAGATCGCCAGCCGCGTCTCCTGCGCCAGGGCGGCGAGCGCCGCGATCGCCTGCTTGGTATCCATGGCGTGGCTCCCGTCTTCGCGACCGCCTTCGTAGCAGCCCGGTCCGATCGAGTCAACGATATTTCCAGAAATATCGAAATATACGGCACGACAATGCCGCAACGCCATGACGCCGCCGTTCATTCCGCCGCGCGCGGCGAGGCGTCGGCGAAGACCGGTAGGTTGTTGTTGACGATCACCTGCGGCGTCAGATCGGCGAAGGGAACGCCGGCCTCGGCGAGCGCCGCCTCGATGCGGCGATAGGCCTCGGTGCGCACCTCGAATTGCTTGTTGGGCGGCGTCTGCACCTTGCAGCGGAAGATCTTGGCGCCGGGCTGGATGCGATAGAGCTTGGCCTTGAGCGGCATCATGATGACCTTGGCGAGCTCGGCGTCGCCCATCATCTCCTCGCCGATCTTCTTGACCATCTTGCGGATGCGCTCGCTCGACACGCTGATCGGCAGCGGGATCTCGAACTTGTCGATCACCCAGTCGCGCGAGTTGTTGCGCACGCTGCCGAGCAGGCCATAGGGGACGAAATGCAAGGGTCCGTTCTGATGGCGCAGCGCCACGGTGCGGAAGGTGATCTTCTCGACCGTGCCCTTGGCGGTGCCGGATTCGACGTAGTCGCCGATGCGGAAGACATCCTCGATGAGGAAGCAGGCGCCGCTGAACAGATCCTTGACCAGCGTCTGCGCGCCGAAGCCGACGGCGATGCCGACGACGCCGGCCGAGGCGAGAAGCGGCGCGATGTTGAGGCCGAGAGCGGAGAGCGCGCCCATCACCGCGATGGCGCCGATCACACCCTTGCCGACGGCACTCAGCAACGGCTGAACGGTGCGTGCGCGACTCTCCGCGCCGCCCTCCTCGCGGCTGAGGCGAACGGCGAGGCCGGTCTCGAAGAAGCGCCAGGCATACCAGCCGACGAGCAGTGTCACCACGGCATCAACCAGCATGCCGAGCCAGCTGCGCACCTCGCCGACGACAAGCATTTCGACGAGGTGGAGCGACCAGGTCTTGGCCAGCAGTAGCGCCGCGACGATGCCGAGCACCGTGCAGAAGGCATGGTGCAGCACCGCGACGAATTCGTCGAGGGCGCGGTCGACCTCGGCGGCGACCGCCGCTCGCGCGGCGGCGTCGAGCGGCTGCTCGACGGCGCCGAGTTCCTCGCCGTCCTCCTCGCCCGCCTTGGGCACGTAGATCCGCCGCGTCGGCGCCCGATTCCGTTCCATGCGGCGCTTGAGGCGGCCGAGCATGACGATGCTGATGTCGTCGAGCAGCGGCATCGCCACGAGAATGGCGAGAGTCGCGATGACGCGGCCGAACGGCGGCTCGTCGTCGAGCAGCAGGCCAAGGCTCCAGGTGGCGAAGAGAGCGAACACGCTGATCACCGCCAGCTTGTGCCAGAACCACATGAAGCCGGTGAAGCGGTAGCGCAGCCGCGACAGCGCGCGCAGCCAGAGCACGCCGACCACCGCGGCGGCGGCGATCAGGATGAGGCGCGGCACGCCGTCGCCGAGCCACACTAGGAACAGGCTCTCGGCGAGTATCCAGCTAGCGGCGGCGATGACGACGACGCGACGAACGAAGTTGCGCGCCCGCTTGGCCTGCGCATCGTCGATCGGCAGCGGGCGCAGCGCGGGCCGCTTGGCGGCGATCGGCAACTGCAGCACTATAGCGATGAACCAGGCGACCGCCGAATTGATGATGAGGGCGCTCGTCACCATCCGGAACACTTCAGTGCCGACGAAGACGCGGCCGTGCGGACCGAACAGCACATGGTCGAGCGCCAGCCCGACGGCGAGGTAGGTCGCCGCCGGCGCGGCATCGACGATCAGCGCGTGCAGCACCAGCATCACCATGCGCTCAGCGCTTTCCGGAACCAGGCTGCGGAGCCGCAGGCGCGCCGGACGCAGCAGATGATGGACCGCCATGGCGACGAGCAGCGCTACAGCGATCGTGCCGGCCGCCGCGCCGAGCACGGCAGCGGGAGAGCCGAGCGCGCCGTTGCCGGTGAGCAGCCGCCCCGCCTCGGCGAGTCGCCCGGGCGCCGCCGCCGCGTCGTCGAGCATCGCCACCGTCGCGTCGGCGATCGCCTGCAGCTTGGCAGCGACCATCGAGACGGCCTCGACCATGGGACCGGTGCGGGCGCCGAACCCGACAACTTGGTCTGTCATTGCGCGTCTCCTTTGCCACTCGCGGGCGCCACAATCGGGTGCCACGATCGGGCTCAACCAACGGCGCCGCGATCCGCTCTTCGGAGGGGCCGGCGGCGCCGGCGCGGCGCGCCGCGAATTATCACTATCCGTGCGGCGCGCAGCGGCTACGATATTCGGCGCGCCGATCGGCGGCAACACGCCGATTGCCGCAGCGCCCCCCTTTGACCAGCATATATGGCGCTTGGCAATGGCGGCGACACCAGGATGGGAGGCTGCGATGGAGCGATCGACGATGCCGGCGGACGCCAGAGCGGTGCTGGCGCGCGCCGGACTACCGACCGAGGCGATCGGCTCCTGGCTCGCCGCCGACCCGCCGCCCAGTGATGACGGCGCCGCTTTCGACCACGCGGCCGCCGCTTTCGCCACCTTCTGGCGGCTCGGCGACCAGCTTCTCGCCGACCTGCCGAAGAAGCCGGGCCGCGGCGATGCCGAGCGGGCCGCCGACGCGCTGATCCGCGGCGTCGCGCGCGGGGCGCGGGAACGCTTTCTCGCCCGTCACGTCGAGACGCTCTATCGCCGGCTGACCGACGATTTCCGTCGCTTCCTCCGTGTCGACGATCTCGCCTATGCCGCCGCCGCGCGGCTGCCCGGCATCGCGCCGACGCGCGATGCGGTGCGGCAGGAGGGCACGCTGGCGCTCGCCGAAAAGGACGGGATCGAGATCGACCAGGGCATCCTGCTCGCCCATGTGCTCGCGCACCCGCAAGCCGGCCGCCATCTCTGTCATGCCATGCTGCTGCCGCGCCCCGAGAGCGCCGAGCGGCTTTCCGCCTTCCTCGCCACCGGCACGCTGGCGCTCGGCGCCGCGACGCTCGGACGCGCCGGCAAGGCCGCCTTCGTCGAGATGCGCCATCCGCGCTTTCTCAACGCCGAGGACGACACCACACTTGATGACATCGAGCTCGCCGTCGACCTCGCCATCCTCGACCCGCAGAGCGAGGCGGCAGTGCTGCGCGGCGGCACCGTCGAGCATCCGCGCTATCACGGCAAGCGAGTGTTCTCGGCCGGCATCAACCTCACCCATCTCTATCACGGCAAGATCCCCTATCTCTGGTATCTGCGCCGCGACATGGGGGTGGTGAACAAGATCTTCCGCGGCGTCGCCCGCGAGGAGGCGCTGCCCGACGACGTCATCGGCACCACCATCGAGAAGCCTTGGATCGCCGCGGTCGACGCCTTCGCCATCGGCGGCGGCTGCCAGTATCTTCTCGTCATGGACTACGTCGTCGCCGCGCGCGACGCCTACATGACGCTGCCGGCGCGCAAGGAAGGCATCATCCCCGGCGCGGCGAATCTGCGCCTCGCGCGCTTCACCGGCGACCGCATCGCCCGCCAAGCAGTGATGTACGGCCGCCGGCTCGACTGCGACAGCCCGGCCGGCGCGCTGATCTGCGACGAGATCGCCGCGCCCGAGGCGATGGATGCGGCCATCGCCGGCGTCGTCGACGGCTTCACCAATTCGGGAATGGTGAGCGCCGCCAGCAATCGCCGCGCCTTCCGCATCGCGCAGGAGCCGCTCGACGCCTTCCGCGCCTATATGGCGGTCTATGCTCGCGAGCAGGCCTATTGCCATTTCAGCCCGGCGCTGATCAACAATCTCGAGCGGCACTGGAATGCGCGCAACCGCAGAGGCTGATACCCCAGGCCGGCGGGAACATTGAAAGCGACCACCGCACAAGGTAGCTTGACCCCGCGCGTCGCCATCCTCGGGCGATCAAGAATCATACGGGTCACCATGCGCGCATCGATCGGCGCGAAGATTTTCGGCATCGCCGTCGCCCTGCTGCTGTTTATGACGGCGGTGTTCGGGCTCGGTCTCGGTGTCGTGCGCCAGGGCGGGCATCATCTCGACCTCGTCGTCGACCACTACGTGCCGATCTATGCCGCGGTGTCGCGCGCCAATCTTCGCTCGATCGAGGAATCGGCCGCCTTGCGTGGCCTCTTCATCTTCCTCCTGCAGGGCAAATCGCAGGACGGCATGCAGGACGAGTTACGCAGCATCCTCGCCAGCGCCCCCGCCGAGGTCGTCGACAAGATCGCCGAAGGCCGCCGGCTGATCGCCCATGCGCTGCTCGATGTCGGCGACACCGACGAGGCGGTGCTGCTGGCCCGGCTCGACGAGCGGCTGGCGCAACTCGTCGAGCTTGCCGGCCCCTACGAGCAGATGATCACGCGGATGGTGGCGACGCTCGACGCCGGCGACCAGGCGAGCTTCGACGCCATGCGCGATCCCTATTTCGTCGCCCGCAATGCCATCAACCAGAAATTCTCGGCGGCGCAGGACGACACGATCGCCCTCATCCAGCACAGCGCCGCGGCGGCGATGGAAGGCGAGGGCACGATGTGGCGGCTCGATTTCGCCCTACTCGCCCTCGCCTTGCTGGTCGCCGTCCCGCTCACCGCCGCCGTAACGATCGGCGTCGTCCGCCCGGTTCGCCGCCTCCTCGCGGCGACCCGCGCCGTCGCCGCCGGCGAGCTCGACCTACCGCCGACCCCGGTTACCTCGCGCGACGAGATCGGCGAGCTGACGGCGAGCTTCAACCAGATGGTCCAGGACATCAAGCTGAAGGGCGTCATCCGCGATCTCTTCGGCAAATACATGGACCCGCGCGTCGTCGATCAATTGATCAAGTCGCCGGAACGGCTCGAGCTCGAGGGCAGCCGCCAGGAGATGTCGGTCGCCTTCTCCGACATGCAAGGCTTCACCGCTCTCGGTGAGCGGCTGACGCCGAGCGCCCTCGTCAACCTGATCAACCGCTATCTCTCGACCTTGAGCGACGCCATCCGCCTGCAGGGCGGCGTCATCGACAAGTATATCGGCGACGCCATCATGTCCTATTGGGGCCCGCCCTTCACCAGCCCGGACGATCACGCCGTGTGCGCCTGCCGCGCGGCGCTCGACGAGCTCGTGCGCTTCCGCGAATTCGCCGTGGCGCTGCCCGAGATCATCGGCGTGCATGGCCTGCCGCCGGTCGGGCTGCGCATCGGCATCGCCAGCGGCGACGTGGTGGTCGGCAGCATCGGCTCGGAATTCGCCCGCGGCTATACGCTGATCGGCGACCGCGTCAACCTGGCGGCGCGGATCGAGAAGGCGACGCGGCTCTACGATGTGGCGATCCTGATCAGCGAGCGGACGGCGGCGCTCGCCGCCGAAGCGATCGAGACGCGCGAGATCGACACCATCCAGGTGCACGGCAAGGCGGAGCCGCAACGCGTCTTCGAGCTGCTCGGCCGCAAGGGCGAGCTCGATGCGGATGGCGCGGCGTTGCGCGACGCCTATGGCGAGGCGCTCGAGGCCTATCGCGGCGGACGCTGGCAGGCGGCGCGCGAAGCCTTCACCGCCTGCCTCGCCTTGCGCGCCGATGACGGGCCGAGCAAGCTCTTCCTCGCCCGCATCGCGCAGCTCGAAACCCGTACCCTGACCATGACATGGGACGGCATCTGGCGCGACAGCCCGGCGCTGGCCCAGTAAGGCGCCCACCCTTCGCAGCGCGGCGCGCCGGCTGGCGGACGGCTTAAACCCGCGCTCTGCGGCGTTGTCCACGGGAGTCCCGGCTTTCGGCCGGGGAAGCCCCGGCCGAGGAGGAGACCGCTTATGTCTTTTTCGCCCAGCACGTCAGCCCCGGCAACGATGGCGAGCGAGCGCCCGATCCTGTGCTCGCTTGCCGGGCAGAAAGCCCTGGTAACCGGCGCCAACTCGGGCATTGGGCGCGCCATCGCGCTGGCGCTCGGCGCCGCCGGTGCCGCCGTCGTCGTCAACTATCTCGATGACGAGGCGCGCGCCGAGGCGGTCGTCGCGGCGATCCGCGACGGCGGCGGCATCGCCTATGCGCAGCGCGCCGACGTGTCGCAGGAAGCCGAGGTACAGGCGATGTTCCGGCGGATGATCGGCGAGCTCGGGACGATCGACATCCTGATCAACAATGCCGGGCTGCAGCGCGACGCCGCCTTCCACGAGATGACGCTGGCCGCGTGGAACACGGTGATCGGCGTCAATCTTACGGGACAGTTCCTCTGCGCGCGCGAGGCGATCCGCGAGTTCCGCCGCCGCGGAGTCGTCCCGGCGATCTCGCGCGCCGCCGGCAAGATCATCTGCATCAGCTCGGTCCATCAGCTCATTCCGTGGGCCGGCCACGCCAATTACGCCGCTTCGAAGGGCGGCCTCATGCTGATGATGCAGTCGCTCGCCCAGGAAGTCGCACCCGCCCGCATCCGCGTCAACAGCATCGCCCCCGGTGCGATCCGCACGCCGATCAACACGGCGGCATGGCAGACGGCGGAAGCCCATGAGGCACTGATGACGCTGGTGCCCTATAAGCGCATCGGCGAGCCCGAGGACATCGCGCGGGCGGCGGTCTGGCTGGCCTCCGACGAGGCCGATTATGTCGTCGGCACCACGCTCTTCGTCGATGGCGGGATGAATCGAAGACTATGCCCTGATCGGCGATTTCCACACCGCCGCGCTGATCGCCCGCAACGGCTCGCTCGATTGGCTGTGCTGGCCGCGCTTCGATTCCGACGCCTGCTTTGCCGCCCTGCTCGGCGATGCCGAGAACGGCCGCTGGCTGATCGCGCCGGCGGAGCCCAACCCGCGCGTCAGCCGGCGCTATGCCGACGGCACGCTCATTCTCGAGACTGAATTCACGACCAGCGAGGGCAGCGTGCTGCTGGTCGATTTCATGCCGGTCGCAAATGCCGGCATGCTGGGCCGGGCCTCGGAGGTCGTGCGGCTGGTGATCGGCCAGCGCGGCAGTGTCGCGATGCGCACCGAGCTTATCATCCGCTTCGACTACGGCGCCATCGTGCCGTGGGTGACGCGGATGGATGACGGCGTGCTGCGGGCGATCGCCGGTCCCGACATGGTCGCGCTGCGCACGCCGGTCGAGCTGCGCGGCGAGAACCTGACGACGCAAGGCGAGTTCACCGTCGCGGCCGGGCAGACCATCCCGTTCGTGCTGAGCTACGTGCCCTCGCATCTGCCGCTGCCGGACGCCATCGACCCGGTGGCCGCTCTCGACGAGACCGCCTCGTTCTGGGCCGCGTGGACGATGCGTCATACCGGCGCCGGGCCTTTCGACGCCGCCGTCAACCGCTCGCTGATCACCCTCAAGGCGCTCACCTACCTGCCGACCGGCGGCATGGTCGCCGCCCCCACCACCTCGCTTCCCGAGCGGCTCGGCGGCCAGCGCAACTGGGACTACCGCTATTGCTGGCTGCGCGACGCGACGCTGACCCTGCTCGCTTTGATGAATGCCGGCTATTACGACGAGGCGAAGGCGTGGCGCGACTGGCTGCTGCGGGCGGCCGCCGGCAGCCCGTCGCAGCTCCAGATCATGTACGGCCTCGGCGGCGAGCGGCGGCTGACCGAATGGGAGGTCTCGTGGCTCGCCGGCTATGCCGGCTCGCGCCCGGTGCGCATCGGCAATGCCGCCGCCGACCAGCTGCAGCTCGACGTCTTCGGCGAGGTGATGGACGCGCTGCACCAGGCGCGTGTCGGCGGGCTGAACCGATCTGGCAGCGTCCCGACGAGGGCATCTGGGAGGTCCGCGGCGGACGGCAGCATTTCACCCATTCGAAGATCATGGCCTGGGTTGCCTTCGACCGCGCCATCAAGTCGACGGAAGCCTTCGGCCTGGAGGGGCCGGTGGAACGCTGGCGGGCGATCCGCGCGGCGATCCACGCCGAGGTCTGCGACAAGGGCTTCGATCGCCAGCGCGGCACCTTCGTGCGCGCTTACGGATCGGCCGCCCTCGATGCCAGCGTTCTTCTCATCCCGACGGTCGGCTTCCTGCCGCCGACCGATCCGCGGGTGCGCAGCACGGTGGCCGTCGTCGAGCGCGCGCTCATGCGCGACGGCTTCGTGCTGCGCTACGACACCGAGGTCGCGGCGGACGGGCTGCCGCCGCGCGAGGGCGCCTTTCTCGCCTGCAGCTTCTGGCTGGTCGATGCGCTCGTCATGCTCGGCCGGTACGACGATGCGGCGGCGCTGTTCGATCGCCTCCTCGCGCTGCGCAACGATGTCGGGCTGCTCGCCGAGGAATACGACCCGGCGGCGAAGCGGCTGGTCGGCAATTTCCCGCAAGCCTTCTCTCATATCGCGCTGATCAACAGCGCGCATAACCTCACCCGCGAGGAGAAGCCGGCGGAGCAACGCTCGGGCCACAAGGGCAATTGAGATCGCGGGAATTGAGACGGCCGGCATTAAGATGCCGTCGTCCGGCCGCCCGCGACTTGCGGGTAGTCGAACGACGGCTTCTCAACCTTGGCGACAAACAAAGTCGCCAAGCCCCCACCCCCGTCATACAGTGACCGTCCGCCGCTTTGCTTGTGGGCGATGACGTGTCGCTGCCGCTCACCGAAACGAACGCTGTGAAACTAGCGGCGGAAGATTATGTGAAGATTACGTCGCCGTGACAGCTTGGCACCGGCGAGCCGAATCCCGTGGGGATGGTGTCGCCGCGCCGCTCGTACAATTTTGGCGCGGCCCGTCATTCAATCCAGCGCGTGCCGACAGTGAGGATGGTCATGAAATATCTTCGTCTCTCCGTCGTCGGGCTGGCCCTGACCTGCGGCGGCTGCGTCGTCCACCAGGCGGTGCCGGTCGCCGCGCCGGCAGGCGAGACGGCGAGCCCCGCCCCGGCAGCGCAGAATTGCCGCGAGTTCCAGGACACCATAACCGTCGGCGGGACCCAGCAACGGGCCTTCGGCACGACCTGCCAGCAGCCTGATGGCAGCTGGCGCATCGCATCGCCGCCTGCCGCCAGCCCGCCGACGACGGTCGCGGCCGCCCCGGTCGTCCCCTACCCCGTCTACCCGGCCTATCCCTACTACTACCCCTATCCCTATTACGGCTATCCCGCCTATTACGGCCCGTCGGTCGGCGTCGGCTTCCGCTTCAGCGGGCACTGGCACTGAGTAGGGATCGAATTGCAGGAAGGTTTTGGCGCACCCGACGAGATTCGAACTCATGACCTCTGCCTTCGGAGGGCAGCGCTCTATCCAGCTGAGCTACGGGTGCCCGGGCGCGGCGCTGGATCGCTCGCCGCGCGCGGGCGAACCTAACGCATCGGCGGCGGTCTTGGCAAACGGCTTGTCGGCGAAGGGCTGGTCGTCCGCCCGGGCGACGGCATCGAGGCCGAGCACCGTCTCGGCGTAGCGATCGGCGCCCGAGGGCAGCGGCCCCTTTTGCTCGGCGATCCAGCCGGCGATGTCGCCCATCACCACCGCGGCATCGAGATCGCGCATCAGCATGTGATAGCCGTTGGCGTACCAGGCGATGCGCCGGCTGCCGGCCGTGGCCGGCGGCAGATGGGCGATCATCAGCTCGGTCGGCTTCTTCGGCACGATCTCGTCGCGCTCGCCGTAGAGGTAGAGCAGCGGCATGTCGAGCCGGCTCGCCGAGGCAAAGGCGGCGTCCATCAGGTCGACGAGGCCGTAGATCGTGTCGATGCGGGTCGATTTGATGACCAGCGGATCGCGCGACAGCCCGCGCAGCATCTCGTTGTTGTCGGAGGGGGTGATCCTGATGATGCCGCGCCCGCTGACGGTGAGCCCGGGCAGCAGCCGCACGCTGACGGCAAGGGCGCCGCGCTCGAGCGCGCCCATCGTCTGCCGTCCCCACACCGCCGGCGCCACCAGGATGAGGCCGTCCGCGTCGGGGCGCGGCGTCGCCGTCTCGCCGGTCATCGCGACGATGGCGACGGCGGCGCCCATGCTCTCGCCCATCACGTAGAGCTTGCGGTCGGGATGGCGGGCGCGCACCAGCCGGCTTGCCGTCGCGAGATCGTCGGCGAGCTGCCAGCGCCCCGGCCAGCGGCCGTGCAGCGGCGCCGCGCCGAAGCCGCGCTGATCGTAGGCGTAGGTGGCGATGCCATGGGCGGCGAGGGCGCGCGCCGGCCCCTCGAAGGCGTTCGAGTAGTCGTTGAAGCCGTGCACCGCGAGCACCACCGCCGTCACCTCGCCCTTGGGCAGCCAGACGCGCAGCGGCAGCGCGGTGCCGTCGACCATCACCATCTTGTCGTCGGCGAGATGCGGCGCCGCCGGGGCGCTCGCCGCATGTTCCGCCACCAGCGCGGCATAGTCCTCGCGGCCGGGCACGGCGCAGGCGGCGAGGCCGAATACCATTGCCGCTACGAAGCAGCGCGAGAGGAATCCGGCAGTGCCATCACGCGTCCTTCGAGACGCCGGCTGCGCCGGCTCCTCAGGATGAGGCACGTTTTTAATAACACTTACAAACCTCCTCATCCTGAGGAGGTCGCGGAGCGACCGTCTCGCCGTTCGCGACGCCGCCATGCGGCGGCTCCTCACGGTGAGGGGACGCAGGCTGCCGGCCCAACCCATCGCCCGGCTCATGGCTTCCCCCGCGCCGCCGCCTGGGTGCCGGTGAGCTGCAGGAAGATGTCCTGCAGATCGGCCTCCTCGGTGGCGAGGTCGAGGATGGTGAGGCCGGACGCCTGCAGCTCGGCGCGGAGATCGCCGCGCGCGGTGCGGCTCGGCCGGTAGCGGAAGACGAGGCGGGCCGGGCCGCCGCCATGCGGCACGAGCTCGAGGTGGAAGCCCTGCAGCGTCTCGGGCAGCGCGCTCAGCCGCTCGGCGATGGTGATGGTGAGCGACTTGTCGTCGAGCCGGCGCAGCAAATCCTCGGTGCGCTCGGCGACGACGACCTTGCCGCGATCGATGATCGCGATGTGATCGCAGAGCTCCTCGGCTTCCTCGAGGTAATGCGTCGTCAAGAGGATCGTCGTGCCGGCGGCGCTGAGGGCGCGGACATGCGACCAGAGCTGGCGGCGCAGCGCGACATCGACGCCGGCGGTCGGCTCGTCGAGCACCAGAACGGGCGGCGAATGGACCAGCGCCTTGGCGACCAGGAGGCGCCGCCGCATGCCGCCCGAGAGGGTGCGGGCATAGGCGTTCGCCTTGTCGGCAAGGCCGACCGCCGCGAGGATCTCGTCGGTCTTGCGCTCGCCGCGCGGCACGCCATAGAAGCCGGCATGCATGTCGAGCATCTCGCGCGGCGTGAAGAACGGGTCGATGTTGAGCTCTTGCGGCACGACGCCGATAGCGGCGCGCGCCTGGCGCGGCGCGGCGTCGATGTCGATGCCCCAGATCGACACCCTGCCGGCCGTCTTCAACACCAACCCGGCGAGAATGTTGATCAGCGTCGACTTGCCGGCGCCGTTCGGCCCGAGGAGGCCATAGAGCGAGCCGCGCGGGATGACGAGATCGACGGCGTCGAGCGCCGGTTTCGCGGCGGCGCCGCCGCGATAGACCTTGCGCAGCCCTGATATCGCGATGGCCTGGGCCGGCGGCACGACGGCGCCGAATCCGGCGAAACCGGGCCGTTCCGCCGCCGGCGGGGCGGGGCGTCGGGTCGCGGGGCGACTATCGGCGGAAAAGCTGGACATTGATTGTGCCGCTCCAATGCGTATCATCCGCCTCGTTCCCCGGTCAACCGGACTGGGGGGGGCAGCCAAGCTAGGTCGCCGAGCCGCCTTCGCCCCCAGACCGCTTCCGCAAGGGGCGGGCGGCGTGCGACACTCCACGCGCGACCGGAGAGCGCCGGGTGAGGCCGAAAGCAGGACAGATGCAACCTTTCGAGACGATCTATATCGACAGCATGGTCGCCGCCTGCAATGGCGGGGGCGGTCCGCTCGGCCATCCCAAGGTCTATCTCAACCTCTCGGCGGACGGTCAGGTCGAGTGTCCCTATTGCTCGCGCCTGTTCATCCACCAGTCGAAGCGGGTGCACGGGGCCGAGGGTCACGGCGTCGCGACCCCGGCGGCGCCCACCAAGTCTTGAGCGCGCCTCTGGCAACTGCCGTCGCGGCGAGCCCCGGCAAGGCGAGCCCGGGCAAGGCAAGCCATGTCTATCTCATCGACGGCTCGGGCTTCATCTTCCGCGCCTATCACGCCCTGCCTTGGCTGAATCGCAGCGATGGCACCCCGACCAACGCCGTCTACGGCTTCGTCAACATGCTCTTGAAGCTGGTGCAGGAGAGCGACGCCGACGCCATCGCCGTCGTCTTCGACGCCTCGGGCGTGACCTTCCGCAATCGCATTTATGACGCCTACAAGGCGCACCGCCCCGAGCCGCCCGACGATCTCGTGCCGCAATTCAAGCTGGTGCGCGAGGCCACCGAGGCCTTCAACATCTGCCAGATCGAGGCGACCGATTACGAGGCCGACGACCTCATCGCCACCTATGCCAAGCTGTTCAAGGCGCAGGGCACCCGCGTCACCATCGTCTCCTCCGACAAGGACCTGATGCAACTGGTCGACGACCAGGTCGGCATGCTCGACACCATCAAGACGCCGGCCAAGGTGATCGGCGCCGCCGAGGTGAAGGAGAAATTCGGCGTCGGACCCGACAAGGTGATCGACGTCCAGGCCCTCTGCGGCGACAGCGTCGACAACGTGCCGGGCGTGCCGGGGATCGGTGTCAAGACGGCGGCCGAGCTGATCAACCAATGGGGCAGTTTGGAAAACCTGCTCGAACATGCCGGCGAGATCAAGCAGCCGAAGCGCCGCCAGTCGCTGATCGACTTCGCCGAGCAGGCGCGCCTGTCGAAGCGTCTGGTGACGCTCGATCTCGACGTGCCGCTGCCCTGCCCGCTCGAGGCGCTGGCGCTCAAGCCGGCCGACCCGCAGAAGCTGATCGACTTCCTCAAGGCGCAGGAATTCCGCAAGATCGTCGACCGCATCCAGAGCCGCCGCGTCCAGGTGCCCGGCACCCGCACCGCCGGCGACGATGGCAGCGCGCCGCTCGCGGCCGCGGTGCAGAAGGATTTCGCCGAGCGCTCCTATACGCTGGTCCAGAGTATCGACGAGCTCGACCGCTGGATCGCGGCGGCGCACGAAACCGGTTTCGTCGCCCTCGAGGCGATGACGCGGGCGCCGGAGGAGACGCTCGCCGAGCTGGTCGGGCTGTCGCTTGCCGTCGGCCCCGGCCGCGCCTGCTATGTCCCGCTCGCCCATCGCGCCGCCGGCGGCCAGGGCAGCCTCGATTTCGCCCCCGCCGAGGGACCGCAGCAGGTCCCGCGCGACGAGGCGCTGGCGCGGCTGAAGAAGCTGCTCGAGGACCCGGCTGTCCTCAAGATCGGCCACAACGTCAAATATCCCATCCACGTGCTGGCGGGCTACGGCATCGCCATGGCGCCGACCGATTGCACCATGCTGCTCTCCTATGTGCTCGACGGGGTGCAGCACGGCCACGCGCTCGACGAGCTGGCGAGCCTCGCTCTCGGCCACGAGATGGCGAAGTACCGCGATGTCTGCGGCAGCGGCAAGACGCTGATCGGCTTCGCCGAAGCCCCGCTCGACAAGGCGCTCGGCTACGCCGCCGAGCTGGTCGACGTGATGATCCGCCTGCATCCCCTGTTCAAGCGCCGCCTGGTCGCCGAGCGGATGGCCGGCTTCTACGAGACGGTGGAGCGGCCGCTGTCGCCGGTCGTCGCCGCGATGGAGCGCGCCGGCATCAAGGTCGACCGCACCGAGCTCAGCCGGCTCTCCGAGGATTTCGCCGCCCGCATGGCGGAATATGAGCGCGAGGCCTATACCCTCGCCGGCCATGAGTTCAACATCGGCTCGCCCAAGCAGATCGGCGACGTGCTCTTCGGCGAGCTCGGCCTCGAGGGCGGCCGCAAGGGCAAGACCGGCGCCTACGGCACCGACGCCGCCATCCTGGAGCAGCTCGCCCTGACCCACGATCTGCCACGCCGCATCCTCGATTGGCGCCAGCTGCAGAAGCTCAAGAGCACCTATGCCGACGCGCTGGTTGGCGAGATCAAGTCGGCGACCGGCCGCGTCCATACCTGCTTCCAGCTCGCCGCCACCTCGACCGGGCGACTCTCCTCGACCGAGCCCAACGTGCAGAACATCCCGATCCGCACCGAGGAGGGACGCAAGATCCGTCGCGCCTTCGTCGCCGAGCCCGGCCATCTCCTGCTCTCGGCCGATTACAGCCAGATCGAGCTGCGCCTCGCCGCCGACATGGCCGATATCGACGCGCTCAAGGAGGCCTTCCGCAAGGGCATCGACATCCATGCCCTGACCGCCAGCGAGGTCTTCGGCGTGCCGGTCGAGGGCATGGACCCCAATACCAGGCGGCGCGCCAAGGCGATCAATTTCGGCATCATCTACGGCATCAGCGCCTTCGGCCTCGCCGCGCAGCTGCAAGTGCCGCAAGGCGAGGCGGCGGAGTACATCAAGGCCTATTTCGCCCGCTTCCCCGGCATCCGCGCCTATATGGACAAGACCAAGCTCGAATGCCGCGAGAAGGGCTATGTCGAGACGCTGTTCGGGCGCAAATGCTACATTCCCGGCATTCGCGACGCCAACGTGGCGCGCCGCCAATTCGCCGAGCGCCAGGCGATCAACGCGCCGCTGCAAGGCACCGCCGCCGACATCATCAAGCGCGCGATGATCCGCCTCCCCGCCGCCCTCGCCCGCGCCGGGCTCCAGGCACGCATGCTCCTCCAGGTCCATGACGAGCTGCTCTTCGAGGTGCCGGAGGCGGAGGCCGAGCGCACCGCGGCGCTGGTCAAGGCGGTGATGGAGGCCGCCCCGGCGCCGCGCGCGACGCTTTCGGTGCCGCTGGTGGTCGAGACGGGCTGGGCGACGAACTGGGACGAGGCGCATTAGGGGCGCGAGGGTCGACAATCCTATTTGGATACGATTCGCCTGTAAACTACAGGCAAAATACAGGCGGGCGGTTGTGTGGCGTCTACCTATCGCTACATTTCGGTGCATTCGCCGACGGGTAAAACTGCGGCAAGAGGGTCGCTCCTGATTACGCCCGCGAAGACTCTTGCCTCGATATCGCCGCTCGGTTTGCCGCACGCGCTTTGCCCGCTCCATAGGTCCTGAATGGATAATATGGGTTTCTGAAAGGGACATTCAAGTGAGGCGATGGACGGCGCATCATCTCGATGAGGAACCGCCATGCCGAGGAAGAAGCGTACTGCTGCGAGCAAGTGGGTTGACCCCAGCGACGCTCCCCCTCTCGACCGTGACTGGTTCGAGCGGGCGGAGATCCGCGAGGGTAATCGCCTCATTCGTCGCGCGAAGATCGGCCGGTCGAAGAAGGACGCGCCCTAGGTGCAGCTCGACCTTCGGGAAGGTTGCTAGGGCGTGGTATTCATCTGCCCTGGAGGATGAGGATTTCCGGGGCTTTGTGACCTGAGCCCCAAGTTTCATCCAGGGGTGAGTAGAGCCTGTTGCTGATTTGAGCCCATTGGGCTCGGTGGTGCAACGGGACGGGGCGCGGAGCCCCT
>WNFM01308695.1_pt2 | contig 46470 bp, 37 predicted proteins | sample 5400271 | NCBI WGS metagenome assembly WNFM01 (sample SAMN13153352, study PRJNA577476) | soil metagenome | isolation source: 60 cm saprolite on Douglas fir-dominated hillslope | place: USA:California | collected 2013-09-17
CGCGTGCAGGGTATGGCCTTCCTGCCAGAGGAACTCGGTCGTGCGCAGGAACGGCCGCGTGACCTTCTCCCAGCGCACGATGTTCGCCCACTGGTTGATGAGCACGGGCAGGTCGCGCCAGGACTTGACCCACTTCGCGTACATCGAGCAGATCATGGCCTCCGAGGTGGGCCGGATGGCGAGTGGCTCCTCCAGCTCTTCCCCGCCCCCCACCGTCACCCAGGCGCATTCCGGGGAGAAACCCGCGACGTGCTCCTTCTCCTTCTCGAGGAAGCTCTTGGGGATGAAGAGCGGGAAGTAGGCGTTGACGTGGCCGGTCTCCTTGATGCGCCGGTCCATGTCCGCCTGCATGTGCTCCCAGACCGCGTAACCGTAGGGCCGGATGATCATGCAGCCCTTCACCGGCCCGTAGTCGGCGAGCTCCGTCTTGAGGACGACGTCGAGGTACCACTGTGAGTAGTCGTCGCCCTTGGGAGTGATCTCTTTCGACATAATCTCCTTCGCCATGCGCTCCTATCCCTGCCTGTCGTACCCGTCTCCGTCTCCGTCTCCGTCTGTTTTTCCGACCTTGTCACCCTTCTTGGGGAACATCAGCGAGAGCACGACGGACACCACGATCACGCCCACGATGATGCCCAGGGAGAGGGTGATCGGGAAGTGCCCGCCGTAGAGCCTGTTCAGCACCGTCATCTTGGCCCCGACGAAGATCAGCACGACGCCCAGGCCGTACCTGAGCATGTGGAACTTGTCGATGGCGCCGCGCAGCAGGAAGTAGAGGTTGCGCAGCCCCAGGATGGCGAAGATGTTCGAGGTGAAGACGACGAGCGGCTCGCGGGTGAGGGCGAAGATGGCGGGCACGGAATCCACCGCGAACACGATGTCGGTCATCTCCAGGAAGAGGAGGGCCACGAACAAGGGCGTGGCGTGCCATCTTCCGTCGACGCGCAAGAAGAACCTGTGGCCGTGCATCTCCGTGGTGACGGGCACGAGCCGCCGGAACTGGCGGATGATGGCGTTGCTCTCCGGATCGACCTCCTTGTCCTCGGTGAACATCATCTTGAAGCCGGTGTAGACGAGGAAGACGCCGAACGCGATGAGCACCCACTCGAAGCGCAGGAGCAGCGCGCCCAGGCCGATGAAGATCGCGCGGAAGATCAGCGCGCCCAGGATCCCGAAGAACAGCACCCGGTGCTGCAGCCGGATGGGCACGCCGAAGTAGGTCAGCACCACCACGAACACGAAGATGTTGTCGACGGACAGCGAGTACTCGACCACGTACCCGGCCAGGAACTCGAGGGCGGCCCGGTGCGCGGCCGCGCGCGGGTCGAAGCCCGCGATGGCGGTCAGCCGCGGATCGTGCGGCAGCCGGGCCAGCATGAACAGGTAGAAGCCGCCCAGGAAGGCGAGGGCGAGCCCGACCCACACCACCGACCACATCGCCGCCTCCTTGAAGGAGACGGCGTGGGCGCGGCGGTGGAACACGCCGAGGTCCAGGGACAGGAGAACGAGGACGAGGGCCAGGAAGGCGGCGTAGAACCACCAGTACTCGCCGAGCGGGAAGAGGAGGACCGGCTCGTTCATGCCGCGCTGGCCGCGACGGCGTCCACCGGGATGAGGCGAGGCCCGTCGTTGGTGAGGAGGGTGTGCCCGAGAAAGCGCGCGTCGTCCGTTTCCGGGAAGTCGGTGCGGAAGTGGCCCCCGCGGCTCTCCTCCCGGAACAGCGCGCCCGCGGCCATGGCCTCGGCCACCGCGACGAGGTTGCGCGCTTCCGCCGCCGCCCGACGGCGTGGGTGGGCCGCGACCTGGGCCCCCAGCGCGGCCAGGTCGTCGAGGAGGCCGCGCAGGCCGGCCCCGTCACGTTCGAGCCCAAGGCTGTCCCAGGCGCGGCGTCGCAGCGTCGCCACGAGCCCGGCGGGATCGACTTCTCTCGCTTCCTCCGGGACGCGCCGTCGGGACGCGTCCGCGAGGGAAGCTCCTGCCGCCGCGGGGGCCGGATCCGCGGCCATCGCCTCCGAGGCGCGCGCCCCGAACACCAGCCCCTCGAGCAGCGAGTTGCTGGCCAGCCGGTTGGCGCCGTGGACACCCGTGCCCGCCGCTTCGCCGGCGGCATAGAGACCGGGCAGGGTGGAGCGGCCGCTGAGGTCGGTGGCCACGCCCCCCATCACGTAGTGGGCGGCGGGCGTGACCGGCACCGGGTCGGTCGTCAGGTCGACGCCGTAGCGCGCACAGGTGGCGGCGATCCGCGGGAACCGGCTCCGGACGTGGTCGGGGTCGAGATGGCGCAGGTCGAGGGTGACCGGACCGCGGCCGGCGCGGTTCTCGCGCGCGATCGCGCGCGCCACCTGGTCGCGGGGAGCCAGCTCCTCCGTGAACCGCTCGCCCGCGCCGTTGCGCAGGTAGGCCCCCTCGCCCCGCACGGCCTCCGAGACGAGGAAGCGGGGTGCTCCCGGCACCGCCAGCGCGGTCGGGTGGAACTGCACGAACTCCATGTCGAGCAGGGAGGCGCCCGCGCGCCGGGCCATGGCCATGCCGTCCCCCGTCGCCACCGGAGGATTCGTCGTCTCCGCGAACACCATTCCCGCCCCCCCCGTGGCCAGCAGGGTGGCGCGCGCGATCACGGTCGTCTCCACCCCCGATTCGGAGAGGAACCGGCAGCCGACCACGGCACCGCCGGCGAGGACGAGATCGACCGAGCAGGCAAACGAGCGCACGGAGACGCGCGCCGTGCGCTGGGCCCGGTCGAGGAGCGCGCGCACCATCTCCCACCCGGTGGCGTCGCCCAGGGCGTGCAGGACGCGGTTGCGCGAATGGGCGTCGAAGCGCGCGCCCCAGGCCGCCAGCTCGCGGATCCGCTCCGGTCCCTCTTCCACGAGGATGCGCGCGGCCGGCCCCGACACGATGCCGGCCCCGGCCTTCAGGGTGTCGTCGAGGTGCAGCTCGGTCGTATCGTCGGACCCCATGGCCACCGCCACTCCACCCTGGGCATAGCCGGTGTTGCTCTCCGTGGGCTGGTCCTTCGTCACCACCAGGACGTCGCCGTGGCGGGCGAGCCCGAGGGCCGCGCGCAGGCCGGCGATGCCGGAGCCGAGCACGAGGAAGTCGACGCGAATGAGGTCATCTGACATGCCGGGTCACGTGAGATCAAAGAATCGATTCTATCAGCGCGCTTCCCACGATCACTCTTGCGCGCGCAGCCGATTCGGTGATACGGTGCGCTCGGCCTCGCGGTTCCCCACCTCCCTTCGCACTCCCCTCTCCCGGAAAGGCATGTCCCATGTGGCCCAGTCTCGGCCTGCGCCTGCTGCTGCTCGCGGCGGGCCCGGCCGGAGTGTCGGAGGAGAAGAAGCCGGTTCCGCTCTATACGAACGACGACCTCGAGCGCGTCTCGCCCCACCGCGACGAGACGGGAGTCAACTCGAAGGTCGTCGCCGCGGCCCCACCCGTCGCGTCCGATCGGGCGGCCGCGGACGGACGCGCGCGCTCGGAGGCGCAATGGCGGCGGCAGGCCGAGCAACTGCACGTCCGCCTGCAGCGCATGCGCGAGCGGATCGACGAGATGCGGGCGCGCCTCGCGGAGCGGGAGGCCCCGTCCCGGTCGCCGTCGCGGCGCGGGCACGCCTCGAACGAGGCCCAGCTGGACGCCTGGCGGCGGCAGATCGCGGCCCTGGAGGCGCGCGCGCGCGACGAGGAGGCGCGGTTCGAGGACCGCGCGCGGAGAGAGGGCGCATTGCCAGGCTGGCTCCGCTAGGAAGGGGTCGGGGAATGGTAGGCTGCGTCTCCCATGCGGGAGATCCGTGTCGCCGTCCCCGATCGCCCCTATGTCGTGCGCATCGAACGCGGAGCTTCCGCGTCGCTCGGCCGCCTCCTGGCCCCCCTGGGGCGGTCACGGCTGGCCGTCGTGTCGAGTCCCACGATCTGGGACAAGCACCGCGACCGCATCCGGCCCGGGCTGGCGGAGATGGCCTGGACGGAGGTCCTGATCGCGGACGGCGAGCGCCAGAAGAACGCGCGCACGCTCCAGCGCCTCTACGACGCCTTCGTGACCGCGCGCCTCGGCCGCGACGGCCTGGTCGTGGCCATCGGCGGCGGCGTGATCGGCGACGTCGCGGGCTTCGCGGCCGCGACCTACATGCGGGGCGTGGACTGGGTGGGCGTGCCGACGACGCTGCTCGCGATGGTCGACAGCTCGGTGGGCGGAAAGGTCGGCATCAACCACCCCGGCGCCAAGAACATGATCGGCGCCTTCCACCAGCCGCGGGCGGTGATCGTCGACCCCGCGTTCCTCGGGACCCTTCCCGCGCGCCAGCGCCAGACCGGGGCCTACGAGGTGCTGAAGTGCGGGATCATCGGAGACCGCGGGCTGTTCGATGCCCTTCGCCAGGCGCCCCCCTCGCTGGAAGGATGGGATGCGGAGAAGCTCGACGAGGCGATCGCCGCCGCCTGCCGCCTCAAGGCGAACGTGGTCGGAAAGGACGAGCGAGAAGGCGATCTGCGGCGCGTGCTGAACCTGGGACACACGCTGGGCCACGCGTTCGAGGCCGTCACGGAATACCGCCGGTTCACGCACGGCGAGGCGGTGGGCTGGGGTCTCATCGCCGCCGCCGCCCTGGCCCGGCGCCGCGGCCTTTTGTCCGCCCCTGATTTCGAAGAGATCGCATCCGCCGTGGATGGCCTGGGGCCGCGACCGCGCCTGGGTCTCGCGCCCGAGCGCGTCCTCGATGCCGTCGCGCGCGACAAGAAGGCCCGTGAGGGACGCGTCCCCTTCGTCCTGCCCACCGCGATCGGCGCCGTCACCATCGTCCCGGACGTGACGACGGGAGAGATCCTGGCCGTGCTGGACGAGCTCGCGCAGCGGCGGACCCCGGCACGCCGGCGCGGCTGAGCGCCGGTCAGGCCCGCAGCGTCGCGGACCGGGGCGGCGGCACGGCCCCGCCCATGAGCAGGATCAGGATCGCCTTCTGGACGTGGAGCCGGTTCTCCACCTGGTCGAAGACGATCGACTGCGGCCCGTCGATCACCTCCGCCGCCACTTCCTCGCCGCGATGGGCGGGGAGACAGTGCATGAAGATGGCGTCCGGCGCGGCCGCCGCCATCATCTCCGGGGTCACCATGTAGCCCTGGAAGGCCTGGCGCCGGGCGTCCGCTTCCGCCTCCTGGCCCATCGAGGTCCACACGTCCGTGTAGACGACGTCGGCGCCCTGCACCGCCTCCATGGGGTCGGCGGTCACCACCGGCGGGGCGGTCTTGACCTTCTGGGCCTCCCGCGCCGCGCTCTTCACGATGAGCTGGTTGGGCTCGTATCCGTTGGGCGCGGCGACCTTCATCTCCACTCCGAGCTTGACCGCGCCGCTCATGAGGCCCTGGCACATGTTGTTGCCGTCGCCGACGTAGGCGAGGGTGACTCCGTCGAGCCGGCCGCGGCGCTCGAAGATCGTGAAGAAGTCGGCCAGGGCCTGCACCGGGTGCAGGAGGTCGCTGAGCCCGTTGATGACCGGCACCGTCGCGTACCGGCTCATCTCGACGAGGTCCTCGTGCGAGTACACACGCGCCATGATGCCGTCCGCGTAGCGGGAGAGCACCTTGGCCGTGTCGGCCAGGGTCTCTCCGCGCCCGATCTGGATCTCGTTCGCGCCGAGGTGCAGGGCGTGGCCGCCGAGCTGGAACATCCCGACCTCGAACGACACCCGCGTCCGCGTGGACGGCTTCTGGAAGATCATGGCCAGCGACTTGCCGCGCAGGGCCTGGGCATAAGCGCCCGGGTCGGCCTTGACCCGCCGGGCGAGATCGAAGACCTCCTCGAGCTCCCCTCGCGTGTAATCCCGCAGCGAAACCAGGTGCTTCTGCTTCATGCCGTGAAGGGTGATGATACCCGACGTGCCGACGGCCTTGCGCATCCACGCCATCATCCTCGCCGCGGGCCGCGGCGCGCGCATGGGCGGACCGAAGGCGCTGCTCGCGCTGGAGGGCGAGACGTTCCTGGCCCGCGTGGCGGGCCGGCTACGCCGGCCCGGGGTGGAGCGCGTGACGGCGGTGATCGGACACGAGGCCGATCGCGTTCGGCGCGAGGCGGCGTCGCCGGCGGACGTCGTCATGATCATGAATCCCCACTACGCGGAAGGCATGCTGACCTCGATCCTGTGCGGTCTCGACGACGCCGAGGACGCGGGCGCCGACGCCGTGCTCGTCCACCCCGTCGATCATCCGCTCGTGGAAGCGGACACCGTGGACGCGGTGGTGGCCGCGCTCTCCCGAGGCGCCACCATCGCCGTGCCCAGTCACGGCGGACGACGCGGTCACCCGGCGGGATTTGCACGGAGGGCCTGGGCCGCCCTCCGCGCCGCCGCTCCGGACGAAGGCGCACGCGGCGTGCTGGCCCGCCATCCGGAATGGATCGAGCACGTTCCGGCGGGAGAGGAGTGTCTCCTCGGCGTCAACACCAGCGAGGACTACGAACGGATCAAACGGCGACGATAGCAACGGAAATTCGATCGACGCGGTGAGCGGATAAGAGGTCTGTCACCACGATTCGCTTGTCTCCCCCAGGCGGGATAGAATGGGCGGTTTCGTAGATCGAAGAGAGGATCACCAACGCGAATGCCGCTGCGCAACGTCGCGATCATCGCCCACGTCGACCACGGGAAGACCACTCTCGTGGACGCCCTCCTGCGCCAGAGCGGCGCCTTTCGCGCCAACCAGGAGGTCGTGGAGCGGGTCATGGATTCCAACGACCTCGAGCGCGAGCGCGGGATCACGATCCTGGCCAAGAACACTTCCGTGCACTTCGGCGCGACCAAGATCAACATCGTCGACACGCCGGGCCACAGCGACTTCGGGGGCGAGGTCGAGCGCGCGCTGAAGATGGTCGACGGCGTGCTCCTCCTCGTCGACGCCTCCGAAGGCCCGCTGCCCCAGACGCGTTACGTGCTGCGCAAGGCCCTGGAGGCCCGCCTTCCCACCGTGCTCGTCGTCAACAAGATCGACCGGTCGGACGCGCGCCCCCAGGAGGTGCTCAACGAGGTCTACGACCTGTTCATCGACCTCGACGCCACCGATGAGCAGCTCGAGTTCCCCGTCGTGTACACGAATGCGAAGGTGGGCACCGCGCGCATGACCCTGGAGGGCGAGGAGAAGGATCTCCGGCCCTTGTTCGAGGCCTTGATCGCGCACATCCCGCCCCCCAAGCCGGCGGGAGACGGCCCCCTGCAGCTCCTCATCGCGAACCTCGACTACAGCGACTACCTCGGCCGGCTGGCCATCGGACGCATCTTCTCCGGACGCGTGGCCGTCGGCGACCAGGTGGCGGTGGCCAAGAAGGACGGCGCGCTACAGACGACGAAGGTCACCAAGCTCTACGCCTTCGAGGGCCTCGAGCGCACGGCGGTGGAGAAGGCGGACTGCGGGGAGATCGTGGCCCTGGCCGGCTTCGAGGGCATCGGGATCGGGGAGACGGTCACGTCGGTCGAGAACCCGACGCCCCTGGACATCCTGCACATCGACGAGCCGACGCTGTCCATGATCTTCTCCGTCAACACCTCTCCTTTCGCGGGCAAGGACGGCCGCTGGGTCACCTCCCGGAACATCCGCGAGCGCCTGGACAAGGAGCTGCTCACCAACGTCTCCATCCGCGTGGAGCCCACCGACTCCGCGGACTCCTTCCGCGTGATGGGCCGCGGCGAGCTGCAGCTCGCCATCCTCATCGAGACCATGCGGCGCGAGGGGTTCGAGCTGTCGATCTCGAACCCGGAAGTGCTGACGCACCTGGAGGACGGAAAGCGCAAGGAGCCCCTGGAGCTGTTCGTGATCGACGTGCCCGAGGCCTACATGGGCGTGGTGCTCGAGAAGATGGCCATGCGCAAGGGCAAGATGGTGCGCATGGTGAACCACGGCTCCGGGCGCGTGCGCCTCGAGTTCCACGTGCCCACCCGCGGACTCATCGGGGTGCGGACGGAGCTCATGACGGACACGCGGGGCACGGCCGTGCTGAACAGCCTCCTGGACGGCTGGATCGACTGGCAGGGCGAGATCGCACGGCGGCCGACGGGCGTGCTCGTGGCCGACCGTACCGGCGACACGACCGCCTACACCCTGAACCACCTCGAGGAGCGTGGGGAGCTGTTCGTGGGACCGGGCACGTCCGTCTACGAGGGCATGATCGTGGGCGAGAACGCGCGCCCGGCGGACATGGACGTGAACGTGACCAAGGCCAAGAAGCTGACGAACATGCGCGCGTCCACCGCGGACGAGGCCGTGCGCCTCACCCCCCACCGCGTCTTGAACCTCGAGCAGGCCCTGGAGTTCATCAATACGGACGAGCTGGTGGAGGTGACGCCCGTCGCCATCCGCATCCGCAAGCGCGTCCTGGCCGCGAACCAGAGGCCGAAGCGCAAGGCCGAGGACGCCCAGCCCGCCTAGGGCCGCCGCCACCAAGGCGCGCATACTCCTCCCCGGCTCCAGAACTCGAGGAGGAATCGGTGAAGGCAAGGCGCAGTCTGCGCGGTCTGCTGGCCGCGGCCAGCGTGATGTGTCCCGGGATGGCCTCGGCCGGGGAGCCGGCGCCCCACCCGAGCCCTCCGCCTCTTCGCGCCTTCTACGACTATCCGTTCGGGCCGGCCACGACGAGCGAGCGTGTGCTCACGGTCGAGGAGGCGATGGCGGCCGCCCTCGCCCAGCCCTCGTCCTATCGGCAGGCCCGGATCGAGGAGCAGATCGCGGACGAGGATCTCCGCCAGGCGCGGGCCGCGCTGCTTCCCCAGCTGGCCACGCCCTTGACCTATTTCGGCACCTCGCCCTATTCGCAGGCGAGCGGACGAGTGCCCAGCTTCGCGCCCTCCATCGGAGTCAACGAGATGAGCGCTCTGGTGACCGCGAGCGGCGCCCTCGACCTCTCCGGCAGCCTGCGCGCGCGGCGAGGTCACGCGCGCGAGTTGCGGGCGGCCGCGCGCGCGGGCGCGGAGAGCGCGCGGCGCGAGCTGGCCCTCGCCACCGTCGACGCCTACTACGGTCTGGCCCTGGCGCGACAGAAGCGCCGGTTGGCCGACGAAACCCTCGCCATTGCCGAAGGTTTCGCGGAGATCACCTCCGAGCAGAACGCGGCGGGAGAAGCGGGCGAGGCGGAAACGGATCGCTCGCGCGCGGAGGCCCTGAAGCGCCGGGACGAGCTGGAGCAGGCGCGGGCCGCCGAGTCGGCGGCCGCGGACGCCCTGCGCGCCCTGACCGGAATCGACGGTTCCGTCTATCTCGCGGTCGCCCGGCTGGGGCCGGAGCTGCCGCCCCTCGGCGACTTCACACAGTACACGGAGGCCGTCGTCGACTCCCGCCCGCAACTCCGTCAGATCGATGCCCTCGCGCGCGCGGCCACCGCGGAGGAACGAGCCGCCCGCGACGAGCGCCGGCCGCAGGTCGCGTACGCCTTGAGCGGGGGCTTCGATGCCCTCGATCTCGGCCAGCTACGGCGCTACAGCGGGGGCGCGGCGATCGTCACCCTCCGCGTCCCCGTCTTCGATTTCGGTGCCAGCCGCAGCCGCGAGGCCCAGGCCCGCCTCCGACGCGAAGGCCTGGAGGCGGCGCGAGAGAGCGAGGCGCGCGCGTTGCGGCAGGAGTTCTACACCGCCCGCGCCACCGCCTTCTCCGCCATGCAAAGGCGGCAATACGCGCGCGAGAGGGCGGAGGCGTCCGAAAGGAGCCTCAAGCTCCTGACCAATCGCTACCGCCGTCGCAAGGCCACGATCACCGAGGTCGTCGACGCGCAATCGGCCTATGCGGAAGCACGCGTGGCCTACTACCAGGCCATCGCCGACCTCAGCACGGCACGCGTGCGGTTGGAGGTGGATCCGGTCGGCGCCGTCTTCACGCCCGCGCCCGCTCCCGCCACGAGCGCGCCGGGCCGGGAGTCGTGTGCCCTCGGCTTCGACCGCGCCCCGCAACTCGTGGACCTCCATCTCGGCATGACCGTCGACGACGTACGACGCCGCTTCCCGGGTGTGGAGAGCCAGAGCCCGAAGAAGACCGGCCTGCAGAACCTGAAGCTGGAAGCGGACGACCTCGCCCGCCTGCCCTCCGACGATCCCGCCTTCGCCCCTTCCAAGGTGGCGCTTCGCTTCTTCGAAGGCCGCCTCTACTACTTCCGCGTGTCGTACTACGCGGTCACCTGGGAGAGCCTCGGTCGATTCCTGACGCGAGTGGCCGGGCGTCTGGAGCTCCCGGGCCCGTGGAAGGCGTTCTACGACTGGCAGATCAAGACCCTTCGGGACGCCGAGGACCTCAGTGACATGGCTCTGGAGTGCGAAGGATTCCGGGTCCGCGTCGGTCTCGGCATCGAGGGCGTCGAGGGCGCGCAGAGGCCCCATCTGAAGGTCGAAGACACGGCCGTCGTGCAACGCATACGGACCCGGGAGGCGGAAGAGGCGCGCCGTGAGGCCGAGGAGCAGACGAGCTCGCCGGACAACCGCTGAGAGCGGCCGCTCCGCGCGTCGCGACGGTCTAGGAATCTTCCGGCTCGCTCCCGTCCACGGCGGCGTCTCCGGCCTGGGCGCGCAGCCGGCGGCTCAGGGTCGAGAGGCTGACCCCGAGGCGCTCGGCGGCGGCGCTGCGGTCGCCGTCGCACTCCTGCATCGCGCGCTTTATGGCTTCGTCCTCGGCCAGGGTGGCGGCGCGGCGGGCGACCTCGGGAAGGGGCCCGGAGAGATCCATGACGTCGCCGAGGGTCGGTCCGATCTCGGAGTGCTCGCCGAGGCGGAGATGCTCGGGCCGGATCTCCGCTCCGTCGCATAGGATGGCGCCGCGCTCGAGGCAGTTCTGCAGCTCACGCACGTTGCCCGGCCACGAGTGCCGCTGGAGCGCCGCCCGCGCCGCGTCGCTCAGATGGAGGCCGCGACGCCCCATCTCGCGCGCGTACTTCTCGAGGAACGCGTCGGCCAGGCGCAGGATGTCGCCGCGCCGGCGGCGCAAAGGGGGGATCTCCACCGGAAAGACGGAGAGCCGGAAGAAGAGGTCCTCGCGGAACTGCTTCGCGGCCACCGCTTCCTTGAGGTCGCGGTTCGTGGCGGCCACCACCCGCACGTCGACGCTCAAGGTCTGCACGCCTCCGACGCGCTCGAACTGCTTCTCCTGCACGAGGCGCAGGATCTTGCCCTGCAGCAGCAGGGGCAGGTCGCCGATCTCGTCCAGGAACAGGGTCCCGTGATGCGCCATCTCCGCCTTCCCCACCTTGCGGCCGGTGGCCCCGGTGAACGCCCCCTTCTCGTGTCCGAACAGCTCGTTCTCGAGCAGGGCCTCGGGGATGGCCGCGCAGTTGATGGCCACGAAGGGGCCCTTGGCGCGCGCGGAGAGCTGGTGGAGCGACCGCGCCATGAGCTCCTTGCCCGTCCCGCTCTCGCCGAGCAGGAGGACGGTGGCATCCGTGGAGGCGGCGCGCTGCAGGGCCATCATCGCGTCCTTGAGGGCCGGGTCCTCGCCGATCAAACGCGGGAGCCCGATCCGCTGCTGGTACTCCTCCTTCAGGAGCACGTACTCGGTGAGCAGGCGGCGGCGCTCCAGGGCGCGCTCGAGGAGCAGGACGAGGTGCTCGGTATCGACGGGCTTGGTGAGGAAGTCGGCCGCGCCCTGCTTCATCGCGCGCACGGCATCGTCGACGGTCGCGTACGCGGTCATGACGATGACGGGCACGTCGGGATCGGCTTCCTTCGCGGCCTGGAGGACTTCGAACCCGCTGCCCGCGGGGAGCTTGAGGTCGGTGAGCACGACCAGCACGCGGGAGGATTGCAGGCGGCGGCGCGCCTCGTAGGCGTCGCCCGCCTCCGCGACGGTGAGGCCGCGCGCCTCGAGCGTCTTGCGTAGCATGCCGCGCAGGGATTCCTTGTCCTCGACCACGAGCACGTCGGGGACGGCGGGAAGGTTCGGGACGGTGCCTACCGTTCGCGGAGCCAGCCCGGCGGGATGCTCTTCCGCCGCGCGTCCTCCTCGAGGTCGGTCAGGGCCTGCTTCGCCCGCTCCACGTCGGCCTTGGCCCTTTCGAGGTCGGCCGTCGCCTGCGCGAGCTGGGCCTGGCGGTTCTGCTCGCGGTTGGGGTCCATCACGTTCGTGGGGTTGCGGTCGTTGCGCAGGTCCGCGATCCGCTGCTCGAGCGGGGGGACGCGCTGCTCGGCGCTTCCGTCATCTCCGGCGAGACCGGTCCGGACGGGCTGGCCGCGGCCGCGGGCAACGCCCCGGAGCCGAGCACGTTGACCGACCCGCGACCCGCGCCGCCCGGCGCGGAAGAGGGGGACGGTACCGCAACCGGCTGCTCAGGCAGGTCGGCGTTCGTGAACACGTGACCCGGGTCCTTCGTGGCCCCCGGTTTCGGCGCCGGGCTTGCCGCCTTCGCCGGAGGCTTCTCCGCGTCCGCGGAGCGGGGACGCGTCGTCCTGGACGGCGACGGGCTCGGCCGCGGGCTCGGCGTCGGCGTGTCCGCGCCGGCAACGGCGGCCACGACGGCCGCGCTCAGCAACAGCAGGCGCATATCAGGACCTGTCGGCGACCCGCCCCTCGAGCCTGGACGCGCGCTCGGCCATGGCCTGGGCGTCCGGGGCGCCGGGATTGAGCCGCGCATATTCACGATACTCGCGGATGGCTTCCGTGACGTTGCCGGTTCGCTCCAGAGCGCTGGCCAGGGTGCGGTGAAGCAGGGGCGCGCCGGGGTCGACGCCGACGCCTTCGCGGAGCAGGGCCACCGCCTCGTCGCTCTTGCCGTCCGTGAGCAGGATCTCGGCCAGGAGCCCGCGCGTCACCGCCGCCTGGGGGCTCTTCTCGAGGATGTCGCGATAGGCCTGGACGGCATCGGCCTTGTTGCCCGTCTTCTCGTAGGCGTGGGCCAGCTCCTGCTGGGCGACGAGGTCATCCGGATTGAGCGCCTTGAGCCGCTTGAGGTAAGGCAGCGCGGCCTCGGGATGCCCTTCACGGGCGGCCAGCGCGCTCGCTTCCCTCAGGATTCGGACGTCGCTGGGCGCGATCTCGAGCGCCCGCGCGTACGTGGTGGCGGCCTCGGCTTTGAGGCCGAGCTGATCGTAGGCCCGGGCGAGGTCCGTGACGAAGTCGGACATCTGTGGCGCCAGGCGGATGGCTTCCTGGAATTGCCGGATCGTCTCCACGGGTGGCGCTCCCGACGCGAGGAGCGCCTTCGCGTACGTGTCCCGGTAATACGCGTTGTCGGGCGCGTCCGCGACGGCGCGCGCGAGGGCGACCGCCGCCGCGGCGGCGTCTCCCTTGGCCAGGAGCCGCCGTCCCTCCTCGAACGCCTGCTCGGATACGGTGTGGGCCTCGGCCGCGGCCACCGGTGCGGGGGGAAGGGTTGGAATCGTGAACAACTCCGGATTGGGTCGGGATGGCTCTCCCCGACGCACGTGCGTGGTGGCATAGGCGAGGAGGCCGAGGACTACCGCGACGCCGACGAGCCCGAGCCACGGAGAGCTTTCCGGCGGAGGCGACACGTCTTCGGGGACGGAGGCCGCAGCGGGCTGACCGACGGGTACGTCGCGGAGGTCCTCGGAGCACCGGACGCAGTACTCCCAGGTGGCCTTGTTGCGCGTGCCGCACTGCGGGCAGACCCGGAAATCCGCTTGCGCCATTGGATTAGCTTACACCCGCTAATCGGCTGCGCAAGCTCAAAAATCCGTCACCCGACGGCTACGACCTCGCCGGCCCCTTCCCTGGCGGAAAGGGCCGGCGAGTGGAGATCAGCGGCAGACCGACGAGCCCTGCTTGTACTGGACAGGGTTGGCCGCCAGCAGCGCCGACGCACCCGGCTGCGGGCCGAAGAAGATGTCGGCCAGCGCGTTCGGCTGGGCCGCGGCCGCGATCGGCGGAGCCGGCGGAGGCGGCGCCGTGCTGGCATTGAGACCCGTGTCGAGGACGAGGCGTCCGCCGGCGACGCGAACGGCCTGCAACCGCTGGCCGGTCAGGGTGATCGACCGTTGGTCACCCGAGCTGTTCAGGTCGTAGGCGGCGTTGCCGCTCTCCGCGCCGACGGCAAAGAGGATGGCGTCGAAGCTCGACCGGCAGGGCGGCCGCGGCGTCGGGGCAAATGCTGAGTCGGGCAGGTTGAAGCGGTTCCCGCCGAAGAACACGCGTCCGGCCGGCGGGCTGGCGTCGTTGAAGGCGGTCGCCGGCTGCACGGTGCCGCGGAAGAGGTTCGGGAAGTCGATGGTGAAGAGGACCCGCGCCGGTCCGCCGACCGCGTCGGCAGGATCGGGATCGCCGGCCAGGTCTTCGTCGCGGAATCCCCACATGTGGAAGGGCGGCGTGTCGGCGGGCGGCGGGGTGACGCGATTGTCGTTGCCGCTCTCGGCGAAGACGTGCGGCCGGTCCTGGGTCCCCGTACCCGTGTAGTTGAGGAGCGCGACCGAGTTGCCGATGGGCTGGTTGCCGCCCACGTCCGCGAAGAGCAGGACCGAGCCCGGGGCCGCGGTCATGACGCGCCAGACGCGGCCGTGGATGTCGGGGAAGTACACACGCGTCGCCCGGCTCGAAGCCGAGGTGCCGATGAAGCCGGCCCGGAGCTGAGTCGGGTTGAACACCGAAGGCCCCGACACCAGCGCGTTCTCGTAGGCCATGCCCGAACGATCGCCCACGTCGACGGAGGTGATGAGGTCGCCGGTCAGCAGATCCATGGTGAAGAAGGTCGTGCCTTCGGCCGCCGCGTTGGACCCCGAGCCGTAGCCGGAGCCGGTATAGGCGACGAACTCGACGCCGCCCGGAGTACGGGCGGTGATGTTGTCGCCCGCGCTCACGAAGGCCACCGCGGGCACGGACCACGTCTGCCCGAGACTCGCGTACTGCGTGCCGTCCGTGTTGCCGCTCGTCGTGTTGTTGGCAGTGCCGCCGGCCAGTCCATTCACGGTGTCCGGGTTGCCGCGGCTCCAGAGCGGGATGGGCGCGGCGGCAGAGAGCGATTTCTGCGTGAAGGGGCCGGGGGCGGTCACGTCGAGCGCGGTGTAGTACTTTCCGCCGATGCCGCGGCCGAACACGAGCACGGTGCGCCAGACCCCGGCGCCGGAGACGGTGACGGAGCCGATGCTGCGGCTGAAGGTCCCGGGCACGAAGACGTCGGCGAATCGCACGGGCGACGCCATCATGTAGGTGTGGGGGTCGCGCGCCTGCGTCTTCATCCGCTCCTTCAGGTTCTGGAGCTGATCGAAGGGAACGAACGCCCACATCTCCTCGCCGCCCTTTTCGTTCGTGACGCCGTCCAGGCAGAGCGTGCCGCCGCTGGCGTCCGAGCACGGGCCGGCCCGGAAGGCGTGGAGCATGCCGTTCGTCGCGTGGTAGACGACGCTCATGGCCGGCTTGAGCGACATGCGGCCGGTGCCGGTGAGATCGGTACCGTCCTTGTCGGGATTGCGCAGCCCGAAGCCGAGGAGGATGCTCGCGCCCGTGTCCGCGGCCAATCCGGCGGTGGTTCGCGGCCCATCGCGATAGAGCTTGTACTCGCTCGTATGCGTGGCGGGAACGGACTCGAGGGGCGGCGTGACCACGCCCGGTGCGGCCAGCGTCGACTCCGCCAGGACCCACGACCGCGCCGAGAACTGCAGCGCGCCGCAGGTCGTCCCGTTGAAGATGCACAGGGGGAGGCCCGTGCGAACGGCGTTGCTACCGCTGGTGACGAGGGCGCCGCCGGCGGTGTAGGCCAGGATGATCTGACGGGCTTCCTTCTCCGCGAGCTGCAGACGGATTTCGAGAGCCGCCGTGTACCCACTGGGCGTCGTGAGCGTCGTGCTGCTGCAGTCCGGCGGGAGCGTGCCGCCGGTGGCGGCGGCCGTGCAGGCTCCGAACAGCGACTGGAGCTGCGCGAGCGTGAGCGCGGCCGGCGCGGAGCCGCCGGTCGGCGGCGGCACCGGCGCACGGCCGATCCCGAGGCTATTGTCGAGAAGGCCCGCAGCATAGCTCCCGCCCGATCCCGCGGGATCGACGGTGGCGACGGGGGGCCAGATGGCGAGGCGGTAGTTCACCGGGCCGCCGGTGTTGTCCTGGAGGGCGGTCACCTTTTGCGCGTCGGTCAGGCCTTGCGTGTACACGCCGTTCCCGTTCGTGGTGTAGATGCGCCGCTTGATGGCGCCGGTTCCCGCGCTCGCGATGGTGACATCCGTGCTCGCCGCACCGCCGCGGAGCGTGTCGAACGTGTACTGGAGGGTCGTGAGGCTGGTGGAGATGCGGCTGGCCAGCTTCTGGCCCGCATCGCTGTTGGCGGGGGTCGGATCCCAGGCGGGCGACGCCGCCCCGCTGATGTTCCGGAAGGCCTTCAGGTGACCCTTGAACTGCGGCATCTCGAACGTGGACTGCAGGAGCACGGGCACGGACGAGTCGTAGCGGTTGTCCGCGCGCAGCGGGTCAGGCGAGGGGACGGGAGACGCGCCCGGCGAAGGCGAAGGCACGGGGACGCCGCGCACCAGCTCGTACACCGTCTCCGTGATCGACTGCTGGTCCGAGAACTCGCCGCTGGCCTGGCCCTGGTCGATGGCGGCCTGCACGGCGCTGGCGAGACCGGCTACGCTCGTGGCCACGAAGGCGTCCTGGCAGGTGGTGCAGGCGGCGCGCTCGGCCGCGGTGGGCGCCGTGGCCCACTGCTGGGCGCTGCCGGTGCCGCTGGTCGCCTTCACCATGCCGCTGCCCGCCCAGGCCACCCAGTTCGCGTGATCGATCTGGGCCTGGACGCTGCCGAGGGCGACGACGTAGGTCGTGGCCGAGGAGGCGGACTCCACGGGATTGATCCTCGTGTAGAGGTCCTGGGCGCGGAAGGCCGCCCGGAGGGCACGGTTGTCGGCCCCCGCGGCCGACGTGTCTCCCGTGGTGTCCGTCGGGCAGGAATCGTCGCCACCCGTGACGAGGATGACGAACGTGCGCGGGCGAGGCGTCAGGCTCGACATGGTCGTCCAGATCGGACCGAAGACCGTCTTGATGTCGATGAGCGCTTCCGCGATCGGGGTGAAGCCGAGGGCCCGGTTGCCGGCCGAATTCGGCTGGGTGGTCAGGTTGCCGTTCGCGTCCTCGGTATAGCCGTCGAGCGTGCCGTTCGCGTTGATGCGGATCTCGGGCTGGAGGAACGGGTTCGCGATGGGATCGAGCTGCAGGCTCTGCGTGCACGGGGCCAGGCCCACGAGCTGCTCGAACCCGCCGCAGGAATTCGCGGCCGACCATCCCGCCCACGAGCCGCCGGCGGTGCGGTCCCCCGCGCCCCCGAACGTGAACTTGACGGGCGAGCCGGATGTCACAGGAGTGGCGCAGGTGCCGGTCACGAGCTGGAGCTGGAAGTAGGGAGGATTGGCCGTCGTGTTGTCGCCCGGAGTCTGCGCGCTCAGGGCGCAGACGATCCCGCTCGCCAGCACGTTGGCCTGCACGCCGTTGTAGTAGGGGCGCGCGAAGGCCCGGTAATACGACACGCCGCTCTCGCTGAACGTATCCGTGGCCGTGCTGAGGAGGTCGATGTCGCCCAGCGCCTTGTCGCCCGTCGCAACTGCCGAGATGGCGTTGACGTCCACCGGGAACCCGATCTTCGTCGCGAACGCCGGCGTCATCTGCGTGCCGCGGATGGTGAAGTTCCCGCTGCCGCTCAAGCGTGTGATCTGGAAGAAGTGACCGCCGCCCGCCGTGCCGTCGTAGACGACGCTGTAACGGTTGCCGCCGCTCGCCGTGTTCATCGCGGTCTCGATCGCGAGCGCGAGCGCGGTCCCGGTGGCATATCGTCCGGCGGTGACGACGCCGATCTTGTCTCCCCCCGGCTCGTTGAAGACGACCCGCTCGTCCGCGGTCAGGAGATACGACCGCAGGTCCACCACGAGCGGAGTGCCGACCATCGAGGGCGAGTCCGTGCTCGTCGTCGAATACGCGAACCGGATCGGCGCCACGGGCTGGGTGGGATCGCCCGCGCTGACCCCACCGTCGAGCGTCGTTCCCGCCGGCTGCGTGTAGCGCCCGAACAGGAAGCTGAGCTTGTTCTGGTTGGCCTGGACGATGTTCCGGATGACCTGCTTGGCGAGGTACAGCTTCGAGTCGGTGTCGTCACCCGAGAGCTGGTTCCCGCCAATGGTCTGCGACATGGTCGCGGAGCTGTCGAGCACCACGATGGCGTTGGCCCGCACCTGGAGGTTGAGGACCTCCAGCGGGTCGATGCCGGCGGGGACGGCCGTGTTCGCGCCGCGATCCCCCGCGAGCAGGAACACGAGGCCGGCGACCACGCCGGCCGTGGCCGCGCGGCGCCACGCCGACGACGGCACGCGCGAGGGCTGGCCGCCCTCGGCCTCGACGACGATGACGTTGGTGCTCATGGCCTCTCCGTTCACTTGGCGCCCGAGTCGGCGCCGGTGCCGGTCACTCCAGCGCCGAGGGCGGCGGTCACTCCCGCGCCCGTGATGGGATCGCAGGCGCTGAACCCCGCCCCTTCCGGACCCTGTCCCGACTGGCCCGTACGCGTACCGCACACCGAACCCCCCGACCCGGCGCGGGAGAGCAGGATCTCGATGACCTGGACGGCGGCGTTGCCGGCCACGCGCGCGTTCGACATCGTGGCGCCGTTGTAGGGGGCGACGCCCTCCGAGACCAGGAGCAGGTGATCGTTGTCGACGCCGTAGTCGCTGAAGTTCGCGTTGGCCAAGCTCGGGAGCACGGGCCGGCGGACCCAGAGCGTGAACGCGCCGTTGAGCGTCTGACCGAAGATCGTGCTCTTGTACTGGTAGGGGGCGTTGGCGCCGCCGTCATCGAGGACGACCCCGTATCCCATGCCGTTGCCGCGCAGGTCGCAGGGCCACCCCTCGAAGTTGCGGGTGGGGTTCCCCCACTGATCGTTGCGAGCGTTGGGGGCGACCGCGCTCCCGCCCGCCGCGTTCGGACTGACGGGACCATCGCCCACCCAGGTGGCGGCCCGTGCGGGAGCCAGGATGGTCTCGAAGTCCATCCCCCGCAGCAGCGATCGGCCTGCCTCGATCCCGGCCTCGGCGTTGTAGAGAGCCTGCTGCTGCCAGCGGTAGTTGGTGGCGATGCGCAGCTCGGTCGCCGTGCTGGTGGACAGGGCGAGTCCCAGGAAGGTCAGCAGCATCAAGGCCAGCAGGGCCAGGATGAGGGCGAACCCGGCCTGCGAATCGTTCTCGGGGCGGCGCGGCTCCGTCATGTCATCTCCTCTGAAGGGCATGGCCCGTTTGTCCTCAGAACCACTGCCGCTGGGCGGCAGGGGCGCTGTTGAGGTTGACCAGGGTGGCGCGCGGCGTACCGACGCTCGTCAGCGTTCCGCGAACGTTGGTCCGTCCGGACGCGCTCGTCTTCTCCCCCTGGAGCTTGTGCCCTTCCGCGCGGGCCACGAGGGTGATCCGCACCTGGGTGATGAGGGTGGTGTAATCGTTGTTGACGACCTGGGGGGCGCCGTCGACCCAGGTGTTGGGTGTGCTGGCCTTGGTGTACTGCACCTCCAGGTCCTCGATGCCGCGCGCGATCGTCTGGTACGTGAGGTTCCCGCCGGTCAGGAGGTTCGTATCGTCGCTGGACCACCGCTGGAGCACCGGCACTCCGGAGGCGTCGAGCCGGACGCGGTAGCGCACGACGGTGGCGAAGCTGACCTCCGACACTTCGCAGGCCCCGTTGTTGACGATGGTGCCCCAGCCGTTGGGCTCGCACACGCCGCTCGGCCGGTTGAGGCCGGTCGTGTCCTGACCTGAGTTGAAGTTGAGGCCGGTGTGCTGCGCGTTGTCGCAGTTGCCGGCGCCGGAGTTGTTCGTCGAGGTGTTGACGACTTCGCGGATCGTCCACAGGCCGGTCGTCGTGAAGAGGAGGACGATCTGGGGCACCTGCACCTGGTTGGTCTGGCGCACCGTGCGCACCTGTGAGGAGTTGCCGTTGCCCGGCGTGTGGCAGGCCGGCTCGTTCTCCTTGGTCCCGGAATTCGTCAGCATCTCGAGCTCGTCCGGGACCTCGGCCGGGACGTCGGGCCGCGTGATGCGGCCGGTGTCCACGGGGCACGTGGCGGCGTTCGTGCAGTTGTTCAGGTTCTGGGAGAAGGTCTGGATGAACTTGGGCATGCCCGAACCGGCGTTGGCGATGTCGCGCATGATCAGGTTCAGGGCGACGCGGGCGTTCTGCTGGCGGTCGGTGAGCTCCGGCTCGCGGCGGAAAGCGCTCTGGCCGCCGGAGAGGAGGCCATAGATCGCACCGCTCACGACCAGGGTGACGGTCAGCGCGACCATCAGCTCGATGAGGCTGAATCCGGACTGCGGGCCCGCCTGTCGTCGCGTCATCTTCGTGCTCTCCTCACAAGGAACGCCGTGCCCGGGCGAAAGCGGCCGTGCCGCGCTCATGGAGCGGGGCACCCGCTGGCGATGCTGGTGCAGGTCCGAAACGTGGTGAAATCCGCCGCCGCCCGCGATCGGAACAGTCCCGGCGCCGGCTCCGTGTGGACGTGGATGAACCGGGTCTGCTGGTCGCCCGCGATCTGGATGATCTGCCACCTCGTGTGGAACGTCGCCACCCCGTCGATGCTGTCGTCCCGGAAGTAAGGCACTCCGGAGACGCTCTGATCGGCGGTGAGGGAACCGCCGGGCGCGATGTTCGTGTACGACTGGGCCTTGAGCAGCTCGAGCTGCTGCGAGGCGAGGGCGGTCGCGGCCGAGCTCATGTTGCCGACGCTGTTCGAGCTGGCGGCCACGACCAGGAGGTTCGTGATCGCGATCAAGCCGAAGGCGAGGATCACCATGGCGAGCAGCGCCTCGATGAGGGTGAACCCTGCCTGGTCCGATTTCGAGTTCTCCGGGACATTCATCGTGGGCTTCCTCACGGCTGGGCCAGGACGCGTCCGCCGCCGAGAACGGTGACGGTCCGGCGTTGCGGGTTGGTACGGGCTTCCTCGAGACAGATCACCGCCGACCCCGCCGGATAGTCGGCGTTGCCGGTGGCGCTGGTCGGAATGCTGTAGACGAGGTTCGCTCCGGCGGTCGTGGCGAGGGCCGGACAGGTCGAGCTCGTCGACGTCGGGTCGCACCACGAGCCCAGACGATCGAAGCGCATGCCCGGCTTCCACACCCCGCCGGTGGGTAGCGTCGGCAGCGTCGGGCAGGTCGTGCTGAACTGGACCGCCGGCGGCAACGGGTACACGGGGCTCGTCTGTTCCACCAGGCGTCCCACGCCCGTGGACGCGTTGCCGAGCACCGACGTGTCCAGCACGGGGCGCGTCGTGTTCCGCCCCACTCCGCTTCCCGTCCCGTCTTCGACCACCCATTGGTACGTGGTCGCCGAGCGGGTCACGAAGACGACGCCGAGGTTGACGTTCTTCGTGATGGCCCGGTTGCGGGCGGCGTTGATCTCCGTCGCCACCTGCTGCGTCGCGCCGCGGATGCGGTAGTTGCGGATGAACTTGCCGATCTGCGGGAGCGAGAACGCAGCCATGATCCCGATGATCCCGACGACCACCACCAGCTCGACGAGCGTGAACCCCGCGCTGGCGGTGCGTCGCACGTGTCTGTGGGACTGCCTCATGGTCGGCTCCTTACAGCAAGGCGTGTACCGCCGGTGTTCGTCACCGGCAACGCATTCATGACGTTGGCTTTACATCGATCGACGTATCTCCTGTCACACCGCTTGCAGAGGCCCGGCCGTTACCATCGGTAACCCCGGGGGGCGGCCCTGACCGAGCGAGCGGCAGCCTGACCCGGACGATCAGGCCCCGTGGCTGACGATCGCCGAGGGTCAGCTCGCCTCCATGCTGGCGCACGATCTTGAAGGCGAAGGGGAGGCCGAGGCCGAGCCCGCCCGACTTGGTCGTGAAGAAAGGTCGCAGGCTGTCGCGCACCGCCGCCGGCATCCCGGGCCCGTCGTCGGCGATGGTGACGACCGCGGAGCCGCCATCGCGCTCGAACTCGATCCAGACGTGTCCGGCGGGGCCGGCGGCGTCGCGTGCGTTGCGGACCAGGTTCTCGAACGCGCGCTCGAGGACGTCCTCATCCGCCTCGATGGAGCCCGCCTCGGCGCGCGGCAGGACCATCTCGGGTCCCGAGCGCCCTCTCGACTCGCGAGCGACGACCCGCGAGAGCATCCGGACCAGGTCGAAGGTCGCGGGATGCAGCGCGTCGTCCTTCACGAACTCCATGAACCGCCGCACGACGGTCTCCAGGGTCTGGCACTCCTCCAGGATGGCGCGCGCGTGCTCGGCCGCCGCGCCTCCGCCCGACTGCATCAGCCTCGCGTAGCCGACGATGGTGGCGAGGCCGTTCCGGACCTCGTGGACGACGCCGACGGTGAGCTCGCCCGCACGGACGAACGGCTCCTTGTCGCGCAGCTCGCCTTCCATGCGAGTGCGCTCTTTCTGATGACGTCGGGAGGTCTCCTGGTCGCGCGCGCGCAGCCTCTCCATCGCCTCCTCGTAGGCGACGAGGGCGACGGGAGGCGAGGCCGGAGAGGGCTCGCCTCGCGACGGCGCCAGCAGCGCGATGGTGCCGAGGACGAGGACGAGGGCCATGGCCTGGGTGAGGAAGGATTCCTGGCGGTCGCGGAGGTCGGCGACGAGGTCGGAGGCGTCGGTGGCCAGGCGGAGGACGACGGGCGCAGCGCTGCCGGTCAAGAGCACGTACGCGAGCACGCGCGGCGAGGGGCCGGCGAGCTGCGTGACGGTGAGGACCTCGCCCGCGCGGAGCCGCTGCATCTCCACCGGGGTGAGCCAATGCGACGAGGGCGCCGCGTCCGGCTGGGCGGCGAGGCGTCTTCCGTCGGTGAGGAAGGCCTCGGCGCTGGTCGCGATGCCGGCGTCGAGCGCGGCCACGACCGCACGTCGCGGCGCATCCGCGTCGCCGGCCGCCACCGCGGCCATCAGCCTCGGACGGGCCTGGGCCGTCGCCATGCGCGCGCCGGAGAGCGTGTGCGCGAGGAGGCGCGTGTGCGCGCGAAGGCCGACCGCGGTGGCGTGCAGGTCGAGGGCGCCCACGCCGAGAAGCGCGGCCACCACGTAGGCGCGCCGCGTCGGCAGGCCCACGCTCATCCGCGGAAGAATCCCTTGTACCAGTCGAGCATGCTGGTGCCGGCAAAGAGCACGAAGATCCCGGCGAAGCCGAGGAACGTGCCGAGCGGCAAGGGATGCTGGGAGGACTTCCCGCGCGCGGTCATGAGCGCGAGCCCCACCACCGTGCCCGCGATCGAGGCGAGCAGGACGGTGAGCAGCATCTTCTCCCAGCCGAGGAATGCTCCCAGCATCGCCGCCAGCTTCCAGTCCCCCTGGCCCAGTCCCTCCGCTCCGCGCGTCCGCCGATAGACGGCGGCGATGGCCGCGAAGGCGACGTATCCCCCGATGGCGGAGGCGAGCGACTCGAGCGGCGTCGGCACTCCGTTCCACCCGAGCGCCCACGCCGTCACGCTGACGGCGATTCCGGCCGCGATCCCCGGACGGGTGATGACGTTCGGCAGGATCTGATGGTCGAGGTCGATGAGGCTCAGGACGAGCAGCGTCGTGGCCAGGGCCATGTCGACCACGGCGCGCGGCGAGGGATCGTCGCGAAGGGCGAGGCCGAGGTAGAGGAGGCCGTTCGCGGCTTCCACCGCCGGATAACGCCAGGAGATCGGGGCACGGCAGTGGCGGCAGCGCCCGCGCAGGACGAGGTAGCTGAGCACCGGGACGTTGTCCAGGGCCGCGATGGGCGTGCGGCAGGCGGGGCAGCGCGACCGTGGTCTGGCCACCGACTCCCCGAGCGGGAGCCGGTGGATGCACACGTTCGCGAAGCTGCCGACGATGAGGCCGATCGCGAGCGCCGCCAGGGGCCAGAGCGCTCCCGGCGCCTCAGCGAGCGCGTCGTTCTCCAGCATGCGGCGTGGGCACCTGCGTGGGCAACGCCCCGGATGTTGCCGCCGAAGCGCTGGGCAGTCAAGCACGTCCGGCGAGTCGCGGTCGCGCGCCGGTCGCGTTGTATCATCTCGCGGCAATGGCGGACGGGGCAGGAGACGCTGCGGGGCCGCGCGACCCGCCACTCGTGCGCCGTCCCGCCTTCGTACTCCTCGCCGTCGCGGCCGTGGTGGCAGGCGCCTTCCTCTTCTTCATGTTCGCGGCGACGGGCGGACACTTCGTGCCCCAGGTCGCGGACCTGTACCTCGTCTGCCAGTACGCCCGCGCCATCGCCGAGGGACACCCATTCCGGTACAACCCCGGAGAGCCACCCTCCACGGGGGCGACCAGCCTCCTGTTCACGCTCGCGCTCGCCCTGCCCGAGGCGCTGGGGATCCGCGGCGAGGGCCTCGTCGCGTTCGCCATCCTCTGCGGCGGCGCGCTCTACGCGGGCTCCGTCCTGCTCGCGCGGACGGTCGCGCTCCGCCTGGCCGGTCCGCGCGAAGGCACTCTCGCGGGGCTGCTCGTCGCCCTCGGCGGGCCGGTGGTCTGGTCCTTCTTCTACGGATCCGACATCGCGCTCTTCCTCTTCCTCGCCCTGTGGCTCCTCGAGCGGTGGCTGGCCAGCGCGGACGCCGGCGTCCCCCTCTGGACGGCGCCGGGCGTGCTGCTCGCGCTGGCGCGGCCGGAGGGCCTCCCCATCGCGCTCGCGCTGGCTCTCGCCTGGACGCTGTCGAAGGAGCGCGCCGCCGAGCGCGGCGTCCTCCTTCGCCGCCGGGGCCTGCGGATCTGGATGCCCGTGGCCGCCGGCCTCGCCGTCCTCGTGTTGTACCGGACCCTCACCGGCGCTTGGCTCGGGACCTCCGCCGCCGACAAGTCGCTCTTCGCGAGCTACGGGCTCAACCAGGGGCTGGCCCTCTCGACGGAATACGGTGTGGACCTCGTGCGCGGGTTGCTCCTCGGCTTCTACCCCTCGCAGGTGCCGATCGGGCTCGGGCGCGGATGGGCCTCGCTCTTCCTGCCTCCGCTCGTTCTGCCTGCGATCGCGGCCACCGCGGTCCTGCCCCCGCGCGCGCTGCGCCGCGGGGTGGCGGGCTGGCTCTCGACGGCGGCCGCGGTGTTCGCGCTCGTCACCCCCAACGTGTTCCTCGGGTCGCAGTTCCAGCGGTACGTGTTGTGGGCGTTTCCAGGGCTCCTGGCCCTCGGCGCCGCCGGTCTGGGGCTGGTCACGGCGGCCACGATCCGCGACGCGCAGCGCGAGCGCGCGACGTTCCGCATCGCGGCCCTGGTGTGGGTCGGTCTGGCCGCGCTCTCGACCTTGCGCTTCGCCGCCCTCTACGGCGAGATGGCGGGCGACATCTACCGCCGCGACGTCGCCGCCGCGCAGTGGATCCGCCGCAACGTCCCTCCGGGCACGCGCATGGCCAACCTGGCCACCAGCGTCGAGTATCTGACGGGGCACCGCAGCCTCAACCTCCACGGCGTCACGACGCCCGCGTTCTTCGGCGATCACGCCGCGGAGCGGGAAGCCGACGCCTTCGAGGGCCTGCGCCGCCTCCCTCCCTCCGAGCGCCCGGCCTTCCTCATCACCAGCGTGGCCGCGCAGGACCGGTTCCCCATCATGCGGGAGCTCGTGAGCGGTCCGGCCCTGTTCCGGACGGCCAGCTTCGCGGACGAGATCGAGATCTACCCGATGAGGTACGAGCTGCTGGAGCGCGGCGGCGAGCCGGCGGCCGCGGAGACGCTGGCCGCCGTGCGCGGCCTCACCGAGGTGGACCGCCTCAACGTGTGTGACTCGCGCGAGGAGGCGGCCCACCAGTATTCGTTCGTCTCCTCGGCCGGCGCCGCTCCCGTGTGGGGCACCGCGCGGGTGGACGCCTACCCGGATGCGAACGTCCCCATCGCGGACGGCGGACGCGCGATCCTGGGCGGCGAGTCCTTCCGCATCGCCGCCCGGCCCGGCCGCGAGCTGCTGATGGTGCTGCGTACCGCGCCCGCCATCGACGCGAGCCTGCTGCAGGCGAGCGGACCGCGCCGGGTGGGTGTCGAGTTCCCGGAGGCGGCCTTCACCATCTCCGTGGACGGCCAGGCCATGGGCCGCGCGAACGTCCACACCCGGCCGGGCTGGAACGAGGTCGTCATCCGGATCACCGGCAACCTCGTGCGCGGGGAGCGGCCGCGGCTCGAGCTGGCCGGGCGCTACGCGTCGTTCCAATACTGGTTCTTCCAGTAGCGTGCCGTCCCCTTCGGGACGACGCCCCGGATCGGCCCCGTGAGCGGCGAACAGCTCGCGCGGCATCGGGCCATCTGGCAGACGAAGCCGGCGCTGCGCCTCGTGTACGCGGTCTGGTTCGATCTCCTGCTCGATCAGCTTCCACGAGGAGCGGTCACCCTCGAGATCGGAGCCGGCATGGGAGCGTTCGCCGCGCACGCGCGCGCACGTCGTCCGGATCTGCGCTGGATCGCCACGGAGCTCGCGGTGACGGGTTGGAACGAGGTCGTGGCCGACGCGCTGCGGCTGCCGCTGCGGGAGGCCGCCATCGACGCCGTGGTCGGCCTGGACGTCCTGCATCACCTGGCGCGTCCGCGTTGGTTCTTCACCGAGGCGGCTCGCGTGCTCCGCCCCGGCGGCCGCCTGGCCCTGGTCGAACCGTGGGTGACGCCGCTGTCCTTCGTGATCTATCGCGTCTTCCACCAGGAGAGCTGCACGTTCTCCGACCCCTGGGAGCCGTTCGCCGCCACGGGGGACCTCGCGAAGGAGGCGTTCGACGGGAATGCCGCCGTGCTGCCCCTCGTCGTCCGCCGCACGGCCATGGAGGACTGGGCGAGGCTGGGGTTCGCGCCGCCGCGAGTGCAATTGCTCAACGGCTTCGCCTACCTGATGACCCTCGGCTTCCGGAGGGCCTCCCTGCTTCCCGCCCCGGCCGCGCCCGCCGCGATCCGTCTCGACCACTGGCTGCGGCCGCTCGCGCCGGCGCTCGCCCTGCGCGCGAGCGCGGTATGGGTGAGGACCTAGACCGCGGTTTTCCGGGGCGCCGCCGCGTGCTACCGTGTAGCCCGCTTTGGGGCCACACGCGCGGTCGCTGGGCGAGGTCCTCGAGCGCAAGGATCCTCTCGTCGAAGAGGTCCAGCGCTTCTACGAGGAGCACCACGACGGCATCGAGCGCGCGCGCCGGGCGCGGCGCTACTTCTATTCGTACCTGACGCGCATCCTGCAGACGCGCGTATCGCCGGGACAGGCCGTCCTCGACATCGGCTGCGGCAGCGGCCACCTCCTGGCCGCCCTCCGCCCGTCGCGCGGCGTAGGCGTGGACCTGTCGCCGCCCGCCAGGCCTACGGCTCCGCGGCGATGCAGTTCGTGCAGGGAGACGGCAGCGACCCGGAGCTGCTCGCCCGCCTGCCGGGACCCTTCGACTTCGTGCTCCTCGTCTGACGCATCTGACCGACGTGCAGGCCACCCTCGAGGCGCTCCATCCCTTGTGCCATCCGCGGACGCGCGTCGTCATCTACAGCTACAGCCGCCTGTGGCAGCCGGTGCTGCGCCTGGCGGAGATGTCGGGCCTGAAGTACGAGCAGCCTCCCGAATCCTGGATCCCGCCGGAGGAGATCGGCAACATGCTCGCGCTCGCGGACTACGAGACGGTGCGCACGGACGAGCAGATCGTGATGCCCGCCTACGTTCCGCTCCTGTCCGACCTGCTCAACCGCTACGTCGGCCGCCTGCCCGGCCTCTCCGCGTTCTCGCTGATGTACGGCATCGTCGCGCGGCCGGCCCCGGTGCGCGCGCGCGGGCCGGCGGCGACGCCGACGGTCAGCGTGGTGATCCCGTGCCGCAACGAGAGCGGCCACGTCCGTGAGCTGGTCTCCCGACTGCCCGAGCTTCCGGTGGGGAGCGAGTACCTTTTCGTCGAGGGCCACTCCACGGACGACACGGAGGCCGTCCTCCGGCAGGTCGTGGCCGACGCCCCGCAGCGGCCGCTGCGCCTCCTCAAGCAGGCGGGCCGGGGCAAGGGTGACGCCGTGCGCATGGGCATGGCGGAAGCGCGGGGCGAGGTCCTGCTCATCCTCGACTCCGACATGGGCGTGGCCCCGGAAGACGTGCCCAAGTTCGTGCGCGCCCTGACCAGCGGCAAGGGCGAGATGATCAACGGATCGCGCCTCGTCTACCCGATCGAGGGGCGCGCCATGCGCTTCCTCAACCTGCTCGCCAACAAGGCCTTTGCGCTGCTCTTCTCGTGGCTGCTCGGCCAGCAGGTGCGCGACACGCTGTGTGGGACCAAGGCGCTCTACCGCTCCGACTATGCGCGCATCGCGGCCAACCGGTCGTTCTTCGGCGACTTCGATCCGTTCGGGGACTTCGACCTCCTGTTCGGCGCCGCGCGCCTCAACCTCCGCATCGTGGACCTGGCCGTCCGCTATCACGAGCGGCAGTACGGGAAGACGAACATCTCGCGCTTCAGCCACGGGCTGCTGCTCCTCCGCATGAGCGCCTTCGCGGCGGGGAAGCTGAAGTTCCTCTGAGCGTGCCTGTCCGCGATCCGCGGGAGGCCGTGCGCCGCGGGCGGGCCGCGACGGGCGTCTGGGCCGCCGCCCACCCGGAGTGGGCGGCCCTCGCCGGGATCGGCGGCGTGGTCGCCATCCTCTTTGCCGGGCCCCTGCTGCGCGGGGAGGTCTTCTACTACCGCGACATCCATCTCCAGTGGGTGGGACAGGCCGAGGCGTTCGTGCGTAGCGTGGCCGCGGGCTCGTGGCCGTTGTGGAACCGGCGCTGGTCCTTCGGCCAGCCGCTCCTCGCGAACCCGAACAACCAGCTGGTCTACCCGCTCACCTGGCTGAACCTCCTGATGCCGCCCTGGCATTACTACTCGCTCTTCGTGGTGGTGCACTTCCTCCTCGCCGGCCTCGGCTTCTTCCTGGCCGCGCGACGGCTGGGCGTATCGGGGCGGGCCGCGCTCCTGGGCGCGCTGTGCTGGGTGGCCTCGGGTCCCTTCGTCTCCCTCGTCAACCTCTGGAACCATTTGTCCGGCGCGGCCTGGATCCCCTGGGCGATGTGGGCCGCGGATGCGGCACTGGTGTCGCCGTCGGCGCCGAGGATCCTGTCCTGGGGCGCCGTGGTGGCCGCACCCGTGCTCTGCGGCTCACCCGAAAGCGCGGTGATGGCCGCGGCGGCCACACTCGTCGTGCTGGCGCGGCGCGCCGGCGAGGTCCCGGTCCGGCGGATGGCCGTCTCGGCCGTGCTGGCCCTGGCCTTTGGCGTCGCCGTCTCGGCCGCGCAATGGGTGCCGTCGGTCGAGCTCGCGTCCCGATCCATGCGGTCTCAGTTCGCGTCCCAGGCTGCCTTCTGGTCGATCCCGCCGGCGGGGTTGTTCCAGTTCGTCCTGCCCGTCTGGCTCGACCCGCTGCCGCTGCAGGATGGCGTGCGCGACGCCCTCTTCGATCGCCGCGAGCCGTTTCTCCATTCGGTGTATCTCGGCGCGGCCACGGTGCTGTTCGTGGCCGCCGCGGGATACGCGCGCAAGCGGGTAGTGGCGGCCACCGCGGGCGTGGCCCTGGCCTCGCTCGTCGTGGCCCTGGGCCGGCACGCGGCGCCGTACCGATGGCTGACGGAGCTCGTGCCCGGGGCGCAATCGCTCCGTTTCCCGGCCAAGGGCCTCATCCTGTTCGCCTTCGCGTGGGCGCTCCTGGTGGCCTTCGGATTCGATGCCCTCCGCGCGCGCCGGCCGTCAAGGATCCGCGTCCCCGAGATGCTCCTCGCGCTGTGCGCGGTGGCGCTGGCCGCGGCCGCGACCCTCGTGGCGCTGGGCGCGGGCACGTGGGGCACGCTCCTCGTGGACCCCAGCTACACCCGGCGCGGCGTGGTGGCGTCACTCACGCCCCTCATCCTGCCCCTGGGCCGGGCGGCCGTCCTCGCGACCCTCCTCTTGTTCCTGGCCCTCTGGCGCACGCCGGCCTCGCCGGCGCGGCTCGCGCTCATGGGTCTGGTGGCCGTGGCCGACCTCGTCACCGCGCACCACGGGCGCACGCCGACCACGCCGGCCGAGCTCTACTCGTTGCGCCCGCCCGGACTGCGCTATCTCGCGGGCGGTGCGGGCCGGCGCGTCTACTCCTACGACTACTTCAACCGCCCTTCGGCGCTGGCGCATCTGGGCCATCGCGGCTACCTGCTGAAGATGATCCGCGAGGACTGGCAGGTGCCGTGGGCGGACGCCTTCACGCTGCGCATGAGCCTGTACCCTTCGGTTCTCGGATACTGGGGTGTCGAGGGGGCGTATCAGGTGGACAGCCTCGGCCTGTACTCCCCCGAGATGAACTGGCTCACGCACTACATCCGCGTGCAGGAGGACAAGCCCGTCCACCTGCGCCTCCTGCAGATGGGGGCCGTCCATCGCGTCGTCTCCCTGCATCCCCAGCCCGACCTCCAGGAGGTGGCGGTGTTGGACACGGCGATGCTCGAGCCGGTGCGCATCTACGCCGTGCCCGAACCCGTCCCGCGGGCCTATGCCGTCGACGGCGTGCGCGTGGCGGACGGGGACAAGGCCGTGCGCATGACCGGCGACACCGCGTTCGACCTGCACCGCGAAGTGATCCTGCCCGCGGGGCCGGAACGTGCGTCCGATCCCGCCTTCCACTCGGACGTGCGGCTCAGTGCGCTGCGGCCCGACCGCACCGTGGTGGAGGCGACACTGAGCGCGCCCGGATACGTGGTGCTGGTGGACACGTTCGACCCCGGCTGGCGCGCCACTGTCGACGGAAAGCCCGCCGCGCTCCTCCGCGCGAACGTCGCGTTCCAGGCCGTGCCCGTGCCCGCGGGGACGCATCGCGTGGAGCTCGTGTACCGGCCGCCCTCGGTGATGTGGGGGGTCTGGATCACGACGCTCGCGGTGGTCGTGGCCCTGGCACTCCTGGTGCGCGCGGCGGCGGCCCGCCGGAATGCCTGACCCGCGCTCGGTGTGGCGCCGCGAGGTGCGGCTGCCCGCGCTCTGTGGCGACGCGCCGGCGTTGGCGGGACTCTTGGCGCTGGTGCTCGCCCTCTACGGCCGGCCGCTGCTGGACGGCACCGTCTACTTCCAGCGCGACGTGCAGCTCATGTGGCTGAGCCATGCGCGGGCTTTCGTGGAGGCGCTGCGCGGGGGCGAGTGGCCGACCTGGAACCCGTGGATCGCGTTCGGCCAGCCCCTGTGGGCCGACGCGAACACGCAAGTGCTGTACCCGCCCACCTGGCTGCTCCTCGTGCTCGCGCCCTGGCGCTACTACGTCCTCTTCGTCGTCGGACACCTGCTGCTCGCCGGTGTCGGCACCTATGCGCTTTCGCGAACTCTCGCGTTCTCGCGCATCGCCGCATGGGTGGCGGCGGCCGTGTGGGTGTGCTCGGGACCGCTGGCCTCGCAGGTGCCGGTCTGGAACCAGCTCGCGGGCGCCACGTGGATGCCCTGGACCGCGCTCTTCGCCCTGCGCGCGATGCGGACGCGGCGCGTGCCCTGGCTCCTGCTCTGGGGCGGCGGCCACGCGCTGCAGATCCTGGCCGGCGCGCCGGAGGCCGCGCTCGTCACCCTGGCCGGCATCGGGGCCGCCGCGCTCGCGATGGTCCTCGCGCCCCGGCCACGGATGCCGCACGCGGGCAGGCGCGCGCTCGGGGCCATGGCCGCCGCCGGCGCGATCGCGCTGGGACTCTCCGCCGGCCAGTGGATCCCCTCCGTCGATATGGCGCGGCGGTCGGAGCGCAGCCGGCTGTCCGAAGCCATGCGCACGCAGTGGTCGGTGCATCCCGCAGGGCTCGCCCAGGCCGTGGTGCCCGTGGCCCTGCCCGACGTGCCCCTGGAGCCGGCGCAGCGCCGCGGCGTGTTCGAGTTCACCGACTTCGTCCCCTCGCTGTACCTGGGAGCCGCCGCGCTCGGCCTGGGCGCGGTCGCGCTCTTCGGGCCGCGCCGCCGGTTCGCGCTGTGGTTGCTCGGGGGCCTGGCCGCGGCGGTGGCCATCGCTCTCGGCCGCCACGCGCCCTTCGAGCACGCGGCCACGACGCTCCTGCCGTTCTTGCGCAGCCTCCGGTATCCGGTGAAGGCGATGGTCGCGGCTTCGCTCGCGGCGTCGCTGGGGTGCGGCCTCGGCCTCGACGCCTGGCGCGGGGGGGCCGGCGGGAGTCGGGGGCGCGCCCTCGCCCCGCTGGCCACGGTGGCCCTCGTGGTGCTGGCCGTGGCCGTGATCCTCGGCATGGCGGCGCGGGGCGCGCTCCGGACGGCACCGGGAGAGGCCCTCGGCGTGGCGGCGGCGCGGGCCATGGTGCCTCCGGTGGCGGGCGCCCTTCTCGCCGCCGTGGGCGTTCTCCTGGTCGCCGCGCGCGCCCAGCCCTCGCCGCGGGCGGCGGCGCTGATCGGCGCCCTGGTCGTCGGCGACCTCGCGATCGCACACGCACGCTTGAACCCCACCGCCCCCCGTGCCCTCTTCACGCATCGCCCGCCGGCCGCGTCGCTCGTCGCCGGCGACGCGCCGCAGCGACTCTACGTGCAGGACTACTTCTCCGGCCTCGAGGCACCGCGGCTCCTCGGGCGGGCGGACCCGTTCGCGATCACGCGCGCCCCCGTGGGCTGGAGCGTGCCCGCGGCACGCGCGCTCGCCTTGAGGCTGTGCCTCTTCCCGCCGTCCGCGGGCTCGTGGGGACTCCGCGGCAGCTTCGACCGGGACACCGCGGCCCTCACGCCGGCGGCGCTGGCTCAGCTGACCGCCGCCGTGACGGACTCGGCCGACACGCCGGAGCAGGTGGCGCTCCTGCGTGTGGGCGCCGTGCGGCACGTGCTCACCCTGCACGAGCCGCCGCGCGGCCTCCTCGAGCCGGTGGGTACGGTCGATTGCCTGCTTCCCGCACCGGGCCGTATCTTCCGGGTGCCCGAACCCATGCCGCGCGCGCAGATCGTGGGCCGCGCGAGGCCGTCGGACGCCCTCGCGGCCCTGGTCGACCCCGCCTTCGATCCGAGGCGCGAGGTTCTGCTGGCCGCCGGAGACGCGGTACCGGTCGCGGCCGCCGGCCCATTCGAGGGCGCGGCAACGGTAGTGTCCGAGAGCACCACCCGCGTCGCGGTGCGCGCGCATGCCAGCGCGCCCGGCTACCTCGTCCTCGCGGATGCCTACGACCCGGGCTGGATCGCGACCGTGGACGGCCAGCCGGCCGAGGTCCGGCGCGCCAACGTCGCGTTCCGCGCCGTGGCCGTGCCCGCGGGCACCCACGAGGTGGAGCTGCGCTACGTGCCGAGGGCCGTGCGCCTGGGCCTGCTCGTGTCGGCGCTGTCGAGCCTGCTGGTGGTGGCCCTGCTCATGGCGACGCGCGGGATGCGCTCTCCGCCGGCCGGACTCTAGGGCGAGGGCCCAGGGCCGGGAGGGCCAGGGGGCGGGGCCACGGACGCGCCCCGTCGCCGCAGGAGGGCCACTCCGAACCCCTGGCCCGAGAACGGAAGCGGCCCGACCAGCGACCAGGGCTGGTACGCCTCCGCCGTCCAGCGCATGAGCTCCACTCCGTAGTCCTGGCCGAAGTAACGGACGCCGTAGTTCGAAGTGTCCTTGTCCACGAGGGCGATCCAGTCCGGCGGCGACCGCTGGAGCGCCGCGAGCAGCACCGGTTCGCCGAAGTGGCCCACCTCGCTCGGCATGTAGTCGACGTAGGGCGACGGGCTACGCCGGCGGAGCACGTAGTTGAGCAGCAGACCTTCGGGCAGCACGGTGAGGGTATCGGAGGGCGCGGCGGCCCCTTTGAGCACGCCGGCGGCGCCGGCCAGCACCCCCGCCCGCTCGTCGCCGAGCAGAAGGTCCGCCCCCTCGCCCAGCGCGTGCCGCTGTCTCGAGAGCTGGAACGCGGTGGCCTGGAGATGGGCGTACACGAACGCGGTCAGGAGCCCGAGCGCGGCGCCCCGGAACACGGCGCCGTTCCATTCGCGGCGCTCCAGCTCCGACGGCCACCAGTCCAGCACGACCGCGACCAGGAGGAGAGCCGCCGGAGGCGCGAGGGCGAACCCGTAGTGATACGTCCGCGCGGTGAGGGCGATCTTGGCGATCATCAGCCCCGCGTAGACGGCGAGCCCCAGCACCGTCGCCGGCCGCACACGCGCCTCACCTTGCGACCGGCGCGCGGCCACGACGTACGCGAGGAACACCAGTGCCGCCACCAAGGGAAGGGGCCGCGCGGCGTCCGCCCAGGCGATGCGCGGCCACACCGGCCAGAGCGCGCCCAGCATCAGGGCGGCGGCCAGGGCGGTCCACCAACCCGCACGCCACCGCTTCAGGAGCCACGCGGCCGCCGTCCCCGCCGCCATCCAGCCCGCGTAGACGAGGGACCACCAGGCGAGCGCCCGCAGGTTCTCTCCCAGATCGGTGAGGCCCATGGAGAGGCGCACGAAGGGTGTGCCGACGTAACCGGGGCTGGTGGCGGCCACGAAGGTAGCGCCCGCGCCACGCAGGGCGGTACCGAAGGGGAGGGCCAGGCAGAGAGCCAGCACCGCCGCCGTGAAGACCGCGGCCGCGCCGCCGGCCAGGATGACGAAGCGGCGCACCCACGCACGCGGCCGCGGATCTGCGGCCACGACCATGGCCGCCACGCCGCCGCAGGTGGCGACGAAGGGCTCGACCTTGGTGAGGGCCAGCGCGCCCAGGGCGGCGCCGCACCCGGCCAGGAGCGCCGGGCGGGCGGACTCCAGGTGCCGCGACGCGAGAAGGAGGGCGAGGAGCGACAGCAGCGCCCCGTGAGTCAGCTCGTGCCGGTAGGGCGCCACGAAGTTGAAGCTTCCCGCCCGCACGGTGTGAGAGAAGGCGAACACGCAGAGGAAGACCACCAGGCCGGCGGTGGCCGCGAGGCGCGAGGTGATCCGCCGCAGCAGCGTCCACATGAGGACGACGATGGTCGCGAGGACGGCGAGGTTCAGGAGGCTCAGCGAGCGGATGCTCGTGCCGAGGAGCCGGAAGGCGGCGGCATTGAGATAGGGCGAGAGCGGTCCGAACACCGAGTGCACGTCGCGGTAGAGGACGTCGCCCTCCGCGAGGCGCCAGGGCACGTAGACCTCGCGACCGAAGTCCACCTGCGGATCGGCGCACCGCGCCCACGTCCAGGAGGCGAGGAGAAGGAACGTCTCCGCGATGACGACCGCGGGCAGCCAGCGCTCGAGGGCAAGGCGCGCGGCAGACGCCCGCGTCACGGGCAACGCATTCGCGCCCGCGGCTACGGCCGGAACAGCTCGCCCATCGCGATTCCGTCGAGGAGACCCAGGGCCGCGCCCTCGACCCGCCCGCCCGAAGCGACGCGCACGGTATAGGGCACCCGCTTGAGCTTGAAGGCGTCCAAGACCTCCTTGCCCGGCGATCGGAAGACGGGGAATGCGATCTGCGCGGCCTCGAGGAAGCCGGGCGGGGGCTGGTCGAGCACCACTCCGACCATCGTCATGTTCTTGGGCCGGCGCGCATACGCCTCGTTCCAGAGGGGAAGCATCTTGTGGCAGACGGGACAGCCGCTCAGGAAGAAGACGACGAGAGTGGTCGTGCCCTTCGGATAGTCGATGCTCTTGATGGCGCCGTCGAACCCGGCGGCATGGAACGCGGGCACCGTGTCCCCGGTGCGCAGGATCGGCTCGGCCACGGGCGGGGCCGCCGCCTGGGCGGCCGCGAATCGGGCAGGGACGAGGATGGCGGCGAAGGCCGCGGCCAGGACGAGACGTCGCATGAGCATCGACACTCCTATTTGAGGTTCGGGCGCCACAGCGGCGAGTTCTGCGCGAGGATCGCGTGACCCTCGCTCCGATCATAAGCGAAGGGCACGCCGGCGGGATCCGCGAGCGGTCCCCCATAGCCGGCCCGGCGGATCTCGTCCAGGGCGGCCGGGCGGACGCCCGTGCGGCGCTCGTAGACGCCGATCGCCTCGTTGAGCTTGTCGAGGGCGTCGAGGGTGTCGAGCTGGGCCAGATGGATGGCCGCGTTGTTCCTCATGGGCCCCTCGCCCTGCTCGAAGATCCGGCGCCACACCTGCCGCGAGGTCTCGCGGTCGCCGCCCCTCATGAGCACCTGGGCCGCCAGGGTGGCCAGGAACGGCGGCGCTCCCGGGATCTCCGCCGCTTCCAGGAGGATCTGCGACGCCCGCTGCGGATCGTTGAGGAAGTAGTAGTGGAAGAGGCCCAGGTCCTGCCGCAGGCGCCAGTCGTGCGGGAGGCTGCGCACGCCGCGCTCGAGCAGCTTCACCGCCGCCTCCGGCTGCCCCGCTCCGATGGGAAAGGCCTCGGCCAGGAAGGTGGCGCCGTAGCGGTAGGCGATCTGCATGCGCGGGTCGAGGGTCACCGTGATGTTCACCAGGGGCAGCAAGAGGTCGAACCGCTTGTTCACGGCGTAGACCCGCTGGCCACCGAAATACTGCACCGTGCGCAGCCAGTAGACGTCGGCCATGAGGTCCTCGAAGCCGGGGGCCAGACGCCGCACCTGGTCGCCGGACCAGAGGTAGAGGACCTCCTCCTGGGCGCGATGCGTGCCGAGCCGGGCGTCGATGCGGCCCTGCGTCCAGGGCACCGCCGCGGCGAGGAGCACGGCCAGCGCGGCCAGGGCCCTCACGTGAGCTCGCGGCGCCGGAAGGCGATCACGGCGAGGGTGATGACCGTGCCCGTGTAGGCGACGGCGTAGGCCGTGATCCAGCCCAGGTCGCCGAAGGTGACGGGGTCTCCGTAGACGACGCGGTCCTTCAAGTCGAAGTTCCGGAAGTTCGGGATGAGGATCATGACCGCACGCAGCGCCCAGGCGGGCATGCCGGGCACCACGTCAGCCAGGTTCAGGATCACGTCCGAATAGCGTCCCGCGATGACCAGGCACAACGTGGAGACCGATGCCACCGCCGCAGAAGTGAGGATGGAGAGAAGCAGGGCGAGGGCGACGGTGACGAGGAGCGCGAGGTAGATCGCGAACACCGCCTTGAGCAGCGCGGGGTCGGCGCCGCGCCGCAGGGCGAGCAGCGTCGCGTAGAGTCCGACGGTCATGAGGGCGACGTTCACGAGCAGCGTGAAGCCCAGTCCCGCGAACTTGCCCAGCAGGAACTCGTCCCGTGACAGCGGCTTCGCCAGGAGCGGGTGCAGGGAGCGGCGCTCGATCTCCTTGCTCACCAGGCCGACCCCCACGAACAACGCGATGAGGGTGCCGAAGAGGTCCATGGCCGCGAGGCCGAGGTCCTTGATGATCTTCGCGTCCTGGCGGATCGACAGCTCCCCGAGCAGCAGACCGGAGACGGTCATGATCACCGCGAAGAAGAGCAGGTTGTAGAGTACCCTCTCGCGCACGGACTCGCGGAAGGTGTTCCGCGCCACCGCCGCCACGCGCCTCATGCCCGGGCCGTCCAGGCCTCGCCCTTCGCGGGATGCCCCATCTCCGCGAAGAAGTAGTCCTCGAGGGACTGGCGCACCGGCTGCACGGAGAGCACGCGTCCTCCGCGCTGCTCCACCGCGACCACCAGGCTGCCCAGCTCCTTCTCGGGCACGTGGAGCACGAGGCGCTCGCCCATGGTCCGGAAGGTCTCGACCCCCGCGGGAAGGCCGGACACCTCCTGCGGCCCGAGGCCGCTCACCAGGACCTCCATGTGCGTGACGTCGAGGCTCAGGATCTGGTCCAACCGGCCCTTCGCGACGACCGACCCTCCGCGCAGCACCGCCACCTCGTCGCAGAGGGTCTCGGCGTCCGAGAGGATGTGGGTGGAGAAGAACACCGTACTGCCCTCCGCCTTGAGCCGCAGGATGATCTCGCGGACGCTGCGCCGGCCGAGCGGATCGAGGCCGGACATGGGCTCGTCCAGGAACACGAGCTCGGGCCGATTCACGAGGGCCTGGGCCAGGCCCAGCCGCTGGAGCATGCCCTTCGAGAACCGCCGCATGTGCACGTCGGCCGCCTGGGCGAGGCCCACCAGGTCGAGCAACTCACGTGCGCGGTCCTTTCGCGCACCCGGCGGCAAGCCGAAGAGACGGCCCGCGTAATCGAGGTATTCGTTCGGGGTCAGGTAGTCGTAGAAGTAGGGGTTCTCGGGCAGGTAGCCCAGGGACTGACGGGCCGCGCGGGCGCCGATGGGCTGGCCCAGGATCGTGGCGCTCCCCGAATCCGGAAAGAGGAGGCCGAGCAGGAGCTTGAGGGTCGTGCTCTTCCCGGAGCCGTTCGGGCCGAGGCATCCGAAGACGACGCCTCGCGGCACCTGCAGGCTGAGGTCGCGGAGGGCCTGGCGGCGTCGCCCTCGCAAGTGCCCGATGCGGTATGACTTGGATAGCCCGCGGATGTCGACCGCAGGAGCTGCTTCCGCCATGGGGGGATTCTAGGGCAGGAGGGCGCTCGATGCCTCCCGCGCTATTTCAAGGTGGCGCAGGCCGCGGTGGCGCCGCTGGCCGAGCAGCAGGCCACCGTGCCGTCGGTGTTCATGAAGATGCCGGCGCTCTCCCCGGCGAAGGCGCGGACGCCGGTCTTGTTGACCACGGACGGATTCGCGCCGTAGCAGAACGCCTGGATCGATCCGGGGCCAGGACCCGCGACCACGGTCTCCATCCACAGGCGGCGGTAGCCCTGCTTGGTCACGTCCGGGCCCGCCGCGATCGTGCTGTCGAGGAAGGTCGGGGCGGCGAGGGGATAGCTCGGGATGCAACCCGAGGGTACGGACAGGCAGGTGATGGAGCCGTAGTACCCGGAGTTGGCCGCATGGTAGGCGGCCTCCGCGGAGATGATGGTCCGCGTGTCGCCGATCACCGCGGCCTCGTTCGCGGCGACTCTCGCGCGAAGCAGGCTCGGGATGGCGATGGCGGCGATGATGCCGATGATGGCGACGACGATCAGCAGCTCGATAAGGGTGAATCCCTTGTCACGCATCACTCTCCCACCCGTCCCCACTCGTTCGTCGAGCGGACAAAAAACGGGGGAGCGCATGGCGCTCCCCCGGGTAAGGACAGAGGTCTACTTCAGGGCCGTGCAGGTGGCCGTCATCGCGGCGGCCGCGCAGCAGTCGGTGGTGGGCAGGTTCGACACGCCGACCACGCCGCTGTCGTCAGCACCGAAGGAGCGGACGCCCGTCTTGTTGGCAACCGAAGGCATGGCGCCGTAGCAGAACGTCTCGATGGAGTTGGTGCTGCCCGGGTTCGTCGCCGCCGGGCCAGGGCTGAACTTGCGCGCATAGCCCTGCTTCGTGCCCAGGGCCGTGATCGAGCTGTCCAGGAACGTCGGAGCCGCCGTGGAATAGTTGTTGATACAGCTCGACGGCACGGACAGGCAGGTCAGGGCGCCGTAGAACCCTGAGTTCGCGGACTGGAACGCAGCCTCACCGGAAACGACGGTCCGGGAGTCGCCGATCGCACCGGCCTCGTTGGCGGACACGCGCGCGCGGAGGAGGCTGGGGATGGCGATCGCGGCGATGATCCCGATGATCGCCACGACAATCAACAGTTCGATAAGGGTGAACCCCTTCTGATTCTTCAATTTGTTCTCCTTGTTTGACATCGCGCGCATCCCTATAGCAAGGCTGGTGCCAGGATTCGATGACCTTAACTAATTGAATCGACTCGGGATGTCAGAGCCGCGGAGATGACAAATTTTGGGGGGCTGACAATTTTTGTCACTCGGCGCGCCCATCTTCGGCGTACTTGCGGAGGAGATACCGAAGGGAACGGGGGGTGATTCCGAGGAGCCGGGCGGCCTCGGAGCGGCTGCCGGCCGCCTGCTCGAGAGCGAGCTCGAGATAACGCCGCTCCACCGTCTTGAGGTGCGCGTCGAGATCGAATCCCTCGTGGAGGCGCGGCCTCTCGTCGGCGGGAGCCTCTTCCACTGCCTTGTGCAGCTGCAGGGCCTCCGGAAGGCGCTCCACCAGGATCGCGGGGGCCGTCTCCAGGGCGATCGCGCGCTCGATGACGTTCTCCAGCTCGCGCACGTTGCCCGGCCAATGGTAGGCGACCAGCCGGTCCATGGTCTCGCTGGCGATCCGGCTCACCGCCTTCCCCGTTTCGCGGCTGAACCGCTCACGGAAATGCTCGGCGAGCAGGGGGATGTCCTCGGCGCGGTGCCGGAGAGGCGGGACGAGGATGGGGATCACGTTGAGCCGGTAGTAGAGGTCCTCGCGGAACTGCCGTTCCCGCACGAGCTGCTCCAGGGGCCGGTTGGTGGCGGCGATGACGCGCACGTCCACGTCGATCTCCTCCGCGGAGCCCACGCGAAGCACGCGCTTCTCCTGGAGCGCGCGCAGCAGCTTCACCTGCATGCTGAGCGCCATCTCGCCCACCTCGTCCAGCAGCAGGGTCCCGTGGTGCGCGGTCTCGAAGAGTCCCTTGCGCGTCTGATGGGCGTCGGTGAAGGCTCCCTTCATGTGGCCGAACAGCTCGCTCTCCAGCAGCGGCTCGGGCAAGGCGGCGCAGTTGACGGACACGAAGGGCGCGTTGCGCCGGGGGGAGAGGGCGTGGATGGCCTTGGCCACCAGCTCCTTCCCGGTGCCGCTCTCGCCCTGGATCAGCACGGGGGAGGGGGCGGGGGCGATGGAGCGCACGAGATCGAAGACCTTCACCATCTTCGGGGACACGCCGACCATCCGGTCCAGGCGATGGAGCGCGCGGAACTCGGCCTTGAGAAGGAGGTTCTCCTCCTGAAGCTGCTGGCTGTCGAGGGTCTTGCGGACGACGATCTTCAGCTCCTCGACGTCGAAGGGCTTGACCAGGTAATCCTGCGCACCCAGCTTCAGCGCGGCGACCGCGGTCTCCGTCGAGCCGTAGGCCGTCATCACGATGACCACCGTTTCCGGTGCCGCGGCCTTCAGGTGTCGCAGGATCTCGATTCCGTCACCGTCGGGGAGCTTCACGTCCGTGATCACGAGGTCGAAGGCGCCGGTGGCGAGGACGCGGGCCGCGGTGGCGCGGCTTTCCGCGACCTCGACTCCGAAGCCCTCGCGGCGCAGCATGATCGCGAGCAGCTCGCGCATGGACGGCTCGTCGTCCACCACGAGGATCTTCTTCATGCGGCTCTCTTCCTCCCGCGGGCCAGGACGGCCGCGGCCACGGCGCTGGCCAGGGACAGCACGCCACCGGCCGCGACCGCGGGTGGACGGTATCTGAGGTCCACGGCGTGGCGGCCCGCGGGCACGCGCACGGCGCGGAACACGCCGTTCGCCCGCACGATGGGCGCGGAGACGCCGTCGATCCGCGCGCGCCAGCCCGGAGCAAAGGAACCGGTCACGGTGAGCCAGCCGGGCTGGTTCGCCTGTGTCTCCACGGTGAGCACGTCGGCCCGGGACGCGCCGACGTGCACGGAGGCCTCGAACCCCGGCGCCTGCTCGTCCGCGCCTTCGGCTTCCACGAGGAGCTCGGCCGTGGGATCCACCGCGCCCGTGGCGATCAGGTCCACGGCGGCTCCGGCGGTGACGTGGCGCGCGCGGCCCACGAGCCTGACCGGCGCCGCCGGCGCGGGAACGCGCAGGAGCCGGATGGGATCCGCGAACACGGACGGGAACTGCCCGACCTCGACCAGGCCGGGCGGGGTGCGACGGTCGAGCGCCACCACGTCGGTGACGCCGCCCATCTGCAGAAGCCGGAGGCCGACGGCGTTTTCGCGGCTCTGCTCCATCGCGCTGGAGAGCCGGTCCGCCGCCACCGGCGCCATGCCCGTGAAGTCGGGATCGTAGCTGCCGCCGAAGCCCCAGCGGCTACCGATGGGCGCATACAGGGACTCCTGCAATCCGAGGGCGTAGCTCCACTCCGGCCGCCAGCCGGCCGGGCCGCGCACCAGGCTCCGATTCAGGGCCGGCAGGGAAGGCGACGCCGAGAACACTCGGTGATCGCCGGGCTCGGCCGCGATGGCCTTCACCACCGGCGGGACGTGGGTCAGGAGCTCGCGCGGGGCCACCTTGTTCACGGGCAGGCCGGCCAACGTGAGGTCGCACACGGCAACGAGCCCGAGGAGCGCGGGCAGCGCGGCGTGCGGACGCTCGGACAGGCTGCGCCAGGCCACGAGCAACGCCGCCACCGCGCTCAGGCCCGCGGCAATCTGGAGCTTCGCGGCGAGCGGCTCGTACGCGGCCGTCCGCCATCCGGGCGGCGCGGACAGCGATGCGCCCAGCGCCTCGGCATGGGTGACCAGGAAGCGGGCCAGGGCCACCGCGCCCACGGCCACGATGGCCCCTGCCACCGCCACCGCGCGCGCGCGCCACCGCTGCGCAGGCGTCCAGGGTGGCCGGGCGTGCTCGATGGCGAGACCGAGGAGAAGAGCCCAGAACAGGGACGCGGGGACCATGGCCTTCACGGGATAGCGGAACATCGACAGGACGGGCAGCCGGGCCAGAAGCGGGACCAGCGGCGCGTGCTTTCCGAGGGAAGCGAGTCCGAAAAGGCCCGCCCCGGCGAGACAGAACGCGCGGGAAGGCGATCGCGGCAGGCCGCATCCGGCGACCACGAGCACCGGCACCAGGCCGAGGTACAGGCTCGAGAGGAAAGGCTCGCGCGATTCGAAGAGCATCGCGCGCATGGTGTCGCTGAGGGGCAGGTCGGCGAAGGCGCGCGGCAGGACCAGCTCGGCCAGGGCCCACGGGTGCACGGACCAGAAGAGGTTGGTGCCCGGCGGCATGGACTGCCGTGTGGTCCCCCGGAAGACGTCGAGGGTGGGCATCCATTGCGCGGCGGAGAGGCCGAGGGAGAGCAGCACGGCCATGGCCAGCAGGCCGGCCACGGGGCGCAAGGAGGCGGCGTCCGCACGGCGCCGCCACGCCTCCGCGACCAGGCGCAGCGCGGCCGCGGCGGCGGTCAAGATGGCCATGTCCCCGGAGCCGGCGAAGACCTGGCCCGCCGCCAGGAGGGCGAGGACGACCGACCGCCGAAGGCTCGGGGCCTGGAGCAGCCTTTCCAGGCCGAGCAGGACCCAGGGCATCCACGCCGCGCCCATGAAATGGTGGGGCACGCTGACCGTGGACACGAACGGGCCGCTCGCCACCCACGCCGCGCCGGCCACCATCGCGGACAGGCGCGACAGCCCGAAGGCCCGCGCGAGCAGGAACGTGCCGACGGCGGCGCCCCACGCGTGCCCGAGCACCAGGACCTTGTAGACCGTGGGCGGCAGGAGCAGGAAGTTGAGCCAGGTCGGCGGGTAGTACACCTGGTGCGACGGATCGGCGAGCAGCGGCAGCCCGAATCCCTCGTACGGGTCCCAGAGGGGCAGCGCACCGTCCGCCACGACGCGGACCAGCGTCTCCACCTGGGGCTGCCAGTAGGCGTGGAGGTCGCGCTGGAAGAAGACGCCACCGGCCAGCGCGGGGGCGAACAGGACGGCGGGGACCAGGGCGAGGGCGAGGATCGCCGCGCGATGGGAGCGGCCGCCGGACACGGCCGAGGTCACGCCGGCACCGGGGTGTGGACGAGGAGCGGGATCCGCACTTGCACATCCGTGCCGTGACCGGGCGTGCTGCGCACGGCGATGTCGCCCCCATGGTCCCGGACGATCTGGTAGACGATGGCGAGGCCGAGACCCGTCCCCATGGGCGTGCCGGACTGGAAGGGCTCGAACACGCGCCGCTGCTCCTCGCGGCCGATCCCGCGTCCCTGGTCTCGGCAGGAGAGCACGAGCGTGTCCCCGTCCATGAAGACACGGACCCTCAGTATGCCGCCGCGCGGCATGGCTTCGAGCGCGTTGCGGGTCAGGTTCCAGAAGACCTGGGTGATCTGGTCGGGATCGGCCAGGCAGACGTGGGAACCCGCGTCCATCTCGAAATCGACGGTGTGCGTGGGGCCCACCTCCGGACCGTTGCGCAGCAGCGTGACCGCCTCGCTCACCAGCCGGCCGATGTCCACCGGCCCGCGCGCCGACGCCGACGGCCGCGCCTGGTAGAGGAACTGGTTGAGCGTATCCGAGAGCCGTTTGGACTCGCGGGTGATGATGGCCAGGAGCCGGCCCTGCTCGACGGAGATATTGGGTTCACCCATCAAGACCTGGGCCGAGCCGCTGATCGACCCGAGCGGGTTGCGGATCTCGTGGGCGAGGCGGGCCGCCATCTCCCCCACTGCGGCCAGCTTCTCCTTGACCCGCACCTCCTGCTCCAGCCGCTTGATCTCGGTGAGGTTCTGGAACACGAGGAGGTACCCGGCATTGCCGGGGTCGGCGGTGGCCAGGGAGGAGACGGACACGCCGAGCTCGAGGCCTTCGCCCGTGGGCCGCTCGTAGCTGATCTCGAGCCGCTCCAGGCCATGGTGCAGCGCGCGCGCCTCGAGGGTGGAGGGCTCGAACAGCACGGACTGGAAGACGTCGCGCAGTCGCCGGCCGCGCAGCTCGGAGAAACTCCGGCCGAGGATGCCCTCACCGAACTCGTTGAGGTAGAGAAGGCTCCCGCTGAGGTCCACGGTCATGAGGCGGCTGTGGATGCTCCGCACCATCACCTGCTGGAGCTCGCGCAGGTCGGCCACTTCCTCCGCCGCCTCCTCGAGCTTCTGCCCCACCGTCTCCAGGCTCTGGGCCAGGTAGGAGCCGATCAGGGACACGGTGACGCAGGCGACGCCGGTGACGAAGATCGAATAGAGGACGTGCTTGACCGCCATCGCCGGCACGTCCGAGAGAGCCTGGCCCGCCGGCACCCAGCCCGCGCGCACCGCCCACAGCATCGCCGCGTACAGGAGCGTCGCCACCCCCGCCAGCGCCACCGACTTGCGCTGGTAGAGGAGCACGCTGCCGGACAGGACGGAGATCGGGTAGAGCAGGATGAAGCCGGCGCGGCTGCCCGGCCCGCCGGTGAGGTAGACGAGGCCGGTGATGACGAGGAGGTCGAAGATGACCTGCACGTACACCTGCAGGTCCCGATGGGGCAGGAAGCGAAGGGCCAGGGCGTAGATCAGCGTCAACCCGTAGGTGCCGGCGATGAGGAAGTAGAGCGGGTTGACCGGAAGCAGGGTCTCGGAGACGGTCTCGACGTAGATGGCGACGAGCAGGAGCGTGGTGATCATCACCACGCGGAAGAGCATCAGCCGCTTGAGCCGATACTCCTGCGTCCAGTCCGTCGCCACGGCCCCGCCGGGTAGAAGTCCCGCCGCCGTCAGCTCAGCTTGCTGATGAGGTCGAACAGGGGCAGGTACATGCTGATGACGATGCCGCCGACGGTGACGCCGAGGAACAGGATCATGACCGGCTCCATCAGGGTGAGGAGGTTGGCCACGGCCTGGTCCACCTCTTCCTCGTAGAAGTCGGCGATCTTCGAGAGCATGGCGTCGAGAGCGCCCGTCTGCTCACCCACTCCGATCATCTGCACGACCATGGGCGGGAAGACGCCACTCTCCTTGAGGGGCTGGGCGACGGTCAACCCGCTCTCCACGCCCTTGCGGACGGCCATGATGGCGTCCTCGATGATCGCATTGCCGGCCGTTCGCGCCGTGATCTCCAGGCCGTCGAGGATGGGCACGCCGGAAGCCATGAGGGTGGCCAGGGTGCGGCAGAACCGCGCGACCGCGATCTTCTGCATCAGGATGCCGAGGATGGGGAGCTTCAGGACCATGCGGTCGACCACGCGCCGGCCGCTGTGGGTGGCGTAGTACTTCTTGAACAGGAACACGAACGCGATGACGAACACCACCAGGAACGGCAGGATCCGGATGAACCAGTTCGACAGCCCGATCACGATGCGGGTCGGGAGCGGGAGCTGGGCGCCGAGGCCCTCGAACATGGCCGCGAAGGTCGGAATGACCTTCCACAGGATGACGGCGATGACGATGCCGGCGATCCCGATGACGGCGACCGGGTACACCATGGCGCCCTTGACCTGGCCCTTGAGCTTGACCGCCTTCTCGATGTAGGTGGCCAGGCGCTTGAGGATGGTGTCGAGGATACCGCCGGCCTCGCCCGCCGCGATCATGTTGACGAAGAGGTCGTCGAAGGCCTTCGGGTGCTTGCGCATGGCGTCGGCGAGGCTGGCGCCGCCTTCCACGTCGATGCGCGTCTGCTGGAGGATCTTGGCGAAGGTCTTGTTCTCCTGCTGCGTGCCCAGGATCTCGAGGCACTGCACGAGCGGGAGACCAGCGTCGATCATGACCGAGAACTGGCGCACGAAGATGGCCAGTTCCTTGGCGGGGACGCCGCCTCCGAACTTGGGAAGGACCATCTCCTTCCCCTTCTCCTTGACCGACGAGACCAGGATCTGGTCGCGGCGGAGGAGCGCCATCACGGCTTCCTTGTTCTCGGCCGAACGCTCGCCGGACACCGCCTTGCCGTCGCGGGTCTTGCCTTTCCAGACGTAAGCAGGCATCAAGACCTCCTAGTCGGGCCTTCTATCGACCCGCCGGACGCGCGGGGGGCCGGCCTCCCGACTGGGGGGTGGAGAGGCCGGCGCCGCGGTTGATCATGTCCTGCAGCTCGTCGGGGTTCGAGCTCATCCCCAGAGCGGTCTGCAGGCTGATCTGCTTCGTGAAATAGAGGGTGGCCAGGGACTGGTTGAAGGTCTGCATGCCGTACTTCTCCTGGCCCGTCTGCATGCTCGAGTAGATCTGGTGGATCTTGTCTTCACGAATGAGGTTCCGGATCGCCGCGTTGGGGACCAGGATCTCCATGGCCAGGCAGCGGCCGGAGCCGGAAGCCTTGGGTAGGAGGGCCTGGCACATGATCCCTTCCAGCACGAGGCTCAGCTGGGCGCGGATCTGGGACTGCTGGTGGGCCGGGAACACGTCCACGATGCGGTTGAT
>WNFM01039333.1_pt4 | contig 46405 bp, 47 predicted proteins | sample 5400271 | NCBI WGS metagenome assembly WNFM01 (sample SAMN13153352, study PRJNA577476) | soil metagenome | isolation source: 60 cm saprolite on Douglas fir-dominated hillslope | place: USA:California | collected 2013-09-17
AATCCCGAATCCCTCCACCCACAACCAGCCAAAGACGCGGGGGTCGAAAGACCCCCCACCCGCCTTTTTGCCGCGAGATCCCTCTCCAACCCTGATTCGCCGCGCCGTCCTGCTTTTGACAAGGTACGGCACCGATGGTAAATTGCCTGGGACTTCCGACCCATTTCGACTCTCGGAGCCAAATCGATGCTGGAACGCGCCCGCCAGAAGCTGGAAAAAGAACTGCTGGCTCTCGAGAGGGAATTCCGGCACGAGCTCCCCAAGGAGATCCATCGCGCCCTGCAGATGGGCGACCTGCGGGAGAATGCCGAGTATCAATCGGCCCTGGAGCGCCAGCACTTCGTCAAGTCGCGCATCACCCAGCTTCAGGAGCAGCTGAAGAACCTGGCGATGATCGACCTGAACGCCCTCCCGAAGGACCGCGCGGGTCTCGGCTCGACCGTCACCGTGCTCGATGTCGAGTCGGGCAAGACCCTGGTCTACGAGCTGACCATTCCCGAGGAATCTGATTTCGGGAAGGGGCTGGTCTCGATCACTTCTCCGATCGGCAAGGCGCTGGTCGGCTGCAGGAAAGGCGACGACCTGACGATCAAGATCCCGGCCGGTCAGCGGGTGTACGAGGTCAAGAAGGTCGTCACGCTGCACGACAAGGAACCGCGCTGATGCGAGGCTCCGCCGCAGGGCGGCGCCCGCTCATGACCGCGTCCACGGCCTGCCTCTTCGCCCTCCTGTCACTGTCCGGATGCGCCCCCGCCCATGACGTGCAGGATCTCCTCAACGATCTTCACAGCAAGGATCTGGAGGTCCGGCAGGAGGCCTCGGAGAAGCTGGAACAGATCGTCGAGCATGGGGACTATCGGACCTTCGTGTCGGGGCTCAAGAGCTCCAACAGAATTTATCGCGCCCAATCGATGGTCTACCTGTCGCGCGTCGCCACTCCGGAAGCCAAAGAGGCCATGCGGGATCAGCTGAGGGTGGAGCAGCGCTGCATGCTTCCCTGGAACCCCATCAAGATGAAGCCGGCCTCCGAGGAGACCGATAGCCGGATCCTCGCGGCGAACCTGATCGCCGAGGCGGGTGGAGATTCGGCGGCGGTCGGGATCCTGTCGGAGGGGCTCGAGACCCAGACGCCCGAGGTGCTCGCCTCGACCTGCTTCGCCCTGGCGGCGCTCGGCGATCCCAAGGCGATACCGGTTCTGGCGCGCGCCGTCCTGCACCCCGACGTCGAAGTGGACAGGGCGGCCGTGCAGGCGCTGGGCCGGTTCCGCCGCCCGGAGGCGTTCCAGGCGCTCAAGGAGGCCCTCGGGAACCGGTCGATGCAGGTTCGGGGTGACGTCCTCTCCTCCATCGAGCTCGCCGAGGATCCGGCGCAGGTCGAGATCCTCAAGAAGGTCGCGAGCTCCGATCCGGCCCCCGAGCTGCGGGCCGAAGCGCTCCGCCAGCTCGGCAAATCGAAGGATCCCGACGTGATCCCGTTCCTGATCGACCGCCTGCGCGACGGTGAAACGGCGCCACGCCAGGCCGCCCTCAGCCTGCTCGAGCAGATCACCGGCCGGTCTCTCGGCCCGCGCCCCGAGGCGTGGAGCCGCTGGTGGGCGCAGAACCGGACGGGCCGGACCACCGGCCGCTGACATGACACCGGCCTTCTACGACGAGATCGCGCGCCGCCTGCGCGCCGGGCAGACTCTGGCCATTGCCACCCTGGTCGAGCGCCAGGGATCCGCACCGCGCGACCGGGGCGCCAAGATGCTGGTGACCGCGTCGGAGATCGCCTTCAGCCTCGGCGGCGGGGCGTTCGAGGCGCTGGTGATCGAAGACGCCCGGGAAGCGATCCGCCTCGGCCGGGGTCTCGAGAAGAGCTACCGCTTCACGGAATCGGGGGAGGGAGCGACCGGCATGGTCTGCGGCGGCGCGGTCCGCGTCCTGATCGAAGTGGCGCGGCCTCCCGCGCCGCTCCTCGTCTTCGGAGGAGGGCATGTCGGGCGCGAGCTGATTCATCTCGGGGTTCGGCTGGGGTTCGAGGTGACGGTGGTGGAGGACCGGGACCGCTTTCTCGACCCGGCCCGCTACCCGGATGGGGTAGGCCGGGCGCTCGCCGGCGCCGACTATCAGGAGGGACTGCCGGAGATCCCCGAGGGGGCGTTCATCGCCATCCTGACCCGTTGTCACAGGACCGATCTGGCGGCCCTGCGGCATTCGGTCGGGAAGGGTGCGCGTTATGTCGGCCTGATCGGAAGCCGGCGGAAGATCGCCACCCTGCTGGCGCGGGCGCGAGATCTCGGCAGCGCTCCCGAGGCGCTCTCCGTCGTGCACGCTCCGATCGGGCTGTCGATCGGCGCGGAGACGCCCGCGGAAATCGCCGTCAGCATCGCCGCGGAGATGATCGCCATCCGTGCCGCATCCGTCGCCCGACGCCCGTCCGTCCGGCTGGAAGATCGCGCCGTGCCTGTTCCGGTCTCGCGCTTCCCGGGCCGGCGCTCCCCCGATCGGAGTCTCTGAGCTACGGCAGGTTCCGGACGACGGTCCAGAGAATTTTCCGCCCCGCCCGGATGCTGCCCGCCAGCGTCCCGGTGATCTTCGAGACGCCCGCTCGACGCCGCCGGTACGACACCGGGATCTCGGTGCACCGCAGGCGGCGCTTCGAGGCCTTGATCTGCATCTCGACCGTCCATCCGAAGTCGCGGTCGCGCATGGCGAGATCAAGAAGCGACTGAAATCCCGGATCAGCCGGGTCGCCAGCCAGTTTCCCGCCCGCGCCTGGGGCAGCAAGGCTCCGGGCTCCCGCGCGCCGAGCGTTCGAGATCCGATCACGAGGTCGGCGGTGCCGCGCTCGATCGGCTCGACGAGCCGGCCGATTTCGGCCGGGTCGTCGCTGCCGTCGCCGTCGAGGAAGACCAGAACTTCCGGCGGTCGGTCCATCAGATGATCGATGCCCCGCAGGCAGGCGGCCCCGTACCCGAGATGCGGCTCGGCCACGACCGTGGCGCCGCGGGGGCGCGCGACTTCGGCGGTCCGATCGACGCTGGCATTGTCGACGACGACGATCTCTTCGACCAGATTCGGAGGAACGGCGGCCAGAACGTCCGACAGGGCGCCCTCTTCGTTGTGGGCCGGGATCACGACGGCGACGCGCACCGGAACATTATAGACAGAAGGCCTGCCGCTCCCGACCGGGGGGTGCGCTCTTTGACCGGCCGCGAGAGCGGATGTTAAGATGCGCCGCCGCGCCGGCCCGGTCGGGCCGAACCGCCTGGCGGGGCCGGGGGAGACGCCTCCATGACGACGGGAAAGACTCTGACGCACCACCTCGGCACACTCGTCGCCATCGTTCTGTCGATGCGGCCGCGTCAGTGGATCAAGAACTTCGTCGTCTTCGCGGCGCTGATCTTCGCCCGCAAGCTGGGCGATCCGGCCCTGGCACTGCGGTCCGTGATCGCCTTCGTCCTCTTCTGCCTCGGCAGCGGCGCCGTTTACATCATCAACGACCTGTTCGACGCGGATCGGGATCGCAAGCATCCGCTGAAGGCGCGGCGCCCGATCGCCTCCCGCGCCCTGGGCGCGGTGCCGGCGATCGCCGCCGCCGCCCTGCTGCTGACCTTCTCGCTGATGCAGGCTTTCGTGCTCGCGCCTCCGTTCGGAGTGGTCCTCCTGACCTACGTGATCCTCAATTTCGTCTACTCCCTCTGGCTCAAGGAGGTGGTGATCATCGACGTGATGCTGATCGCAGCCGGCTTTGTGCTCCGCGCGGTCGGCGGCGCGCTGGCGATCGACGTGCCGATCTCCACCTGGCTCATCCTCTGCACCGTCCTCCTGTCCCTCTTCCTGGCATTCTGCAAGAGGCGTCAGGAGCTGGCCGGCCTGGACGATCCGCACGGGCACCGGGCCATCCTGAGGGAGTACTCGGTGGAGTTCCTGGACCAGATGATCAACGTCGTGACCGCCTCGACGGTCAGCGCCTACATGTTCTACACCGTCTCGCCCGAGGTGGAGACAAAGCTCGGCACCCAGCATCTCTACCTGACGGTGCCGTTCGTGCTCTACGGCATCTTCCGTTACCTCTATCTCGTCCACCGCAGAGGGGCGGGGGGAAATCCGACTCAAGCGCTGCTGACCGACCGCCCGCTTCTGATCTGCATCGGGCTCTGGGCCCTCACGGTCGTCCTGCTGGTTTACGTCGGCGCGCGGGCCCCGCTGGGCTGATGCTCCGGTCGGAGGGTGGCGACGTCGCCGAGGCGCCCGGGCGGCCGGCGCCGCGTCGCTCCGCGGCCCCGTCTTGTCGCGGCCATGGCCCCGCACCCGCCGGAGGCATATAATTCCACCGATCGGTGCGGGGTGAAGACGACCGGAGGAAGCCTGGAGCGGGCCTTCCGCCTCCCGGGCCGAGCTGGGGAGGTTTCGTGGGCCGACCGCGCATCGCAGCCTTGATCACCCGACCGGAGACGGTCCTCGAGGACTACGGTCGCCTGATGCGGCTGGCCGAGTATCGTTCGGTCATCGACCCGTCGCTCACGACCCTCATCAAGCTGAATCTTTCCTGGACCAGGTACTTCCCCGCCTGCTCGAGCCAGCCCTGGCAGGTGGAAGGGGTCCTGCAGGCGATGCTTCAGGATGGATACGATCGATCCCGCCTGATCCCGCTCGAGAACAAGACCGTGGTCACCGATCCCTGGAAAGGGGCCGCCAACAACCGCTGGCTCCCGGTGCTCGACCGGCTGGGTCTGTCGTTCACAGCCCTGCCCGAGGTCCCCTGGAAGGTGTTCCGCTTCAAGGCGCCGCTTCTGCGTCTCAACCAGATCTTCCCGGAGGGGATCGAGATCCCGGCGCTCTATCCGGGGAAGAACATCGTGCACCTGCCGACCGTCAAGACGCACGGGCACGCGGTCACCACCGGGGCGATCAAGAACGCCTTCGGCGGCCTCTTGAAGGAAGTCAGGCATTACGCCCACAAGTACATGCACGAGGTGCTGGTCGATCTTGTGCAGATGCAGCGGGAGCTCCACCCGGGTGTTTTTACGGCGATGGACGGCACCGTCTGCGGCAACGGGGCGGGTCCCCGCACCATGATCCCGGTGGTCGGCAACGTCATCCTGGCCGGGGCCGACTCGGTGGCGATCGACGCCGTGGCGGCGCGCCTGATGGGCTTCGACCCGATGTCGATCCCGTATCTGCGAATCTGTCACGACCGCGGGCTGGGGGTCGCCGATCCGCGCGGCATCGACCTGGTGGGTGATGACCTCTCGAAGATGAATCTCGGTTTCAAGGTCAGCCGGTCTCTCGTGATCTGGGGCGATCAGATGCTGCGCAAGGGTCCGCTGCGGTTCCTCGAACGGCTGGCTCTGCATTCGCCCCTGGTCGTCTGGGCCCCGATGGCGTCGAACATCTACCACGATTGCCTCTGGTATCCGACCATCGGCCGCGCGCGGATCGCCGCGTTTCGCAGGACCGCCTGGGGCCGTCTCTTCGACAACCGCTACGGCGGGTCCGCGGGGAGCCGGCAGCCGATTCCTTCCCCGGCCGGCGCTTCCGCGCACGATGGATAGAGCCGTCGGGGCCCGAAACCGTTCGATCGGCATCGTCCTCACGCTCCTCGCCCTGGCCGCCGTCGGCTGCGGGGGCCCCGGCCGGGCACCGGCGCGCCGCCCCAACGTTCTGCTGCTCACCGTCGACACGCTGCGACCCGATCATCTCGGATGCTACGGATACGATCGCAGGACCAGTCCCGTGATCGATCGCCTCGCCGCGGGCGGCGTGCGGTTCCGGACCGCCATCACCGCGGCCGGCCGCACCGTCCAGTCGTTTCCTTCCATCCTGACGGGGGTCTACCCCATGGTCCATGGCCTGCGCTACGAGGGCCAGAGTTCGGAGGCGCTCGCGGGACGCGCGACACTGACGGGGCTCCTGAAGGCTTCCGGTTACGCCTCGTTCGCCGTCACCCAGGGACTGAATGTCGGCCTGCACCGGGACTTCGACATGTACGATCCCGACATCTACCTCGACCCGCAGGGGCGCAAGGTCATGGTCCCGACCCGCAACGATCGCGATGCCTCCCGGAAGGCCGCCCAGTGGCTGCGCTCCCGTGCGGGCGCCGGGTCGCCGTTCTTTCTCTGGCTGCGCTACAACGCGCCGCACTGGCCCTACGATCCGCCGGCGCCGTTCACGGAGATGTTCGACCCCGGTTATCACGGGCCGCACGCCTTCAACGACGAGCCGCGTCCCGGCATGGAGAGGGGCGACATCATCTTCGGGAAGACCCGCTTGCCGGAGCGGGAGGTGCGGCACGCGGTGGCGCACTATGATGGCGAGGTCGCGTACGCCGACGCGGCGATCGGCGATCTGATCAAGGCTCTCGAGGACCTGGGTGAGCTCGATCGGACGATCATCGTCCTGACGGCCGATCATGGGGAGAATCTCGGGGAGCACGATTACTACTTCGAGCATGGCGCCTATCTCTACGAGGCCACCGTGCGGGTCCCGCTGATCGTCCGCGCGCCGGGCCTGATTCCGCCGGGCCGTGTGGTGAACGAGCAGGCGCGGACGATCGACATCGTCCCGACCGTCCTCGAGCTCGCGGGCCTGCCGATCCCCGACGGTCTCCAGGGCCGGAGCCTCGTCGCGCGGGCCAGGGGCGAGGCGACGGGACCGGCGCCGCCGGCCTATTCGGAGTCGGGTCGCAATTTCTATCCGGAGAATCCGCGCCAGTACGTTGAAGGGGTGGCCGGAAAGTGGCGCATGGTCCGGACCGATCGGTTCAAGCTGATTCTGATCCCGAAGAAGCCGGAGCCGATCTGGGAGCTGTACGACCTCGAGGCCGATCCGTCCGAGTCCAGGAACCTCATCGCGTCGCCCCCCCCCGGCTCGGAGGAGCTGCGGATACTCCTGCTCGGCTTCGTCGCATCGGATCCGCTGGCGCACGACGAAGGGGAGCCGCCGCTGCCGCCCGGTCTCGAGGACCGGCTCCGCTCCCTCGGTTACGTGGGCGGCGACCGTTCCCGGTGAGATTCTGGAGCCGGGGACGGTGAGCCAGGCGCGCGGCTGGCGGTCGGCGGGTCTCGTCGCTCTGGTCGCCTGCATCGTGAACCTCGGCGCCCTCGCGCCCGGGTTCATCCACGACGATCATCGAATCATCGAGCAGAACGAGCTGGTCCGCGGACTCTCCCGGTCGGCCGAGATCATGACGCACGGCTACTGGAGCGTCGGCGCGGTCGATCTTCCGATCCTGTACCGCCCGGTGACCATCCTGTCGTTCGCGCTCAACGTGGCGTTGCTCGGTTCCGGTCCCCTCGGCTTCCGCGCGGTCAACCTGGCGCTGCACGCGCTGATCAGCATTCTCGTCCTGCTGCTGGGGCGCCGGGTTTTCGGGCGCGCCGCGGCCCCGGCGCTCGATGCGCCGCTGGCCGCGGCCCTGCTGTTCGCGGTTCATCCGATCCATACCGAAGTCCTCGGCGAGGTGGTCGGCCGAGCCGAGCTTCTGGCGGCCGCGGGAACGCTGGTCTCTCTCCTGAGCTTTCTGGAGAGCGCCCGGCGAGGAGCCGCGGGGGAGCGGGGGCGCGCCGCCCTGCTCTCCGGTCTCTCGGTCGCCGCGTTCGGCGCCGGCTTCCTGGCCAAGGAGAATGCCGTGGCGGCCTTCTTCCTGGGGCTTCTCGCGGATCGCACCATCGTCCGCGGCCGCTTCGCCTGGCGTCATCATCTGGCAATGGGGGCGATGCTGCTGGCCTGTCTGGCGGCGCGCGCGGAGGCTCTCGGCGGGCTGAACCCGGCCGGGCAGATCCATTTTCTCGATAACCCGATCGCCTTCGCTCCCTTCCTGATGGGACGATGGACCGCGCTCGCGGTGGCGGCCCGGTATGCGCTGCTGCTGGTCCTGCCGCTGCGACAATCGATCGATTACTCCTACAACGCCATCCCGATCGTTTCGGGATTTCTCGATCCGGCAGCCTTGTGCGGCGCCGCCGTGACCGCGGCGGCGCTGGCCGGTTTTATCCTGAGCTGGCGGCGCTCGCCGGCGATCGCGTTCGCGCTCGGATTCATGGGACTCTCGTTCCTCCCGGTGGCCAATCTCCTGCTGCCGATCGGCACCATCATGGCGGAGCGGCTTCTCTACCTCCCCTCGATCGGCTTCTGCCTCCTGGCAGGGTCGGCCGTCGATCGAGCGCGGGCCTTCGACCGGGCCGCCGCCGGCCGGCGTCGCGTCCTCGTCGCGGTTCCGGTGGTCCTGCTGTTGTTCTCGGCGCGCAGCATGCTGCGCCTGCGGGAGTGGCGGGACGATTACACGATTTTCCGCAGCGCGCTGGTGATCGTGCCGGACAGCGTGCGCGCGCTCTACAACTTCGGCGCGGCCTGCGAGGATCGCGGCGAGGATGCCGGGGCGGAGAGGGTCTACCTGCGCGCGGTCGCGCTCTGGCCCGACTTCGCGGACGCGCAGTACAACCTGGCGGGTGTTCTCAGCCGGCGCAAGGCCTGGGAGGAGGCGGTGGCCCATTACCGCGACGCGGTCCGTCTGCAGCCCGCCAATCTGAAGTATCTGGTGAACCTGGGTCGCGCGCAGAACGGGCAAGGCCGTCCGGCGGAGGCGCGGGAGACCCTGCGCCGCGCCCTGGAGATCGACCCGCGAAGCGCCCAGGGTTTCACCAATCTCGGTGCGGCGGAGCTGGCCCTCGAACAGCCGGCCGCCGCGGTCGCGGCCTACGCCCAGGCCGCGCGGCTGGAGCCCACCGATCCCGATTACCAGCGCAACCTTGCGCTGGCGCAGGTCGAGACGGGCGACTTCGCCCAGGCCGCTCGGTCTGGCCCTTCTTCGGGGAGGGGAGACGCAAGGGGCGCTCGACGCGCTGCAGCAGGCGGAGCGCGCGCGACCCTCGAGCCCGATCGCCCGGTACCAGCTCGGGCGCGCCCTGGAGAGCGCCGGCCGTCCCGAGGAGGCGGTGGTCCAGTACCGCGAGTCGGCCCGGCTATCGCCAGGCTCGCCGGTGCCGTGGCGTGCCCTCGGAATGCTTCTCGCGAAAACAGGGGACCGCGCCGGGGCGGAGCAGGCGCTCGCGCGCGCCGCCGATCTCGACCCGCAGGGGAAGGTGATGGACGACGCCGCCCGCCGCCTGCTGCTCTCGCTGCGCGACCGGTCCGGGGCCCGTCGCTAGGACTCGGACAGGCTCCCGCCCCCGACGTCTCAGCGCTGTTCCGGCACGGCCGCGGGGTTGGCCGCCCGCCTGCCGATCTCCTCGAGCACGGCCCGGGCAAGCGCGTTCCCAGGATCGAGCACGAGAGTGCGCCGCGCCTCGAACTCCGCCAGCTCCAGCAGGCCGAAATTCACCATGATGACCGCGATCGACGCGTGGCTCTCGACGTCCCTCGTGATGTCGTAGACGAGATAGGTCCGGCCGGGCTGCGCCAGCGGACGGCGCTGCTGGAGCCAGTCATACAGGTGATGATCCGACGCATGGACGGCATGCAGGACCATCGGACTGATCGCGAACAGCTCGCGCGGGGCATCCGGCGGCATGCGCACCGGCCGGTGCTTGGCGTTGTCGAGGTTCCCCGTCCCCTGAACGTACTGATAGTTCACACCGTAGTACCAGGGGTCGGAGTTCCCGGCGTAGGCGCAGTAGAGGGTCGGGATCCGTTGGCTCAGCATGAATCCGCGCAGCGCCTTGGAAGACTGGCCCCAGTCGAGGTTCGAATCGAGCAGATAGCGATGCCCGTTCTCGGGGCCACCGACCAGGGCGTTGAAGTAGGCGAGGTGATCCGGCGCGATGCGCACGGCCTCGACCAGGTCGCCCGCCAGCGCGATCACCGCGACCGCGACCAGCGCTCCGGCGGCGCGACGCCTCAGAAGCGAGCGCGCGCCGCCGTCCGCCCGGGCTGCCGGGGAAGATGCGAGGCGCCCCGCGGCGAGATAAAGGAAGGGATAGATCGGCAACAGGTGCCGCAGTCCGATATTGACCTTCCAGAGACAGGTCACCCCGACGGTCACGACAATCGGAATCCAGAGGAACGCTTCATCCCGAAGCCGGATCCTCCGGCCGAATGCCAGGGCTCCCACGGTCAGACCGACGATGATCAGGGTGCCGACCGGCGTCTTCACAAGGTAGGCGAACAGGAAGTAGTACCACCATCCGGTTTCCGAATAATCACCCATGAGGTAGGCGACATGACCCTTCCCCGAATGGCGCAATCCGATCGACAGACCGCGGACGAAGGCGGGCAGACCTGTGCCCGCGTAGGTCGCGATCACCACCAGCGCCGCGAGCGCGACCACCGGCAGGGCCGCAAGCATCAGGGCGACGGAGCGGGCGAAGAGGCCGGCGTCGTCGCCTGCGAGCGGCGAGGCGGCGGACCAGGGGCGCCTGGGAAGGGGCGTGCCATCGAGCCAGAGAAGGATGAAGAGGGGCAAAAGCATCGGCAGGAGCCAGAGCGCGGTGAACTTCGACGCGAACGCCGCTCCGAACGACAGCCCCAGCAGAATCAGACCGGCCGGAGAGGGCCGCACCGACCAGCGCCAGAGCGCGTGCACGGTAAGAAAGATGAACAGCGTGACTCCGAGATCGGTCGTGACCAGCCCGGAGTGCGCCACGACGTTCGGATCGAGAACGTAGAGCGCCAGGGCGAGCAGCGCCCCGCGCGCTCCGAACAAAGACCGTCCCCAGAGAAAGATCGTCCAGCCGAGGAGGAGCGACAGGCCCAGGATCGGCAGCCGTGCGAGAAACAGGATGGTGTCGTTCGACACCCGGTTTTCATGCACGAAGATCCGGCCGATGTTCCATTCTTCGGCCTGCTCCCAGAGCGCTCCCCGAGGGAAGGAGAGACCGAACGGCAGCAGGGGCAGGGCGGCGAGCTCCTTGAGCAAAGGCGGGTGCTCGACATTCAGGCGGAAATCGCCGGTCGTGAGATACGAATAGCCGGCCGCGAGGTGAGCCGCCTCATCGCTCGTCTGCGACGACGCGGTGATGAAGACGACTCCCTGAAGGAGCAGGAAGGCCAGGAGGCAAAGCGCGGCGCGCGTGGAGCGGGCCTCCCACGGATCGGCCGGAGCTGCGCCGGAGCGCGGCAGGGCGTCCGTCCCCGTCCTGGTCATCGTCCTGCGGCGACCCGCGTCATCGTGCGCTGCCCTCCGGCGGCGCGAATCTACTTCACGCTTCCCGGACCGTCAACCGCATCGGCCCGCAGGCGGTGCCTATGCTAGGATGCGGCGGATGCCGACGGAACGCCGCTCATTCCTGGATCGCCCCATCCTGTCCGGCGCGCTCCTGCTGATTTTCCTGCTGCAGGCCGCTCGCGCCAGCCTGATCAAGAGCCCGGTCTTCGACGAGCCGGCCCACATCGGCGCCGGTCTGTCGTACTTGAAGACCGGCGAGTTCAAGGTGAACCTGCAGCATCCGCCGCTCCTGAAGGAGATCGCCGCCGTTCCGCTCCTGCTTCGGGGCGTGCGCTGGCCCGTGAGTCAGGAGGACTGGGACCGGATCGTCGAGCTGCGCGATGCCTCCTACCAGTGGCGGCTCGGCGCGGATGTGATCTTCGGCAACGATCCGGACCAGGTGCTCTTCTGGTCCAGGCTGCCATTTCTTCTTCTATCGACGCTTCTGGGCTGGCTTCTCTTCGTCTGGGGACGCAAGCTCTTCGGCGGGGCTGCGGCCACCGGCGCCGTCCTTCTGTACACGCTCGATCCGACGATCCTGGCGCACGGGTACCTCGTGACCACCGACGTCGGCTTCGCGGCCTTCGCCGTCCTTTTCTTCTACGCGCTCTGGAGCTACCTCGAACACCGCACCCCGCGCCGTCTTCTGACCTGCTCTCTGGCGCTCGGCGGGATGATGGGGACGAAGTTCTCGGCGATCTTCCTGCTGCCCGTGGCGGCCGTCCTGGTGTTCTGGGCCGTGCGTCTCATCCCCGCCTCCGTCCCGCGGCGCCTCTCCTCGCTCGCCGACCCGTACGCCTCGGACGACCCCGCTCAACGCTTCGTCTGGGGGCTCTACGCGCTCCTGGTCATGGGCGCGGTCGCGGCGGTGGTCCTTCATCTTCTTTACCTTCTGCCGGGGAACCCCTTCTTGTACCTGAAGGGGATGCTGATGGTGAACGCCGATCATGACAGGACCTACCTGGCGTTCATGGCCGGCCATTTCCAGCCGCGCTTCCTGACCTATTACATCGTCGCCTACCTCTTGAAGGAGCCGATCGCCAGCCTGATCCTGGTCGCCGCGGGTCTCTGGGCGATCCTGCGGCCGGGCGGCTCCACCACTCTCGATCGCGCCTTCGTGCTGCTGCCGCCGGCGGCGATCCTGATCGCGCACAGTCTGCTCTCGGACGACCTGGGGATTCGCTACATCATCCCGGCGCTGCCGTTTCTCTATCTCGCCGGCGGGGCCGGAGTCGCCTGGCTGCTGCGCGGTGGAGGATGGCGGCGCGCGGCGGTCGGCCTCCTCGGCCTCTGGATGGCGGTCGAGGCGGCCGCGATCTATCCCGATCACCTTTCCTACTTCAACGAGCTGGCCTGCCTGCCCGGCGAGGCGGGACGGATCGGTCTCGATGGAGGAACCGCCTGCGGCCCGCTCTGGTTCGACGACAGCAACGTCGACTGGGGCCAGGGGTTGAAGCAGCTCCGGGATTACCTGGCGGCGCACTATCCGCATCAGAGCGTGCTCCTTGCCTACTTCGGCAGCACCCGGCCCGAGCGTTACGGCATCGATTCGCGGCCGATCGGGCTCGACGACCTGGTCCGTCCTCCCGTTCCCGGCGTCTACGTCCTGAGCTCCCATTTTCTCGCCCGGGGAATCGGAGTGCTCCGCCAGCGCTATCTCGACGGTCCGGACAACTGGCTGCTCCACGCCCGTCCCACCGCCGTCGTCGGGCACGCGTACTCCGTCTACGACATCCCTTCCGCCCCCGGTCGCTGAGACGGGAGCGGTTCAGCGGGCGGGGCAGCAGGGACCCTTCGGGATCGGCGCGCCATGCGGGCAGGTGTGCGGATGATCGAGGAACCCGCAGATCTTCTGGTCGAGCTCGGGACTGATGATGTGCTCGAACTGGCAGGCCTGCGACTCCGCCTCGTGCGGGCCGAGCGCGAAGGTGTCCTGGAAGAGACGCTCCGCCAGGCGATGACGGCGGACGATGTCGCGGGCCCGCTGCTCGCTCTTGTCGGTGAGGAGATAGTCCCCGTCGCGACGCGTGACGAGGTTCAGGTCGACCATGCGCCGCAGCATGCGCGCGGGGTCGACGAGCCCGAGGGTCGGGTCCCGCTCGAGGGGCGCGGCCGAACCCTCATGCCTGGCGATCCAGAGCCTCTCCAGGAGATGATCGAACACTTGGGCATCGTCGTCCGAGAAGATGGTGATCCGAGCCAGCCGTCCGTGCGCCAGCTCGATGCGCCGGTCGGCCAGCCTGCCGATCGAAGGGTCGTGGGTCACCAGCAGGAGGGTCCGTCCCTCCGCATGCAGGTCCCGAAAGAGATCGAGGACGATCCGCGCGTTCTCCTCGTCGAGGTTGCCGGTCGGCTCGTCCGCCAGAATCAGTTTCGGCTGGTTGATCAGGGCGCGCGCGATCGCCACCCGCTGCTGCTCGCCGCCCGAGAGTTGCGGCGGGCGGTGGGTCGATCGGTCCTTCAACCCGACCCGGCGCAGCGCCTCGCGCGCCTCGGTCTCGTCGGTCGTGCTGTGGAAGTACTGCGCCAGCATGACGTTCTCGAGCGCGCTGAGGTACGGCACCAGGTGGAACTGCTGAAAGATGAAGCCGACGCTGCGGGCACGGTAAAGGGCGAGATCCGGCTCGTCGAGGACCCCGACATCGATGCCGTCGACGAACGCCGCCCCGGAGGTCGGGGCGTCCAGGCCGCCGAGGATGCTGATGAGAGTGGTCTTGCCGGAGCCGGACGGACCCATGATGGCGATCCACTCCCCGGTGCCGACGTCGAAGCTGACGTCGTCCAGCGCTTTGAGTCCGCCGTACTGCTTCGTCAGGCCGGCGATCCGGACCAGATTGGCCATCAGTCGCCTCGCAGGATGACGGCCGGCCGAACCCGGCCGAGGAGTCGCAGGGGCAGCGAGCCGGCGAGGGCCACCGTCACCATCACCGCGACGGTCAGCAGCAGGACTTCGGGGCGGCTGGAGATCGGCGTGGAAAAGATCCCCCGGCCGATCCAGGCGGTCAGGAAGATCCCGGCGAACGAACCGAGCAGACCGCCGGCGGCGCCCAGGAGCGTCACCTCGGTCAGAAAGAGCCGCACGACGTGCGGCGCCCGGCCGCCCAGCGCCATCATCAGACCGACATCCTGCCGGCGTTCGAGCGCCACCGAGATCATGGTGGACAGGACCGAAAGCCCCGTCAGAGCGAGGATCAGCGTCACCATCACCACGATCAGAAGCCGGATCCTCCCGAGGATCCGCCCCTCGGCCTCGGCGAGCTGCCGGATCGGCCGCACCTCGAGGCCGGGGAGGAGGCCCGCCAGACCGGCCGTGACCGACTCGATCTCGGCCGGCGTCCCGCGCACGCTCAACTGCACGAGACCGATTCGCCCCGGCTGCTCCGCCAGATCCTGCGCCACTTCGAGGCTCACGAAGATCTGATTGTCTTCGCTCCCTCCCGCCTCGATCAACCCCGCCACAGTGAGATCCGCCCGGCGGATGCCCGAGAGCAGGACGATCCGGCTGCCGACTCCGGCCGCAAGCGATCGCGCGACATTGCGCCCCAGGAGACAATGGTCGCGATCCCCGCGCTCGCCGATCCAGGCTCCCTCCACCTTCCACCAGGGAGTCAGAGCGTGCAGCGCTTCGGGCCGGGTCCCCGCGACGATGACGGCGCGGCCGCGCTCGTCGCGCGCCACGACGTAAAGGAACGGGGCCGAGGCGATCACCCCCGGCATGTTGGCGGAGGCGATCGGACGGAGCCGCGTCTCCTCGAAGAGCGGCGTCCCGGGATCGGCGCCCCGCTCGGCGCGGCCGGGAGTGATCAGCACGTTCGCGCCGAGACGCCGGAATTCCTGCGTCCACTTGCGCTCCGCGTCGACCTGGAGGTTCAACAGCGCGAAGGTCACCGCGCCGCCGGAGGTCAGGGCGAGGAGAGCCAGGCCAAGCCGTCCGCCGCCGGCCCAGAGGATTTTTCGGAGCAGCGTCCAGAACATCAGTCTCCCCGCAGGATCGGCGCCGGCTGGAGGCGCGCCACGCGGCGGAGCGGCAGCAGGTTGCCGGCCAGCGCCACGAGAGTCGCGACCCCGAGGATCACCGGCAGGAGAAGCAGACGCCAGGCCGGCGCGACCCCGAAGATGCTCCGGCCGAGCCATCGTCCCAGGACGATCCCGAGTCCGTAGCCGGCGGCGCCGCCTCCGAGGGCCATGAGCAGCTGCTCCGCCAGAAAAAACGATGCGACGAGCGCGCTCCGGGCGCCGAGCGCCTTCATCAAGCCGATCTCGCTCCGACGCTCCAGGACCGTGGTGGCCGAGGTCACCCCGATCGCCAGGGCGGCGGCGAAGAGCGCAGCCGCGGTGATCACTCCCATCAACCGGTGCACGCGCGACAGGATGTTCCCCTCGCTCTCGGCCACCCGCCGGATGGCGCGGGCCTCGGTCCCCGGGAGGACCTCTTCGATCTGGCGGGCGATCGAGCCGATGTACGGGGTGCAGTACCAGCGGTCGTAATCGGCCGGCGTCATGCGCGCCGGATCGCGCCGGGCGAAGTCGTTCTCCGGGGTGGTGAGCGCGCTGACCATCAGGCGGCGAAACCGGCCCGGGAGCCCCGACAGATCCTGGGCGATCCGCAAGGGCGCCACCAACGACTCTTCCTCCGGTCCGCCGGTGGTGACGAGACCGCTGATCGTGAGCCGGCGCGTGGCGTCCCCGGCGCGAACCGTCAGTCGATCTCCGGGACGCAGCCCCGCCCGCCGCGCCAGCGCCGCACCGGCGAGGCACTCCTCCGCGTCATCCTCGAACCAGCGGCCCTCCACGGTCCACCAGGGGTGGGTCAGTTTCAGGCCGGTCGTGAAGCGGGACCCGTCGGGCACGGCGACGGCATGCTCGTACCAGGTGCCGACCAGGGTGGTGCGGGGCGCCACCGCCCGTCGGCCCTCCGCGCGCACTTCAACCGGAAGCTCCAGGAGCGGCGTGAAGCCGATGATGTTCAGCCGCCAGAAGATGGTCCTGAGCCTGCCGAGGTCGGTCTCGGACAGGGTGGCCCCCTCGCCCACCGGACGCAGGTCGACCCCTCCGACGTCGAGAGGCAGGGTGTCGGACCGCGGCGTCACCAGCAGGTTGGCGCCGAGGCTCCGGAATTCCCTGGCGAGCCGGTCCTCGATGTCGAGCACGATGCTGAGCGTGGCGGTGGTCACGGTGATGCCAAGCGCCAGAGAGGCTGCCGAGAGCAGCTTCCGACGCGGTTCGCGCGCGATCGATCTCCCCAGCAGCCTGATCAACATCGTCCCGCTATTTCCTCCCGCCGGCGGGGGAAGCGGCCTCGGCCAGCGCCTGGAGATCGACGACCAGGTCGGCCCCCTCGAGACGCGACCGGACGGCAATCGGGTTGCATCCGCCGCTCTCACCGATCGAGGGGATGTAAATCGCGGAGCTGCAGGTCCGGCAGAGGACGTTGCTTCCAACCTGATGATAGCCGGAGGGGCCGCAGATGAGGCAGGCGTCGAGCGCCGCGGCGTAGCTTCCGGCGCGCCTGCGGACCGCCAGGAACCGGAGATGGCGGCCGCCGACCTCGGTGGTGAAGAAATGCAGCCGGGAGTCGTCGAGGATCGCGGTCGGAATCCGCAGCCGCCCGTCCCGCGCCGACAGCGGCGCCGCCTCGGCGGCGGGCGTGGCGGCTCGGGAGTCGATGAAGTCGGCCGCGAGCAGAAGAACCACGATCAGGCAGGCGCCGGACCCGGCGAGGAGCCAGCGTCGCTCGCGGCCCCGTTCGTGCCGCAGGCGCCGACGCTCGGCGGCGTTCTGCGCCGGTTCGATCGACGGCGCGCCGCCGCGGGCCGTCAGCCACTCACGCAGCGCCAGCCAGGCCGCCAGGGCCAGGATGGCGATGAAGAAAAAGGTGTCGTTGCGCACGATCGGCCCGAGCAGCGCCATCTCACGACGGCTCGAGGGGATCCACATGCCCTCGCTCAGCTCGTGCAGGCCGGTGAGGGCGAGCTGCAGGGCGACGATCATCAGGATCACGCTCGTGGCCGAGAAGAATCGCGCCAGAGGGATCCGCAGCGTGCCGCGGAAGAACAAAACCCCGACCGCGATCGCCAGGCCCAGGCCGAGCGCCGCGCCGATCCAGGTGGCGAGACCTTCGCTCGACAGCTCCACGGCCCGCAGCAGGAGCGCCAGCTCGACGCCTTCGCGCGCCACGATCAGGAAGACAAAGGTGGCCAGCCCCAGACGCGCCAGCCCCGTCTCGCGACCCGCGTACTGCTCCAGGCGTTCCTCGATCCGGGCCTTGAGATGACGCGCGACCCGGCGCATCCAGAGCACGGTGGTGACGACGAAGAGGGAGGCGAGCAGCATCATGAGGCCTTCGAAACCCTCCTGGCTGATTTTCAACCGCTCGAGCGCCACGGCTCCCCCCAGGCTGGCGGCGGCGGCACCGGCGACCCCGAGCCAGACGTCGCGCGCCTGGGCCCGGCGCCCGCTCCGTTCGAGGTAGACGAGGATGATCCCGACGATCAACGCCGCCTCGACCCCCTCGCGCAGCGCCAGAAGGAAGGCGGCTGTCACGGCGCCACCGCTTCGCATCGCCTTTTCGGGCTCAACGCTGGCATTTTCGGCAATGCCCCATGATCTGGTGGGTGTGGCGGATCGGCCGGAAATGGTGCTTGCGGCAGACCTCCTCCTGCAGCATTTCGATCTTCGGCGAGGTGAATTCGATGACCGTGCCGCAGCCGAGACAGACCATGTGCTCGTGGTGCCGGCGCACCAGGGTGTTCTCGTAGAAGGAGGTCTTGTGCTCCAGGTCGAGGCTGGTCTTCCGCACCAGATCGCTGTTGATCAAATGCTCGAGCGTTCTGTAAATGGTGGCGCGCGAGACGCGGATCCCCTTGCGCCGCAAGCGGGTCTGCAGGTCCTCGGGGTCGAAATGCTCCTCGATCGACAGCACCTCGGTGGCGATCGCCCGGCGCTCCGGGGTCGCCTTCAGGCCGCGGCGACGCAGGTAGGCGCCGAACCCGAGGATCGTCTCGGTTTGCGGTCCTGTGGGGGTCATCGGCGGCTCCGGGCACCCGGCGCCCGCCCCGGAATGGGCCCGACCGGGGGAGGCCGCGGTGCTAATTGCGACTCAGTCTCAATGGGCACCGAGTGTAGACCCGCCCCCGGGCGGTGTCAAGGCGGGGCGGGAACGGGGATGACGATGTTAGACTACGTCGCCTTATGGGCGCGGGGGACCGGTTGATGAAACAGAAAGGATTCGGGCGGATCGCGGTGGTGGGGGCCGGGAAGATCGGCGAGAGCCTGATCGGCGGACTCCTCGAGACCGGGCTCGTCAAGCGGGATCAGATCGTCGCCACCGCCCGGCATCAGGAGCGGCTCGACCTGCTCGAGACCCGGTTCCAGGTCGCCGGCTCGCTGCGCAACGATCGGGTGGTCGCCGGAGCCTCGATCATCATCCTGGCGGTCAAGCCGCAGGCGATGGAAGAGGTGTTGCGCGGGATGCGCCGGCGCGTGTCGCGCCGGCAGCTGGTGATCTCGGTGGCCGCCTCGGTCCCGACCGCGTTCATCGAGAAGCGTCTGGGGCCGGGCGTGCCGGTCATCCGCGCCATGCCGAACACCCCTTGCCTGATCCAGCAGGGAATGACGGTGCTCAGCCGCGGGCGCCACGCCTCGGAGGCGCATCTCGAGATCGCGCGCCAGATCTTCGCACCCCTCGGCCGCTGTCTTACCCTCGAAGAACGGCACATGGACGCGGTCACGGCCCTCTCGGCCTCCGGTCCGGCCTATCTTTACGTCGTGATCGAGTCGCTGGCGGAGGGCGGTGTCAAGGTCGGCCTGCCGCGCGATGTGGCGACGGTTCTCGCGGCGCAGATGGTGCTCGGGTCCGCCGCCATGGTCCTGCAGTCCGGAGAGCACCCCGCCAAGCTGAAGGATGTCGTCACGACACCGGCCGGCTGCACCATCGATGGCCTGCTCGAGCTCGAGGAGGGGGGCCTGCGCGTGACTCTCATCAAGGCGGTGGTCCGGGCCACACGCCGCGCCGCGGAGCTGATCCACGGATAGGGCCGCCTCCGTGATCCTGGATGACCCCGCGGGGGGAGAGGCCGGCGCCCTGTCCGCCGCCGCGCCTTTCTGGTATGCTGCGCCGTTCGAGGGGGGGTGCGCGGCGGGACAGGTTCGTCGCAGCCCTGTCAGCCGTCGGTGTCGGCCGGCGGGCCCGCCGGCCATCGAATCGCGATCGGCGCGAAGCCGGGTCCACGAGGTTGCACCTTGAGTGAACATCGTAGTTTCCACAGGAGGACAGTCAGGCAATGAAAAGATCTCTGAAGCTCTTCAGCACGGTTGCGCTCTTCGCTCTGGTCGCCGTGGCATGCGCGAAGGCCCCGGACGACGACATCAACAGCGCGAAGGCCGAGTTCGAGAAGGTCCAGCAGGCTCAGGGAGCGACCTGGGCGCCGACCGAGGCCAAGGCGGCCGAGGAAGCGATGAACGCCGCCCAGGCCGAGGTCACGGCCCAGAACGACAAGTGGATCAAGAACTACGACAAGGCCAAGGAGCTGCTCTCCAAGGCGAAGGAAGAGGCGGCCAAGGCGCAGCAGGCGGCCGCGGCCAACAAGGGGCAGGCCAAGAAGGACGCCGAGGCTGCGGTCGCCGCGGCGGACACGGCGCTCCAGGCGGCCGATGCCGAGCTGAAGACGGCGCCGCAGACCAAGGATTCGAAGAGCGACATCGCGTTGATGAAGAGCGATGCCGCGACGCTCCAGACGTCGCTCGACGGCGCCAAGAGCGCCCTCGGATCCGAGGACTACAAGAAAGCGCTCGAGACCGCCACCACGGTGAAGGAGAAGGCCACCTCGATCGTCGATCAGATCGAGGCCGCGAAGAAGAAGCTCGGCGCCCATCACGCCGCGCCCAAGAAGTAGCACGATTCCGTGCGGGGGCCCGGTCCGTCGCGGGCGGACCGGGTCCCCCCCGCGCGTTCCCGCCCGTCCTCGCCCGATTCCCGTGGTCCCTCGCCGATCGCCTCTGCCGTGCGGAGTCTCGATGCGTGAACGTCCCCCCGGTCGGCGCCGTGGAATGGTGCGGGCGATCGCGGAGTGGGCGGCGTTTTTCGGAGCGACGGCCTGTCTTGCCGGTTGCGATCGACCCCCCCGGGAGCGGCTGGCGGAGGCGGAGCGCGCCATGATCCGCGCCGGACGGGCGGGTGGCGTGACCCGGGCTCCCGAGGTCTGCGGCGCGGCGCAGGCCGCCCTGGTGCATGCCCAAGCCGAGGTCCGGGTGCAGGCCAAGCGTTCGATCTTCTATCGGGATTATGACGAGGCGAATCTCCTGACGGCCGAGGCGCACCGCGAGGCGGAGCGTTGCGCCATGTACGCCATCGCCGCGCGCGAGCGCGCCTCCCTGCGCGCCGCCGCGGCCCTGGACGATTTGCAGGCCTGGATCGGTCGCGTGTCGGGTCTCGCGCGCCACGCGCCGGCGAGCGCCGGGCTCCTCGACGACATTTTGAAGGCGGAGATCAGTCTCGGGGAGGGGCGAGGCAGCTTCGCGAGGGAAGAGTACGAGAGGGCGGAGGATGCGGTGATCCGCGGCCGCGCCCAGCTCACGATCGCGGTGGCCGGTCTCGATGCCTATTTCGACGAATTCCTCAAGAACGGCCAGCGCGGCGCGTGGAAGCGGTGGGTCGTCGAAACCCTGGCGGAGAGCCGCAGGCGTCATCAGCCTGTCATTCTGGTCGACAAGCTCCGGCGTCAGCTCCTGTTGATCCGGGGCGAGGACGAAATCGCGTCGTATGCGGTCGACCTGGGGGCGGGAGGGATCGCGGGCAAGACGAGGGCCGGTGACGACGCGACGCCCGACGGGCGATACCGGGTCGTGGAGGTGCGCGGGCCGGAACAGACCCATTACTATCGCGCTCTGCTCCTCGATTACCCGAACGCCGAGGATCGGGCCCGTTTCCGTCGACTGCAGCGCGCCGGCCACAACCCTCCCGGTCTGGCCATCGGCAGCCTGATCGAGATCCACGGCCATGGCGGGCGAGGCCAGGATTGGACCAAGGGGTGCGTGGCGCTCGACAACGAGGACATGGACGATCTCATGCAGTGGGTCGAGATCGGGACCCCGGTGACGATCGTCGGCGCGATTCCCGAGGGGGTGCTCCCATGAAGCGCTCCGGCGCGGCGCTCTGGATTTGCGCGACGTTGCTGATCCTGGGGCTCTCGATCTGGGCCTGGCGCGCCGCTTCGGCGCCCGTCCCGGCGCCTCCCGACACCAGGCACCTCGACGTCGCGGGAGAACGGGATCTTCGTGCCCTGGAGCGACGCGCGGAAGGGTTCGAGAAGACGATTGCCCTCAGCCGGCCGACGGGGACCTACATTCTGATCGACACCGGACGGAATCTTCTGACGTTGTACGAGGGGGGACGGGAGGCGTTGAAGGCGATCTGCTCCACCGGCAGCGGCCGGGCGCTCTCCGACCCGGCCCGCAAGCGGCTCTGGGTCTTCGATACGCCGCGCGGCGAGTTCCTCATCCGGAACAAGTACCCCGAGCCGGTCTGGATCAAGCCGGACTGGGCCTTCCTGGAGATGGGAGAGCCGATCCCGACGAAGCTCGCCGAGCGGCTGGCGCCGGCCGAGCTCGGCGCTTATGCGATGGATCTGGGCGACGGCTATCTGATCCACGGGACTCTCTACCAGCGGGCTTTGGGTCTGAGCATCACGCATGGCTGCGTCCGTCTCGGTGATCAGGATCTCGAGAAGGTGTATGGAACGATCCGAATCGGCACGCCGGTCTATATCTTCTGAGGCGGGGCCTCGTCCGCCGGGACGAGGTCGCATCCACCGGGGATGGGCGGAGCGCGGGAACGCGAGGAGCGCGGGAATGCGGCATCGGATCGGATCGTGGGAACGCGGGCAGGGCGGCGCCCTGCTCGCGGCCATCCTGATCCTGATCGGAGGTTCCTGGGCGCTCGCGGCGCGGCCGGTCGAACATGCCGTCACCCGCGCCGATCTGGATGCGGCCCGGCGTCGGGTCGATCGTCTGGAGGCGGAAGCGGCGCTGACGGACGGGCGCAAGCCGTACATCGTCCTCGATCTCGAGCACCGGGTCATTCTCGTCCGGCTGATGGGGATGACGGTCCGCGAGATCCTTCTTCAAGAGACCGAGACGCGCGGCCTCGTCCCGCCGTCCCGCGACGGTTCGGCGCCGGAGCCGTTCACCCTTGCCGGCATCTTCGCGCTGCAGGAGAAAGAGGGGGATCCGCGCCTGTCGCCCCTGACCCCGGAGCAGATCGAGGCGGGGCTCGACGACGAAAACGCCGCCGACACGCTGCCGCCCGAGCCGCCCGCCGCCTACGCGCTGCGCTTCAAGCAACCGGTCCTGGTCCGGGTGATCGGCGCCGGAGGGGTGGGGCCGATCGGCGGCATCGCCTATCGTCTCCGCGCATTCTGGCGTTCGCTCCGGGGGGGCGATGCCGGGGCGGGGCGCACCGAATCGGTCATTTCAGTCACGCTTCGTCTCGACGAGACGGTGGCGCGCGAGCTGTATCGCACCGTGATCCCGGGAGAGCGCTGGCTGCTGCTGCCGCCGCCGGGACTGATCCTGCCTGGGGCGGGCCAGGAGCTGCCGCGCACCATTCGACCGCCGCGTCCGATCCCGCGCCCGATGCCGTTCCAGATCCCGCCGCCGGTCGCCAACGAGACCCCCGCCCCGCCGTTCGAGGGAGGCGAGCCCGCCGCCAAACCGCTTCCGGGCGGCACCATCGGCGGTCCTGAGGTCATGCCCTCTCCCGATGACCGATCTCCGGCGCCGCCCCCCGAGCCGGCGCCCGGCGCGACGCCTCCTTCGTAAGCAGACATGGGCGGAGTCCGGGGCGGCCGGTTGCCTTCGGGCCTCGCGGGGATCATCTTAGCTGGGTCGGGGAGGGTACCGGATGCCGGGCGCGCTGTCGCTGCTTCAAGATGATCTTCTGGCGATCATGGACCGGAAGAACCACTGGGCCTGGCCCCACTTCAACGAGGGGCACGCCAGCCGCGCCCAGCTCCTGCTTCATTTTCAGCAGGAATTCGACGTCTATGTCCGCGACTTCCCGGTCCTCCTGAGCCGCGTCCACGCCCGCTGCCCGCACGCGGAGGTGCGCCAGGATCTGGCCGAGAACCTGTACGAAGAAGAGACCGGAAAGCTGAGCAAAGGGGTGCCGCACCCGGAGCTCTTCCAGGTGATGATGGAGGGCCTCGGATTCCCGCGGGCGCGCTTCAGCGGGATCGAGAGGATTCCCGAGGCGGCGGCCTACCGCGCCTGGATCGACATGGTCACCACGCGACGACCCTGGATCGAGGGGGCGACGCTGGTGACGATCTTCATCGAGGGAAGCGTCGACGATCGGCGGCGGGTGACGGCGGCCGAGCCGGAGGACCCGGTCGACGTCGAGCGCGAGCTGCGCGCCAACGCACTGGTCCGTCATTACGGCGTCGACCCGCGTTTTCTCGATCTGAAGCGTGCCCATCACATGGTCGAGACGGGGCATCGCAAGATGGCCTGGAAGATGGTGCTCGACCACGCCTCGTCGCCGCGCGTGGCCGATCGGGTGCGTCAGATCCTGAGGCGATCCCTCGATCTCTGGCTGCTCTACCGGGACGGCGTCGCGCGGGCCTGCAGGATCGAGTCCCCCTCGTCGTGAGCCTCCGGGCGCCGCGGCTTATCAATAATTATTATTGATTAAGCCTGCGCCCTGGTGTATCCTCCGTGCGTTTCCCGGAGGCCCGATGGCCCGCCGTCATCCCCATGCTCTTCCGTCCGCCGAGCTCGACGACCGTCTGCGCTCTCACGGTCTGCGCGCCACGAGGCAGCGGCGCGCGGTCCATGCGGCGCTGGCGCGGCACCACGATCACCCGACCGCCGAGAGCCTGCACCGCGAGGTCCGCCGGCGGATGCCGGGTCTTTCGCTCGCCACGGTCTACAAGGCCCTCGAGGCGCTGGTCCGGGCCGGGGCGTCGGGGAGGATCGTGCATGCGGATGGAGTGGCGCGGTACGACGCCCGCACCGACCAGCACGACCACCGGCGCTGCCTGCGCTGCGGGCGCGTGGAAGATCTGGAGCTGCCGCATCGTCCCGACCGGATCGCCGATATCCCCGGCGGGAAATTCTCGATCACCGGATATCGTCTCGAACTGCTCGGCCACTGCGCCCGCTGCGCCGCGGCCGGGAGACCGACCGTCACGCAACATTCATTTTCCCACAGAGGAGAGACTCGATGACCGAAGCCAACAATCCAAAGTATGTCGTCGTACCGCACAAGGACGAGAACGTCGCCCGGATCGGCCAGCCGGCCCCCGATTTCAAGATGCTCTCGACCCGCAACATGGAATCGCTCAAGGAAGAGGTCAGCCTGGCCGACTACCGCGGCAAGTGGCTGGTGCTCTTCTTCTACCCGCTCGACTTCACCTTCGTCTGCCCGACCGAGATCCGCGCCTTCTCCGCCGCCTCCGACAAGTTCCGCAAGGTGGGGGCCGAGATCCTCGGCGTCAGCACCGACTCCGTCTACTCGCACCGCGCCTGGATCAAGGCAGGGAAGGATCTGAACGGACTGGGCGAGCTGAACTTTCCGCTGGCGTCCGACCTGACCCGGGAGGTCAGCCGCAAGTACGGCGTGCTGATCGAGGACAAGGGGATCGCCCTGCGCGGATTGTTCATCGTCGATCCGAAGGGGGTTCTGCAGTATCAGGTGATCCACAACCTCGGCGTCGGCCGCAGCACCGATGAGACCCTGCGGGTGCTGCAGGCCTTCCAAACCGGCGAGCTCTGCCCGGCCGACTGGAAGGCGGGGCAGGCGCCGCTCAAGCCGTAGGCCCGCCTCGGGAATCGGGGGGCCCGGCCGGAAACCGGTCGGGCCCCTCACCCCTCCCGCAGCGCCGAAGTGATCGGCATCCGCGAGGCACGCCAGGAGGGCAGGAGCCCGCCGAGCAATCCCATCAGAACCGCGAAGCCGAGGCCGACCATCAGAGTCATCGGGGTGATCCGGAAGGCGAAGGCGAGCTCGCTGAAGCTGGCGGTGTTGCCGGTGGCGGTGGTGAAACCGTTCATCGGAAAGGCGAGCAGGCAGCCGAGGATCCCGCCGACCAGGGCCAGAAAGACCGACTCGATCAGGAACGCCGCCAGAATGCTGCGGCGAGCGAATCCGAGTGCCCGCAGGGTGCCGATCTCCCGGGTGCGGGCCGCGACGATGGCGTACATGGTGTTCATGGCGCCGAACACGGCGCCGATCCCCATCACGATGGCGACGAAGCGGGCCAGGGCCAGGAGCGACGTCGCCACCTGGCCGGCCTGGTCCGCGTAGTACTGGCGTTCCTGCACCATCTTCACCTGCATCTGCGGGTTCGCCTCGAGGTCGCGATCGAACCCCTCGAGTCGGCCCGCATCTTTCAGCCGGACGGTCAACGAGTTCTGCCCGCCGCCGCGCTGGAAGGCGGGTCCCATCACGTCGGCGTCTCCCCAGACCTCGCTCTCGAAGGCGCCGCCCTCGGCGGTGTAGATGCCGACGATCGCCCACTGACGCCTCTGGATCGTGATGGTGCCGCCGAGGTCGAGGCCGCGCATCCGCTCGTGGATCCGCCGACCGACGATCACTTCGTTGAGACCCGGCTTGAAGCTCCGCCCCTCCGCGATCCGCACGTTACGTCTCACTTCGAAGGCGCGCTGCGGCACGCCGCGGATGGTGACGTTGGTCGGGGCTCCGTCGGCGCGGCGCGGAAGGTTGGCGACGATGACGATCTCGGGCGAGGCGAGAGGCGTTCCGTCGGCTCCGCGGGCCACCCGATCGTCCGCCATGATCAGGTTGGCCTGCTCGCGGCTGAAGAATGAAGTCAGCTCGGAGCCGGAGCCGCGCTGCACCACGATGCCGTTGTCGGTGCTGCCGGTGGCCGCCAGGGCGATCCGGAATCCGTTCGCCATGGCGAGCAGCACCACGAAAACGGTGACCACCAGACCGATGCCGAAGACCGCCAGGATCGTGACCTTCCAGCGGACGACCAGGTTGCGGATGTTGTACGAAAGAGGGAGAGCCATCAGACCTGCCTCAGCATATCGGTGATCCGGCTGCGATAGGCGAGAACAGAGGGGACGAAGCCGGCCAGGAGCCCCAGCAGAAGCGCCGCTCCGAATCCAAGCGCGGCGATCATCGCGGAAAGGCCGAGATTCGGAAAGCCGCGGACCGCATCCCCGATGATCGGCAGGCTCGGCAGGGCGCGTATCATCACGCTCCCGAGCAGGATGCCGACCGCGCCGCCGCAGGCTCCGAGAAACGCCGACTCCGCCAGAATCAGCCCCATCACGCGCCCGCTCGAGAACCCGAGCGTCTTGAGGACGGCAATCTCGGTGCGCCGCTCGCGGATCGCCATGCTCATCGTATTCGCGGTCACGAGGAGGATGGTGAACATCACCGCCAGGGCGATGCCGTTGAGAAGCAGCGCCAGATTACCGGCGAGCGATACGAAGCCGGCCCGGAAGGCCGCCTCGGTCTCGGTTTTGGTCTGCGCATCGCTGTTGTCGAACAGTCCGTCGATCGCCCGCGAGATGGCGGTCGCCTGCGACGGGTCGGCGATCTCGGTGACGTAGGTCCCGACGCCGATCCGCTGCCCGGTCGCCTCGTACAGATATTTCCATTGGAAGAACATCGCGGTGGTGTCGGTGCCGGGGAAGCGGGCCAGATCGGTGTCGAAGATGCCGCGCACCACGAACTCGAACGGCTTGCCGATCCGGTAGGGAGGGATGAAGCTCTCGAGCTGGAAGGCATCGCCGATCTTCCAGCCGAACCGTTCCGCCGTCCTGCGGCCGACGATGCAGCCTCGGCGATCCTCCAGGAACGCCCGTCTCTGATCCTCGGGAAGGATGAATTCGGGGTGCATCGGCAGATAGTCTTCGACCTGGACCGCGAAGTTCGGGAAGAAATCCTTGAAGCGCCACCCCGCGCACCCCGGGCAGCGCGGCGATCCGCTCCTTGTAGGCCAGCGGGAGGTTGAAGACCAGGCTGACGGCGTGCCGGCTCACGAGCAGCGACGACTTGGCGCTTTGGAGATTCCAGGTGACCGCCTCGACGAAGGTGCGCAGGGTGCAGAAGAGAAAGATGCAGACCGACATCGCCAGGACCGTGCTGGCGGTGCGGACCCAGCTTCGCCGAAGATGCTTCAGGATGTAGGGGAGGAACTTCATGCTCCCTCCCGCAGCACGCCCTTGTCGAGATGCTTCTGGGTGTGGGCCCGCTGCGAGGCGCGCGGGTCGTGGGTCACCATGACGATCGTTTTGTGGAACTCCCGGTTGAGCGTCTCCATCAGCGCCAGGATCTCCTCGGCGCTGCGGGCGTCCAGATCGCCGGTCGGCTCGTCGGCCACCAGCACTTTAGGGTCGGCCACGATCGCCCGCGCGATCGCGACGCGCTGCTCCTGGCCGCCGGAGAGCTGCCGGGGGTAATGGGACGCCCGATCGGCCAGCTTGACGACTTTCAACGCCGTGACCGCGCGTTCGCGGCGATCCTTCCGCGACAACCGGGTGAGCAGGAGCGGCAGCTCGACGTTCTCGACCGCGGTCAGCACCGGGATCAGGTTGTAGAACTGGAAGATGAAGCCGATGCTCCGGCTGCGCCACCGGGCGAGGGCGCTCTCCGAGAGCTGCGCGACGTCGGTGCCGGCCACCCGCACCGACCCCGAAGTCGGGCGGTCGATCCCGGCGATCAGGTTCAGAAGCGTCGTCTTCCCGGAGCCGGAGGGCCCCATCAGGGCGACGAACTCCCCCTCGGGGACGCTGAGATCGATCCCATCCAGCACCGTGATCTCCTGGGTGTCCCGGCGGTAGACCCTGCGCACCTGCTGGAGCTCGACCATCGCCATCAATCGTTCCTCTGTGAGCTCGAGATGTCATCCTCGCCGGCGTCCTCTGCCGGCGTCAATCCCCGGTGTTAATGTCGGACTCGCACCCGATCGCCGTCCCGCAAGGTCTCGGGCGGGCGGGCGATCAGGGTCTCCGCGCCCGCCAGCCCCTCGCGCACCACCACCTGACCGTCGCGCGCGACTCCGGCGACCACGGTCCGGGCCCGGGCCCGTCCCTCCTCGACCTCGAAGACCACCGAGGCGCCGTCCCTGGAGACGACCGCCCCTTCCGGCACCATGATGAACGGCGCCGGCGGCGCCGCCGAGGCGACGACCGCCGCCTGCTTGGCCAGAAAGACGATCCGGGCCGACATCTCCGGCTTCAGCTTGTCGTCCCGGTCGAGGATGGTCACCTTCACCTGGACCGTCGCCTTGGTCCGGTCCGCGGTCGGGATGATCTGGCGCAGCACCGCTTTGTAGCGGCGATCGGGAAACGCTTCGACGGCCACCTCCGCAGGCTGGTCGGCCCCCAGCTTGGCGACGTTCGACTCGCCGACGTCCGCCTCGACCTCGAGCGTCTCGAGATCGGCCAGCGCGACGATCGCCCCCGACGAGCTGGAGATGTTGACCCCGGGAGGGATCGGAGCGACGCTTTCGCCGACCTCCGCCATCTTTTTCAGCACGGTGCCGCTGAACGGCGCCCGGATCTGGGTGTTCTGGAAGAGCGCCTCGCTGAGCGCCTGGTCGGCGCGCGCCTGCTCGAGGGCCGCCTCGCCGATCGTCACGCGGCTCCGGGCGGCGTCGACCTGATCCTCCGAGACGATCTTGTCGCGGACGAGGTTCTCCGACAGTCTCAGCAATCTCCGGTTCTCCGCCAGATCCGCCTCGGCCCTCTGGACCGTCGCGCGGGCGCGCTGCACCTGGGCGACGAAATCGGCGCTCTCCAGCCGGGCGATCACCTCCCCCTCCCGCACCCGGCTCCCTTCCTCGACCCTGAGGTCGGCGAGGCGTCCCTGGATCTTCGAGGAGACGACCGCCTTGCGGCGGGGAACGACGTACCCCGAAGCGGAGAGGATCGCGGTGCCCGACGCCGGCCCGGCGACCGGAGCGATCGCCGCGCGGACCGTCTCGACGACGATCCCCTGCGGCGCCAGTCGATCGCGCAGAGCGAAGAACGCCGCGCCTCCGATCACGACCGCAAGCACGAGAACGATCGGCCAGCGCGGCCGGCGACGCGCCGGCGCCTCGCGGTCGATCCGCAGCGACGCGAGGTCCTGCCTCAGCTCGGTCATCGCCCGACCCGCTCCGGATGCCGGCGCCTGCGGCCGGGCGCGCTCCGGGCCGTCACAACGCCTTCAGAACCTCGGCGGGATGGCTTTTCGTATCCACCTTGGGATAAGACTGCTTGATCGATCCGTCGGGGCCGATGATGTAGGAGATCCGCCGGGCGCTCGCGTCGGTCGGTTTGGTGCAGGCCCCGTAGGCCACGCCGATGGCGCGATCCGTATCGCACAGAAGCCGGTAGGGGAACTGCATCTTGGCGGCGAATGCGGCGTTCTCTTCGATCGTGTCGAACGAGACGCCCAGGATCACGGCGTTCTTCTTCTCGAAGTCGCCGAAGAGATCGCGGTACCCGCAACCCTCGATCGTGCAGCCGGGCGTGTCGGCCTTCGGGTAGAACCAGAGGATCACGTTCTTTCCCGCGAGATCGGCGAGGGAGACCTCGCGGCCCAGGTGATCCTTGACGCGAAACGCAGGAGCCTTGGAGCCGACGGCCAGCATCCGACCCTCCTTCCGGTCCGGTGAGGATGTTCGAGACGGTCAAGGGTACCATCCCGGCTCGGCCGGCTCAAGACCCCCGGTCGCGGCATCTTCAGGCGAGGCGATGCTCGATGACCTCGGTCTGGAACCCTCGCCCGCCGATATCCAGATAAAGCTGGCGTTCCGTGATCGAAACGGAGACTTCGGCCCGCCTCGGCACCACCGCCGCGACCGAATCGATGAAGCCGCGTCCGAATTCGTAGACCGGGATCGCCGATGCGCGATGGATCTTGCCCCCGTTCAGATCCGCCAGCAGCTGCGAGGCCGGCCGATGGGTGTAGACGGCGGCGCGGCCGGCCAGCTTGCTGCCGCGGTGCAGTCGTTGCGCGTCGGGGCTGCCGACCTCGATCCAGGCGGTGATCCGGCCCGTCAGATCCCGCACCACGATCGCCGGCTGGTCGCCCGCGGCGACCCCTTCGGTCAGCTCGATCCCTTCCGTATACTCCAGGCAATAGGCGAGAAAGCGCGTCACCATGTACCCGGCGGTTTCGGAGGGCTGCCGCGCGAGCCGGAGGTCGAGCGTTTCGTAGATGCCGCGATCGATATCGGCCAGCTCGGTGCGCAGGGTGTAGATCGTCGCGGTGAGCGCCATAGGCCTAGGAGCCTGTCCGAATCCCGGCATGGGCCGCGGCGCCGAGCCCGGCGGCCCGGCCCGTCGCCCACGCCCAGAGAAAATTGTAACCGCCGATCGGACCGAACGCGTCGAGCAGCTCTCCGCAGAGGTAGAGCCCGGGCCGCTTCCGGCTCGCCATCGTCTTCGGATCGATCTCCGCGAGGTCGACGCCGCCGCCGGTCACCTCCGCCTTCCGGTACCCTTCGTCTCCGGTCCAGGGAAGCTCGCCGCGAACCAGCACCTCGACCACCCGGCGCCGCTCCTCGCGCCGCAGGTCCGCAAGCCGGCGCGCCGGATCGACGCCGGCGATCTCCAGAAGCGCGATCGCGAGGCGTTCCGGCAGTTGCGCGCGCAGCGCGCCACCCACCGTCCGGGTTCCGAGAGGGCGCAGCGCCGCGGTCCATTCCTCGTCGCCGAACGCCGTCCAGCGCGCGACGATGCGGGCCGGCGGCCCCTCGTCGCCGCGGGATCGGACGGCGACATGGGAGATGTCGAGCACCGCCGGGCCGCTGTAGCCGCGATGCGTGAACAGGAACCCTCCCGTCGCCTCGGCGGCGCGCCGGCCGGCGCGCGCCGTGAGCCTGACGGGGAGCGACACGCCGGCAAGGCGGGGGAAAACCGCGGCCGGGGCCACCTCCGCGAGGAGCGGGGTGAGAGCGGCATAGGTCGGATGCACGGTGTGTCCGAGATCCTCGACCATCCGGAGACCCGCGCCGTCGCTGCCGGTGTTCGGGACCGAGAGGCCGCCGGTCGCCACGATCACGGCATCGGCCTCGACGGGCGGCCCTCCGCGGCGTTCGATCCGCCATCCCGAGCGGGTCGGCTCGAGGCCGGTGACGAGGCTCTCCATCATCAGGGTCGCGCCCTTGCGGACCGCCAGCGACAAAAGAGCGTCCCTGACGTCGCGGGCCCGGTTCGACGTCGGGAACAGCTTCCCCGACTCCTTCTCTTCCGCCAGGGGGATTCCGAGATCGGTCTCAAAGAAGGCGATCTGCTCCGCCAGCGGCCAGGAGCGGATCATCTTGCGCAGCAGATGCGGCGAGGATTCGGTGACGAAGCGGGACTCGTCCGCCGCCATCGGCAGAACGTTGCAGCGTCCGCCGCCGCTGATCAGGATCTTGCGGCCGCCGTCGCGCGTGCGCTCGAGAAGCAGCGTACGCGCTCCGCGGGAGGCGGCGAAGATCGCCGCCATCGTGCCGGCCGCCCCGGCGCCGATCACCGCGACGCGCGGCGCTCCGTGTCCCGCCGGGGAGGAGGGCATCACCACTCATGCAGTTTTTCGGGTGTGGCCTGCCGCGTCCGCCAGAAGCGCTCGCAGTTCTTCAGGAGGACTTCCTTCGGCGGCAGTTTCGTGATGGCATTCACCGTGTCCACGGTCATGAGCGTCACCCCGAGCGCGCGCGGATTCGATTACGAGGTCAGCCGGGCGAGGAATCGTATCCGTGGCGCGATGGCGTAATTGAGCTGCACCAGCACGATGAAACCGATGCTCCAGGCGGTGTTGATGAAACAGAGCGCCGCTCCGGAGGCATAAAGCCCCTGGGCCACCGCGATCCGGCGCTCGACCGCCTTGAAGATCTCCGGCGGAACGCCTTCCTTCACGAGACCCGCGCGTCCCGCGTAATACCAGGTGGCGTAGAGCGCGGCGCCGAGGATCAGCAGATTGAGCCAGTAGACGATCAACGCGGGGCGGAAGGCGATGAATTCGGCCAGCAGCTTCGTCGAGAACGGCATCGTCGACACTCCCGTCAGGAACGACAGGTGAAGCCAGGAAAGGTTCCGGTCGGCGCGGGTGCACAGGTTCAGCTGCGTCTGCTGCCCGACCCAGAAGATCCCGAGCGTCAGGAAGCTCATCAGATACGTGACGAGACGCGGCGTCAGCTCGCGCAAGGCCCGCCAGAGCGCATGGTCGGTGTGAATCGTGACCGGCGACGGGAGGCGGATCTCGAGCACGATCAGGGTCATCGCGATCGCGAACAGACCGTCGCTCAGCGCGGCGATCCGCTCCAGGCTCGTTCCGGCCACCTGATTGTAGGGGCTGCTCACGAGCCATGCTTCCATGAATGCCCCGATCCGTAGACCAGCAGGAGGCCGCCGACGACGATCGCCGCCACGCCGGCCCAGGCCGGAATGTTCACCGTCTCCTTGTCCTTGATCGAGAACTCGATCGACCCGAGCTTTGCCTCGTGGGTCTCCTTGGTATAGCTGAATCCGCCATAAATCAGTCCAAGAATGCCGGCGACGATCAGCACGACGGCCAGGGCCCTCAGGACGGCTGGTTCCCTCATGGTGCCTCCCCGGGCCGGACTATAGGCCGGGCCGGACGGGGACGCAAGCGACATGCGCTATGATTTCCCTTCAGATGGCGACCTACGACACGATCATCATCGGCGCCGGAGTCGCGGGGCTCGCGGCGGCCCGCCGGCTGCTCGAGGCGGGACGGCGCGTCCTGGTTCTCGAAGGCCGGGACCGGATCGGAGGCCGCGCCTTCACCGACACGACGACCTTTCGCCGGCCGTTCGATCAGGGCTGCCACTGGCTGCACAGTCCGGATGAGAACCCCTTCAGGCGGATCGCCGACGAACAGGGTTTCGCGCATGCGCCGGTGGCCGCGAACGGGGCCGTCCATGTCGGCGGCGTCCGGCTCAAAGAGCGGCAGGAACAGACGCTTGCGGAGTATCGCGAGAAGATCTTCGCCGCCATCCGCGGGGCCGGCTCCGATCGGCCGGTGTCGGAGATCATCGACCGGGTCGATGAGGCCGCGGCCCATGTGGCGCATGCCTTCACCGCCAAGATGGGGATCGAGCCGGAGCAGGCTTCGAGCCTCGATTTCGCGAACTATCGTTGGATCGGCGAGGACCGCCCGGTGCGCGACGGGCTCGGCGCGCTGGTCCGCCGCCATTTCGCCGGCGTGCCGGTCGTCCTCGGGGCGCGCGCGCGTCGCGTCGATCTGACCGGCCCCGTCCCGCGGGTCGGTTTCGATTCCGGCGTCGCCGAAGCGCCGCGGGTCGTGCTCACCGTTTCAACCGGCGTCCTCCGTTCCGAGGCGATCGTCTTCGCCCCGCGCCTCCCCGATTGGAAGCTCCGGGCGATCGGATCGATCCCGATGGCGCGTGCCCTGAAGGTCGGGATGGAGTTCTCCCGGGACGTCTTCGGCATCCCCGGGACCGCCTTCATGACGGCGGTTCCGTCGGCCGCGAGGGTCGGACGGAGGTACGACGCCATGGACTTCGAGATCTGGCCGGCCGGATGGAACGGTGTCACCTGCTACCTGGATGGCAATCTGGCGCGCCGCCTGGAAGAAGCGGGGGGCCGCGCCGCGGAGGAGTTCGCCCTCGAGACTCTCGTCGGGATCTACGGGACGTCGATGCGCCAGTCGCTTCTGAAGGCCGCACGCACCGGCTGGAACCAGGATGACCTGACCCACGGTACCTACTCGGCGCCGCTTCCGGGCCGCGCCGCCGAGCGCGTCGTGCTTGGCCGCCCCGTCGACGGCCGCCTGTACTTCGCCGGCGAGGCCGTGTCGATCCCGTACTCGGGGGACATGCACGGCGCCTATCTGAGCGGCCTCGACGCGGCGGAGGAGATCCTCACATCCACCGACGGACGCGCGCGCGGTAAGCCCTGAACTCCGCGCCGAAGAGCGTCTCCAGGGCCCTCTCCTCGGGGTCGATCTGGAAGCGGTTGATGTAGAGCACGAAGATGGGAAGGGGCAGGAGCGCCGCCGGATTCGAGAGATGGATCGCCCCGCCGAGCAGGATCAACGCGAATCCGAGATACATCGGGTTGCGGCTGACTCGATAGATCCCGGTGACGACCAGCGCGGAGGCGGTGTCGGGCCTCATCGGGTTGACCGTCGTCCGGGCGCGGCGGAACGAGACGATCCCCGCGAGACTGACGAAAAACCCGAGAACGCTCGCGGTGATCGCGAGGGGCGTGCGACCCGGAATGTCGATGCGCAGCCCCGGCAGGCGCCGCGCCGCGAGCCAGATCAGAGCGCCGGTGAGCGCGCCGATCAGGGGAGGCGGGATGCGCGCCTCGAGTGACGTCAACGAGCTGCTCCGCGTGCCGCGATTCGGCGCCTCGTACGCCTGACGTCGGCCATGACGGTTCTCCTCGCCGGGGGTGAGCAGTTTTGGAAGGTCGAGGGTCGCCCCCGCAGGCCGGCATTCTACCCGGAACGGGATCGAAAGACGGCCAGCACCTTCTCATAGACCTCGAGAGTCCCGGCGGCCAGACGCTCCGGAGTGAAACGCGCCGCGACGTCGCGGCTGCCGGCGCTCCCCATGGCGCGCGCGCGGGCGGGGTCGGCGAGGAGATCGAGAATGGCGCGCGCGAGCGGTCCGGGATCTCCCGGGGGGACGACCAGACCGGTCGTGCCGTCGAGGACGATCTCGCGGGCGCCGCCGATGTCGGTGGCGATGACCGGAACGCCGCAGGCGAGCGCCTCCTTCAGCACGGTCGAGGAAGCATCGCAGTCGACCGCGGGAAGGACCGAGATTGTGAGCGCGGTTGTGATCTCCGGCACGTTGTCGCGGAAGCCCAGCAGGCGAACCGCCGCGGCGATGCCAAGCTCGCCGATCAGCCGGCGGAGCTCCGGCTCCATGGTGCCGGTGCCGGTCAGGACGAAACGGGCGTCGGGGCGCGCGGCCAGGACCGTGGCGGCGGCGCGCAGGAAGATGTCCGGACCCTTGTCCGGCACCAGGCGGCCGATCACCCCGACGATCGGCGTCCCGGAGTCGACGCCGAGCTCGCGCCGCAGACCGGAGCCGTCCAGACCGGTCCGGAACCGATCGGGGCGGTAGGCCGGGTGAACGACCGAGATCCGCTCCGGTGTCAGGCTGCCGGCATCGAGGAACGGCCGGTACCGCTCGATCACCGAGCGGCTCACGGCGATCAGGTGATCGACCTGATGCCGGTAAAGCCACCGGTTGGCGGCGTGCGGCTTGATATGCTTCGTGTTGTGGCGCGTGAAGAGAAGCGGCAGCGTCTGCCCCGAAAGTCTGCGGGCCGCCACCGCGGTCCAAAGATCCTGCGACCCCTGGGCGTTGATCAGATCGTAGCGGGCGGCGCGCAGGTGATCGGCCAGGCGGAATGCGTCGCGCAGCGCCCCACCGAGATATTTCGTCTTCCGAAAGGCCAGCGACTCGAAGGTGCGAAGCCCCGCGGCGCGGGCACGTTCCGCGAGCATCGACCCGGGCGGCGCGGCGATCGTCACCTGTTGGCCCCGCTCGGCGAGTCCGCCGGCCAGCATCAGGACGCAGGCCGGCTGGCCGCCCCACCCCCGATGGAAGTTGGTCAGCAGAATGTTCACGGGGTTGCTCCGAGGTGCCTCGAGACGGCCCCGACCCGGACCGGCCGCTAGCCGCCGGCCGGTCCTTCTCCATCGCCCGGGTCGCTGCCCGGACCCGAGCCGCGATTCTGCACGAACTGCCAGCCGAAGCGGCCCTTGATGCAAAGATTCCCGAGGGTGACCTCGTGATCGAGCGGGGAGGAGACCTTGACGATCCGGTTGTCCTGCACTTGAAGAGTCAGATTGCAGCCGACGCCGCAGTAAGGGCAGATGGTGTCGGTCGTCGTCTGACGGCTTTCGTCCCACGTGCCGGCCTGCCGCAGGTCGTGCTCGCTCTTGAACATCAACGCTCCGGTCGGACAGACGGCAATGCAGTTGCCGCAATAGACGCAGGCGGAATCGGGCAGCGGGGTCGCGAGCTCGGTCGAGATGCGGGCATCGAATCCGCGCCCGGCGACGCCGATGGCGAAGGTATTCTGGTGATCGACGCCGCACGCCTCGACGCACTTGTAGCAGAGGATGCATTTGGAGTAGTCGCGGACGTAAAGATCGTTGTCGATCTTCACCGGCTGCCGCACCGTTTCGGCGCTGGCCCCGTCGGGCGGATGATGATGCCCGGGATGCCGCGCGTCCCGCTCTCCGGCGCCGGCGGGGGAGCCGGTCGGGCCGAAGCGCGCCGGCCGGGCTTCATAACGCGCGAGGTACTCCTGCGCCTGGGGAGCGGTCGAGAGATCGACCGAGGAGGCGAGGAACTCCAGGACCATCCGCCGGCTGAGGCGGACCCGCTCCGAGTCGGTCTTCACCACCATCCCCGGCTCGGCCGGCCGCGAGCAGGCCGGGACCAGGGTGCGCGACCCCTCCACTTCGACGACGCAGACGCGGCAGACGTTCACCGGGCGCAGCGTCTCGAGATAGCAGAGGGTCGGCGTGTCGATCTCGAGGTCGCGGCAGGCCTGGAGCAGCGTGGTTCCCTCCGGCACCTGGACCGGCCGCCCGTCGATGGTGATCGAGACCGGCCGTTTGGGAGGCGCGCCGTTCATGATCGCTCCTGTTGCAGCAGGCCCAGCCTGGCGAGCGCCGACTGCGCCGCGCCCGCGGCGGTGTGACCGAGACCGCAGATCGAGGCGTCGCGCATCGCCTGCCCGATCTCATCGAGAAGACGCTTCTCGTCCTCGATCGTCCCGAGCATCCGGCCGCGCGCGATCCGCCGCAAAGCCTCCTCCTGGCGCACCGTGCCGACGCGGCAGGGGACGCACTGGCCGCACGATTCGTCGCGGAAGAAGGCGGCGATCCGCAGCACGATGTCCCAGAGATCGATCGTATCGTCGAGGACCAGCACGACACCCGAGCCGAGGCTCGCCCCGATCGCCCGCGTCCCCTCGAAGGTGAGCGGCACGTCGAGATCCTTCGGAGTGACGAACGAGCCGGCCGCCCCGCCCAGGAGGATCGTCTTGAGCGCGCGACCTCCGGCGACGCCGCCGGCCAGATCGAGCAGCGCGCGCAGCGTCATCCCGAACCGCACCTCGTACAGTCCCGGTCGCGTGACATGCCCCGAGAGGCAGAAGAGCTTGGTGCCGGTCGAGCCGGAGGTGCCGACGGCCGCGTACCCCGGCCCGCCCGATGCGAGGATCTCCAGCACGTTCGCCAGCGTCTCGACATTGTTCACCACCGTCGGTTTGCCGAACAGTCCGACCTCGGTGGGGAAGGGGGGTTTGTTCCGAGGCTCGCCGCGGAATCCTTCGATCGAATTGAACAGAGCCGTCTCCTCGCCGCAGATGTAGGCCCCGGCGCCACGGCGCAGCTCGATGTCGAACCGCAGTCCCTGTCCCATGATGTTCGCGCCGAGCAGTCCCCGGCCGCGCATCGTCTCGATGGCGTGGCCGATCCGCCGCGCGGCGAGGGGATACTCGCCCCGGATATAGATGTACCCCTGTTCGCTGCCGCAGGCGTAGGCGGCGATCACCATCCCCTCGAGGACGCTGTAGGGATCCTCCTCGAGCAGCACCCGGTCCTTGAAGGTGCCGGTCTCCGACTCGTCGGCGTTGCAGACGAGATAATGAGGGCGGACCGGCGCCTTCGACACGGCGTCCCACTTGCGGCCGGTCGGGAAGGCGGCCCCGCCGCGCCCGACGAGGCGCGCATCGGTCACCTCGCGGATCACCCCGACGGGCCCCAGCTCGAAAGCGCGGCGCAGGGCGGCGAAGCCGCCCTGCGCCCGGTAGTCGTCAAGGCTCGAAGGATCGAGATGACCGACGCGGCGCAGCAATCGCAGCCCCGGGTCTCCGAACTGGGGCAGGCGGGGCGACGCCGGAACGCCGCGCTTGCGAACCTCGCCGTCGAGGAGCGTCTGCGGTCTCTTCAGCGCCTTGATCAGGTCGGCCGCGGTGACCGGACCAACCCCCGCTTCGATCGGGCGCTCGCCCGCGCAGGTCAGCAGCGCCGCCGGAGCGCGCTCGCAGAGTCCGAGGCAGGGGGAGCGCAGCCAGGTGGCGGCGGCGTCGCGGGGCGGCGCGCCGGCCGGGCCGAGGGCCTTCTCCATCTCCTCGCAGACCCGCTCGGCGCCGCGGGCGCGGCAGGCGACATCATCGCAGAGATGCGCCACCGCCCGGGGCCGCGGCTCCAGCGTGAACATCGAATAAAAGGTGGCGACCCCGTACGCCTCGGCGGGAGGAATCGTCAGGCGCTGGCAGATATGATTGAGCGCCCCCTCGCTGATGCTGCCGGCGCTCGCCTGGGCGGCGTGCAGCGCCGGCAGCAGCAGGTGCCGGCGATCGCGTGCCGCGTGGCCGCCGACGGCCGCGTGCGCCTCGGGGCCCGAAGAAGGGCGCGTGCCGCCCTCCCAGCTCGACGAAGGGGGTCCGAGAGCCGCATCGATCGCCTGCCGTTCGGCCGGCGAGGGCCGCGCCCGACTCAGGCGGAGGTCCATGTCTCCTCTCGCCCGGCGGGAACGCGGACAGTCTCCCGTAATTTGTCGATGCGGATAGCGGTCGCCTTGAATTCCGCCGTGCCCGATTTCGGATCGGTGGCATCGATGGTGAGCAGGTTCGTGGCCACGTCGTCCGGGAAATGCAGCGTCATGAAGGCCAGACCGGGGCGCAGAACGGGGTCGATCCGGACCATCACATCGACCGAGCCGCGGCGCGACGCGACGCGGACCAGCTCGCCATCGGTGATCTTCAGCCGCTCGCCATCCTCCGGAGAGAGATCGATCGACTCGCTGCGCCTCAGCGGTGAGGTATAGCCGCCCGTCTGCACTCCGGTGTTGTACGAATCGAGGCGGCGGCCGGTGGTCAGGCGGATCGGAAACTCTTCGTTCAGCTCGTCCACCGGCGGCTCGTACTCGGTCACCGACAGCGGCGCCCGCGGTCCCTCGCACGGCTCGGACCAGAGCCGCGCGTGCAGAAACCGTTCCCCCTCGTGGTTCTCATCCCAGCAGGGCCAGGGGATGCCTCCCATCTCCTCGAGGCGCCTGTACGACATCCCCGCATGCATCGGGGAGAGAGATCGCAGCTCGTCCCAGATCTGCTCCGCGGACGGCCGGCCCCAATCGTGACCGAGGCGCCGCGCGAGGTCGCAGACGATCCGGATATCGTCGCGCGCCTCGCCGGGCGGGTCGATCGCCTTGCGCACCCGCTGCACCCGCCGCTCCGAGCTCGTGACCGTCCCCTCCGACTCGCACCAGGCGGCGGCGGCCGGCAGCACCACGTGGGCCATCTCGGCCGTCCGCGTCAGGAAGATCTCCTGCACGACGATATGGTCCAGGCTTTCGAGAAGCTTCTTGGCGCGCGTCATGTCGGCCTCGGACTGCGCCGGGTTCTCGCCGACGATGTAGGCGGTCTTGAGCGTCCCATGCTCCATCGCCTCGAACATCTGCGTCAGGGTGAGGCCGTGTCGAGGGGGGATCGTCGTCCCCCAGGCCTGCTCGAACTTCGCGCGCGCCTTCGCGTCGAGGATGTCCTGGAAACCGGGCAGCTTGTTCGGTATCGCGCCCATGTCGCCGCCGCCCTGCACGTTTTTCTGCCCGCGCAGCGGGTTCAGGCCCGAGCCGTACCGGCCGACATGACCGGTCAGGAGCGAGAGGTTGATCAGGGCGAGCACGTTGTCCACCGCATTGTGGTGCTCGGTGATCCCGAGCGTCCAGCAGATCTGCGCCCGATCGGCGCGCGCGTAGTCGTGAGCCGCCTTCCTGATCAGGTCGGCCGGCACCCCCGTCAGCCTTTCTCCCTCGGCGAGGGTATAGCGCTCGACCGCCGCCTTGTACGCTTCGAAGCCGGTCGTCGCCCGATCGACGAAAGACCCATTGACCAGACCCGCGGCGATGATCTCCCGGCCCATGGCGTTCGCCAGCGCGATGTCGGACCCCACGTCGAGCCCCATCCAGACGTCCGCCCACTGCGCCGAGCTGGTCCGGCGCGGATCGATCGCGTACAGACGCGCGCCGCGCCGCACCCCCTTCAACACATGGTGGAAGAAGATCGGATGCGTCTCGCGCGCGTTCGAGCCCCACAGGAAGATGAGGTCGGTCTCCTCAATCTCCCGATAGGAGCTGGTGCCGCCGCCCGCCCCGAAGACCGTCGCCAGACCGACGACGGATGGGGCGTGTCACGTCCGGTTGCAGCTGTCGATGTTGTTGCTGCCGATCGCCACCCGGGTGAACTTCTGCGTCATGAAGTTCACCTCGTTGGTCGCCTTCGAGCAGCTGAACAGGCCGAACGCCTCCGGCCCGTGCCGTTCCACCACCCGTGTGAAACCCGACGCGGCGCGATCGAGCGCCTCGTCCCAGGTTGCGCGCCGCAGAACGCCGCCGTCGCGCACGAGCGGATGGGTGAGCCGCGGATACTTCATGCTCATGGTGACTCCTCGGTTGTGTCGAGCCGCCATAGAGTACGCCGGGATGCGGGACGGCGCAAGGCTCGGTCCATGGACCGAAACGGCACGGCGGCGAGTGTCCTGATGGGTGACGGACTTCCGACTCAGGAGGCTAGTTGGAAGAGGGGCCGGCGTAGAGCAGAACGGCGGTGACGTTGTCCTCGCCGCCCTTCTCGTTCGCCAGGGCGATCAGCGCCCGGCAGGCGGTCTCGGGGTCGTCCGGGGACGAGCGGATGGCGGCCAGGATCTGATCATCCTCGGCCATGGTCGTCAGACCGTCCGAGCGGAGCAGCAGACGGTCTGGCTGCCGACCGCGCGGGTGAGGATGTTGCGGGCCGGATGGCGCCGCGCCTCCTCGACGGTCAGGGCCCCGGTCCGGACCTGCTCGTTGACGAAGGTATGATCGGAGGTCAGCTGCTTGATGCTGGACCCGCGCACCAGATACGCCCGGCTGTCGCCGACCGAGCCGATGTAGGCGCGCGTCCCGTGCACCTGGGCGATGACCACGGTCGTTCCCATGCCGCGCTGGCTCTTGTTCTTGCGAACCGCCCGCACGATCTCCTGGTTGGCGAGCCGGATGGCGTTCAGGAGCCGGCGCGCCGGGACCGGGAGCTTGGCTTCCTCGTCGCGGGGATAGCGGAAGGAGGCCGGGTAGGTCGGCTCGCGCCGCGGATCGCTGCCCGAGATATGCCGCTCGATCGACTCGACGGCGAGGCGCGAGGCCACCTCGCCGGCGGCATGTCCGCCCATGCCGTCGGCGACCACCAGCAGGTTGTGAGCGGGCGCGATCGCGAACGAGTCCTCGTTCGAGCTGCGCTTGCGGCCGACGTCCGAGAGCCCGGCGCTGCGCAGTTGCAGACGGGAGTTCTCAGGCACGGGTCTCCTCCTTCACGCGGGTCTTCTCCTTCTTCGGCGCGGCCAGCTCCTCGAGCTTGGCGATCGCCGGCTGGTTCTCCGGCTCGCGCGCCAGCACGGCGCGCAGCTCCTCGATCGCCTCTTTCTCGTGACCGCCGTGGGCCAGGGCGAAGGCGAGATTGAGACGGGCGATCTGGTAGTCGCCGTTGGCCTCGAGAGCCTGACGGAAGGCGGCGGCCGCCTCCTGCCAGCGTTCCAGCTCCCCGAGGGTCACCCCGAGGTAATTGTGCACGTCGGCGAAGTTGGGATTGAACTGCACCGCCTGGCGGAAGTCGTCCACCGCGGTCTCGAGCTGCCCCTCCTTGAGGAGCTTCAGCCCGCGCCGGTAATGGAAGGAAAAGTTCTCGGGACGCTGCAGGAAGGCCTCGCGCAGGAGCGCCTCGGCGTCATGGGTCTCGCCGCGCTCGAGCGCCGCGCGCGCCTTGCCGTACGGCTCCTCGATCGCCCGGATCGACAGATCGCGCGCCGCGGCGAACTCGAGGGCGGCCTCCTCCTTCTGGCCGTTCTCGAGCAGCAGGAAGGCGAGACGGATGCGCGCCTCGAGATAGGTCGCATGGAGCGCGATGGCGCGGCGGTACGATTCCATCGCCTCGAGGCGCAGCTCGAAGCGGGAGTAGAGGGCCCCCAGGCGGAAGTGGATGTCGGGGTAGTCGGGGGTCAGCTCGAGCGCTTGACGGTATTCCTCCACCGCGTTGGTCATTTCGCCGGCATCCTCGTGCTTCTCCGCCGCGCTGATGTGGGTCTGCGTCAGATAGTACAGCGCCATGCGCCGGTCGGGCTCCGTGGAGTCGGGGGCCTGCAGCGCCTTGGTCAGGTATTCGATCGCCTGCTTCGCCTCGCCGCGATAGTGGTGGTAGATCCCGGACTTCAGCTGGTAGTTCCCCAGCAGGTTGCGAATCGATTTGAGCAGCCGCATCAGTGCGCCTTCTTTCCTCTCTTCTTGGGCGGCTGGGTCCGGACCAGGAAGAGATTGCGGGCCTGACGGCGGAGCATCTCGGGGATGTTCTTGTCGCCGACGATGATTTTAAGATCGCGCGTGCCGAGGCGGGGCAGGAACTGCACCGAAAGCCCCGCCGGCGTCTTCGGGTTTCTCACCAGCGCGTGCGCCACGGTATAGGTCTTGGTCCAGTCGCGGTGTGAGGCGATGACGCGCAGGATGTCCTCGGTCACGTTGCGCATGTTGGCGAACTTGGAGACCTCCTGCTCGGAGAGCTTCGGGCTCTTCAGGACCTGGAGGGAGACCATCTTGGCGGTGTCTCGGATCAGGATGGCGCGCTCCTCCGCGCTCCCCTTCATCGCCAGCTGGACCCGCTCGGCGACGTTCATCTGCATGATCTTCTGGAACACCGGGGTCTTCTTCAACGCCTCCTCGTAGTTCCGCTCCTCCTCGGCGGTCATCGGACCCGGAAGCGGCTCACCCTCCTCGCCCTCGGCGGGCGCTTCGCCTTCGACGGCCCCCTCGGCGGCGGCCGCGGCCTCCTCCGGCGTCATTCCGGGTGGCAGCGTCTCCGGCACGGCGGCGGGCGCCGGCGCGTTCACGCGCATCGTCGCCTTGCCGACGAAGTCGCGCTCCAGCTCTCCGAGCCGGCGCCGGTTGTCGGCCGACAGGTTCGGATTGGCGCGCAGGACCTCGAGGAGGCTCGGGTTGCGGATGATGCGCACCTCGTTGGTGACGATCAGGGTGAGCGTCTCGTCGTCCCCGATCGCGGAGAGCGCCTCGAGCGTCGAGTCCGGGATTCCCGGGTGGGCGATCGCCGCCTCGAGCGCCTCGCCGGTCAGCTCTCCCGGCCGCGCGAAATGATCGATCAGGAGCCCGTCGCAGGAAGAATCGGTCAGGAGCGCCAGGATCGATTCGGGCGTGAGCTTGGAGAGGCTGTCGCGCGCCGCCTCGGCCACCTCCGGCAACGCGTCCCCGAGCAGACGCACCTGGGCGTACGCGAGATCCTGAACCGCCAGCGGGAGGACGCCCCGGGCGGCGCTCAGCCGGATCGTGTCGGGCGCGTTGCCGCCCAGGATCTTATCGACCAGCGGATGCCGCGTCGAGGGGGGGGGCGAGGGGATCGGCTCAGCGGAGGCCATGGTCGCCTCGCCCCGCGGCGGGACAGATCTGGCTGAAGTCGTCGATGCGGATCGTGAAGCCGTGCACCCTGCTCCCCGACTCGCCGAGCGCGGCGCAGGGGGCCCCGTTCACCCGCAGCTCGACGGCGGCGGCGTCGGCGGCGCTGACCTGGATCGCCCTCTGGCATTGCATCGACTCCGATTCGCCCTCCTTCATCACCCAGTTGATCGCCTCGCGTCCATCGCAGAACAGCTGCACCCAGCTCTTCGCCGTCGCCTCCACTTGAAGATCCATCACGACGCCCGCCGCGGCGGCGCCGGTATCATCCTTCTTTTGAAGCAGGTTCGCGGGCGGAGGCTCCAGCGCGCGCGGCGGCGCGGGCTTGGCCGTTGCCGGATGAGCCGCCGTCGCGTCGGCGACCGGCGCGGGCGCACCCGCCCCTCCAAACGAGGCCGTGGAGGGCGCGGCGCCATGCCCGGGCGGCTCGCCCTGCGGGCCGAGCGGGAGATTCGAGCTGGTCACCTCTACCGATCCGGGGAGGTGAGCGGCCCCGCTCGCATCAACCGGAAGCCGCTGCGTCCGCGCGGGAGCCGGGTGCTTGAGGACCAGACTGAGGATCAGGAACAATGCCCCGACGCCGCCCGCGACCATCAAGATCATCGACAACATCCGTGTCGGCGAGGCCGCCGGCTCGGCGTCCTCGATATGGTTCACCGCCGGAGTTGCCTCGGAGGCCCTGCGGGACTTTGGCGCCGGCTCGGTCGCGATGACACCTGGCGCCGGCGGCTTCGACGATGCGGTCGAAGCGGCATGGGCCGACGCGCGCGGTTCGGGCGCCGACGGACTCGATCCCCCCGGGATCGGAGCGGCCTGCGTCATGCCGGTCGAGGTGGTCGGAGCGGCGGGTCCCGTGCCGCCCCGGCCCGGGGTCGAAGGAGAAGGACCGGAGGCGAGGGTGATCGCGATCGGCCGGCCGTTGCCGACGGCATCCTTCCCGTCGATCCGCCGGCGGGGTGTCGACACCGGCCGATGCAGCCCCGGTGGCGCCGGTGCGGTCCCGTCGGCAGTGCCGCTGGCGCGCGTCGCCAGCTCCTCCAGGTAGGAGTTCACGGTCTCTTCGCAATCGACGCCGATGTAGGTGGCGTAGGCCCGGATGAAACCCTTGTTGAACAATCCGCCGGGCAGCACGTCGAAACGATTCTGCTCGAGCGCTTCGAGGTAGCGGATATTGATTTTGGTGGCGTCAGAGATCTCGCGCAGAGAAATCTCTCTGAGCTCCCGCTGGCGCTTCAGGGCATCCCCAAAATTAGCCATGGAATCCGGTCCGGACCCCCTCAAACTATTGCGAGAGCATGATTTCGCCCGATGTCAAATGATAAGGACGCCCAGGTGCTTTGTCAAACGAGCGCAAACCGATGATTCCGCGGTACTTCTCGCTGTCTCCCGCCGGCCTCACGTCTGATTTGGGGCCTCCGGGTTCTTGCGAGCCTCGAGGAGCCGTTGCGCCGCGACCCTGACCAGCCCCGGCACGCGCGGCGATCGCGATATCTCTTTGAGGTCGCGTGACGAGAGGGTCTGCACGATCCGGAGAGCCACGCTCGCAGGAGTCTCCGGATGCCGCACGATCGCCTTGCGCACCGCCGGACGCGAGGCGAAGCGGGCGTCGTCGGCCAGCGCGCGCAGGACAGGCCCGGTCGTTCCTCCTCCGCTGGCGATCGCCAGGGCGTCCTCCTCCATGAGACGGGGGTTCTGCAGCAGGGCGCGAATCACCATCGGTTCGGGAAGGACGCGCAACGCGCCGATCAGACCGCGGCTGCCGATGCGGGCGAGCGTCACTCTTTCGCCCACCGCCATCTGCTGCAGGCGGACCGCCAGCAGGCGCTCGGCGCTCCGGCGCAGCATCGGCGGCAGCTTCGGCTGGTCGGTGACCCGGACGAGATCGCGCCACCACAGGAAGGCCACCAGATTCATCGCCACGGCCCGCGGGGTTCTCGGATGCAGCACGACGGCCGCCTTCACCTCATAGGTCTTGGCCCAGGCGGGGTTCCGGCCGATGCGTTGAATGAGCGATGGAACGATCGCTGGGTTCTGGAGAATCAGGACCGCGTGCCCCGGATCGAGCACCGGGTTCGCCAGGGCTCCCTCGAGGTACGGGAGGGGAGCGGTCGGAAGCGTCCTGCGCAGCGTCTCGGACGTCGCGGTGCGGCCTTCTTCGAACGTCAGCGCCATGCAGCGGAATTTAGCCCGCCCCGGACCGTCCTGCCACCCGGCGCGGTCGCTTCAGAGCGAATCGGGACGCTCCCGATCTTCGGGGGCGAAATCGTAGCCGACCGCCTGCAGAACCTCGACGGCGGTCCGGACCCGCCCGAACTGCGGCATCAGGTAGGCGCCGGCGACGGCGTCCTTCACCTGCTCCAGCATCTCCCTGGCGATCAGCATCCCCTGGCGCCGCCCTTCCTCGGGCGTGGCGGCCGCGGAGATGCGCCGCCTGATTGCCTCCGGGATCTGCATGCCCGGGACTTCGTTGTGGAGAAATTCCGCGTTGCGCGCCGAAGCCAGAGGGCAGAGTCCGACCAGGATCGGCAGACCGAGCGACCGGGTGTCGGAGAGGAACCGCTCGAGGAGCGCCGGGTCGTAAACCGGCTGGGTCATCACGAACTCCGCCCCGGCCTGCTTCTTCGCCTCCAGGCGCCGCAGCTCGCGGTCGTAATCGTGCGCGGCCGGCTCGGCGCCGCAGGCGCAGAGGAATCCGGTGCGGCCCGGGATCGGCTTGCCGGTCGGATCGACGCCATGGTTCAGGCCGTCGATCATCCGCAGCAGCCCTATGCTGTCGAGATCGAACACGGCGGTCGCCGCGGGATAGTCGCCCATCTTGGGCGGG
>WNFM01142128.1_pt1 | contig 46353 bp, 42 predicted proteins | sample 5400271 | NCBI WGS metagenome assembly WNFM01 (sample SAMN13153352, study PRJNA577476) | soil metagenome | isolation source: 60 cm saprolite on Douglas fir-dominated hillslope | place: USA:California | collected 2013-09-17
GTGTTGGAATCGCCAGCATGCACCACCTTACCTTGCTCATCGATCAACCTAGAATTGCAATACACGAGACCTGTCTCATTGCCGGATCGCTCCATGCAGTCAACTTGCCTCTCAAGCTTCTCCGGAAGCCAAACGTCATCGGCATCCAGGGGGGCTATGTATTTGCCGCGCGCATTCCTTATCGCTGTATTCCGCGCCGCTCCCACTCCCGCATTACTCTGCCGAATGAGTTGAAATCGCGCATCCCTGGTTACGAATTCCTCAACGATGTTTGCCGTGGAATCTGAGGAACCATCATCAACTACAATCACCTCGATCTCTCGATACGTTTGAGCGAGGACAGAATTAAGCGCCTGCCGAATGTAGGCTGCGGCATTAAATGCAGGAACAATTACAGATACTAATGCCTGTTCCAAAATCCTTTACTCTGAGCTCAAGGTTTCAGTTCCATCTGACGCAGGATCATCGAGCATCTTCAAATTTTCCTCAATTTGCTCGTATTTAGACAGATATCGGTAACGCAACCAGCGCGGGGTACGATGAGGTTTGCCGAAACGACATTGCCAACACCGCAGTGCCGGAGCCCAGAATACGCCGATAAGGTAGATCCACCACGTCGCAGGCATTCATGTAAAGCTGGATATCGTCGTCAGCAACGTGACCAGGTAAAAATCTAATCCTGGAATCGCCTTGGATTGAATGTGCGACTTCATTGCTCGATTGTGACACGTTCAATATCCGAGTGAGTCTGCACGAAGTGTTCAAGTTGGTCGGTGACTTGAGGGTCGATAACCTTCCGTACAAAGAGCAGTTCGCCCTGACCATAGACATCATTGACCCTCAACACTTTCTCAGATCGTATCAGTTCGACATGTCGCATTTCGATATTGGAAGGGTGAGGGTCGTCGCCGTGACTCCATTCGGTGTAGGTAAGGTTCCGGCGTGCTTTGTTTTTAAAGGGAGAATTGCCAAGAATGGTCTGGAAAAACATTTCGTCAGACAGAAGGGTATTAGCGAAGAACTTCAAGATCCGCGGATTGCGGGCAACGAAATTCTGGATATAGGCGCAGGCGTCGCGCGTCAGCGCCCACCATGTGCTGCCTCCGTACGGAGTGAGCCCGCCAAGATAGGTCTTGTAGTCACGGGCCCGGGAGATGATGCCCGCTTTAGCTAGTACACGCCTAACCTGTGCGGTTAATTTTCCGATAATCCCGGGCCGAGATTTGTAGTCAGTCAGACGTGACAATGGTTTGGAAGCTGCCTCCGATGGCATTGCGACCATATTAATGAATTCGCTACCTCGATACTGCCGAAAATATGCCTCCAACTGTGCTGCCGTCCGCACTGGATAATCGACGCCGCTGAGAAAAACGAAGTAATCGAAACGTTCTGATCCAGCCATAGCCGCATTGATCAGAATCAGGATGGCCTCGGTTGTCGAATAATCGCCCCAATAAACCGCCACGCGTCCCGGAGTGAAATGAATATTTTCCCCACCGATTTCCAGAAAAGGGCGAATATCCGCCTTTTTGTCGATGTGGATAAAGATGGCGGTATTTGGCGCGGCCAGAGCTTGCGTCAGGCGGGCCAGATGACCCGGATTATTATGTGCGAGGATCAAATAGGCTATCTTCATGATAAGGGTACATGCTTGATCTGTAGGGAAAGGCAGACAGGCAGGCGGATCTTCCTTCACCCTTCCGAAGCTTCGGGCGTATGCCGGAGTTCTTCACTGGGCCGAAGGTTGCGTCGGCCCGCCCGCCATAGCTTTAGCGACAGCTGGCCAGGGTGGCGTGCGTTGCGAGACGAAAAAATATTTGAGTGCTCCCCATACGGCGTAAGCGACTTTGTGCTTAAAGGAAAAGCCGATGACCGGACAAAACAGGTTTTTTCGGGATACAATCTCTTTGATCGACTTTTTGATGTCCCAACAGAAAGGTAGGCAGAGCTTAGGCTGGGCGAATAAATATTTCGCGTAGATAGCGCCAGTCCCGATAGAATATCCCCGATATAATTTGTAGCCAACAGGCCTGTGCTTTCGTCCGTGATAGTGAAAAACAGTCATATCCGGGACGTACTCAAGGGTGAAGCCCGCAAGGTAAGCACGGAATAGATAGTCGGAATCCTCGCCCGATTCCAAACTAGAACCCGCTCCGAAACGCTCATCGAAGGGGCCGAGTTTTTCGACCAGGGCTCGGCGCATGGTCATGTTACATCCGCTAATGTGACCGACGATGCAGTCATGGGTTGCCGGGTCTGTCTGCCGATTGAAGCGTTGGCGAGTCGTGGTGGTTCTGATCGTTATCGGCAAATCAGTCTGGTCGCCTAGCTCAACGCGGCCTCCGCGTAACACTGGCTCTATGTCGGCGGCATCGTAAAGCAACACCTCGGTCACATACTCTTTGTTTAGGCGGCAATCGTCGTCGGTGAAGACGAGTAGTTCGCCTTGGGCACTGCCTAGCGCCCGATTGCGCGCCACTGACAGACCGGGTCTTGGTTCCCAGAGCAGACGCACGGGAAACGGGCAGCCCGCAGCCCACTGCTCGACCGCCCTCGAGGTCGCATCTCGAGAACCATTGTCTACGACGACGATTTCAGCATCTAGCGGAGCGGCCTGCGCTAAGGAAGCCGCTATCGAATCCAGAGACTCGGCAATGGCGTGCGCTCGGTTGCGAGTTGCGACTATCACGGACAGCTTCATTGATTTGTCGAAGTTTAAAGTTTTTCTAGTGGCTGTCACAAGCGGCCTATGTGTCTGAACGGCATTGCCTTACAGCTCACGGGATTTACGATCCGACGCCGGAGGGCGTCGAATACAAGAAAAAAAAGTGTTGATTTCGACGCTGCGACCCAATAGAAATCGTGTTTTGCATAGGTACTAAACAATTTAACCTTTGAGATGAGCGCAACGAAAAAGGTGGCTCGCGGGGGACGTTGCACTCGCGGCGCAGACGGTTTCCGGTTCCCTAAAGCAAGCACGCAGAAGGCAAAACCATTGCTCATGCTGCTTAGTTTCGCCATTGGGTGCGTAACCGCGCGCGCCGGTGACGACCGGTTTGGATTCGCCACGCATTTCGAGCAAGGTTGGGCGACGAATCCGGTCATGCAAGATATCGCTTCGACAGGTGTATCGTACATTCGCGATGATCTCAATGCCGGGAATTGGGAGCCTAAACTGGGCGTCTATGTGCTGCCTACTTGGGATATGACTTGGCTCAATGCCGCGAAGGCTAATGGATTAAAGGTCGTTGGTATTTTAGGCCCGAACTCGCTTTACCGAGACAATTACGATCCGACCGCAATGTCCAATCTAGCAGCCTGGATTGCCGAGACAGGGCTGGTAACTGCATTCGAAATCACCAACGAACCGAACAACGCTTACGCCGCCTACGAAGGGCCGACCTGGGAAACCAAGTTGGTAGCGCTAACCAATGCGGTTACGGCGGCCGTTCACGCGGTTAACCCGTCTATTAAGGTGATTGGCCTCGGCGCGCAAGGCACGCAAATCTTCGACATGCTGGCAATGGGAACCAAGATGGACGGCGTGGTCTATCATCCATATGGCAATGGGTACGGGTTTGTTCCCGAGACAACGTACGAATGGGAATGGCGGGTCTACGCACCCTGGATTCAGGCGCTTAGCTCGGAGACTCGCTTGCCCAAGTGGGAAACCGAATGGGGTATCGGTACCACGTCGACATTTACCAACACAAACCAAGCGGACTTTATCGGGAGGCGCTTACTCGAAGAGGCTGGCCTTGGTGTACAGCATTCATTCATCTACGAATTCCAAGATAACGGTTCAGAGCTCTATGGGGTGGACTCCAGCAATCCGACGACGCCTAAAATCTCTTTTTATGTGGTGCACCGCATTATATCGGCCCTGGCCGGCGTTAAGGGCGGAACCAGCGTTGTGACGGTCAACTCTGTTGCTAACGGGGATTTGACGGATGTTGAGGCATTCGCGTACCGGGGCACTAACAAAACCGTCGTTTCTTTCTGGTTCGGAAACTATGATCCGCGGACACCGCCACCATCGAGCACGTGCCAACTTACATTCACTGTTCCCTTTGCGGTTACGCAAGCCTATGTGATGGATGCGCTTACCGGAACTCAGGTGCAGTTGTCGTCATACAGTTGGTCCCAAAATGGGACCCAAGTTTCTGTCTCTGGTCTACCGATATCGGACGATCCCGAGATCATCGTCATGCGATGATCATCCGATCAGGGCAGCGAAGATGAACAGGACGTGTCGGTTTATCCAGCGTGAATCTGGATGACTGCGACACTGGCCGCGGGCACCTCCACAGTAAAGCGACTCGATTCGGACGTCACTGATTCCGTTAGTCGCGGAGCCCAGTTCCCGCTTGGATCGACCGAAGCTCCGCCAAAAGTGATCCCAGTCTTGCTCTCGACCGAAGGTGCAGTCAGGCGCAGGATCGTTGCTTCCTGCCCGGCTGTGGCAAGGCTAACGCGTGCATTGCGGGCAAGGTCCTTGTTAACCAGGACCACGCGGCGTTCATTCTCAGTGCCTCGGATAGCGAAGGTCCGCAGTGACGTCCTGCGGCTGTGAATCGGTATGACTGAGCCTCGGCCAGCATAAGCGAAAAGGAGCATTGCATAGTAAAGTGGTTTCGGCTCAAAAGCGCCGCTCGATGTTTGTGCAATGGGAGAATAATAGTTACCGCCGCCGCCATGAAAGTTAACTCCCAGCCAGCCCGCTTCAGCTAGAGTAAACATAACATCAACTCCCCAAAGCGCTGCTCCGAGCGTGTCACTGATTCCTGATTTGCCACCTGCGTAGACGGAATTTATTTCCGTCATTCGGACCTTTAATTCCGATCCCGCAGTATACCTTGCGACGGAACTGATGATGTTTGCTAGCACGTCACCGGAATCGAGCATCCTCTGCATAGTGACGTCGGAGCTGCTAGCCGGACCTTCGCTGTAATAATGGTGGGTTAGGAAAACTACCTCTGATTCGAACGCCTTTATAAACGGTCCGAGCCAACGCGTGTCATTGGCGATGTCCGGCCCGGCCAGGGGCGCGTGCGGAACCCGCGTCCTCACTACTTCAAAGAGCTCGCGCCATTCGACCAGGTAGTCTGAAGCGTTATAATCCGATTTTCGAAGATCCAAGCGAAAGAGGTCGGGTTCATTGCCGAACTGGAACGCGACAAGATTGGAGCCAACGATTTGGGCCACCATCTCCGCTTCCGTAGCGGCCTGCTCCGCCTTGCCCGAGCCGAGATCGAGCCCATAGATTAGCTGCCAGCCGGTAGCCGAGAGGAAATTTCCCAGGTTTTCGATCTGCGGGCGATGGCTGGTTAGCCCCTTTCGCAGAGAAGGACGGTCGCTGGAGTTTCCCCCAATTCGGATTATGCCTTTTGAGCCGAGGCCTTGAACGAGCGAAATAAGGGAGCGGTTCTCGGGCAAAAGTATCTCTTCTGACAAAAGCCCTTTCGTGTCGAAACTAAGTCCAAGGAAATCTTCAGGAATCCGCTGCCCAGGAGCGCTGAAGTCAATCAAAAGCTCGTTTTTGTCATAGCCGGCGCCCCGAACTTCTGGTGATAAGGCGACCATTCCTAATAAACCTGCGAAGCTGAGCAAAAAGCGACGTCGATCGGTGCAATTCGTCGTGTCCAGAAATGGCTCTGGTGAGCACGCCCGGATTTGTCCCAACTTGGTCAAGTGAATCAGTGCCGCCCGGACTGCCATGCTCATCAACTTGGGCCCGCAGTTTCCGTAAAGTTGACAAGCCTTTGGGCAATCATGAAGTAGCCGAGAGGAAATCGGCTCGCAGTCCTCCGTGATATGCTCGCCCCTAGAGGCGAGGTGACGAGGCTTCGACAGACGGCCTGGAGCGCAACCGCGGTCCATTCTCCGATCGGACCGAACCGTAAGACGGATTTTGAAACAATATCCACCACAATTTCGGGTGCACCCCCAAGCTCTTTGATCAAGATGATTTCGAATCCGGTTGTTTCGGCAAATCGTCGGAGGGCGTATTTTGTATATCGATAGTAGTCATAGGGGTCTTCATGCAACCAGTAGTAGAACGGCACATTTAACAGCAATTTACCGCCTGGCTTAAGTAATCTGCCCATCTCACGCCACAAACGAACTGGCGTTGGTATATGCTCGAGAACATCTGAGAGAAGGATGGTGTCGAAAGTCGCGTCGGCAAATGGCAGTTCCTTTGTGAGGTCGCACTCTGCATCTAGGTAATTACCGCCGTGCAGAGAGTTGCCCCGGTCTACGCATACGGTTTCAGAAACGTATTCTCGATACAGAGCATAGAAGGGAACCTTCCCGCAGCCTAGATCCAGCAAGCGGCCGCGGCAATGGCTCTTCACGTGCGTTTGATAGCAATTTGCGACCAACTCGCAGACCAATCTCGATCCGGGGCTAATCTCCTTCGGGTTGTTGGAGGCCCTAAGTCGACCACGCTCCAATACGAATTTCGAAGGGGCCCAGGTCTCAGCGTTTTTCATCTTTCTGAATCTTGCTTTAGTTACTTAACGAGCTCGAGTCGGGCGATCTGTGTTCCTTTTTACCGCAAGAAACGGTTCGGTTTCCTTGCTCACGAAGCGCGTAATTTATTAGTGATCGCCAACGTTCTTCAGGCATGCTGGCCCGCTCTCTCAAGAACCACCAGGTAACGAGACGCCAAGTGGCGCTCTTGGAACTGGCGGTAAAGCTCAACGAACGCGTCGTTCCGCTTGTTCGGATCGTACTCGTCTTCTATGAAAACGCACCATGGTCGGCCCATTTCGGACCACGCCTCGGGACGCGAAGTAATATAGGCCTGTCGGTCGACCAATTCATTGACATTGCGCTCGAGCACAAGAAAATCGGACTTGCCGTCCAGGATGCCTTCCGGAATGCCGCTACTTGGTGGCCCGATTCAGTAAAGCGACCATCTGGTTCGAACGAAGGTTTGAGAGGTGACTGAGAAGAGCTGCAATAAAAGCAATACGATAAACTCTGGCATACTAACATCCACTCTATGCCGCATTGCCATGCCTGAAAAATGTCATGAACATAATCTGGAAGTCGAGAATTGGGCTCCAATTTTCCATGTACCAGAGATCATAACTGATCCGCGCCGCCAGATCGGTATTACCACGCAAACCGTTAACCTGCGCCCAACCGGTAATTCCCGGCTTCGCGTTGTGACGAGCGTTGTAGTGAGGGATATCACGTTTGAATGTAGCAACCAATTCGGGACGTTCAGGCCGGGGACCCACCAGGCTCATTTCACCCTTCAGGACGTTCCAAAATTGCGGCACCTCGTCAATATTCCATTTCCGCATAAAGGTCCCGATACGCAAGCGGCGAGGATCGTTCTGGACCGTCCAGCCGACTTTACCATTACCTTCCGCATCCAGCCGCATGCTGCGAATCTTAATAATGTCAAAAGGTTTGCCATTTCTCCCGGATCTCCGCTGCCGGTAGAAAATGGGACCCGGAGACTCGAGATACACTAGCGCGCCGAACAAGCAGATGATTGGCAACGACAACAATAGGCCAACTATTCCTCCAGCGACGTCGGCCGTGCGCTTGACTGCTCGGCCTACAATTCGGTCAAGCGGCAGGCGCCCGACTCCGAGGACCGGAATTCCTCCAACTGTCTCCAGGTGGAGCCCCGATACGAGGATCTGAAAATAGGAGGGCACTACTTTAAACTCTACCATCTCGCGTTCGCAGGCGGCGGCCAAATGCAAGATCCGCTCGCCCTCATATTCGAGGTCGGCCAAGATTAAAATGTCGATCGGTATCGAAGAAATAATGCGTTCTGCCTCTTCAATAGAACCTAGGTACGCGATCGAAGGATCGGCATGGTCGTTAGCGTGACCGTGGATATAACCCACCACCAGATAAGCTGAGCCATGAGAACGATTGAAACTTTGAGCCAGGTGAGCAGCGTATTGATTCCAGCCGACGAAAACGACACGCATTCGCAGCGCGGAGGCAACCGACGTTCCTTTCAAAAGCATCTGAAACGCGCTACGCCAAATCAGCAGCATGCCGGGGGCGATCACCCAAGCCATTACGCAGAAAATACGCGAGATGGGAGGTTGAAATTTAAGGAGAAACGATCCGAGCAAAATCAACCCAACCCAGGCAACCGACCATTTTAAAATACAGGCCGTGACGGCGCGCAAGCGGAGCAAATGCCGATGATCGTATACACCGCCGTAGCAGAGCATCCCCTCATAAAGCACTGAGGCTAGCAAAATATACCCCAGGTAATCGCCCAGGACGGGTCGCGCATCAAAGCCCCACTCACGAATGGGGCTTTGAAATCGAATAAAGAAAGTTAACAACAAACCTGCCAGAATGACGAAAAAATCGCCCATGAAGGTTATCGCTACCAGTTGCCGGCCAAGTTCTCTACCCCGGCGAGTGCTATCATCGCGGGCAGGGAAATGCCAGAGAACGTTTCCTGGGTCGGTTACCAGCTTGGCAGAGCCGGGCATGTTGGTCGCTGCACTACTACTTGAAAATAGGTTTTCGTTTGTGGCCATATCGCCTCCTTGCTAGGCTTGGAGTTAGACTCCAGGCCGTAGTTTTGTATTCACTTGAAATCGCTTAAACGTTCTTATGAAGCCGCTCGCAAAAGAGATATTCGAACTAGTAGCTTACCTCTGATAACGAACTTTTGCCTTCATTGCGCAGCCAATAAGCCTCTCCACGTTGTCCCTAAGCAACCGCTTAAGTTGCATTTGCTGCCCTAACAGTGTCTCGCAGTGCTCCCTGGCTAACCGCGCATTTTTTTGCTGGTCCAATACCAGCCGGAAAACCCGAAAGGTCAAGCGATTTGTCGCTCGATTCGTGCGTCCTCAAACTCAGTTGTAGTAATCGCTGATTCCAACCTGTCTTCCCGATTGTCTTTTGCCCATGAGATATAATTGTGCAATCGCTCGACGAACACGCTCGTATCAAAACGGCGAGCGTGCGATTGAATATCCTGCGGCAGGAATAAGTCCGCGGAAGACTCGAACGCCAATATAGCGTTTGCCAGGGAATCAGCCGACTGTTTTTCAAAAAAGATTCCCGTAATCAACTTACCTCGGTTAGCCCGCTGGCGGGTAGGGGACCTGTCGGCTCCAACCACGGTTTCCAACGATCCACCTTTGCCATAGGCGATCACCGGGCGCCCGTACGATTGTGCTTCTAGTGGAACCATCCCAAAGTCCTCATCTGCAGCAAACAGCAATGCTCGGCAACGAGCATAGATCTCTTTTAGCTGCTGATCAGCCGCCTCACCGACGAATTCAACATTCTTCCCCGCCTGCTTTTTCAATCGCTCGATTTCCGGTCCATCACCTACAATCACTAACTTCCGACCTAGCTTCTGGCAGGCATCTATTAAAATATCAGTGCGTTTATAAGGAACCAGCCGTCCCACCGCCAGATAATAGTCATCATGACTACCGGCTAGATAACTCTGAGACGTATCAATCGGCGGGTGAATGATCGTGCTCCGCCGGCGGTAGTATTTGTGGATACGGCGGGCGACGTAACTGGAATTAGCGACGAAGTGGTCCACCCGTTGTGCTGCCAGGTAGTCCCAGTTCCGTACATAATGAGAAGCCAGTTCGAAAACGGTTTTGCTAATAAGAGACATCTCCCGCCTATACGCAGAGTATCCGTCCCAGAGGTAGCGCATAGGCGAGTGGCAATAACAGATATGGGTGGCGTCCAAGTCGGTGACTACACCTTTCACCGGCCCACTGTCGGAACTGATTACCAGGTCATAACCGCTCAAGTCTAACATCTCGACCGCTAAGGGGTAGAAAGGCAGAAAATGACGATGGGCCCGGCGTGCCGCGGGAATTCTATCCAGGATGGAGGAGGTGATCTTACGTCCTTGTAAGCCGAGCGGAAGTTTCTGCTCATCCAAGAAAAGGGTAAAGATGTCCGCAGCCGGAAACATGTCCGCTATGGTGGCAACCACTCTCTCACCACCAGCCTTCGAAACAAACCAATGATGAACAATCGCTACTCGCATATGGTGCTGAAAGCAGGCTCGGAGCTCTGTGCCGCGACCTGGCCATATAAGTCTACTAGCGCATCGTTCCGTTTATTCAGATCAAACTCGGCTTCTACGAAAGCGCGCCCTTTCCTGCCGATACCGGGCCAAAGTTCTGACTGCCGGATCAAATCGGCCAGCTTGGTCGAGAGTGCGTCCACGTTTCGTTCGGGCACTAGAAAGCCAGACTCTCCATTAAGAACGGAATCACCAAAACCGTTATGATTTGTGCAGACCACAGGTAAACCCATAGCCTGCGCCTCCTGAAGAACTAACCCTTGTCCTTCAAAATCACCGTTCGAACTGATGACACTTGCAAGCACGAAGATATGCGATCGGCTCAGCAAGTGCCGAACCTCTTCTGGCGTCTTCCAGCCGACCAACATGATGTGCGGTTGAAGGTCTAGTTGCTCGATCAGAAGCGAGAGTTTCTGGCGCAGATTACCGTCACCCACAATCGTGTAATGCAGTTTGGGGAACTGTTTAACCAGATCCGCGACCGCCCGGATCGAATATTCGATTCCCTTCTTTTCTACGAGGCGAGCGATGGTAATCAGCCGGATGACGCCGTCCGATCCGATCTTTCTTTCAGCAAAATCGAACCTGGCGAGATCGGTGCCGAGCTTGAACTGGATTAGTTTAACCGGGTCGCACCCGGCAGCGATCAACTTCCCACGGACAAAATGGCTGGAGCAGGTGAACGCATCTCCTTTGCGGAATAGTTCGGCATAAGCGCCGACGCCGTGCTGCCTCACATAGGAACCGATATCGAACCCGTGAAATGTAGTGAGCAGCGGACCTTCCAGCGCTCCGATTTCGCGTAGATGTTGGCCAAAGATGCCAACCGGTCCGAAGTGACAATGAATCATGTCATAAGCCGATCGCTCGAGTAAAAAGCGATGCTGGCAAAGCATTTCGAGACTGATTCGCCGCTTCCCAGCCGGAAGCAGGTTGATTGATCGCATTAAATGCACCGGCTGTTTCCAACCACGCTTGAGGGCCGCCTCCATCGCGGCCATTACGCGTTCCTTGCGGCTAGCGGGAGCGGTGAGGTAGCGGGTCCGATCGAGCAGTTCGTACTTCCGCAGTTGCCCGTCGTCTATATGATCTTCGCTTCTGTAGCAGGCAAATATATCCACCGTATGACCTCGGTCGATTAGCCCGGCGATCTGATTCAGAATGAACGTTTCAGATACCTTCGGGAACTGATTGACAAGGACGGCAATTTTCATCCGTTGCGCTCGAAGAAATAAAAATCAGCGAACGAAGTTTCGGTTGGTCGGGCTTGATCGTACGGATATTTATTTGGGAGATAACCCACTTGCCGCCATTGCGGTGCATGCGCCTCAATCCAGTCGCTGAACCGGCGATGCCGGACATGCGGGGCATTAGGGTCCGTCGGCTCGACTTTGTTGCTCGAATAGATGCCTACAAATCGGCCGGCATGACCGAACAGCGTTCGCATGTAGTCATTATAGATCTTGTTCTCTAGCAGGTGATAAATCACATCGAGTGAGAGCGCCAGATCGAAGAGACCGAGATCCGGTGGCGTTTCGCTGGCGAGATAGAAGCTTTTTGTGGTGTCAGCAGCGAATCGGCGCCGGCAGGTTGTAACCGAGCCTTCAGCCACATCAATTCCTACATAGCGCGGATAGCGCGCTAGGGTCAGTTGTTCGCCATCCCCACAGCCAAATTCGATAACCGTCTGAACCCCCCTTCTCACCACAAAGTCATTTAACGTTTCCGCTTTAAATTGCGCCAATACGCCGTAGGAACCTGCACCCGAGGTGCCTCCCTGGTGATAGCGTTCCTCCCAATACGATGCCGAACCTTGAAATGCGAGCCGACGCCCCACTGATCGCAGCTCCTTTATAAATGGGATGCGCGCGACCCGACGGGCAGCCGGTCCTAGCACCGGGGTTGCGGCGACCAGCGCTTTAAAGCGTTGTCCGCTGCCGGAATGATTTTGTTTCATAATGACTTGCTTCGATTCTGTTCACATCTCCTTGATACGCTGGGGGTGGCAGCGCCCGAGGTAAATATCCTTCACAGCCAACAGATGCCCTTTTACCCTTCCACCCCAATCCAGAGAACGATCGCCTTTTAGCAGCTTCGACAGGCTTTGCCATAGGCTCTTTCCAACACAGATCAACCAGAATCGAATCAACGCCATGAGAGGGGGCAGATGCACCACGCCTTTCTTCAGAAAGTACCAATTGTTCGCTACGAATGAGTATCCCCGTAATAGTTCACGTACTCGGCCTCCCGGCGTTTCCAGATGAACGCCCACGCAGCCCGCAAAGCGGCCAATGCGCCCATAGTGCTCTAAGCGGATGGAGAGATCATAATCCTCCCCGTAAGAATAAAAGGGAAGATTCTCATCAAACTTCTCGTAATTGAGGAGATGGCGCCGGATGACCATGTTGCAGCCGTAGAGGATATGATATGATCCGTGGCTGTAGAACATACCCCCTAGCGTTTCTTCCGGCTGATAGTGGGCGATTAACTTCTGCGCTTCCTCGCGGCTAATGCCACCGTCTTTGAGGATACGACCGGACATCCCGACGATTTGAATATTAGCATCCAAAAACGCGACCGCTTGTTCTAAGTAGTCAGCTTTGAGTTCGAAATCGTCATCGAAACAACCGACATATTTCACATTGGCTGGAATCGTTTCGATCCCGCTGTTTCTCTGGGTGGTTAGTCCAAGCGGACCAACGACGTATCGTACGTGCTTTCCCCATTGGTTCGCAGGTAAATCTTCGGGTGCAGGGACAACAACAATGATCTCTCTTGGTTTGAGGGTCTGGCGCTCAAGGCATTTAATAGTTTCACTCACACAATCGGGACGACCCTTGGAAGCGATTACGACGCTTATTGGAGAGAGTTCCAAGTCGGGAACAATAGAATCCATTATTTGGTCCTTCGCTGTATTCCACAGCTGCTTTTGGGGTAATGCCTGTCTAGTCCTGTATTCCATGCCGGTATCCATAATTGCCAAAGACCCTTTATCGCTTTTCCTGATCTTCCCAGATAGCAGTGAACTACCGCAGTTCCGCGCTAATCAAATCGGTCCATTCCGCTAGGAATCTTTCGCGAGTAGCACTCTGGGCATGAGCAATCAGAACTTTCTTTAATTCATTATTCTTTCTTTCATCCAGGGCGAGAACAGATTCCATGGCTTGACCGATGTCCGAGACGGAATGTGGATTGATCTGTATCGCTGCGCCGTTCACCGCCTCGGCGAGGGCGCTATCGCGAGAAACGACAGGAACTAGTCCGCGAAGCGCGGCCTCCAGCGCTGGCATCCCGAAGCCTTCAAGCAGGCTGGGCAGCACGAACGCGCTCGCCTCTTGGTACAGCCAGCGGAGTTGTGCATCTGATACATAACCTAGCGCTTTGACTCCTGGCGTACGTGCCGCCGTCGTTAGAATTTCCTCCGCACCGGCACCTCTCGCACCGCAGAGTATATAGCTAACATCACGCTGGGCGAAGCCGTATTGACCGAAGGCTTCAATAGCGATGCGCTGATTTTTCCTTGTCTCCAACGCGCCGACCGTGAGGAAGAACGGTCGTTGTATACCGAGAATAGCTTCAGTATTACCAGTCAGGCTACCAGTTCGTACGTATAAAGGTATCACCCGAAGGAAACGGAACTTCGTACCGAACCTCGTCTCGAAGGCCAAGCGGGACGCGTTACTGACAAAAACGATACCCGGCTGCACCTCGGCAATTTTAGCGTAGGCTTTCTGATAGGCGTTCACGGTTCCGCTATCGTAGAGATCCAGGTGAGTCACTGGACCTATATCGTGACACAGAACGATATCGGAAGGCTCGAGCTTTGAACGAATGACATAGAGCGGATCTAGAAAGAGCCGCTTCAGTTTCTCCGTTTTTGGCTCCGGCCAGAGAAACCTGCTAGCCTGGCCAAGCCGCGTGATCTCCTGCAGCATCAAACGGCCACATATTTTGCGAACGATGTCGGTTGGTAGTTGCCGCCCAAACAGGCGCCACCTTCTTATAATTCCCTCACTGCCGAATGCCGAAGCCAGATCTTCGGCAATGTAGTGCGCGCCGGTGCGGTTGATCAGCGATAGCGAACAATCTAACAAAAGGCGCATTATTTGTTTCTGCCTTACAGAGTTTGTTGGAATGTGGTATACCCTCGCGATAGGGGATACCACTAATGTGCCGATACCAGCCGCGACTCTCTTCCCCCACACAGGGCGCGCGCCAGAACCTGGGCCTCTTCCCTCCAAGTGTGATGGACTAGGGGAGGCGGTTTGGGCGAGCCGACTGCCTTGGTAATTCCTGCCTTAACGCCGTCAACCGTCGGCTGCACATAGACCACATGTTCGTCTCCTGCCTCCCTCAACTCTGGAATATCTGTGGTAACGACGCGCGCACCACAAGTGCGTGCTTCAAGAACCGGCATTCCGAAGCCTTCATACAATGATGGGAAGACCAGTGCGTCTGACGCTGCGTAAAGACTAGGGATCAACTCGTCAGGTACGTAGCCCGCCAGCACCAGGCCATAATTTCGTGCTTCGCTGAGTCTTTGCTGCAAAGCTTTATTCTTCCATCCGGAGGGGCCGGCCAACACCAATTGGTGATTGCTTAATTGGCCACTTCTCTTCAGATCGATAAATGCGCGAAGTACAACGTCAAGATTCTTGCGTGGCTCTGCCGTTGCTACCGACACCAGATAAGGACGTTTCACTCCCAGGCGGGACAATCCCTCCGGAATCTCCATTTCACCGGCCGACGGCGGGAGATGAAAGTGCGACGCTACGCTCGGCCGAACCACGCCGGTTACTTCGGCTCCGATCATTTTGCGGACGCGTTCGGCTGTACCAGATGAATTAGTCAGTACAGAGTCGGCAGCCAAAAGATCTCCCCGAAAGAAAAGCCGGCTCGACCAACGGCTCTGAAATTGCATTGTGTCCGGAACAACGAGATGATTCACGTCATGCACGGTGCTGACGGTACGCACGGCGGCGCCGAATCTCGGATGTAAGCTTCGTCCTGCCCAAAACACGTTGATCCCATCCCTAAGACACAGGGACCGACAGCGCGTCTTGAGCCATGCAAACGACGGTAATCGCCGAAAGGCAGCTACCGGCTCGATGCGTAGTTGCCAATGTGAAGAAGGCAGAGCGACAGCCGCTGCTGGCAATCTAGTGTAAACGATAAAAGACGCTTCGGGTAATAGCCCATCAAGCTCCCGAGCCAGGTTAAAAACGTAGTGACCCACGCCGGAAAGCGGGACGCGTAATGCGTCTCCATCCATACCAATACGAAGTGATGTCATAACAATCTCAGCGGACAGAATCAATTCAATCTCGTGCTATCCCAGTGCCAGGCTGTCATTCCGAGCTCAGCCGCGGGCCTGGTACTACCTCGGTCAGCTTCTTGAAGTGGTTTTGCCTGGGCTGGAGTTGACCTCGCAACCAGCTCAAAATCGGACGTTCTACGAAGTAATGAACCAGAAGACCAAAGACTACGGAAATCCCGACCATCACCAACGGCAAAATAAGAGGGAAACTGATCGGCCGGATAACCTGATGTTTCATCAGAAAGGCGAACAATATCATCACCGTCGGATGCGTTAGGTAGATGGAGTAAGATGCGTCTCCTACGGGGACAAAGATTCGATTCAGCGCTGAGCTTCCAAATCGTGTCTTGATGAACGAGAGGGTCACCAGTACAGCTGGCAATCCCCACGCCAGAAAGCGTACCTCCGGACCAGGTCCTCCCGTACTGGTATGTTTGTTTTCTATCAAAAACGCGGCGGCAGCTATTAGAATCAACCCAGGCATCCACAGATATCGCAACCACGCCACGCGAAATACCGGAGAATTGACAAAATATGCCAGGAAAAGGCCGAAACAAAATTCTAGCGCGATCGGGTTCGTCAGAAAATGCTTTACCTCACCGTCGGGCAAGATCTGGCCTACAAGTATTCCCGTGCAGATGAGCCCCGTAGTTGCGAGAACTGATATTCGAGCATTGCGGAAATAGAGCGTGATCGTGAACAGATAGTAAAACAACATCTCGTAAACCAGCGTCCACGCGACATCAATGATCAGTTTATCGGAGGGCAGTAGAAAGAGAGAGCAGGTGAAAGTATTCGCATCGACATGGAGGTTTCGATAAAAAAGGCCGCTGCGCCACAAAGCCAGCGTGCCAAATAGGCAAATCCAGTATAACGGGAAAATCCGAATAAGCCGCTTTAGTAGGAAAACGAACGCCGGTTCGCGACTCTGTGATTCTCGTCCATAGGTCACGCTATAAATGATAAATCCGCTGATGACGAAGAAGATCTCAACTCCGCATGCGCCGAAGGCGATTAGCCAGTTAGGCGTTATGTGGGGATAAATCGCCAACGACTCTTCCAAGGAATGATGGAATACTACCAGCGTTGCCGCCAAGCCGCGCAATATCTGGATGCCAATATTCCAGTTAGTGGTTTTAGGCATATAGTGTTATCAGCAAAACTGGATGCCGTCGGGTATGCACACCCAGTATGCCCTGGGCGTTGGGCGATTTCAGCGACGCAGACAGCCGAAATAGACCTTCGGCGGCTACCAGGCGCGCCCAGGCTCATTTATTGGCTTCGTTTGTTAGTACCTGCCATGTCTTAGCGGCGGCACTTTCCCAACGAAAGAGAGAAGCACGCCGTATCCCCTGTTCGGCCAGGGAAGCCCGCTCTGCCTCATTGAGCTTCAATAGACGTTGTAGTTTATGCGAAAGATCCTCGCGACGGAACGGGTCGAAGTAGACCGCATCTGGGCCGCACACTTCCCGGTGGGGGGGTATGTCCGAGACAGCAACCGGACAACCGCACGCTAGAGCTTCCAACAGCGGTAGACCAAATCCTTCATAGATAGATCCATAGACGAAGGCTTCCGCGCCCGCATACAGAGCGGGTAACAAATCGTCTTCCACCCGGCCAAGGAAACGAACTCCTCGCCGGATCGAATCGAGCTGAAATTGCTGAAAGAGATGTCCAGTCGCTCCGACCACGGCAAGTGTCGTTCCATCAAAATTATCCCGCTGCCAGGCCTCCAGTAATATCTTCAAGTTCTTACGGGGTTCGAGCGAACCGACGGACAAAACGTATGGCTGGCTTAGACCTAAGCCGGTGGTAACCTCTTTGACCGTTTTGCCATCGATGGGGCGAAATCGCCGGTCGACCCCGTTATGAATGACGTGTACGCGCTCCGGGTGGACACCGGAGAATCGGAGGATCCGGTCCTTGGAAAACTGAGAAACCGTAATAACCGCCCTTACTTTGCGAATAAGGCGGGGCAGCAAAGCGGAGTACCAAAAAGCAAACTTCCGCTCAAACCATTCAGGATGATCCAGAACAGCGGTGTCGTGCACGGTCACTACTTGGCGGCTTATCCCGAGTGGACCAGTGTTACCCGGACTCCATAGCAGCCGATTTTTGACCTGCGTTGGAAGATAAAACTGTTCCCAGACATGCCCTTTCATTCCCTGCAACGCTCGCCGCGGTTTGACTGAACCTAACTCCGCCGGCAGATGGGGCAAAAGGCTAAGTACATACCGCTGGACACCGGTGATGTGGTAGCCAATCGTTCGCAGGTTAACGCATGTTTCCAAGATTAGATCCCTCGCGAAAATTCCTTTCGCAGTTAATGCACAATTAACAGTTGGGGAACGGCAGAGAGTTGGACTGGTATCGAGACATGGTTATTTCCGTTAGACACATTTTCCGATAGTTTGTCCGAGATCTCGGTCTGATTTCCGGAAAGAAGGTCGTACAGAAAAACGTGGTGGGTTTCGTGGGCTAATGGCAAAACGATCGTCGCCTTTGCAGGCTTTGCCGTCGGATCCCACGGCTTGACGTCCCAGAAAGCAATTGCCGTCGTTTCTCCATCGGAACTGGAGAATGCATAACATCGATTACCAAGCCGACCCTCTTTAGCGGCGGGATCGATCTCAATCGAGGCCTGTTTTGTCGGGGCAGCTGCGTTCATTCTTGCGAGAATGCTAGTAACCCTTTGAAGAGCTAAATAAGCCGGCTTCGCCGAAAGATCATTATGAACCAGTCCGAAATTCTGTTCGTTCGAATACGGGTCAGCTCCGTCGTCCTTAAAGTCGTAAATGAAAGTATGCTCAATGCCGGTAGCTTCGCTCTCCAAGAGCCGCCGGAGGATGTAAATTGTCTGGGTGTCCTCAGATATAGCTGGCTTACCAGATTTTGTTTGCTCGGTTGAATAACCCCACTCGGTGTGCCAGAGCTTTTCTGTAGCTCCATATTTTTTTGCTTGGGCCCGGAACATCGAGACCTGGGACACAAAGGTACCGTTGCCATCAGCGGTAGCGATCCCGTCGCGGAGGAGAAAATAGGGGTTATTGGCGTAGGGGACGGCTTCAGGCATTTCCTTGCCATATGGGTGGTCGGTAAGACCATCGACTTGTGGAGCCAGGCCGAGTGCAATCATCCGGAAACTGGCCGGCGGCGGAGTCCCCAAACCAATCACTGTCATATTCGGATTGGCGAGTTTGATCTCTTTGGCGGCCGCGTTCAGGATTTGTACGTATTTCTGCAGATAAGGTGAAACAGAACCGTTCCGCTCATGACCGTTCCACTGTCCGCCATAAGCATCCCGAAATCCGAAGTTGTTAGGCTCGTTAAGAATCTCGATTGCCTGAATATCGTTAGCAAGTTCGCGGGCGAGCCAACCCGCCGCTTTCGCGTAAGCAGCGGTGTCGTAATGGTCGGGATATGCAGAATTACCGTAGGCTAAGATGACGTCTATCTTCAGCCCTGCTACTCGCGCGGCTTGAATCCAATTCTTGGCTTTTGACGGAATGCGATAGTTCCCGGGGGTAGGTTCCAAGGCGGACCAATTAAAGTCGTCGCGGATCCAGCCCGCCCCCGACTTTGCAATCAACGGCATGGTTAACTCCGGCGACCAATTCTGTCCAAAATGGGTGCACACACCGATGCGGTCGTCCCGGATGGTTTCCTCCGCTCGCAGAGCCGGTTGCAGCGTTGAAAAAACGAACAGACCAAGGCCCAGCATAAAGCGGAGACCAGAGGTAAATCGGTTTTTACAGTTCAGCGACAACATAGCGAAGTGGGCAAAACAGTTTCCAGCACGAGCACGAAAAAATCCTCGCGCACGGGCGCATCCGATCACCAATCACACTTTCCCAGCATGGGCTAGGTGTGGTTGAGACGGCAACTCGATCTCTTGCCGGCGAGCTAACCTGTTTCTCTGCTTTTGCTGATCGAGTTGCCAGTAAGCCAAACCCAGAAACATCCAGGTCGTGGGCAGAAAAAGCTCAGACACGTTTATCCAATATAGGAAGAAAATGGTCGCGACCCCTACCTTTAACGCGACACCACCGTTATCAGATCGCAACAAGATGGTAGGCTTTAGGAATGCATACAAGTAAACGAACAGGCCTATCCAGCCGGTATTGATCAGAACGGCACTGAAAACCGACCCATAATAGTAGCCAAAACCGATTCCGAAAAGGTGGTTCATGAATGTGAAGGTTTTTACCGTCTCAATCATGGCTTGATTGGCTGCCTGATGGAGATCGCCGGAGTCGTTCTGAGCGTTCAGCTTGTTGGTGAAAATCGCATCAAAGGTATCAGGATAAGCAAAATAGAGCGCACCTATTGCTCCAATAAATAAAAGAATAGTGAGGATAATTGGTAAGTTGAATCTCCTTTTCAGCAGGAAGTAGAGGAACAAGCCAAAAGCCAGTCCTGCATATGCCGAGGTCGAGGTAGAGAACACGGTACAAAAGAGCAGCGCGACGGAGAGCCATTTTCGTCTGTTTTCCAAAGCAAGAAATAGATAAGGAACTACCGCCGCTGATAAAAAGGAAGGTTCGCCAAAAGTGGACTTTATGCGTAACAAATTGAGAGGCCCAACCTGGATAGACTGCGACCAGCTGCCGGTGTGAAGATCCTCTCCGTAGGTCCGATTCCCAAGGAAATCGCCGGCTTGTTGGAATACAAGAAAGAAGAGCCATTCATAGATCCCATAGATGGCCAGAAACCACCCGCCCCACAGGACATAGCGCATCCATTCGGCTCGGAAGAAGAAACGAAAAAATAAAGCGATACAAAGGCAGGCCGCCAGATAGAGAGTTTGTGTGAACATTACCGAGCGAAGCACAACCCGTGTATCACTGGGATTATTGAGGAACATATCGCCAAAGTCGTGCCTATCTGAAACCAAGTGTCCGAGCTGGCTCCCGCATAACAACAGAAGCCAGATCGCGCCCATCGCGACCGCTAGACTGATGTAACGCCTGCGCTGGAGGGACGGCCGCCCACTGTCGCGACCGAAGATCACAAAGCCAACGGAAATGAAGGCCAAAACATAGGCAGGTATGGTCCCTTGGGCGGAGCGGATGACCAAAAACGAGGTCACCGGCATCAACAGACACCAGAGTGCTATAAACCAATCGGGAATGCCTTTCATCAGATTGAAGTACGTCGATGCTTCAGGCGTATTGCGCTATCGGAGGGAAGCTCGGACGCAGGGGCGTCATATTAACCCGCGCCTTTCGGCAGCAGATCCACGCTTCCGCAGAGTGACTCCTGCGTCGCGGTTTGCTGGCCGCGAAGCAGGTCGAGCAAATCTTCATGATCACCTCGCTGGCCAAAGCTAGCGGAAAAGATCCGGCTCTCGCGTGCGGCCGCGCGCCGGCATTCTGCTTGGTCCAGGATCCGGGACATGGCGCGTCGCTCGATCGGAAACACGCAGCCTTCGTAACCGGGTGGTAGACCGGCGAAAGAAGACTGCGATGCAAACACAGGTTTACCTTTCGTTAGTGCGTCTACGATTTTGATTTTTAGCCCCGTTCCAACGACGGGCGAGAGAGCTGCCTTGGAGCGGCGATAGACTTGGTCGATGTCGTCCACGAAACCCAGGAGCGTGATATTGGGATAGCGGCTGGCGATCTGCGCCACTGCCGGCTGTTGGCAAACTTTGCCGCAAATAGCCAAGCGGTATTTTGCCAGCCAAGCCCCGTGTTCTTCCAAAAAATCGATCAAGCCGTCGACATTCAGAATATTGTCAGAACCGACGAAGACCAGATCGTAGAGGAAATCCTCTGCGTCTTCGGTCTCCAAATCCTGGACTTTGCCATCTTGGTTAAATTCTGGGATATACAGCACCTTAGCGTCATCGACGAGCATCGTAAAAAAGTGGGCTTCGGTCGGGGAGATAGCTATCACCGCTTGCGCCGTGCTGAGTAGGGCGATCTCGCTCCGAAATTTCGAAACCGACCGCAAAGCGCTGGCCGGTTTGTGGGTCTGGAAGCGGTAGTTGATAAACTTGATGTCGTGGGTTTCAACCACAAATTGTTGGTGGGGGATACCATTTAACTGGGTAAGTCCATCCACGTAATTGATGATTAGCGGGGTGCCGGGATGCTCGTTCAACAGCGAAGCATAGGCTGGCGCGGCACCGGGAAGGCTAAGTCTTATAAGTTGTCTCGCCAAAGAGGGTAGGAAAACGGTCAGAGTGTTCTTGAGCCGAGTCATGGCAACGAGCCCAGCCGAGCGGTCTTCAAGAACTAGCCGGGCGCGGGGATATTCCATAGCAAACCTCTGCACGAGATCATCTGTCCAGGGGCAAGTTGGATGGTTGCGAAAGCTGTAGACGATTACCCGCTCGAAGTGCCGCAACAGGAACCGAAGGAAGGAGTCCGCGCGCGCATGGGCTCCGTTCAATTTTTCCATGAACGTGCCATTGAAATAAACGATTACCTCTTGTGGCATTTAACTCAGCTCGGTGCTGCAAACTCGAAAGATTTACGGATGAGTAGGCCGCCGTCGCTTCGCTTTGGCGCGCCCTAATCTAATTGATTGGAAGGCCATAGACCATGCCGCGACGTAGGACTTCGGCGAGCTCAGTCGAGTCGCTTTGCGCAGTCGGGATCTCATCCCTACCGCCGCTATCCCTGCAGTAAGCGGCCCGACTTATAGGCGCGAGCTACGTACTCCAGACCTGACAGAACTTCCTTGACCGTCCTTCGCCACGACTCGTGCTGCCGGGTGAAAAGCCAATTCTTAATATAGACCCAGCGCATTCCTCTATTGAGGATGCACTTGGCGTAGTAGGCTCCCCGGCCCCGGTCGTACCATCGGGTTAGACGCAACTCATCTTCTGCTGTCTTTCGTCCGTGATGATGGTAAACGACTGGTTTTGGATCATACGCACCGTTCCAGCCCGCCGCCGATATCCGTGCCATCAATTCCAGTTCGTCTCCGCTGTAGAATGCTCCAGCTCCAAACCATGGATCGAAGCCGCCGGCCGCACTAATCGCTTGCCGCCGATAACCGACATTGGCGCCTTGAACGACACCCGCTCGGATAAAGCTTCCCGCCGGGAAGAACATAGGATCCAAAGATTCCTGTATGGTTATCCTGCGATCAGTTGGGTCGTACAACAGAATACGGCCTCCCACGAAACCAAGTTTTGGATCTTTGGCAAAGCACTCGTATATCGCATCCAAATAGTCCGCTTCCGGATAACAGTCATCGTCGATGCAAACCACAATATCGGCTCTGGCAGATTGCCAACCGGCATTTTTTGCGACGGAGACTCCGCGACCATCTTGTTTGATTATCCGCACTGGATGATCAAAGGTGGCGGCAAATTCTTCTACCACAGCGCTGGTTTTATCCTTCGATTCATTGTCTACGATAATTAGCTCCCATTCTAATTCTGATCGTAGCACTGAAAGTCTAGTCAGAGTCTGAGCTAGTTGGGCAGCGCGGTTGCGAGTGCAAATCACCAATGATAGATCGAATGAAGCTTCGCTCATGGAATTTCCGCTGAAGAGTAAAACGGTTAGATGATCCAAGTGGACATCATCGAATGCTCAGGCAAGAGAAATCGACGGTTTGTCTTTCGGAAGCCTTGTCCGAGTTTACGCTGCGCATCTAGGCAAGTTCGGTCGGTCGTGCCAGTCTAAATATTGCCCCTAACCATCTGCGGACTTCGTTTTTCTTCTGTTCCGTGACTAACGCCAGTAGGTAGATGGATAAACCCGTTCCGACCAGGACTATCACCGTCATAGGCCAACTTCGCATGTTCAAATCCCTTTGACCGCAGACCACCGCCGCGATGGCCCGAAAGAAATAGGCCAGCGGATAATGAAAAAGATACATACTGAAAGTACAATTAGCCAGGCTGCGGATCGTGGATCCACAAGCGACGAGTATTGGCGATAGGGCATCAGCAACACCTTTAAGTCCGATGAGAGCACCCGAGAAGAACAGACCAGAAATATAATTCGACAAGAAATGATTCGATAGCCCCAGGAGATCGGCTGGTAAGCAGGCGGTCAAGAGTTCGGTTCTGTGGTCCAATGAGGCGCGGGCGTGAGTAGCTACGAAGGCAGCATAACCGAGAACCGAAACCGCAAGAATGATCGCTCCGCTGACGGGGAAGATTTTAACTCGCTTGTAAAGATGCCATACGCCGACGCCCATTAGCCAAATCGGCAGTAAAAGCAGGACTTTCGGGCCAACTGCAATGCTAACTAAGGTAATACCGAGCAGGCGCGGCCCTGTTCTTCGCTGATAATAAGCGATCCCGAATAGGACGTAGTACACCGCTTCGTATCCCAGAGACCAAAAGGGACTGTTAGTTCCTGGCCAGATGTTTAGACTCCAAATCTGATTGATAAAGGTCACCGTTGCGCCCGCTTGGATTGCCAACGGTGTGTTCAGATTCGCAATGGTCGCAGGGTCAGTCCAATGATCGGCATAAAGCGCCGGAAAGATGGCGCTACCAGCGCTATCAAGAACGATGGTGAGAAGGATCGCTGGAATGGTGACCGAGAGTAACCTCGTGGCGCGACTAAGAAAATATTGGCCGGCGGTCCGGTCGTTGGTTTCCGCTGTAAGCGCGATGACGAATCCAGACAGGACGAAGAATGCCATCACTGGCTCAATAGCAGTTTGGGTAAAATGCCAGGGAACGTAGGTGCCGAATTTCCGCCAGGCGATGTGGTGTAATAACACCAGACTAGCAGCACTGAACCGCACGATGTCCAAGATGACGGACATCTCTCGACTAATCGAAGATTTCAAGAGAAGCGATTGAAGGACAGTGGATGATTATCGATTTACGTCGGCCGGTATGGTTCTGGATACGGACTCATCATCCGCATCCGAGGCCTCCCAGCAAAAATCCCCAAAAACCAAACCGTCCACGGAAGCTTCTGGCCCTGCCGAAGCCGGGTAAGGCAGCACCGGAGATATCATCAACGAACAGGCCGCCTCCCAATAATCCATGGTCCAAGAAGCGCCAACAGATAGGTCTATCCGATAACTCCCAGGTTTAAGCCAAGGCGTCGTAAAGCGTATTTGTCCTCGGATTCGCGGAGAATCCTCCACCCAGAATCCGGCGAGACGTGAATCGTACTGCACGATGACCACTCCCTTCGAGTCGACTATCCTGGCACATAACCATATTCTTCCTACCAGCTTACCTCGACGTTCAATCTCGAAGTTGATCACCTTCTCGTCCGCGCCTTCGTACACCGGTTGCTCGGGCGCCACCAACGTGTAGCGATACTCACCAGAACCGTATCGGCGATCGGGATTATCGTCCTGCGCGTCTGCGTTGGCATAACTGCTGATGTACTTGTCGATGGCATCTTTCGCGCTGCCAACATATTCCAGCGAACCTGAGCGAAGAAACATTCCTCGGTTACAAAGGACCGAAATAGCCTGCATGTTGTGGCTGACGAACAAGACCGTCCTTCCGCTGGTGGCTACGTCTTGCATCTTGCCAAGACACTTCTTCTGGAATTCTACGTCGCCGACAGCCAGCACTTCATCTACGATCAGAATTTCGGGTTCCAGATGGGCTGCAACTGCAAACGCCAGCCGCACATACATTCCGCTGCTGTAGCGTTTCACCGGAGTATCGAGAAATTGTTCCACTGCGGCGAACGCAACGATCTCGTCGAACTTGGCCTTGATCTCGGCCCGGCTCATTCCCAGGATCGCACCGTTGAGATAAACGTTCTCGCGTCCGGTCAGTTCCGGATGAAAGCCGGTGCCAACTTCAAGTAAGCTGGCGACACGCCCTCTGATTGTGATGCGCCCTTCCGTTGGTTCGGTGATCCGGCTCAGGATCTTCAGCAGGGTGGACTTTCCTGCCCCATTGCGCCCGATGATACCGATCACATCCCCTTGTTTAATTTCCAATGATACATCTTTGAGAGCCCAGAAATCCTCCACCGAAGTTCTGGCATAAGAAGAATCTTGAGCTTGTGAACCATTTGATCCGTTCTTTCTGCTAAACTTCTTACCGATGGCTTTAAATGGTGCTGCCGCCTGCCGGGCAATGACGTCGCGAAGAGTGGTGTATGCCTCACCACTCTTCTTGTGGCGCAACGTATATTTTTTGCCGACATTTTCGATGGAAATGACCGTTTCAGACATATAGGCAATTCGAGGAGTACAAGGAGTACAAGGAGTACAAGGAGTACAAGGAGTTCAAGGAGTTCAAGGAGTGATCTCGAGGGTCACACGAGACGAGAGCGAAGCGGCAGCCGGGAACTGTGAACGGAACGCAGGTTAGATCACGTCGGCAAAGCCCTTTTCCGTTCTGCGGAAGTACCAGATGCCGATCGACAGGAAGAGCAGAATAACTATCAGTGAGAGTACAAATCCCGGCATATAGAAATCCCCGGTTCCGCCCCGGCAAAGCGCCCAGCGAAATCCATCGATCACTCCTACCATCGGATTCAACGAATAAACCAACCGCCATTCCTCCGGAATAACATCGATACTAAAACCAACCGGGGAAAGGAACAGCCCAAATTGGACGATAAACGGGATTACGTACCGAAAATCGCGATATTTGACGTTGAGAGCGGTAATTAGTATTCCGGGTCCGAGCGCAGCGAGGAAAGCAAGCAGGGTGAAAAAGGGAAGGGTCAGTACTCGCCAGTCCGGCAGAAAGTGAAACCCCATCATCAGGAACACGAGCAGCACGGCTGAGACCGCCAGATCCACCAGACTGGTAATCACTGCTCCGGCTGGGATGATCAGGCGCGGGAAATAGACCTTCGACACCAGGTTAGTATTAGCTACCATGCTCGCACTAGCCTCTGCGAGCGCGGTAGCAAAGAATTGCCAAGGCAGCATCGCGGCGAACACGAGAATGGGATAAGGGATTCCGTTGGACGGCATCTTCGCGATCCGGCCAAATATGAAGGTGAATATTACCATGGCGAGAAAGGGGCGAAGTACTGCCCAAATCACACCGATAGCGGTTTGTTTGTAGCGAACGGAAATGTCGCGCCAGGCTAGGATGTAGAAAAGCTCACGGTAGCGCCAAAGATCAGTCCAATAATTCTTCTCGACGCGGCCGGATTCAATCACAAGCTCGTGCATATATTAGATAGGGCGAGATTTATTGAGTTTGCGGTGGAGTCTCTAATCGAGGCTTTCAAATCCGTTTTATGTCGACCAATGGTAATAGGTGACCGGCGCTTGCTTCCGCGTAAAGATTGCGCCCCATCCACTCGATCAAAATTTCCACGCGCTCCCTGGCCGGGATTAGGCGAGTTACTACCGCTTCCAAGCCGTGGAACGGACCGTGAGCAACCTGGACGGTACATCCCGGTTGTAGCGCCGGATTGATCTCTATCACTTCATCTCCGGCGGTTTGCCTCTTTATCTCATTGACCAGCGCCTCCGGCAAAAGCGCCAGACGTTCCCCAAATTGAACGAAGCCGCTAATGCCTGGGCCCTGTTTGACCCGCCGATGGCAATTGGCATAATCGAAGCGAGCGAACAGATATCCTGGAAACATGGCTTCGATGAACCAGACCGGACCTCGACTGGTTAACTTCCGAAACCGCAAGCGCGGACAAAAGACTTCGACCTCGCAGGTTTGTCGTAGGCAGGCTGCCGCAATATGTTCGCGCTTCGGTTGGGCCCGCAAACAGAACCAGGCGTTGGTTGGTTGCTGTCGCGAAAGTTCTGTTGGAGTTAACAACATTAGTGTGTGGTAAATCGCAGAACTAGCTAACCAGGGACCTTCTTAACGACCGTTGTGTCGAAAAGAATCTGGTATCTGCTATTTTGTGATCACCGCGTAGCGGTCGGTGCGTGGGCAAGCTGCCGCCCTTGGTCGCGGCCTCTCGGTTCGGACTTGAATCAATAAAATGTTCTCGTGAACAAAACATTCACGTCATGTTCTGGGGGGAACAGTTAACTGTCGCAGCGGTTGCAGCTTGGCTGTTTACCGCTGCCCGTGAGCTAGGTTAGCTCCGGACTTCAGATATAGGCCGGCAAACTCGGGCCGCGGCTACGACCGCGAAACGGTGCTGGCCACAAGAGTCAACTGGGCAATTGATATCCATTAAAGAGCACTCCCGTTTTCACTCAATTTGCCTGCGCGCCGATACGCGTTGGCAGTCGCGTACATGCTCGCGTATCGAGCGAAGTGATAGTAGTCGCGCGATCCCCGAACCATCCGGTTCAAGACAACCGCATCCGGGCGATGGGTCGCCCAGGAAAGATGGTCGCAGGCTCGGATCAATGCGTTCCGAGGCGTCTTGCGCGCCCAGATAACGAGGCAAACCAGTTCGATTTCTTTTGCCACAAGTTGGGTATCACTGACAGCGTTGACCGGCGCGCTATCTAACACAATGCGATCGAAATGGAGTTTCGCTTCATTCAGGAGGCCGGGCAGGTCACCGGACGCAAGCAACTCCGCCGGTTCGGATGCGCGTTCGCCAGCGCTAAGAAAGAAAAGGTTCTCGGTCTCAGTCTCGTGGCAGCAAGCCATCAGGCTGGCGTGACCGCTCAGACATGCTGTCAGCCCTGCCGCTTTTCGATCGGTCGTCAGGGCTTTGCTCAGGTTCGGCCGGCGCAAGTCAGCATCTATGAGCAGGGTGCGTAGCCCCATTTGAGCAAGAGCCGCGGCACAGTTGAGCGAGCAATAGGTCTTCCCCTCGCTAGGATTGGCGCTGGTAAACAGGACTGTCTTGAAGTCTTTGGTTGGTCCAAGAAAAGACAATGCCGTGCGAAGAGAGCGGAATGATTCAGCCTCGTGTGAGCCGGGATCGACACTAACAACCGGAGTCCGATCGAGGTGTTTGCGTTTGGAACGCGGGATCGAGGTTAGCACCGGCAGGCCCAACAGTTCTTCCACCTGATTAACATTGCGAATAGAGGTATTCGCCAGGTCGATGCCGAGCACCATGCCACAGGAAACGATTAGCCCGCCGAGAACCGAGAGTGCTAAAATTTTTAATTTACTGGGTTTAGACGGCTTGACCGGCGCCATCGGCTCATCGATGAGGCGGATGTTGTTCTCTTCAACGTTCTCCTTGACGTTCGTCTCCTTCATGCGCTTGAGCACGGCTTCGTAAAGCGCGCGATCAGAGTCCTCTTCGCGCTCCAAAACGTTGTAAGGAATCGCAATTTTGTTCAGTTCGAGCGCTGCGTCTTCCTGATCTGTGAGCTCAGCTCGTAGCTTGTCTTCGGTCGCTTTAGCCGCTTCATACGACTTCATCACCAAGTCAGCCGAGTTCAATAAAGTCCGATTCAAAGTCTGTTTCAGATCCTTAATCTGTGCTTGCGCTTCCTGGTACTTCGGATGGAGTTCCCCGTAGCGTTCGTTGACCTGGGCAAAATCCGCTTCTTTCTCGGAAATCTCTCTCCGTAGATCTGCTATGACTGGAAGCGAGGCCACACTCGATAGAAGCAAGAGCTGTTCCGGGTTTTTCTTATTGGCGTGCTGGATGGTCGCTATATCCGCTTCCAGCTTGATTCGTTCACTCCGAGCATCCGTGACTTTCTGATTTAGTTCTTTGAGTTTCTCCACCACGATGTTCTGCTTTTCCTCGAGCGAAACTGCGTGATGCTCTTCCCGATACTGCTGAAGTGCCTGCTCAGACTTGTGAAGTTTCTCCTTGAGTCGATCAGCCTCCTGAATGAGGGCGCCGTTGCCGGTCTTGGTATCAGAGGCTTTTTCCTCAAAATTCAGATTCTCGTACTCCTTGATCATCGATTTGGCGAGCTGCTGCGCTCGCTCCGGATCCTCGTCATCTACGCTGACATCGATCAATCGTGTCCCCCGGCGGAGCAACACGGAGACCTTCGAACCGAAAAGTCCCGCCAGCTCAATGTCTGAATAGGCTGAGCCGTCTTTCCTGGGCGGGGCGAATTCGGGATCTTTGTCGAGACCGTTGGCCTTAACGACTCGCAAAAGGAGCGTGTCGCTCAGCAGGCTTTGCTCGACCGTCTTCAGAGCGTCGCTGTTTTTGTAGTCCTCCTTGTTAATGTCCTGGATGTTAGTAACCTTCTGCGCTTCCTGCTGAACCTCGATGGTGGCCTGAGATTCGTAGATTTTCGGAGTTACTATCAAATAGGCGATCGCGGCTGACAAAGCCACTACGACAACCAGAATGATGAACCATGCCTTTGCTAGCAGCAGGCGGGAAATATACCCGAAATCGAACCTGAGAATTGATGAACCACCGCCGTGTACAGGTGATTCACCCACCGACCTATTCGCTGAATTCATTTTCACGTGGTTAGCCTCATTGGGAATTTCTTGTCAGCAGTTAGAAGATTCTTTCGCCAACGGTTATTTTGTCATCAGGTTGCACCTCGAAGAGCTCTGATGAGGTGTTTTTAGTTTCGGCGTGGACGTTCACCTTGATGATGGTTTCAACCCCGTTAACGTTTCGGCGGACACGTACCCTGCCTTCATCCGCCATTCGGGTAAATCCGCCTGCCATAGCGATCGCTTGAAGCAAATCGACCCGCTCTTCACTCGGGAGCACATAGCTTCCCGGCTTTTGCACCTGTCCTAACACGGTAATCCGCCGGCTGGCATATTGAATTACATTCACCCGTACCTGCGGATTCCGCAGATAACCCTTCAGCAGCCTATCTCGAATTGTGCTGGCCGCTTGAGCAACGGTTCGGCCAGAAATTTGGATGACGCCAACCAGCGGAAAATTAATCGTTCCGTCTTGAGAAATCCGGTGTTGGGAATCCAAATCGGGTTCCTCAAAAACTTTCACCAGGACAATGTCATTCGGCGAAAGAATATAATTATCCAGTGCCGCCGATGATTGGCCTTGGGGTACGACTGCGGAAGGTGGGGCTTCGGGCGCAACCGCGGTTTGCGCGTTCACGCCGGATAGACTGAGCGCCAGCGCCAAGGTTAGCTCGAGCAAAACAACCCGGGTTTTCATAGACTTTCGTTTACCTTTAAAAGCCGACATGCATCTGCACCGCAATCTGATTGTTATAAAAGGACCTGCCTGGACTATTGGAATGGTTATCTCGATAGAGATAAGAAACCGAGATATTCGCCCAGTCATTCCAACGATAGGTCAGATTAGGGCGAAGAATGACATAGTTATCTTGGCGCTCCGTAGTTCCCGGCTGTGCGCCGCTCACATGAAAGTAAGCATCGTTTTCAAATCCAGCGTCCAGACCGATATACAAATTACCAACGAGGTGCTGAGTGATGCTGGCCGATATGTTCGTTGCCGTATAGTTAGAGCCCGTAACCGACGCCGAGTAGGTCACAATGCGCGCTCCACTTACGCCGAGTGTAGTGCCGGGAAAAAGTTGATAGGTGGCGCTCAAACCGAATACAGGCGTCACCCGCATTCCTATGCCACTGGGGAACTGTCGGACCTCAAAGCCAGCGTTACCGTCGAAAGTTAATTTGTCGGTCGATGCGAATTGGAGGCGACCCAGTCCCTGCTCATATGTCTGAGTGCCCCCCTTATCAGGCTGAAGAAATCCAAATGCGCTACCCGCGCTCACGGTCAGTTTGGGGGTAAAGTTGTAGTTTAACCAATCATGATTGATAAACGTTTTTGAACCATTAGCATTCTGGTAGTGCGCAAAAACTTGATCACCCAGTGCTTCGAGCGAGAACTGTTGATTGATCAGGTACTTCGCGGCACCGCCCATCGTGTAATAGTCACTATTGACTAGTCCGCCAATATCCCGGTTGCCGCCAAACGCCTTGTCATATCCGAAGTAACCACTCAGCTTGAGGCGCTCCAGCCCGTATTGCCCGTCGATCCGCAAGTGCTGGTCCAGCGAATTGAGACTACTGTAGTGATTGTAGAGGTTGAGGGTTGGGACGTATGTCAGGGTGAGGTAGTGATATTGCTTCGCCATGTAATCCCCAGCGGCTAGCGTGAGCCCCGGCGAGATAATGTAGATCAAGTCCCTTCTCTGATTGCTGGTCGAGTCCAAGATGTTGTCGCTATACTCCACCGTGAATTGCATCAACGGTCGGATATCAATTGGACCGACTGAGAACTTCAAACCAGTTGCCCGCGGGTCGACTGGAAGCTGATCGGGCGGAAGCTGAAATTGAGTGCTATTCTCCGGGAGCGAGCTGTTCAGCTCACCGGAGGACCACCCGGGTTCTTGCTCAAAAGGCGCCCCAGGTCCAGTCTCCGGCATCTGCTCAGACCCGGATTGCTGCTCCGGGGAAGGCCCTTCGACCTTCCATTCTTCCGGTCCGGAAACCGGTTGCATCGAAGAGGGCGAAGGCGAGGGCACAGTAGAAGGCCCGGCTGTCTGGCCATGTAATGCGTGTACCAGAGCCTGACAAATCGTCGCAGTCCAAAGCCATCCTGTGCTTCGCAAAAACATACATTTCCTTTCAAAACGTCACGAAAGGGGAGGACTCAACCGTAGTAAACGGTGGCCTAAATGAGCTCCATCCTTGCGACTTCCCTCCTAGTAAAATGTGCGATTTTCCCATTACTTCCCTCCCGGTAAACACACCTCTGAGCCCGTTCCAGTGGCGGTTCGCCGGATAGATAACGCAATACGCATTAAAGGCAACATGAATTCCTGAATAATTTTAGTAATTTCTAGAGCGAGTGGATTTTTGTACCTCCCATGTACCGATGATTTTCCTGTTATTTGAACCCTTCCTATCCTACATAGGAAATCCGCCGGTTCTTCCCCCCCTAAAACTCGATTGAAAGAAACAGATTCCATCACTCACGATGATTTTATCGTCGGTTATCAGAACGGCCGGCTCGGATGCTGCGTAAGTGTATTACGAGTCTTGTTCCTGGTTTATTCAGGCAAGATTCGTGAAAAACGAATTTTTACGGCCGTAATTGGCTGGTGCTTCGCGTTCCTGGCTGTGATCTGCCTCTGCGGTGCCGGTTTCTTTTTTCTACCACTCCTTTGGGCGCTATTGCTCGGCGTTATCGTCCTGACAACCGCCGTTGTGATGTTTTTTCATCGAATTGGCGACACCGTCCTATCCGTCGCCTTAACCGACGACGACTTTTATCAATTAGTACGGGCCGCACATGCTTTGGAGGTTGCAGCGGACAACGAGGGTATCATGCCCAAATTCCACAAAGTCGTACCAATGCGCTATCCGCGGCAGGCGCGGAGGCGGTAGACCGGTGAGAGGTGAGAGGTGAAAGGTGGGCGGAGCCCCAAATGGTAGGGGGGCGAGGCTCCGATCAGGACTGGGCAGGTTCGCAAGGCTACTGAGCGTGTCCTCAATCTATGATGATTTGTGTCCAGCGCGGCCGAGCCGTTGAGTGGTGGCGCCCCCTGTCGGGCTGCGCGGTATTTGTCCTGGGTAACTCGATCGTCCTGGGAGTTGGCACACCCGGCTCGGCAGATCTGAGGCGTTGGATGAGATATCCAAAGGAACATCGCTCTCCCCTGCGAAACCCTTTAGGCCTGCCGGAGCCTCGCCCCCCTATGGTGTTGTCAGAACTGGACGGACTCCATCTTAGTCCACTAAAATCTGCGTAATCTGTGCAATCTGCGGATATTTCCTCTTAGGGGATCGGGGTAACCACCGCCCCTACAAGTGTTCCGCCGCGCCTAGAATTAACAGCGCCTCGGCGCCGTGACGTCCGGCTCGATTCCGGACCGTTTTGATTGCATCCAATAAGGCAATTGCGAGATGTCCGATCCAGATTGTCCGTTGTCGCTTTGAATGGTGGAGCCAGGTAGCGAGGTGATCACGGTTAGGCTGGTCTGCGGATCTAACTCCTTACCAAAGTGCGGGCTTTCGATTTGCCACGGGCGTCCAGGCTCAGGATTGAGGAGTTCGTAACGAACGATGATGTTCCGATCGAGGATCCCGGATGTCTCCCAAGCAAGCGTGATTTTTCTGTGCCCGGATCCGGAGGCATTGATCTGAGCGGGTTGGAGGTCGGCTCCGATGACCTCAAGTTTGGACACGGCCACCGGTAATTCGGCCACGGCAGAAAGGCCGCTGCCAGTAGCGCCGGATAGATGAATATGGCTTTCGATTTGGATCGACTCGGGTGTGGGTGTAGCGAGGGTTTGTGTAATTTGTGACCAGACCGTCGGCGAATCCGGCGTGTCAGTGACGCACTTGACTCTTATTTCGCCGCCCAGAGCCGAGATCGCCAGGGGTTTAGTGACATCTACGTTAGTGCCACCAACGAGAATTCGCTTCCCGGCCGGCAAGTTGCCGAACTCCAACTGACCCGAAGTCACCGGGGCCATTCGTAGGGAGACTGATTCTCCCCGTCCGGTCACGAGTGCGCTCGGAAGGTCGAACGTCAACGTTACTTTGGTTGAGCCCGGTCGATTCGTTAACAAGCAGAGAACGCCATCATGCGGAATGACAACAGCGCTTTCGGACCCAACATTCGTGATCGGAAAATCGAGGCCGAAGAATGGAATAAAAACCCATTTATGTCCGAAACTGTTGATATCGAACTCTGCCTCTCCGGAAGGATGGGTCGGATCAAAAGACAATTTGATGACGGCTCGCATGACTGCCCCAGGTAAGTCAGGGGTATCTTCAGGTTTGCTGGCGGTTGTCGCTGCATCGAGCAACCTTCTAAACTCCTGATAAGGAATTGTGACCTGGGCAGCAAGATCGTTGGCTGAGTTCGAACGAGGTGTCTCGTTCTCGGCCGGCGCCGCTGATATGAGCAAACCGACCCACACGTAAACAAGCAGACCGAATCGTGTAATCATCGACCACGATCTTGGACCGCCGGTTTGAAATGAGTGTGAACGCCGGAAGAAAAGCGCGTGAAATCAATTTCCTCTCACTCTTGGTCTTACCTTTGCGCCTTTGCGCCCGCCCGCATCGCTACGCGAAGCGTTGCGGGCTGGGTCTTTGCGTGAGAGTTCTCTGTGGAATTGCGAATGTTTGGTGACACCAGATTGATGGTATCCCGTATCGGTCTAGGAATGGCGGCGTTGGGCCGGCCTGGGTATATCAATTTAGGTCATGCTCAGGATCTGGCCCGCAACTATGATGTGCAGGCCATGGAGCAAAGGGCGTACGAGGTCTTGGATGCGGCCTGGGATGCTGGTATTCGCTATTTCGACGCAGCGCGATCCTATGGGTTAGGTGAAAAGTTCCTCGGTAACTGGTTGAAGTCACGCGCGATCTCGACCGAGTCGGTCACGGTGGGATCAAAATGGGGTTACACCTATACCGCGAATTGGAATATCGAGGCGCATGCCCATGAAGTTAAAGAACATTCCTTGGCGACTCTGGAAAGACAATGGCCGGAGAGTCGGGCGCTTTTGAATGGCTATCTGAAGCTGTACCAGATTCACTCCGCCACCAAGGAAAGCGGGGTTTTGGACAATCGGGACGTGTTACAGAAGCTCGCGCCGCTCAAGTCAGAAGGCATCTACATCGGTCTCACCTTGAGTGGTCCCAATCAGGGGGAAACGTTGCGTAGGGCAATCGAGATAACAGTCGATGGATCGCGTCTGTTCGATTCGGTACAAGCGACGTGGAATTTGCTCGAGCCGTCGGTCGGCCCGGCTTTGGTGCAAGCCAAAGCTGCAGGCCTGGGCGTCATTATTAAGGAAGCACTCGCTAACGGACGATTAACTGATCGGAACCAAGAGCCCGGCTTTGTCCAGAAACTAGCGGCCTTGCAATTCGAAGCTCGGAAACTGGAGACATCAATCGATGCGTTGGTCTTAGCGGCTTGTCTCAGGCAACCTTTCGTCGATGTCGTGCTGAGTGGAGCTACCTGCGTGGACCAGCTACTATCCAATGTGCGGGCATGGCGTTTAAACGTTGACGAAGAGACAGCAGAGCGGTTAGCGGAGCTAGCTGAACCGCCAGAGGTCTATTGGGCAACGCGAAGCGGGTTAGCGTGGAATTGACGCGAGCGGAGCCCCGAGAATGGTGGGGCGAGGCTCCGATGAGGACTGAGCTGGTTCGCAAGGCTACTAAACGTGCCCTCAATCTATGGTGAATTGTGTCCAACGCTGCCGAGCCGTTGAGCGGTTGCCACCCCGTCTTGCTTAGCGGTCTTTTGTCTTGAGTAAATCAATCGTCCTGTGAGTTGGCACACACGGCTCGGCAGATCTGAGGTGTTGGACACAATATCCTGAGGAACACGACTCTCCTTTGCTAAATCCTTTAGGCCTGCCGGAGCCTCGCCTCACCAAAGCTGGGGTCCGTTACAATTAGACTAAAAATTCGCTGTATCCGGATCGGGACCGATTCGTCCGTCGCGGCTATCCAGCGACACGATTTTTGCGATGTCTTCTTTGTCGAGCTCGAAATCGAACACATCGAAATTCTCATCGATCCGGCTCGGTGTCACCGATTTCGGGATCACGATGAATCCGCGGTCGAGGTGCCATCGAATGACGACCTGGGCGACGGTTTTACCGTATTTGCTCGCCAGCCGCTTCAGATCAGGGTCGTCGAACAACGTGCCTTGACCAAGCGGACTCCAGGATTCGGTCACGATTCCGTGTTCCGCATGGAACTCGACCAATTCATTTTGTTGAAAAAGTGGATGCAGTTCGATCTGGTTGACACTCGGGACGACGCCGGTCTCATCGATAACTCGTTTCAGATGGGCAACCGTGAAATTTGAAACACCCACCGATTTCACTCGACCTTCTGCTTTCAGTTTCACCAAGGCTTTCCAAGCTTCGGCATAAGCATTCTGGCGCGGCTTCGGCCAATGAATGAGATAAAGATCCAGGTAGTCCAGCTTCAATCGGTTAAGACTTTGTTGGAACGCACGAGGAGCGTTTTTGTGTTCTGAGTTCCAAAGCTTGGTGGTGATGAACAACTCTTCCCGGGGAACAGATCCTCTCGCGATGCCGCTGCCGGTGCCCGATTCATTCTCGTAGATCGCGGCCGTGTCGATCAAACGATAACCAGTGGAGACGGCATGACTGACGACTTGAGCTGCCTGTGGATCGGGCACCTGCCAAACTCCGAGGCCGAACTGCGGGATAACATTTCCGTCGTTAAGGGTGAGAGAGGGTTGTTTCGACATAGCGGCGTGAGCAGGATATCTAGTTCACGTTCTTTCGGATGGCCAGCCCCGCTTTTCAAGCCGCCAGGCATCCCGCCTTCGCCAAGCCTACGGCGCGGCAGGCCGTCCTCGAATCCGGAGCGTGGAGTAATGGAGTAATGGAGTAATGGAGTAATGGAGTGGCGGAGTGCACGCCGATACGCCCATACGCCCATACGCCCACACTACCGGCCCGGATATTCCTTCGCGAAATCCTTGTTACTCGATTCATCAAACGCGGTTAACATTGGCTTGACGCCGGGATCAGCAGCCGGCTGCATTGGCCACGATCCAGTAGTGGCGAAAGCGAGGTCCCACTCGGCATAGACAGACCCGGTGATATGGCCGTCACCACTCTCGTCAATTAAAGTCAGCCGGCCAACACAATGGACAGCTAGTGAATTTTGCGCAGACGCGCTCGCCTTAATATAAGTGATTACGAAATCGAGCGGATGGGTCGGATACGAGCGAGTTTTGTCCCAGAGTTTAACCGCTGGGGCTGGGACCTGCGTGTAAACTGGATCGACCCCAAAATAACGGACGCTGAAAACGTCGTAGATCAGCGGCTGTAATTCTCGTTCCAGCGGCGTTAGCTGGTCGAGGTTATACAGCGTATCACCCCTGGCTAACCACGGCACGACCAGCACAGCGATCGCCGTCAACAGTTTGAACATATTTCCTTACCTTTCCTTTACCCTGGTTTTAACTGGCCGCCGGTATTCCCACACTGCGGTCTCGTCGACCGGGATAACACAAACGCTAGTGTGTGATTGGCTTTGAAAACCTTGGTTGCCGCCGAGAAGCAAAACCTGACCACCCTGATTTTTTCCGTAATAAAAGCCGACATGTCCCCATAGGATCGCAATATCGCCGAGCCTCGGTTCGGCCACTTCGACACCATAGTCTTGCCAACCGGAAACGAGTGAACTTTTGGGTAAAGCGTATCCGGCGGAGTGCAAGCACCAGTCCGTGAACGCGGCACACCATTCATCCTCGGAAACGTTCTGCCGGTCCGGCACGGCCAAAAGGTAACGCCAGATTGAGGGAGAACCCTCTTGGACACCGAGCTGCGACTCTGCGAATTCGAGCGGCGTTGCTAACTTCTTACAGGAACAAAAAGCTAAAAAAATTAAGCCAACTAACCCAACCCTTAACATCCCGTTACTTCACTTCCCTTTCATCCGGCCCTAAGCGAGAACCCCTCTGCCGGGAAACGAAACCATATCGTTTCCATCCTTCTGCCTTCCCAGCTTAAAGCTCGTAACCGTCTATTCCTTTTTTGGGTGTTGTCAAGCAGCGAAGCTGCGACTGCTCCTTAGGAGCTAAATCTTTATAGCTCCTAAGGAGCTGGACGTGTTTGTCTGCGTCGACCACTATAAATATTTGACTCCTACGGAGCCAGCCGCCGGCTTCGCTGCTGCACCGGCGGACATGCGTCCTAGTCTACAGCTATCCGAGGCACTTCTCGATTTCAGCGAGCTCGCTTTCGGTTAGTTCTGGATGCGTCAGACCGGTATGCAATTCTTCAACCTGGGCTGAGCGACTGGCGCCGATTAGGACCGAGGTGATCTGCGGCTGGCGCAAGATCCAGGTCACCGCGAGTTGAGCCAAACTCTGGCCGCGTTCCCGGGCCAACCCCGCCAGTTTCCGCGCGCGTTCAACCACATCCTGATTAACATTTTCCGGCTTTAAAAATCGTCCCGCTTTTCCTGCCCGTGAATCGGCTGGAATACCCTCCAAATAGCGCTCAGTAAGCAGCCCTTGGGCGAGAGGGGAGAAAACGATGCATCCGATACCTTCCTCTTTCAGTACGCCCAGCAGACCGTCTTCAATGTGGCGATCAAACATGTTGTATCGCGGTTGATGCAGCAGACACGGCGTACCTAAAGCGCGCAGGATTCTCGAAGCTTCGCGGGTTTGGTCCGGAGAATAATTCGAGATCCCGACGTAGAGGGCTCTTCCGCTGCGCACAATCTGATCGAGTGCTCCCATCGTTTCCTCGAGTGGAGTCTCCGGGTCCGGACGATGCGAATAAAAGATATCCACATAATCGAGGCCCATTCGCTTCAAGCTTTGATCGAGACTCGCGATTAAATATTTCCGCGAACCCCACTCCCCGTAGGGTCCCGGCCACATATCGTAACCGGCCTTCGTAGAGATCACCATTTCGTCTCGATAGGCTTTGAAATCGGCTACAAAGACTTGACCAAAGGTCCGTTCCGCAGCGCCTTGCGGTGGTCCGTAATTATTCGCTAAATCGAAATGGGTGATACCGAGGTCGAACGAACGCCGTAGAACGGCCTGGCTGTTCGCGATCGGATCGGCCTCGCCGAAGTTCTGCCAAAGGCCGAGCGAAATTGACGGCAGCAACAATCCGCTGCGCCCGGCTCGGCGAAAGAGCATCTGGTCGTAACGGGTCGCCGAAGCATGATACGTGGAGGGTAATTGAGGCGCTGTGGGTGATAGGAAACGTTTGGGAATAGATGTCATGAGGAGCAGGAATCTCACGCCAAGACGCAAAGACGCAAAGGGGAATAGAGAAAAGAGAGAATAGCCTAGGCAATGTTAACTTTGGGAGTGAAGTCGCGGGGGCGCCGGCTATGGTAGTGGCCGGTTCGGCTGGTGAGGCCTGAGGAAGGCAGCCGGCCGCGAGCAATACCTCGATGGGAGATCCCTCCAAACGAATTTTGAAACGGGTCGCTTGCTACCTACCTATAGCGGCGGTCGGCTTCGAGTTCGTTTGGATTTTTGTGCTTTTCCTGGCCCTCATCTTCTCGGTCGGAGATACGCCCTACGTAAACACCCCGGAAAAATCGCGGATCCTCGATACGTTCTCGGCGTGGCCCGCAGCAGCAGGTGTTCTGTTTGGAGTAGTTGTAATCCTGTTCCGCCTGCCTGTTAAAGCTATTGACTGGTTTTTTCTGATCGCAGGCATTTTGGTTTGCGCCGGCCTGGTTTATCTCTGTGTGCAAGGCATTTGGTAACCCATCGTTCTCGTCTCATCCTCGAAGGTACGTGTAAAGATGGTGTGGCGTCGATTTCGTTGACAGCGATTGATGGATCCTGTCCGCAAAATCGACTCCAGCCCAGCTCCAACTCTCGAGGACGAGGACGACGCGATAAGGATAGCTCCAACACTCCATCACTCCATCGCTCCATCACTCCGGCCCCCCCTGAACACCCGGCGTAAAACCCGATTCATCGCAACGTAGCCAAAATGGCCTTGAGGCACGATTTCCAAGTTCCGGACGCCCCAGCTTTCAGCGAAACATTGCAACGTCTTCAGCGGCACGATCTGATCAAATTCGCCTGCCGCCACCTGGATGCGGTCAGGGTCGAGCAGCGGCTTTTGGTGGAAGGGACAGGACAGATGGGCGTGTTGCCTGGAAACTCCGGGTTCGATTAAATGTTGGCGCAACCGGGAACGAATCACTGAAGCAGCCGGACTGTTCCAGATGGCATCTTCGATGTCGACGATCGGTTGCAACAGTGCGGCAAACTGAAAGTCGTCTTCAAGCGTTAAGAGGATCGCACCAATCCAACCGCCGTAACTAGTCCCGATCAGACCAAATCGGTCAGCGCCGCGGTTCCGAAACAGATCAAGCAATTGTCGCGTTTCCATTGCTGCTTGGCGAATAGTCTCCGCATTCCGGACCAATTCGGAGGTCAGTGCCAGTGCGCCATTAACATATCCGGCTGGGACCCGGGTGTAGTGAAACGGAAGATGCATTAAGACCGCATTCCAGCCGTTGCGGTTGAAACGGCCAGCGATCCGTCGATAACCGAAGTCGCTGGCAGACATCAACGCATGCAAAAAGAAGACCGTCGGCGCCGACCAGCCACGATTGGAGATAAAAACCCGCGCTCTGGCGACATCGTTTTCGGCGAATCCCGAATGTACTGGACTACACCAATTCAACCAGCCGTCTACGATCGTTAGCTCCTTGATTGGTTCTCTGGAGTAATATTGTTGCCGGGTGACTGCTCGGCATCCCTCCAAGTAATTAGCCAATTCTACCGGTGAATTCGTGTGGTCCGGAAGACGTCGTTGAACCAGATTGATCAATTGACAGCAAGCGCCGTCCGACAGAGTTGCCGCTAGGCGCCTATAACTTTTTATCACTCCGGGCTCGTGATGAGTTGCTAACACGGGGTTTTGGCAACGAATGCTATATACCACCTAAATCGCTTTCTTGATTTGATTCCAATAGGATTCCGGCGCTCAAAAGGCGAAAACCTGTGTTTTTCCTATAAAAATAAGGCGATTGTCTTGAAAAGAAGCGGTTCTCTTGCCATAAGACACGACTAGAATGACCAAAACCGAACTCCAAATTGCAATCGCCACGGCGACCCAAACCAACAAACGGACCGCCGCGCTTTTCCTCGATACGCTCAGCAGCCTTGCTTACAAAGCGATCAAGAAGGAAGGCGAGTTTACGCTCCCCGGCTTTGGAAAGCTGGTGAAGCAAAAGAGAAAAGCGCGTCTCGGCATCAACCCGAAAACGCAGCAGAAGATCAAAATTCCTGCCAAAACCGTCGTGAAATTCCGGGTCGCGAAAGCCGCTAAGGACGCGATTCTGGGAGCTAAGAAGTAGTCAGATCTGGGGCCTACAAAAAATAGAGGCTCTTGAAAGCGCGCTGAGGAACGGGGAGTGAGGTGGTCGCGCGGCCGCTCGGCTTTAATTACGCGCGCCTCGGTTGGTATTCCGGGTCCGCTGGAATCGCTACCACGGACCCTAATAGAAGCACCAAATCGTCCTCGTTCTCGATGGAAAGCGTGTCCTCGGAGCGCCGCGTTTGTCGGTTGGACTTGTTGTGATAGATAAGCAGTTTTTTTCTCAGCTTCGCTCGCACGAAATTTTCGAGCACGAGGACGAGCACGAAAGGATTCTCGCGAAATTCGTCGATTTACCAGGGTGAGGATCACAAAGAGCGCGACGGCGGCCCGCTCATCCGGGTTCCGCACCAGAAACGCCCGCGACAAGATCGCGGGCGCTTCCCATCAGAATCGAGAATGGTTCGTTCAGCTCAGACGACGGTGAGTTTCACGTCGATATTGTTGCGAGTTGCGTTCGAGTAAGGGCAGACTCGATGCGCTTTCGCCACTAGCGCCTCGGCGGCGCTTCGCTCTACGCCCGGCAACGAGATCTCCAGCCCGATTTCGAGGCCGAAGCCGCCCTCGGACCGGGGGCCGATGCCGACCGTAGAAGTGATGGTTGCGTCAACCGGGACTTTCGGACCGGCTTCTAAAGCCACGAACTTGATAGCGCCAAGAAAACAGGCGGCATAGCCGGTCGCGAACAGTTGCTCCGGGTTGACGCCGGGTCCGCCGGCGCCGCCGAGTTCCTTCGGGGTGCTAAGCTTCACATCCACAGCGCCATCCAGGGTAGCAGAATGACCGTCACGGCCACCGGTGGCACGGGCGGAGGTCTGGTAGAGTACTTTAACGGACATAATCATTTCCTTTCGATGAGAGATTAAGATTGTGTACGATTCTATCGTACGCGATCTAGATAACTCACTCAGACTCCACATGTCAAGTGCTTGCGATATGATCGTGCGCGAGTTATTTTAGTGTCGAGCTGGCCAACCCAGCTTTGCTAATTCTCTCGGAGAGCGACATGTCTGATCCAACTGCCAAACCCGACAAGTGGCCCGCTTTAGAAGACCTCCTCTGTTTTGCCGTCTACTCGGCTAGTCACGCTTTCAGTCGAGTCTACAAGCCGCTACTCGACGAGCTCGGCCTCACCTATCCGCAGTATCTGGTAATGGTCTCCCTTTGGGCAAAGGATGATCAAACCGTAGGAGAACTGGGAGAGCCGCTTTTTCTTGAATCCAGCACTTTGACCCCCCTGCTCAAGCGGCTCGAAGCCAACGACTATGTTGCCCGGAGTCGAGACCCTTCCGATGAACGGCAGGTCAGGATTCGTTTGACCAATCAGGGGCGCGCCCTGCACCGGAAGGCTCGGGAGATCCCGCGCTGTATTCTCGAAGCCACCGGCCTATCGCTGATGGATCTGCGCCGACTCCTCCGTCAAATCACGGCCTTGAGGCAGAATTTACTGCAATCGAGCTCGGCGCCGGCAGCAAATAGCCAACAGCAGATAGCAAATTGAGGAAGCGTGTCACACTAGCTTCTTCACAACGATTCGGGGCGCGCCAGCAACACTCCAATACTCCAACACTCCGGCCGTGAGCTCCACGACGGGAACAACAGAGAGACAACCATGCCAACGTATTCCGTTAGCGATTGGCTGCTTCAGTTAACACCAAGATATGAAACGTGCCGGGGATGGGCTCCGGATGAGGATGTGGGTCCTGCGGGGCAATTGGCTTCAGTTTAGCAGCGGGGGCGTAGATAGTGTTAGTTGCGGAGTCGAACGCAATCGTGTGAACGCCTACCTCGGTTGGCACCACTTCTTCGACTTTGTAAGAGTCGGGAGAATCCTGACGAATGACAGTCAATGTACCGTCGCCGCAACAAACAAAAATGCGTCGCCGAACGGGGTCGTAGACCGTGTCGTCGACCCATTTCCCAATCTTAAGGCTGGCCAGTTCTTTCCCCGAAGTGCCGTCGAGGACCAACAGGGTCTGATTGCGACAGCCGATAAAAACACGATCATGTGGTTGATCTAACGCTATGGTGGTGGGCTTGGTTTGAGAGGCTAGAGGCCAGCGCTGAACCACCTTGGATTCGGCGGCGTCGATTTTTTGTACCTCATTCTTATCGCCAATATTGACAAAGATGGCGCCATGCCCATCGGCTTCCGCTGACTCTGGGCTACCATCGAGCGGCAACGTGCCGATGACGGCGGTGTGCTCCGGGTCGATCACCGTTGAGCTGTGACTATCACCGTTAAACGTGAAGATCCGGCGGGTTACTGGCTCGTAGCAGATGGCGTCCGCGTCGGGATCCGTTTTAATGGTCCCTTTGCTCTCCAAGGTCTTGAGATCGAAAACGATGACGTTTCCGGCCTCACCATCCGTCACAAATCCGCGATTCAGATCCGGAACGATGATCGCCTTAGATAAATCCTGACCCGGGATTGAGCCGACCTTGGCGCGAGTGAGAAGGTCAATGACAACCAACTGATCATGATGAGCCACGAATAGTCGATGCTGTTCCGGCTGCAGAGTCGCATGATCCCAGAATTTATCTCCCTTTACTGGAATTCTGTCGGTAACCATCCAGGCGGGAGAGGCAAGCGCCGGCGGAATGGTGAGCAGCGAAAGCATGATGATCATTACGATCGTGGTCACGGGACGAAATATATCCCTCGAGATGCGTTGAAACGCGTCCATAAGCGGATGTCAGGAGTAAGAAAAAAATGTAGGACGAAGATATCGGAACCAAAGCCGTCGCGGTAAGATCCGAAGCCCTCAGAACGAAATGTTGAGCTTCGTTTCTATATACGGGGCACTTTTTACATGGCTGTTAATCCCATTGGTATTATTCAGATTGTAAAAGTTGAAGTTTCGGGCCGCCTCGTATCCCCCTTCTGCCTGCAGACTCGCAAACGGTAAGATCTTGACGCGCAAACCTCCGCCAAACCGGATTGATTCGTAACTGAGCCAGGCGTTGTTAAATTTTGGCTGCCCGATGGCGGATCCGGCGTTATTAGGGACGCGAAAGTCTCCACCGCTAAACGAGGCATCGGCAAACAGAGTTATGCGGCGGGTTACATCGTAATCGATTTCGGGCCGAGGCACCGTCAAGTTTAAGGTCAGAGCGTCAGTTACTTGCCACCGGACGCCGGCTACCGGAAGGACTGGTATGGTGCCAGTCGAATGAAAATTAGCGCCCAGCAAGAAAACAAGTTTATCGTTACCGTACGGAGAGTATTTAAGCGCCACCATTCCGCTCATTACGAAGTCTCTCCCGGTAAGCTTATTAAGATCGCCATTGAAACTCGGAGCTACGTTCCCTAAGACTGACCACTGCGGCGAGAGTTCGTATACGAAACCGGCTTTCACACCGACGATCCCGAGGTTGTGAAAAAGTGGAAAAGTCGCGAAACGATTCGGTTGCTGAAAAGAAAAGAAAAAGTCTTCGTACTCGCCACCGATACTTAGCGAAAGCCGATCGTTGATTTGTAGTCTTGCCGTCGCCTCTACCTGGATGGTCTGTTCGGAGACCTTCTTAAAGGCAGCTGACTTGCCTAAGTCGGATTGTGGGACCCATGAGTAATCTACGTGCAAGTCGATTGTTTTTGAGAGATCGAACGCGGGAGGCGCCACCGGTTGAATGAATTTGCCGGCCGGTTCTTTACCCGATCCCACGAGGTTCGGGTCGGTAGTCTCTTGAGCTAGCGCACGAACCGTCAGAAACATGCCGAAGAGAACGGTAGCGATGCCTTGAGCGTGCCAGCGATGATCCGAAACCGCTTTTGGAAAATAGTGAACCGACTGTCGGTGGCGGCCCGCTTTCAGTTGTCCAAAAAATGAGATCAAAGATCGCAGAAGAGCATTTGGTCGGCGCGCCGACGAGTTTCCGGGATGGTTAGCCATCCGGATAAATAGAGTGCCGGATATTGGTTAACCAACGAATGGACTTGAGCGCGGGAAAAAGCGTATGAGCTCGTCCGATCAGCAGTTGAACGCGGAACAGCTGTCACAGCCCTGGTACTAAGGACCGAAGCGTGCGCGCCTGCCGTTCACTCACTTCAATCTTGGTAGCGGCAGTGTCGTCCATAACCAGGGTAAAAGCACTTCGTCCACTGGCTTGAATCTCCTTAACCCGACGGAGATTGACCAGGGACGCTCGATGTGCGCGAAAAAATCCGAATTCCTTGAGCCCTTCTTCAAGATCACTGAGCTGGTAATTTACCAAGACGAGATCGTCAACCATACGGCCACGCACCACGCCGTGATCAACATAAAAATAGAGTACGTCGGCCGGGTCTATCAATAGAAGCCGTTCGTGCTTTCGCGCCACTAACTGGCTGACACCGGGTTGAAAGCTGGCGGTGGCTTGATTCGACGGCGTTGCGCTCTGGGTGCGGTCCTCACCGAAGTGATGTATTCGCCAGGCCCGTTCCAACATTTCTCGGAGTCGTTCGGTCTCAATCGGTTTCAGCAAATAAGCGATGGCGTTCGCGTCGAATGCAGCCATAGCATGTTCATGGAAGCCGGTTACAAAAATAATCAGGGGCTTGGGCAGGCCGGCCGGTAACGCCCGAAGCACTTCGAAACCGTCCAGACCAGGCATCTGTACGTCCAGGAAAATCAGATCCGGTCGCAATCGCTCGATCTCCGCCACGGCTTCGAGGCCGTCACTGGCTTCGCCAATGATTTCGACCCGTTCTTCGTTTTGCAACAGCCTGCGGAGGCGAGTACGAGCGTTTGGTTCATCATCAACTAGTAGAGTCCGCAGTGGTTTCATTGAGCATCGAGCTAGGTCGTCCGAATCGCTGATGGGGAAGAAAGGCAAATGGATCACAGGACCGATTCGTGGAAAGGCAGCTTATGATGCCAGGGTATGCCCTGCAATCGCTTGCGACTAAGCGCAGCAATCCACCGTTGAACGCGAGAAACGCGAGCCTAGACGCTGAGGTCATCGCGTTGCTTGAACGGAAAACGTTCTAACCATTCACGTTCAAGCTCTTCGCTAGTACCACCGCCGCGTTCGATCCGCTGTTTGTTTCATTTAATCGTTCATTCCCGCACTTGTTTAGAATCATTAGCTGCAGACAACCGCCTATTCTTGAGTGAGCAGGCATGACTCGTTATTTAGCACGAAGCGGGAAGTCGACCGTACTAGCCATCTATCATAAACAGATCGGAGACTTGGTTCTTCTTGAGTCAGCCCTGCGTCGATTGGCTCACGCAACAAATTCAGCCGTAGATCTAATCACTCGGTCGGGGTTCCAGCCGCTTGTGTCCCTGATGAACGGCGTAAAGTTTCGGCGTAAGCCAGCGTTGCGCCGCTACGACGTTCTGTGGTGTTTCGACGATAGGAAGAAATCGTCGTTCTTCTCCTTTGTTTC